>Ga0194060_10000180_pt1 | contig 44720 bp, 43 predicted proteins | sample SepL225m_MetaG_FD_163427 | JGI IMG/M metagenome (GOLD analysis project Ga0194060, IMG submission 163427) | Anoxic zone freshwater microbial communities from boreal shield lake in IISD Experimental Lakes Area, Ontario, Canada - Sep2016-L222-5m | ecosystem: Environmental > Aquatic > Freshwater >...
GACTAGAATATTGCATGAAGATCGCTTCCCCGATCATCCGATCGCTAAATGATCCGTTAACTTGACAATCCCTCCCCAAGGAGGAGAATTCGACTCATATACGAGTTTTTCGACAGTCTCGTTGGACAAAGGAGAATAACATCCATCTTTCTGGTGAACGTAAAGGAGAAAAGTGTCTCGTTGTCCTTCCTGTTGGCAAAACGTTCAACAAAGCGTCTGATGCGACTTCGGAACCCGCGCCGGGCGCGGGTTCCGAAGTCGCATGGAGGCTGACGTCGCCATGAAGATGAAAATGAGTAGACACTCGGCCATATTGCTGGTGCTTACCGCTCTTGTATGCGAAGGCACGTGGAGTTTTGCGGCCTCACCGGCTAAAGACGCCTACGAGTTATACCGGACTGGCAACACTAACCAACAACAGGCATGCATCGAAAGACTTGTTGCCATGTCTGACGAGGGATTGCCCTATCTCGACAAGCTGCTGGCGTTCGAAGAAAAGAAAGAGTGGTCAGAGGCGCAAAATCTGCTCATCGATGCTGTGGTCTGCATTGGGACAGAAAGGGCGGCGGATGTGCTGATGGCCAGGGCACAAAACTACAGGTGCAGGGTTGGATGCGTTGACATGACTCCAAGGTTGGCCAACGCCTTGGCGAGGATGGGCAACAAGGGGCTAAGCCGACTCCTGATTCTCTCGAAACAAACCGAAGCCTACAGGGAGCCATGGTTTATGCCCGAGTGGCGCGCAGAGAAGTTCATCTGGTTCCCGAAGAAGCAGTGGCGCCCCACGCGCGCCGCAGGTGCGGCGTGTGTGGCGGTGGCATCGGTGAATGATCCTGCCGCAGTACCCACGCTTGTCGCGCTGATTGACTCGCCGAAGTTTCGCGACACTGCTTTTCTCGCGCTCGCAACGATGAAATCGGGAGGGGGCGAGGAAAAGGCTGTTCGACACTGGGAGAATGAACGGAATCCGGTTGCTCTCAAGTACCTGTTGGTTGTGGATCGAGAAAAGTATTTGCCGCTTCTTCGGGAGAAACTCAAGTTTCTGGACGATGAACTTGCGAAAAAGAAATTGGGCGATAGTGACTGGATTGTCAAAGTCGTGTACGACCTCGGTGGTGACTCGGAGGCCAACGGGACACTCAAGCGGTATGTTGAATCCAAGTTGTGGAACAAGGAAAGACCAGTGTCGTTGGCCATCCTGGCCCTTGGCCGGTCGAGAGATCCAGGCGTAAAGACCATGCTTCTGGACCTTCTCAAGGATTCAACCCAACTCTCACATTCCGACGGGCCGCCCAGGTTGTACATGGGGAGCGGACGCGGGTTTGGTACACCAATGTCCATGGTTGCAGTAAAAGCTCTTCAAGAACTTGGTGATCCGTCAGTGATCCCAGCGATAGAGCAAAACATGTCGACTGTGCCTCCGGAGATAGAGAACGACGAGATGAATAAGGGGGAATGCAGACGATTCTTTGAAAATGTGCTCACCACTTTGCGGTCTAAAGAAAAGGCGAACCCGGCGCCGGAGGATACGGCTCGCAAGCTCGCCGTTCCACAGCGCTGACCGTTGGGTCTATAAGAATTATTGAAAATCGAGGATAAAAAGCATAATTTACTTACATGAAAACGATGCGATATGTGTATTGGCAAGAAGAGGATATGTGGATGGGGCACTTGGAAGAGTACCCTGACTATATGACTCAAGGGGAAACGCTGGAAGAACTTCAGGAGAATCTGAAGGATATTTATGACGAACTTGCCAGTGGTTCCATTCCTCATGTCCGGCATGTTGCGGAACTTCAGTTCGCATGAAACGGATTGATCTCATTCGCCAACTTGAACAAGACGGTTGCGTTTTCATCCGCCATGGCGGGCGGCATGATTGGTATCAGAATCCCAGAACGGGTGCCTGTCAGCCCATTCCTCGACACCGGGAAATCAAGGATCATCTTGCCCGGCATATCATCCGGAAATTGGAAACCTGACCCAACCAAGCGGCGCACTTTACTCTCGCAAGCTCGCGAAAGTGACCGCCAACGTTCGCATCAGGAAAATGATCAGAAAGTTGATTTGAAATACAGATACAGTGCGGCTATGGGATCATTTTAATTCCACGAGGCGCCAGGAAACCCAGTCGAGGGGAATATCGCCCAAGTAGGTTCGGGCGCATATAAACAATCGCTCGGGGTGCTCCAGAAGATCGAAAGGAATTTCAGCTTCGATATCCCGCTTGTGATGCGACACCGTGACGTATTTTCCCGGCAGACGCAGGTGCTGGTTATGGACGGTGTAACCCAGGATTCCGACCTCCAGCCGTATCTTGGGCATCTTCTCGAAAGGGACGTCGTGGCGGTATCCAAAAACCTGAATGGCGGCTGAAACCGTATCGCCCAGGGGGCGTGACAGGGTGATGGAGAGCTTGACGCTATTGGTCGTCACCTGGATGTGGCGCCACTCAAGGCCGACAAAACCATTTCGCTCGGACTCGGTTAAATGGTTTTCTTCATCACGTTCATCAGGGTGGGGAGATGCGCCTGGCGATAGTGTTATCTTGGGATGGGGCGCAGACGGGTCCGGGATCGGTAGGATGATTTTTTCGAAATCACCAAAAAGTTCGTTTGTTCGCATGAAGGACTCGAGATAGCGCGTGGCATATTCAAATTGCGACCGATGGGCTCGTAACGCCTTTTCCTTGCCAGCAATCAAGTCCGGCGACAATCCGAACTCGCGCCACGCAATATCATCCTCAAAAAAGGTCGGTGGCACCAGGGGAAGGCCCGGGTGGTCGCCGCGCGGTTCCGGCCAGCGGGGGAAATGAACCATATAGGGGAAAACCTCGGGGTGCATTTCTTTTTCCAGAGTCCAGAGGGTTAGTTGGGTGAAACAGTAGAGAGCCCGGTGGTCCACATTGAAGTCCGCCGGGTGAGATACAAATATTTTGGTTGGTTTGAAGGCACGGAACAGGGTGGTAAGATCCCGGACGATCTCCTGACCGCGATACGGGGCGCCGGGTCGCAAGGCGTTGGAATAGGGTACTGAGGGGGTATGGGTCATCATGCTTTCGAAGGGCGGAACATCACCCCAGTGGTTGATCCAGATGTGGAGGGTACCGAAATCGGGATAGCCCAGGAAGGTGAGTTGGTTGGTTCCCAAACCCAGCAAGGTGGCCGAGGCAACGGCCTCATCGTGCCGCATCAGTCCCATCTGCCTGACGGCACCGGGGAGTAGGACGGCATGTTTGCGGTAAATCAGGAACGACCACTCATTGTTGTCACCGTAAGTGAGGTAGATAACATGAACGGGTAGTTTTAAGGCCACGCTTCTTTGGATGATCCCGCCACAGCCAAGAACCTCGTCATCGGGGTGCGGGGCAAGGATGAGAATACGGTCGGAAGGCACCAGGGACACGGGGTTGGCCGGGGAACGTTCGGGTGTGGCCAGGCAGGGGACTGCAAGGAGGACGAGCAGGATTAATCCCAGCAGGTAACGTGTCTTTTGGCCCGACCGTCCTCTATGATGCATTAACGTGAACATCGCGAACTCCATGACTGATAGGCAGAGTTTCATGCTACTCAGAAAGTGGCTTGAAGTCCAGACGCTCAATAAAGGTGTCATCCGACATTGCGGTAGCATGACTGATGTGATGTACTTTCAAGAAGTGAAAAGCTGGAAACGCGCATGATGAAACAGAAGTCGATCAAATCATCCATCCCTCCCTGGCCGCGTGAACTGGTTCGCTGGTTTGAGGGGGAACATCGCCCTATGCCGTGGCGGAGTGATCCTTCGCCCTATAAGGTCTGGATCAGCGAGATCATGCTGCAACAAACGCAGGTGGTGACGGTCATTCCTTATTTCGACCGGTTTATTGCCAGGTTTCCGTCCTTTAAGGCGCTGGCGGCGGCGGATCTTCAGGAGGTGCTGAAACTTTGGGAGGGGCTGGGATACTATACCCGCGCCCGGAATCTTCATCATGCGGCTAAGGCTATTATTGAAAACCATGGCGGAAAACCACCCCAAACAGCGGCGGGCTTGCGTGCGTTGCCGGGAATTGGTCCATATACCGCCGCCGCCATTGCCAGTATCGCCTTCGGGGAGGCGGTTCCTTCGGTGGACGGGAATGTCTTGCGGGTGTGCAGTCGGGTGTGGGGCCTCGCCACTCCCTTGCGCGACAAAGCGCTGGCAGACGATGTCAGGGCGCGATTGGTGCCCCTCATCCGCACCGTCAACCCCTCGCATTTTAACCAGGCGCTGATGGAGACCGGCGCCTTGATCTGCAAGCCGCGAAATCCGCACTGCGACCAGTGTCTGTTGTCGCGGTGGTGTGTGGCATTCAAAACCCATCGCACGGGAGAACTGCCGGTAGTGGAGAGGGCGTCGAAGGTTCCGCACTACCGGATCGCCGTTGGTGTGATTTGGAAAAAAGGGCTGATCCTGATTGCGCGCCGGGACGAGAAACAGATGCTGGGCGGCTTGTGGGAGTTTCCCGGCGGCAAGCAGAAGAAAGGCGAGACGCTGGAACAGACGGCCGTCCGGGAGATTAAGGAGGAGACGGGACTTATGGTTCGGATAGGGGCGCCCTATGCCACCGTGAAGCACGCCTATTCCCATTTCAAGATCACGATGACGGCCTTCCGGTGCGACTGGCTGTCCGGGCGGGCATCTCCCAAGGCCTCCGTGGAGGTTAAATGGATTCTTCCGGCTGATCTGGCCAACTATCCCTTGCCAAGAGCCAACCGTCGGATCGCGGAGGCTATCAGGTGATCCGTTTGGGGCTGGTAAACTGCGACCGAGAGAGAGTATGCTCTGCATCCATGACACTGCGTGTGAGACCATGAAAATCATTGATTGTGACTATCTGGTATTGGGGAGCGGCATCGCCGGGCTCATGTCGGCTTTGCATCTGTCAAAGCATGGCCGGGTTCTGGTCGTCACCAAAAAAGGGCGGGCGGAAAGCAATACCAACTATGCCCAGGGTGGTATTGCCTGTGTGATGGATCTGGATGACAGTTTTGCGCAGCATGTCCGGGATACCCTGGATGCGGGGGCCGGGTTGTGTGATGAGGATGTGGTTCGGGAAATTGTCAGCAATGGCCCAGAGCGGATTGCGGAATTGGAACGATTCGGTCTTCATTTTTCGGGCGAGACCGGAGGTAATGGGCGCATCTATGACTTGGGGCGTGAGGGCGGCCATTCCCAGCGTCGCGTGTTGCATGCTGGGGATATTACCGGGATGGCGGTGGAAAAAGTTCTTTTGGGTCAGGCCCAGGCATGTCCGACCATCTCCATACTTGAACATTGCATGGTCATCGACCTCATAACGACGGGGTGGCTTGCGGACCGGGCGGCTTCCGATGGTCAGCCGGATCTGTCGACGGAGGAGAATCGCTGCGTCGGTGTCTACGCGCTCGATGAGAATACCGCCGAGATTTTTGCCATACGCGCCTGTGCCACGGTGCTTGCCACGGGTGGCGGCGGCAAGGTGTATCTTTATACCAGCAATCCGGATATTGCCACAGGGGACGGGGTGGCGATGGCTTGGCGGGCTGGAGTGCCCATAAAAAACATGGAGTTCATCCAGTTTCATCCCACCATTTTACATCACCCGAGAGCAAAGTCGTTTTTGATCAGTGAGGCGGTACGTGGGGAAGGAGCCGTCCTGGTGGATGGGGATGGCAAGCCGTTCATGGATTCGTACGATTCACGGGGATCCCTCGCGCCCCGGGATATTGTGGCGAGGGCGATTGATCGCGAAATGAAGCTGAGTGGCGCGCCCTGTGTTTATCTCGACATCCGCCATCATCCCGTCGATTTCCTGATCAACCGGTTTCCGAATATTTATGCGCGCTGCCTGTCACTGGGGATCGACATGGCCAAGGATCTGATTCCGGTTGTTCCCGCCGCCCATTATTTTTGTGGCGGGGTAGAGGCCACGGTCGATGGCCGGACCGCAATGCAGGGGCTTTTTGCCTGCGGTGAGGTGGCTTGCACAGGGTTACATGGGGCGAACCGGCTCGCCAGTAATTCCCTCCTCGAGGCCGTGGTCTGTGCCGCCAAGATGGCTGATCATCTGGGACAAATGGAACACCGGGATATCCGTTCCGTGAGTATTCCGTGCTGGGAATATGGCGCGGCGGTTCCCAGTGATGAAAGCATTGTCCTGGAGCACAATTGGAATGAGGTTCGGACCTGCATGTGGGATTATGTCGGGATCGTCAGGTCCAACAAACGACTTGAGCGTGCTGCCCGTCGCATTCGAAATCTACGGAAGGAAATCCGCCAGTATTACCTGGATTACCTGGTGACGCCTGACATCCTGGAGCTTCGGAATATTGCGGATGTGGGTGAACTGATCATACGATCGGCCCAACTCCGCAAGGAGAGCCGTGGTCTTCACTATACCCTCGACTATCCGGAGCGGAGTGACGAGTCCGCACGCCACGACACAGTCATTCAAGATGCGCCTGGCGGTGGACTCGATTAACAACCGTATTTTAACGCTTCGAGAACTGGAAGCGTTTGCGAGCGCCCGGCTGACCGTATTTCTTGCGTTCCTTCATGCGGGAATCACGGGTCATACAGCCGCTGGCCTTGAGCACTCCGCGCAGCGAGGCGTCCGTCAGTTGTAAGGCCCGGGAGATGGCGTGGCGAAGTGCGCCGGCCTGTCCCACGGTACCACCGCCGGTGAGGCGCGCGGTCAAGTCAAACTTGGTGAGTGTGTCGGTCAGCTTCATGGGTTGCTCGATAAACTTGATGACAGCCTCATTGCCGAAATAGATCGTCGGCGTTTTGCTGTTGACAACCCATATACCGGTGCCGGGGGTGAGACACACCCGTGCGACCGATGTTTTCCTGCTGCCTGATGCGCGATATTTTTCGACTTTTTCGACCACGTGGATACCCTCGTTACTTGATCTCGATTACTTTAGGACTTTGAGCCGCATGAGAGTGCTCAGCGCCCGCAAATACTTTCAAACGTTTAATGATCTTCCGGCTCATATGGTTGCCCGGAAGCATTCCCTCAACCGCCTTGGTGATCATGCGATCAGGATGGCGTTCGCGCATGAGCGCAACCGTCGTGGTCTTATGACCGCTCCGGAAACCCGTATAACGTTCATAAAGCTTCTGTTCGTTTTTGTCGCCGGTGAGCTTCACGTTCTTGGCATTTATGACGATGACAAAGTCGCCCGTGTCAATGTGGTTCGTAAAGGTCGCCTTGGTGCGCCCGCGAAGCAGATTGGCGACTTTGACCGCCATCCGGCCCAAGGGCTTTTCCGACGCGTCAACGATATACCAATTACGCTTGATTTCACCCTCTTGGGGTAGAGATGTCTTCATTCTTTTTTCAACCTTTCAGACCGTAAAAAGCGCGCTTGTTTACTTCATTATGGGGGGGTGTGTCAACCACTATTTCCACCGGATCGCTTCTTTCGTCAGCCGCAAGGCTTGAGGAAAAGCTGCATAAAGTAATACAGAACCATACCGAGGATCGCGGCAGAAAGAAAGTAGAATCGGGGCTGGTCCAGATCAAGAATGAGGGCGAGTTGAGAAGGCCCTCTTGCCAATATGTTCATGTCTCGACAATTTTGAGACGGTTAATATATGGTGAGCCCCAAGGACTGGGAGGCGGATATGGCGGAATCAATTTTAACGGTGGCAAGTCGCGACCTGAAAACCATGGCCGGGCAAACGGTGCGGTTGCGCGGGTGGGTGCAGGGGAAACGGTCAGGAGGGAAGGTTGTTTTCCTGCTGATCCGGGACGGGACCGGCTTGTGCCAGTGTATTGTCGAGGGTGCCGTCGAGGATGCCTTCGCGAAGGCGAACGAGGTGACGCAGGAATCCTCGTTGACGGTCACCGGATTGGTCCGGCTTGACGACCGTGCGCCCGGTGGCGCGGAACTGGCGGTTTCGGCAATTGAGGTGTTGCAGATTTCCAAGGAGTATCCGATCAGCCGGAAAGCGCATGGCATCGATTTCCTGATGGATCACCGTCATCTGTGGCTGAGATCCCCGCGCCCCGCCGCCATTTTACGGGTGCGCCATACCGTCATCCGGGCCATTCGTGATTTTTTCGACTCGAACGGATTCACTCTGGTCGATATGCCCATCCTGGTCCCCGGCGCCGGGGAAGATCGCCAGTCCCTGTTCCCTGTGGATTATTTTGGCGAGAAACTGTTCCTGAGCCAGACGGGACAACTCTACCTGGAAAGCGCCTGCATGTCGCTGGGCAAGGTCTACTGTTTTGGGCCGACCTTCCGGGCCGAGAAATCAAAGACGCGCCGCCATCTGACGGAGTTCTGGATGGTGGAACCCGAGGTGGCCTTTGCCGAGTTGGAAGAGGTAATGGCGTTGGCCGAGGATCTGATCTGCGCCATTGTGGCCGCCGTGCTGGAGAAGAATCGGCCCGACCTCGATGTTTTGAATCGCGATGTGTCGGTTCTGGAGAAAATCGTGAAGCCGTTTCCCCGGATGACCTACACGGAGGCGGGCGAGTTGTTGCGGGGATCGGCGATCCGCCAAAAATTGGAGCAGGAACTGGAACAGGAAAAAGGCCGGTTGCAGTCGCTTATCAAGGAGCTTGAGGCGGCGGAAGCCTCACTGGCAACGGCGAAAAAAGGATGGCAGCAGGAGAAGCAGGAGACGCGCGTCCGTGAGCTTCGTGAGGATATTCATGAGCTTGAGCAGGAAATTGCGGTGCGTCCGGAACATCTCCGGCTGGCCCAGTCGTTTGCCTGGGGGGAAGATTTGGGCGGGAGCGACGAGACCCTTGTGTCGCGTCAGTTTGAGCGCCCCGTGTTTGTCACCGAATATCCGCGCGACGCCAAGGCCTTTTATATGAAGGTCTCGCCCAACGATCCCCGGACTGTCCGGAACTTTGATCTCCTGGCGCCGCAAGGGTACGGTGAGATCATTGGGGGCAGCCAGCGGGAGGAAAACCCCGACGTCATTGAGGCCAGCATGAAGGCCAAGGGGCTGCGTCCGGAGGATTATTCCTGGTACCTGGATCTCCGTCGCTACGGCAGTGTGCCGCACGGCGGGTTCGGGTTGGGGGTGGAGCGGACACTAACCTGGCTTTGTGGCCTCAAGCACGTTCGTGAAACAATTCCCTTCCCGCGCACCATGGGACGGGTGTATCCGTAATATCGCCGGGATTATTGATGGAACCCGATACCGTGATTATTGCGTCTGCCTTGGCTTGACACGTGGAATAGGGGGCACTATGGTTCCATCGATATTTTTGTGACATCATCAGATTTCGCGAAATCAGGGTAAGGAGAGTCAGTCGTGATTAAAGCTAAAGTTATTGGCGCCGGCGGCTATGGCGGCGTGGGAATTATTGAACTTCTGGCAGCGCATCCTGAAGCCAAGATGACCTGCCTGGTGGATGTCACCGATGTCGGGGCGCCGATCAGCGCGCTCTACCCGCATCTGACCGGTTTTTGCGACATGGTCATCGTGGATCCCTCGGATCCTGTGGCGAAGCAACCCGTGGACGTGGTCTTTACCGCCACCCCGGATGGCGTGGGAATGAAATTGGCGCCCGAGATCCTGGCCAGCGGCGCCAAACTGGTGGATTACAGCGGCGATTTCCGCTTCAATACCGCCGAGAGTTATGCCGAATATGCCAGCCGGATCGGGCGCGAAACCCGGCATGCGTCGCCGGATATTCTGGCCGAGGCCGTCTACGGGGTGGCCGAACTCCATCGTTCCAAGATTAATTCCAAGCGGCGGGTGGTCGGCAATCCGGGCTGTTTTGCGGTCAGTTGCATCCTGGGGCTTTCGCCGGCGGTGAAGCATGGGTTGATTGATCCGTTCAGCGCTATTTGTGACTGCAAAACCGGCGTATCCGGCGCGGGGAAAAAGCCGAACGCGGCCTTCCATTATCCGGCCCGGTATGACCATATGAACGTCTATAAACTCGCCGGCCATCAGCACGTCTGCGAAATCGAGCGGGAACTCAGTTTGCAGGCGGGCACGGATATCCGGGTGACGTTTACCGCCCAGGTGGTTCCGGTGTGCCGGGGCATTATGTCGAGCCTGTATGGACAGTTGAAGGCCGACACCAAGGTCGCGGATGTGATCGCCCTGTATCGTGAATTCTACAAGGACAGCGGATTTGTCCGTATCTATGACCGGTCCGCCAGCGTTGGTTCCATGCACGTTCGTGGAACGAATTTCTGTAACCTGATCGTCGATGTGGATGCCCGCACGCGTAAATTGCGGGTGATCTCGCACATTGACAATCTGGTGAAGGGGCAGGCGGGCTCCGCGCTCCAGAATATGAATCTCCTCTTTGACCTGCCGGAATCGACCGGGTTGATGCGGGCTGGAATGTATCCTTAAAAGAATGAATTTATGGAATAAAGGGCGCTCGACAGGCGTTGGGCGGATGGACGTCGCGAAACAGTAAGCACAAGGAAATGATCATGGAAGAAGCTAAAACAATTATTACGGATGATGTTGAAATTACGGGTTCGATCAAATGCACCAGCAGCGTCAAATTGGCCGGAAAACTGAATGGGGATCTCAGCACGACGGGCGATGTGTCGGTTGAAAAGGGCGCCGCCATCAAGGGTAATGTGATTGCCTCGTCTATTGTGGTTCAGGGTATGATCAAGGGTAATATCACTGCCAAGGAGCGCATTGAGCTCAAGGGGAACGCCCGTGTTTCCGGTGATATCAAGGCCAAGCGTCTGGTTGTGGAAGAAGGGGTCAGTCTGGTCGGTAAGTCCGAGATTACGCCCGTGGACTCTGTTTCCGGTGAACTGCCCGGTGATATTGACACGCCGGTGGTGGGCGTGGATGAGGCGGCAAAAACGGATGATGACGGCCTCAAGGCGGCCATCCCGTCTCGTCCCGCGATGGATCCACGCGCCCGGACCGGGCAACTATTTGCCCGCAAGTAAGGGGTTGGGGTAAGTCTAATTTTGGAAAAACAGGAGGGGGTGACGGATGTCGGTAAAACATGGTCTGGGGCGCGGATTAAGCGCTTTAATCAAGGATTCCCCCGCTGTAGCCGCTTCAACGGCTGCGCCTGCCGGGGCTGGATTGCTGATGGTGGAGACGATCAAAATCCGCCCGAGTCCCTTTCAGCCGCGCCGGGTGTTCGTCAAGGAATCGCTGGATGAACTGGCGGCCTCCATTCGCGAACATGGTGTGTTGGAGCCTGTCCTGGTTCGGAAGGTCGAGGACGGCTATGAGTTGATCGCCGGCGAGCGGCGCTGGCGGGCCGCTCAGGAAGCGGGCTTGAAACAGGTTCCCGTGATCGTGCGGGAGGCGGCCGACCTGGAGGCGCTTGAGATCGGCCTGATTGAGAATCTGCAGCGGGCGGATCTGAATGTCATTGAGGAGGCCGAAGGCTATCAGACCCTGGCTGATGCCTTCAAGTTGACCCAGGATGAGATTGCCAAAAAGGTCAGCAAGGCCCGCGCCTCAGTGGCCAATGCTTTGCGCCTGCTATCTCTCCCCAAGGAAGTGAAGAAGTTCCTGTCAGAGGGGTTGATCTCGTCCGGACATGCCAAGGTGTTGCTCGGGATTCCTACTGAGCCTGAGCAGTGCCTGATGGCGGAACGTATCATCAAGGACGGGCTTTCGGTCAGGGAACTGGAGAAGATCGTCGAACATTCCCGCCGCGTCCCCCGGAAAAAAAGAGAGGGGAAAGAGGATATTCCTGCCAGTCATCTGGTGTATCTCACCGACAAGTTGCACCAGCATTTCGGAACCAGTGTGCAGGTTCATCCCTGCCGGACCACGGCGAATGGCCGCAAGGTCAAGGGCTATATCCAGTTGGATATCTACACGAATGACGATCTGGATCGCATTCTTGATCTTCTTGGGCTCACAGAGCGCGGATGAAATGGGTTCTCATTCCTGTTCTTCTGGTTTGCGCCTCCTGTGGCCAGAAGGAAGTCCCACTTCCGGTTGCGCCCGCTCCGCGATATCAGGTCTCTGATTTCAAGGGGCTCCCTGCGCTCAACGAGGTTGAACGGTTTCTGGGGCTCGGATCATCCCGCGTGGCTGGCACTCCGGGAGCACAGAAGGCGGCCGACTATCTGGTTGAACGTTTGCAGGCGATGGGCGTTTACACAACGCTGGATGCCTTTCAAGATCCTTCACCCGATGGCACCAACACGTTCCGGAACGTGATGGGAGTCATTCCGGGGAAGCAAGACGGAATTGTCATTCTTGCCGCGCATTATGATCTGAAGAGCGGGATCGATTCCTTTGTGGGGGCCAATGACAGCGGGTCAGGGGTGGGGTTGCTGTTGGCCCTGGCGCCGATTCTTAAGGCCGGTTCTTCGGAGGGCTCTTCGATCTGGCTCGTCTTTTTTGATGGGGAAGAATGCCGGGTTAATTATGGGGTGAATGACGGGTTACATGGGAGCCGTCATTTGGCAAAAAAACTGGCCGCAGACGGTCGTTCCGGCAAAGTTCAGGCGTTCATGCTCATGGATATGATCGGGGACAAGAATCTTACCGTGACCATTCCACGCAATGGTGATTCCACGTTGATTTCAGCGGTATTTAAAGCGGCAGCAGAGGCAGGGAAGCGGGCGGCCTTTTCGCTTGCCGATTACTCGATTCTGGATGACCACCAGCCGTTTATCGACAAGGGAATCCCCGCTGTTGATTTCATTGATTTCGAATACGGATCTGCGCCCCGGATGAACGACTATTGGCATACTGCCGCCGACACGCTGGATAAGCTCAGCGCCGACAGCCTCGAAACCGTGGGGCAGGTCGTGCTGCGGGTGTTGAATGGGCTGGCATCCTCGACGGGTAAGTGAACCCGGAAGCCCCTGCAGCCCGGTGGGCGGAATAGGGTTACGGCGCAATGATTTGTATGTATTGGCCGCCGAATTTAATGAAGTTTCCGAGTTCTGCCATTTCTGCATCTGTTCTCGTTACTCCGTACACCCCGATGCCGCAAGTCATGCCCCAATTGTAATCGTAGTCCCAATAGCCTCCGATAGGCGTGGGCTGCGACCAGTCCATATGCTTAAGGTACGGGACAAGTTCCGGGGGTATGATCTTTTCATTCACATCAGGCGGGTACTTTTTGTGATCGGCGAAGTACATATTTATCGCGCCGTCAATAATTCGGAGGTCATTCATGAACGCGGAGTTCTGGGCGTTTATCCGGGCTTTTTTAAAGCTGGGAAGTGCAAGGGCGGCAAGAATACCAATAATGGCGACCACGATCATGATCTCCACGAGCGTAAAACCCAGGGAATAAGGACGCGGAATCAAGCGATGCTCTTTCATGTGCTTTAGTCCTTTTTTATTCTTTGGATCAGCTGAGATCATTTTGTATCAAGGATTCGTCAAAGAGCGATACTTAATAATTCATCTGGAGGGGGGGATTCTTCTTTGCATGCTTCCTAACTTCTGTTCAAACTGTTCTTTGTTCCGGCTAGGCCGGGTCAGGGAATCAGGAAAGCGATGTGACAGAGAGGTGGCGGTTTATGGCGTTGGAAATCGGACGTGTGGCGGGGGCGGCTGAGGTGGCGATTGATTATGCCCGGTGCGTCGCCTGCGGGCTTTGCGTAAAGGTTTGCAAAGGGGGGCCGCTTGACCTCCATGATGGCCGGGTGACCATTGACCCGGCGCGGCATTTCGGGTGCATGGCCTGCGGGCATTGCATGGCGGTGTGTCCCCGGGAATGCATTACGGTCACCGGCCGGGATCTTTCTCCTGCCGACATGCTGGCGATGCCGGCCCGTGAGGGACACGCTAACTATGCCGCGCTCCTGGCGTTGATGCAGTCACGCCGCAGCATTCGGAACTATCAGGACCGGGAGGTTCCGCACGATGTCGTGGAGCGTATTATCCGGGCGGCCTCTTCGGCCCCCATGGGCATTCCCCCCTCGGAAGTCGGGGTTTTGGTGTTGGAGGGGCGGGAGAAGGTGCGCCGCTTCAAGGATGCGCTGCTGGTCGCGGCAAAATCCATGAAGAAGACGATGTCGCCGTTCATGCTGACGCTGCTCAGGCCGTTTTTGGGGCGGGAGACCTACCAGATGATGAGGACCTTCGTGCTCCCGGTGCTGGACACCTACCTGAAGAAGGATGCCGAAGGCGGTGACTGGTTTTTCTATGAGGCGCCCTTGGCGCTTTATTTCTACGGGTCGCCCTGGGCTGATCCTGCGGATGCGACCATCGCGGCGACGTATGCCGTGCTGGCCGGGGAATCCCTGGGGCTGGGGAGTTGCGTGCTGGGATTTCCGGGTCACCTTCTCAAGTATAACCGGCGGCTAAAGGAAAAATACCACCTGCCCAAGAAGATGACTCCGGGCGTGGCCGTGGTGTTCGGCTATCCCGCCGTCGCCTATCGCCGCACCGTGGAGCGGCGGTTTGCCGATGTCCGGTTTGTCTGAAATTTACTCCGCGTCCGGATCCTTGAGCACGGCCAGTTGATCGGCCATGCCGGTTCCAATGGGATTGATCTTCTTCCCTTCCAGAACCTTGGTGATGATGGCCTTGGTATCGCTGGCAAAGTCGCTTTTCAGGATCCATTTCAGGAAGTTGGGGTCATTGCGGGCGAGTTCACTGACCCGCTCGCCTCTTTTCTTACCGAAGTTAATGGCGATCTCGCCGTTGACCCAGCGGAGTTTGCCGTCGCGATCCACCCAGGACGGGTCGCGCAGGTCACAATACTTGTCGAGTTCGTTCATGGTCCGGGGAAGATCGGGGTAACGGGTAAACTGTCCTTCCAGCACCCGCACCGTCGCCAGGGCATCGGCCTCGGCGCGATGGCCTTCGAGAAACAGTTCCCCGCAGTAATGCTGGAGGGCGGCCTTGAGATCGCGGGGTTCCCGCTTGTGGTAAATGCGCTGGGCATCCACCATCCGCCGGCCTTCCATACTGAAGTTGATGCTGGCGCGGAGAAATTCCTCGATCAGCATGGGGATATCGAACCGGATGATGTTATAACCGGCGAGATCGCAGCCTTCGAGAAACCGGTAGATATCCGCCGCCAGATCCTTGAAGAGGGGCTTTCCCGCCACATCCGCATCGGTGATGCCGTGGATGGCCGTGGATTCGGGTGGGATCGGAATTCCCGGATTGATGACGAACGTTTTCACTTCCTGCGTTCCCTTGGGGGGGAGCAGTTTCACGATCGATAGCTCGATTATGCGGTCAGCCCTCGGGTTGATCCCGGTGGCCTCAATATCAAATACGGCCAGCGGCCGGTCCAGTTGCCATTTAAACATGAATCCTCCAATTCGCGGGCACCATACCGGAGCATTCGTAAAAATGCAACGCAAGCATTGACAGGGCCGAGGCTTTTCGACATTATCCTGCGCCCTGAAGTGAAAGCGGGAAAAGAGTTGGAGTGCGATCATGTCTCAACATGCAAGTTTAAAGTCGGCTGATAAAATTGCGGCCAAGCGTAATGTCCTCAAGCGTTTCGAAAGAGTTGACCTCCTGCGCAAGCGCGGGAAGTGGAAAGAGGGCAACCGCGGATTCGGGCTTCCCAAAACAAAGCCTGAGTAAGCTGGTTCGTCTTCAAAAATACCTCGCCTCCTGTGGCGTCGGATCCCGGCGGTCCTGCGAGCAATTCATCGCGGATAGCCGGGTTTCTGTCAATGGGCAGGTTATCTCCCAGCAGGGAACCTCTGTTACCCCGGGGACAGATCGGGTCGAAATGGATGGCCGCGAAGTCTTTCCCGAGCAGAAGCTCTATTTCATGCTGAACAAGCCCGGCGAGGTGTTATGCACCTGCCAGGATACCCATGGGCGGCGCACCTTCCTTGATTTCTTTCCCGGCATTACGGAGCGTCTCTATCCCGTGGGACGTCTTGATCAGGATAGTGAAGGACTTCTGATCGTCACCAATGATGGCGCCCTGGCGTTGCGATTGACCCACCCGCGGCACGAGGTTGCCAAAATCTACCATGTCCGCCTGAACTACCCCCTGCCTGAGACGGCCCGCCGCCGAATGCTTTCGGGAATTGAATCCGAGGGGGAGACGCTGCATGCTGAAGAGGTCATTCCCGTGCCGGCGCGGCCGTCTGAATATCGCATTACGCTCCGGGAAGGCCGCAAACGGCAAGTGCGGCGTATGGTGCGGGAATTAAAGCTCAGGGTGCTGAGTTTGCAGCGTATCTCCGTGGGTTCGCTGACGTTGGGCACATTGCCGGTCGGGAAAGTCCGGGCCCTGTCCCGTGCCGAAATCGAGACCTTGTTCCGTGAGGCGGGCGAGGGGTAAAAGGAGTTAACGATGAAATTTAATTGGTTAGTCTTGGTTCTTGCGAATGTGATTCCTGCCATGGCGTTTGAACCCACTAATTTTCAGGTGCGGGTTGTGGGGGACGATGTGAATGTGCGTGTCCGGCCGGATGCGGGAACCGAGGTGGTGACTCAACTTCAGGCGGGGCAGTTCCTTTCCGCTGTCAGAGTGGAAGGCGATTGGGTGGGGATTCTGGCCCCGACCAATGCGGGGCTTTGGGTGAAGAAACAATATGTGAAGGACGGCGTGGTGACGGGCGATAAAATCCGGATTCGTTCCGGGCCCGGTATCAGTTATCGGGATGTGGGGATGCTCAGCAAAGGCGCGGTGTTGACTGAATTGGGAAGTCATGGGGACTGGCTGAAAGTGGCGGCGCCGGCCGATCTTGTTTTATGGGTCAATCGGACCATGGTGCAGTCTTTTGAAGGCGGCTCCCTTTCGGCGCCTGTTGCGATTGCTCAAGAAACTGTTCCGGCCGTTGAAAAAGTTGATGTGGCGACCAATGCCCCACTGTCGCGGGAATTGCCGGCGGGTCTCAGCCGGGATGATCTTGCGCCGGTGTTAGGGCAGGGGACTCTTGTTGAGCGGTCGGGGACGGTTGAACGGGTTCCGTTGGCATTTTTCAGGGGCATGGATTACCGGTTGGTGACGATGCGCGACCAGCGGAAAGCGACCGTATGCTATCTCCGGGGAAACGAGACACAGATGCCCTCGCTGGTGGATCGCCGCCTGACAGTCAAGGGGCGGGAGTACTGGCTGAACAATCAGCGGTATGCCGTGATTTACCCGGAACTGATTACGCCTCTTCCATAAAGACTTGCTTTGGTTGTAGGGGTTTATCTAGTCTCCCCGCTTCACCGCGACGACAGACGCTGGAAGGGTGGCAGAGTGGTTTAACGCGCCGGTCTTGAAAACCGGAGTGCCGCAAGGCACCGGGGGTTCGAATCCCTCCCCTTCCGCCATCCTTCGCTCGGCGCTAACGCTTGAGCTACGGATGGTCTGCGACCAAGACAATTGCCGAGCGAAGGATGGCGCCCTTCGTAGCACAAGGCGTACCCGCCGCAGGGCGTAGGAGGGCGGTTGTTAACAGAACGGTAAAAGGACGCGACACCGCATGCACTTCGTCTATCTTATCCGCAGCACTTCCCGACCCAACAAGACCTACGTCGGTATGACAGAGGATATTGAGAAACGCCTTAAAGCTCACAATGAGGGGCTTTGCACCTCTACATCCCGATTCCGCCCGTGGGAACTTATCACATATCTTGCCGTCCAATCCGAAGATCATGCCCGTAATCTCGAGCAATACCTCAAAACGGGATCAGGTCACGCCTTTGCTCATAAGCACCTTTGGTCGTAATAGTGTGACAATAGGCCTGCCCTGCGGATATCCGCTATATCCCAGTACGATCAATGGTTTGGCGGTGATCGCCATTGGTGGTATTGCTTCGGAAAATCAACCGGATGGCGCTTTGTAGCCTTGTTCGACTTTGGCGGCCACGTCGCGGTAGCCGATTTCAACCTGGTAGATTTGCTTGAAGCAATCCATGGCTTCTGCGGCGCGACCGGTAGTCTCATAGGCAAGCCCGAGCTCATAGACCACGGCTTTTTTCGAGTCGTCCATGACCTGCAATTCAGCGACCGCCTGCTGGAACTGATCAATGGCCATATCATATTGCTGTTTGGCCTCGAAGCAGCGTCCGATGTAAAAAAGTGAATTGATGCGGCGTTGTGCGTTGCGTTGGGATGCCTGGAATTGCTGAATGGCTTCATTGAACCGATCCTGCTGGAACAAAATAACCCCATACTCATATTTTATTTGTAGATCGTTGGGATATTGGGATACCCGAGCCTGGAGATCTTGAATAACAAATAAATTTCGATCGTTCATTTTGGCTTCAACCGCCGCCGTCATGCCGCTCATTTTGAGTTTCTTGATCTCCTCATCAAATATCTGGAGACGGAGGGCGCTGATGGATTGGTCGATTTGCGGGTCGCGCCCACCAGACAGGCTTTTGGCCTCCACTAACGTGTTAATGGCCTCAACGTACCGCTTGTTGCCAGCATACAGATTAGCCAGGGCACGCCGGTAATTGACATTGCCGGGCTCCCGCTGGATTCGGGCTTTATTCTCTTCGATCAGAACGGTGAAGTCATTCTGGTCCACCACCGCCTTGGATTCACGCGCCAACACATCCGCCTCTTTCCGATCCCGGATAATGTCGGTAAACTTGGTTCCTTTGGTTCCGACTTTTTCCCAGCCGTCCTTGGACATACTATCGATGGCCATAGCATCCTTGAGAAGTTTCAAGGCGACGCTGTCATTAGGCTTCATCTCGCAAAGTGTCTCAAAGCAGTCGCGGGCCAGGCGCGGCTGATCGGTTTGCAGGTAAAGACGCCCCAAACGTTCCAGAAGCGTGGTGTCGTGTGGATAGTGCTCAAGCACCATGGCTAAAGTTTGGATGGCGATGTCGGGCTCGCCAGCCGCCACGGCCGCCTTGTCGATCATCTTTACGTAATTCAGGTTCAAGGGGTCTTTTTGAAGGAGTTTTTCTATGACTTGCAGCGCCTCCATGGGTTTGGATTTTATGAGTGTCTGGGCTTTAAGCAGGGAGGGAAAACCGGAGACGGAGGAGATTAGATGGGCCAGTTGGCCCCCGCCTTTGCTCTTAAAGCGCTTGATCTCGGCGGCCCGCAGGAATTTTCGGGCCTTGTAAAGACGGGGTTCCAGCGCCAGGCATGCCGTGAACATATCAACGGAATAATCAAGATTTCCCCGTTCCATGGCGACAAATCCGCGGTTGAACAAATCCTTGATCTTTTGCGGCGCCTGCTCAAGAGTCACTTCAGCCATTGCATGATCCCCTGTCGTAAATGAAGAGATGTCTTGTATGTCGCTTGACATACTCTTGTCCCCTATATCAAAGTGCGCAACTCACGGCTACAAAAAACCAGAACACAGACAGGGGATAGGGACGGTGTCAAGGCTCATACGGATGGATGGCAGACAGTTGGCGAAACTGATATTCGCCTGTGTGTTCCTATTGTGGTGTGCCGCTCCTGCGGAAGCCGTTGTCTTTCGTGGATTGGGATTAAATGAGGTAATGGCCTCCTACGGGTTTGGCTCACCCTCTGAATATGGTAAAAGCGCGGTGTACCGGAGTCGGACGGCCACGGTGATTTTCGAGGCTGGAAGCCGGCGCGCGGTTGTGAATGGGCTCTCGGTGTACCTGAACCGGAGCGTCTTAAAGGCTGCCGGGAATTGGGTGGTCACGCCAGTTGATGCCGTTGATACAATCGGCGCCATGCTTCTTCCTTCCCGAGCCCTCAGGAAAGCCTCCTCCGCCATGGTGGTTCTGGATCCGGGCCATGGGGGAACGGATCCGGGAACCGGGCTGGGATCATTAGAGGAGAAGCGCTTTACCCTGGATATTGCCAAGCGTGTGAGTGCGCGGCTTCGCCAAAATCAGGTCAATGTGATGATGACCCGAGACCGTGATATCAGTCTGAAACTGGATGAGAGGTGCTGGCGGGCGGATAAATACGGATCGGATGTGTTTGTCAGTATTCATCTGAACGCTTCTCGCGACCAGGCCACATCAGGCGTGGAAACCTATATTATTCCGGCGCCAGGTTATCCGACGACCGCAGAAATGGAAAACAATGTGATGCCGGCAAAACGAAAAGATTGTCCCGGCAATCGCTTCGATGGCGCCAATGTTGTGCTGGCTCAATACCTTCACAAGGGATTGGTGGCTCATACCGGCGCTATGGATCGTGGGATCCGGCGCGCCCGGTTCTATGTGATCCGGAATGCCAACTGCCCGGCGGCCCTGGTGGAGTGCGGGTTTCTCTCCAACCGTGGGGAGGCCAAAAGAATTTCCGATTCTGCCTATCGTGACCGGATCGCCGAGGGGATTACGCGAGGCCTGCTTACCTACCTCAGCCGGGTTCGCCTGCAACATTTGCCTCCCATCCGGAACATGTAAGGAAGGAGCGCGGTCTTATGAATACACGAATTGTCGTTATCACCGGAGGAGCGCAGGGGATTGGCAAAGCCATGGCGTACCGGTTTCTGATGGATGGATATGCCGTTGTTATTGCCGATGCCGACGAGGAAGCCGGCCGTGAAACGGCGGCGGACTATGCGGCGCTGGGGGTCATCCGTTTCATCTCAGCCAATGTGGCGTCCGAGCCTGATGTCATGCGCCTCGTTGCCGACACCGTGGCGGCTTTTGGGGCTGGCGTTCATGTGCTGATCAATAATGCAGCCATTGCCTGCAACCGGCCCATGGCCAATCTCAGTCTGGCCGACTGGGATCGCGTGTTGGGTGTAAATCTGACGGGCCCCTTTCTTTGTGCGAAACACTTTGCACCCTCTCTGCGTTGTACTCATGGGGTCATCATCAATATCGCCTCCACCCGCGCCCTGATGTCCGAGCCCAATACGGAAGCCTATTCCGCCGCCAAGGGGGGGCTTGTAGCCTTGACCCATGCCCTGGCGGCAAGTCTTGCGCCGGACATCCGCGTCAATTGCATCAGTCCGGGCTGGATCGAAACTGGAGCCTGGCAAAAGTCGAGCGTGCGGAGCCATCCTGTCCATAGCCCTGCCGACCAGACGCAACATTGGGCGGGGCGGGTTGGAGACCCTGACGATATCGCCCACTTTGCCGCCTTTCTGGCATCTGACAAAAGCGGGTTTGTCTCGGGTGCCAATATGGTGGTAGACGGTGGCATGACGCATAAGATGATCTATGCGTAAATATCAAGATACGCGCATTGTGTGATAACCCCCAAAGGCGAGGGACATCGGAATATGCCGAAAATTACGTTTATGTTGGGTGGGATTGTGGTTCTGCTCATAACCTCATCGCTGGCGTTCTATTATAGGAGCCAGGCTATTGCCTATCAGCAGGACTATGATGAGGCTATGGCCCGGCTCAGCCAAATGACCGCCGTGGCTGTCGCGACGGAGCCCGCCGTCACGCGGGAGGAGGGTGTCCGGGAGACGCCTGATGTTTCGCGGGACGCCGATAACCGCCCGCCTCTGCGCCGGGAATCGGAGTCTCAGCTTGCCGCGAAAGAGCCCCCGCCACCGATTGCTGGCGTGACGAAGCCGCCGCGCTCGGCGGAGTCGGACCGGTCTCGACGCCGCTCTTCGGATTGGATGGAAAATCTCCGGACGAATGATCCCCCACGATATGCGGAGTTGCAGCAACGTCGCCAGACCATGTCGCAGACCATGCAGAACGCCTGGGCGCAAGCGAATGACTATTTCATGAATCGGGACACGTCGAAGATGGCCCCGACGGATCTGGCCGAGTACACGACCATGATCAAATTGTTAGGGCAAGCGTCGTCATTGAACCAGCAACTGCAGAGCGGGGTGGCGCCGGAGGTGCGCCAACAGGTGGCCGCCGATTTACGGAGCAATATCGTTGCGGTGGCACCGTTGCTGGAAAATGAACGCAACAGGGAATACTATGATGCGGCCCTCGCGATGGGGCAGAGCGACCAGGAGGCCGCCACCTTTGTTAGTTATATAAACCAAATCGCGTCCAACACATCTCTGCGTGCCATAATTCCCGGCATTAGGGTGGGTGGGATGCGTGGCGGCGGCCCGTCGTCCGCTGGGAGGGATTATTAACCATGTCGCAAATCGATGTTAAATTGATTAAGGGTCTGTCGGAGTCCGAAGCGATTACTCGACTTCAGGCTGAGGGATTCAACGAACTTCCGCAAACCAAAGCCCGCAGTATCTTTGCCATTGCGCGGGAGGTCGTCAAGGAGCCGATGTTTCTCCTGTTGGTTGCCTGCGGTGGACTATATTTTGTTCTGGGAGACATCAAGGAAGCCGTGATGTTGATGGGGTTTGTGTTCGTGGTGATGGGGATCACCCTCTATCAGGAACGCAAAACCGAACGTGCCCTCGAGGCGCTTCGCGACCTGTCAAGCCCCCGGGCCTCCGTCATCCGGGACGGTGTGCAGAAGAAGATTGCCGGGCGTGAGGTGGTTCGCGGTGACATTGTGCTGCTTCAGGAAGGGGATCGCATCCCGGCAGATGCCATCCTGCTTTCGTCCTCCAATCTTCTGGTGGATGAATCGCTGCTGACGGGCGAATCCGTGCCGGTTCACAAGTATATTGTCGAGGGGCAAACTGCCGCTGTCGAGATGGCCCGGCCGGGTGGCGACGATACCCCATTCCTGTATTCCGGTACTCTGGTGGTGCAGGGACAGGGGGTGGCCGAGATCAAGGCCACCGGGAGCCGGACCGAGATCGGAAGCATCGGCAAGGCGTTGAATACCCTGGAGACGGAAGAGACCCTGCTCCAGAAGGAAACCGGCCGTCTTGTCCGGCGCCTGGCCGTTTTCGGGTTGTCCCTGTGCGTGATGGTGGCGGTGGTGTATGGCTTGACCCGTGGGGACTGGTTGAAAGGGGTGCTCGCCGGCATTACGCTGGCCATGGCCGTCCTGCCGGAGGAATTTCCGGTTGTCCTGACTATTTTCCTGGCGATGGGGGCCTGGCGAATGTCGAAAAAGCGAGTTCTGGCGCGCCGTGTATCCGCTGTTGAAACGCTGGGCTCGGCCACTGTTCTCTGCACCGACAAAACCGGGACACTGACCTTGAACCGGATGACTGTAGAACGTCTGTATGCGCACGGGAGCGTGTGCGACTTGCCGGGACTCGGGAACCAGGCGCTTCCCGAGTTATTCCATGAACTGACGGAGTATGGCATCCTGGCGAGTCAGCGCAATCCCTTTGACCCGATGGAGAAGGCGATCCATGACGCGGGCGACCGCTTTCTGGCACGGACTGAACATCTGCACGACGACTGGGAACTAGTGCGGGAGTATCCGCTTTCCCGTGACCTGTTGGCCCTCTCCCATGTCTGGAAATCACGGTCGGGCGAGGGTTATATGATTGCCGCCAAAGGCGCTCCTGAAGCCGTGGCTGACCTTTGTCATTTTACAGGCGCACAACAAACCGAGTTGTCCGCCCATATCGACGCCATGGCGCGCGACGGCTATCGCGTGTTGGGGGTGGCCCGGGCCCGGTTCACGCCGCCGGATCTCCCGGCGAAGCAGCATGATTTCGATTTCGAATTTATCGGGTTGCTCGGGTTGGCCGATCCCATCCGTCCCACCGTTCCGGCCGCCATCGAGGTGTGTCATGCCGCCGGGATCCGGGTGGTCATGATCACCGGTGATTATCCTGTGACGGCGAGGAATATTGCGAAACAGGTTTCCCTGGGCGACGGGGAGCTTATCACGGGGCCGGAGTTGGCCGCCATGAGTGATGAAGAACTCAATCGCCGGATCCGGCATGTCAACATTTTCGCCCGTGTTGTGCCCGAACAGAAGTTACGGATCGTGCAGGCTTTGAAGGCGAATGGTGAGATTGTCGCCATGACGGGGGATGGCGTGAATGATGCGCCGGCCCTGAAGGCGGCGCATATCGGGGTGGCCATGGGCGGGCGTGGAACGGATGTGGCGCGGGAATCCTCCTCGCTGGTTCTGCTGGACGACGATTTTTCCTCCATTGTCGAGGCCGTCAAGATGGGACGCCGGATATTCGATAACATCAAGAAAGCCGTTGGTTATGTGTTTGCCATTCATATTCCCATCGCCGGCATGTCCCTGATTCCCGTGATCTTCAATTGGCCGTTGGTGTTGATGCCCGTCCATATTCTGTTTCTGGAACTGATCATTGATCCGGCCTGCTCGACGATCTTTGAGGCTGAAGAAGCGGAAAAAGGGTTGATGAGGCGAAAGCCCCGGAATCCGGGTGAAGCCCTGTTCGGGTTGCGAAGTGTCGGGACGAGCCTGCTTGAGGGCGTGAGCGTTCTACTGGTGGTGCTGGCCGTCTTTGGGATTGCACGAAAATTGGGGCAGACGGAGGGAGAATGCCGGGCGCTGGCCTACACCACGTTGATTGTGGCCAATCTGGCTTTGATTATCAGCATCCGGTCACGGACCCGCACCATTTTCGAAATGGCGCGGGTACCGAATACGGCGATGTGGTGGGTGATCGGGGGCGCGGTGTTTTTCCTGACCGCCATTTTGACCGTTCCCTTCCTTCGGGATATGTTCAAGTTCTCTGTGCTTCATCCCCAGGATATTGCGATCTGCGTCGGCGCCGGGTTGCTGAGCATTGCCTTTTTTGAACTGATGAAGGTGGTGAAGCGGGGGAAAGAAGAATAACCCTAAGCGTCTCGCTCCGGCACCATTCGTGTGCGCCGGTAACGGGCGGGGGTGATGCCGGTCAGGCGTTTGAAATGCCGAATGAAATAGCTTTGGTCGTTAAAACCCACTTCATAGGCGATCTCCGTGCAGTTCTTGTCGGTATTTTCAAGAAGTTGGCGCGCGTTCTGGATCCGCGAATGGATCACAATCTGCAGGAGGGTCTTGCCGCTGTACTCCTTGAAAACATGGGCTAGCCGGTAGGGGCTTAACCCCACTTCCCGGGCGATGTCCTTGAGGCGGATGGGCTTCATGTAATTTTTGGTGATGAAATCGAGCGCTTTGCCGACATGGGTGTTCGACCGGTTGAACCCGTGCAGGTAAATGCCTTCGATGAAGTCGTTCAGGGCATCGGTAAGCACGCGTGACAAGGCTTCGAAATCACGGGCCTGGATCAGGCGCTCCATCCACTGGTGATTACGCTCAATGAGTGATTCCATGACAGGACTGTCCTCCACGGCGGTGCGGGTGAGGTAACCCATCATTTCAATGGCGCGGGCACGCAACACCACGAGTTTTGGGGTGGTCAGGTACATGGCGCCCAGCATTTCGTTTAAAACCCGCCGCGCCCCGGATTGATCGCCGGCACGGATATGCGAGAGCAGGATGCGCTCCTTTTCGAAAGGGTAGGCCGAAAGAGTGCCCCGCCGTTTCTGGTCCTCAATCGCCTCCGCGATTTGCTGCTGCTGCTGCATGCGGAGGCGGTTTTCCTCCATCTGGATCGGTTTCCAGCCGCTGATCTGGTAGAAGGTACGCTCAAGATAGGACGCCGCTTCGAGTCGTTCGTTTAATGTAAGCTTGGAGCGGCTGGAGAGATAGTCGCGGGCACGGGCGGGAGATAATCCGAGGGTGATAAGGCTTCGGATAGAGTCGGCATCCGGGATGTCGCTTTCCTTGGTGCGCACATCGCCGCCGATCAGGGCGCCATGAATGATGCGACGATTTTCCAGCGCCACGATCCAACTTCCCACCCCGGGGACGGTCTCAAAGAAATACGGCTGTCCCAAGATGACGCTTTCGTGCAGGGCGTACGTGCGGAGACGCCTGACGCGCGGGGCAATATCGCAAAGCGGATCGACGAGTAGGGTGGTCTTCCCATTCAGATCCATGAAGAAGGGGCGTATTCCCGTGGATTTTTGGGCATCACGGGCTACTTCGTTGAGGAGTCGCTTGGTAAGATCAGCCATGGCGGCAAGAATGACGTATTAGTTTAATGAGGCAACCGCACAAAGTATTTGTCCCGAAACGCATAGTCGCGCCAAAATATCAGGGTTTCGGCCTAGTGAGTCAAGAAAAGATGAAGCGTCAAGAATTCTGGTTTGAATTACTTTTGACTGGGGAATCAGCAAGATCGTTGTATTAGCGAGCTAGATGAATCTATTTTGAAAGAGGTGGGATTGGTAATGTTCCCGCCATTCTTGAGGTGGCAAAGTCGGTTTAAACAACACTAAGGAGCACACGATGAGCGTATTACTGGAGCAGATCAAGGAATCCCTGATGAAGGGCAAGGCCAACGATGTCAAGGCATTGGTGCAGCAGGCGCTGACCGAGAATATAGGCGCCGGGGATATCCTGAACAAGGGACTGCTGGGGGGCATGGGCATCATCGGCGAACGCTTTAAAAAGAATGAAGTCTATGTGCCTGAAGTGCTCATCGCGGCACGCGCCATGAAGGCCGGCATGGAGGTTTTGAAGCCCGCGCTGGCGGCCGCCAAGGTGGAGCCACGCGGCGTGGTGGTGATCGGCACCATCAAGGGTGACCTGCATGACATCGGCAAGAACCTGGTCGGCATGATGCTGGAGGGCGGCGGATTTAAGGTGGTGGATGCCGGCATCAATGTTGAACCCAGCAAGTTTATTGAACTGGCAAAGGCCAACAATGCGACCTTGATTGGGGCCTCGGCCTTGTTGACGACCACGATGACGAACATGAAGGAAGTGGTTGAAGCGCTGAAGAAGTCCGATCTTGCCGGGAAAGTGAAAGTCATGATCGGGGGCGCGCCGGTGACCCAGGCGTTCTGCGACGAGATCGGCGCCCATGGCTATGCCCCGGACGCCGCATCGGCTGCGGACTTGGCCAAGAAGCTGGCCTGATCCGCAGGCAATGACAGGGCAGACACGTGCGGGAACCATGGGGTTCCCGTTATATTTTTGCTTTTCTGATTTTCGCATGTAATATCACAGATTGTTTTGGGAATACTGCTTGATGAGTGATAACCCCATAGTCGTTCAAGAGTCTGTAAAGGCTCCGGACATAAAGACGGGAAGGCCACCGATTCGAATCATTAAGCCGGCCCCGCTTCCGTTTCGCAACAAGGGCGGCTTAGTGCCGTCTGTCCGGAGTGTGCCAAAGGCGCTTGTCAATCCGGCAAGTGCGAGGCCGCTGCCTAGTCCTGTCAACGCAACGCCGGTCATGAAGCCGGTCAGGCCGCCGTCTTCCGCTCCAGCTGGCAAAGGTCTGAAGATGCCCCCCCCTAAAAAAGAGAGAAACGGGGATAAGGGCATTATGTCCTTATCCAGTAATCGCTATCAGGTTCTCAAAGTCTTGCATGAGGGGGGGACGGGAACCGTTTTCAAGGTTTTGGATAAGATGTTGAAGATGGATGTGGCAATCAAGATGTTGAACTCTGATATTTCACGTAATCCAGAGGCACTCGCCCAATTGAAGTCCGAGGCGGCCATGGCGATGAAGTTGTCTCATGAGAATATTGTGCGGCTTCACAATATTGAAAGTGAGAAAGGCCGTATTTTCATTGTCATGGAATATGTTGATGGAAAGACCTTGCGGGAGATTAGCGAACAAATGGGGGCGTTGTCTCTGGCTGCCGTCTTGGATATCGCCTGTGCCTGCAATAGTGCCCTTACCCATGCGCATAGCCGGGGTGTGTTGCACCGGGACATCAAGCCTGAAAATATCATGATCAACACGGCCATGGCTTTGAAGCTGCTTGATTTCGGAATTGCCATCAAACTGACGCATGGTCATGACAAGAATGATTTTATCGAAGGGTCCCCGGGTTACATGAGCCCGGAGCAGTTCTATGGCCGCCCGCTGGACGTGAGGACTGACGTTTTTTCTTTTGCGGCCGTGATGGCTGAGTTACTGACGGCGAAACGCACCTTCCCGCATGTCTCCGATTTAAAGCACATGTATGATAGTGGGCCTGAGGGGCTTGATGGGCTGCCACCTCCTCTGGCCGATGTGCTTCAGAAGGGGTTAGCCATGGATGTGCAGGCCCGATATCACTCCGTGGCGGAGTTTTATGGAGCCTTGGAAGCGGTCATCAGGCTGTTGATGACATGAATCGCAAGTAACAAGAAACACCCCGACATTTTCCCCGGGTGCTAGGAGCGGCACATGAAACCGCTTTTTCCGCGCGCTCAGTATTCCCGATGCCTCAGACTGCGGATACCAAGCCAGAGGGGAATACTGATGGCGGCCGTGGAGAGGATCAGAACCCAGAGGGCGGCATAAAGGTTGGCCTTGAAGAACAAGGCGCCGGAGAGTCCTCCCGTTACATGCCAGTGCCAGATCAGGCCAAAGGGAAGCATCACGCCCAGCATGAAGCCCAGATTCAGAACAAGGTTCATGGTACCGCCGAATCCGGAGATGATCGCCACCGGGTTCGGCTGCTTGAGGTCAATGAAAATCGCGCCCAGTCCGGTCGAGAGGGCGGCGGCGGCCAACGACACCGCAATCGCCAGTCCGAGTGAGATGGCGGTCAGCACGATCCCGGCCTGAAGCATCCAGGCGGCAAGCCCCATCAATCCCGCGCTAACGGTGACCATGGCCAGCGCGGCCAGGAAAAACTTCGTTAGCAGGATGCGGCGCATCCCGGTCGGAGCCAGACCCAGGATCCAGAAACTGTGGCCTTCAAGGCTCAGTTGCGGATAAACAAACCGCGCGGCCAGGGAACAGAGAACAGATGACATGCTGAATACGTTCAGGAATACAATCAGGTTTCTCCAGATATCCGGCATCTGGTTGTAATGGAAAGACCGAAAACTGGAGAAATAGATCGCCAACAACCCGAAGAATATCAGCGCTTGTGACCACTGCAGGGGATCACGAAGAAATGACCGGATATCCTTCATCACCATGACCCGGATGTCGTGCGGCAGAAAGGCGAGTAATGTATCGAGCCAGCGTAACAACTCGGCTGGTCGCCTCCGGCAATCGGGAGCCCCGGTGACCTGCTGGTAGGCGCTGTAAAAAGTCCGTTTGCCAAGCCATTGGACGGCCAGAAAGAGCATGGCGGTGTTGGTGGTCAAGACAAGCCAGAACAGAAAGCCGCGAGCCCATTGACCACGGGTGAGCGCCATGATGCCCTCGGCGGTCCAGTTGTTGGGCATCAGGGGCTGCGAAGCCAGTTGCAGGCCGGGGAGAAGTCGGTTGAGGACAAAGGAGGCATCCTCTTCTGAGGAGGGGTGGATTTGGGAGATCATGCGAATCGTCCACGCGAGAATGCTGGCGGCGAGTACGGCCCAGAAATACCGGTTTCTGGGGAACCAACGGACAGCCGTCAGGGTAATAAACGTTCCGAGGGCGCCGCATAAAAAGACGAACGGGATGGAAAACAGCAGCGTCCAGCCGCTGAAGAATATCCCCAGATGTTCGTGCCAGGCATAGGCGGCCGTATAGGGCAGCATCAGGAAGAAGAAGGCCCACGAACTGAGCAGGCTGGATTCAATAAATTTATAGGTGATAAACGTCCGCGTATCGAGTGGGGCGGTCAGCAGGAAAAGCGTCTCGCGGGATCGGAAAACGGTGGAGTAGGAGGTGATGATGTTGGACATCACCAGCATGGCGCCGAGACCCAGGAAAAACAGGGCGAACAGGCGGCGGCTGATCATGAACCCCCCGCCGCCCATGTCTGCGAGGAAACGGAACCCGCTCAGGAACATCAGGAAGAACCCGACCATCATGCCGGTCGCGAAAAGAAGGATGAATGTGACCTTGAAAACGGATTCCCGCTTCAGAATCCGCCGCAGATTGCGCAGCGCGCAAAAGTCCTTTATCCAGATGGCGGTGAGTGGAGTCATGGGGCGGTTAGTTTCAGGAAGACATCCTCCAGGGTTCCGCTGGAGCCGGATTGGGCGCGTAAGTCGTCAATTTTGCCCAGAGCGATCAGGCTGCCGCCATGGATAATCCCAACCCGGTCGGCGATATCTTCGGCGAGGGCCAGAATGTGGGTGGTCAGCAGGATGGTCATTCCGTCGCGAACTTTGGCGCGCAGGAGATCCTTGATCATGCGGATGGAGTGGGGGTCGAGGCCGATGAGGGGTTCGTCAATCAAGACGACCTTAGGGGTGTGAATGAAGGTGGCGATGTAGAGGAGACGCTGACGCATACCGTGGGACAACTCGCCGATCAGGGCATTACGGGCCTCTTGGAGTCCGAATTGGCGGAGCGAGGCCTCGACCTGTCCGTTTAAATCGGGGAGGGCGACGTCATAGAGGCCGACGACAAACTTGAGAAATTCGACAGGAGTCAGCTTCTCATACAGAAAGGGCATGTCGGGGATGTAGCCCATGATGCGTTTCGCCTCGACGGGCTGGGTTTGGATATTGAACCCACCGATTTGGATCGTTCCGGTGTCGGGTCGCAACAGGCCGGTCAGCATCTTGATGGTGGTGGTTTTACCCGCGCCATTCGGTCCGAGAAAACAGAACAGTTCACCCGCCGGGATGCGCAGGGAAAGGTCCTTTACCGCCTGGACCGCGCCAAAACTTTTATTTACATTGTTAAGGGTTATCATCGTGGTCCTTCTTCTGCAGGATTCCATTCCAGTCATTGGTCGATAAAGTCATGAGACCCCGGGTCATGAGGGAAAAGGCCCCCGCCGTGAGCGTGTTGCCGCTTTTGCTGAGAACGCCGGCCGCCAGGGCTTCCTTGGCGCTACACCGTTCGATGGTCCAGCCAAAGGGGGTTTCCTGCTTGAGCATGTCGCCGTCGGCGTCGATCCACGAAAGCGTCTCCATGCCGTCCATTTGGGCCGACAGCACCGTGGCTTCAATCGTGTCATGCCCTTGGCGAATGGATTCCCGGCGCAGGGCCCGGAGGGTCACGTTCTGAGGGGACATGGTGACAGGGTTGAAAATCCTGAGTACCGTCTGTTTCCCCGGCGTGAGCGTTTTCATCATCATTCCCGTCATGGGCGAATACAGGATGGCGTCATCCGGTATGGTTATAGACAAGCGTTGGGTCGGGCCCAGCCCGGTTATCGTGATGTCAAATAGAGCCCCGTGTTTTCTATTGCCGGTCACGGTGATGGCGTTTCCTGTGGAAGTAAGCTCAAAATCAAACGATTGGAGCGTGTATTGAGCATCCACCACGGCGTCGGCATTCACGGCGACACGCTGACGGCTGCCCATGATCGAAAGGGACAGGATGGTGTGATTCTTGATGCGGTACTGGTTGGTGAGTGTGTTGTCATTCACATCAATGGAGGTGTGGGTATACCCGATGGACTTTCCCTGGGTTGAAATTTTCATCCAGCGATCCATGACCATGACGCCATGCGCCAGGAGCGTTCGATAGCCAGGCGTTGTGCGATTCAGGAGTTCGGGATAGGCCTCATAGAACACTAACCACCCCGTGGCACCAAGCCAGAGCAGAACGACTAGTGCGACAAGCAGAGGGCGTTTTCGGGAAATGGGCATAATTAATCAGGGGGGATTCAGCACGTACTCGAGCACACCTTTCAGGTCGGGAACCAGGGGGCAGCCGAGTTTTCCCAATTTGGCTTCAGATTGATGTCCGCCGGTCATCAGGAGACAGGGTATTCCCATGGCTTGTGCCACTTCAAAGTCATGGGTCGTGTCGCCGATCAACAGGGCGCCCTTCTTGGGTAGGCCTGTGTTGTTGAACAAGGCATGGCCAAGATCGATCTTGGAACTGGCGTAGAGATCCGACAGGCCATAAATGTGTTCAAAAAAAGGAAGGATATGGCGCTCGCCGATCATGCGCCGCAGGATCTTGAGTTCGCAGGCGGACAGCACCGACATGCCGACGCCATGGGCCTTGAGCGTGGCGAGGACGGATACGGTGCCATCACGCAAAGGCGCCTTCGGTGAGGTGATGGCATACGCCTTGTGGTATTCGATGGAAACCTCATCCCAGTCATCTTTTGAAAAATCAAAGCCCAGTTTGAGATAGTAGTCCCGAACGGGAAAATCGAAGATGTCCAGATACTGCTGATGGGAAACAGAAGGAAGCTTCTTCCATTTCAGAATAATATTGAGGGCCGCCACGCAAGCCTGCGCGTCGTCCAGAAGCGTGCCATTCCAATCCCAGATGATGTGTTTGAAAGCGCTCATAGAAGGTAAAATCATGTGTTATTGGCATGGTGCTAGAACGACGCAGAACGGTCAAGCGTGATGATCGAACGTATTCCTGGCGTGCGAAAGCGTGTGTTTGGAGAATCCAGTGGCCTTCTCGATATCCATTTTTTGAATCCGAACAAATCGTGCACAACCCGTGTTATGAGGGTTGTGCATCATGTCTCCAGTTTCCGGAGGTGGCTTCTGATTTCTTCCAGTCGATCATCAGGGGAGGAGGATTTTAGCCGGGGGAAGCGACCGCCTGGCAGCATGAGGTAGTCGCCGTGGCGTTTGAGCATGAGCTTGCCGTCTTCAATTTCGACGGACTTGATTTTCTTGCCTGCCGCCAGGATGCGGATTTCAGCGAGTTTGAGGAGCCGTTCACACTCGGCCGGGAGTGGGCCAAAACGGTCGCGGAAACGGCTGCGAAGGGCGCGCACTTCCTTGACGAACGCCATCTCGGCAATCCGCCGGTACATGCTGACCCGCAGGCGCTCGTCCTCAATGTAGGTGACCGGAATAATGGCCGAATGACTGGCGCCGGTGTCAGAAGGGGAGAGGCTGAGGAAATCCAAGATGATATCCACGTCGATGACCGGCGGTAGCGGCTCGCCTTTTTTCTGGGCAATGGTGTGGCGCAGGAGTTGGCAATAGAGGCCGAAGCCGACGGCGGCGATGTGTCCGCTCTGGCTGGCCCCCAGCATGTTGCCGGCGCCGCGGATCTCCAAGTCACGCATCGCCAACCGGAACCCGGTGCCGGCCCCTGAGTATTGTTTGATGGCCTGGATGCGCTTCCGGGCGGTCGGGTCAACATGGGCCTGGGCCGGCAACAGCATGTAGGCGTAGGCTTTGTGTTTGGAACGTCCCACCCGGCCCCGCAACTGATAGAGCTCAGCCAGCCCGAAACGGTCGGCCCGGTCAATCAGTATGGTGTTGGCATTGGGAATATCGAGGCCGCTTTCGATGATGGTGGTGCATAGCAATACATCGAATTCACCATTGGCGAAGTTTTTCATCACCTCGGCCAGCGCGCCGGCCGCCATCTGGCCGTGGCCGACTCCGATCCGGGCCTCGGGGACGAGGCGCTGGAGCCGGTCGCGGAGCCGGTCAATGGTGCGTACCCGGTTATGGAGAAAGAAGACCTGTCCCTCCCGGTTCAATTCCCGCAAGATGGCTTCCCGTATGACCGCGTCGGAGTCGGGTGTGACAATCGTCTCGACGGCCAGCCGCTCCTGCGGCGGCGTCTGGATGGTGCTTAAATCACGGGCGCCGGTGAGGCTCATGTAAAGTGTGCGGGGGATCGGGGTGGCGGTCAGGGTGAGCACGTCCACCAGCCGTCGGATGTGCTTGAAACGTTCCTTGTGCAGCACGCCGAATTTCTGTTCCTCGTCAATGATGACCAGCCCGAGGTCTTTAAAGGCAATGTCCGGTTGGATCAGGGAGTGGGTGCCGATGACGATATCCACGGTGCCTTCATGAAGTCCCTGGACAACGCTGCTGCATTCGCCACGGGTGCAGAAGCGGCTGAGCATCTCAATCCGGACAGGGAAGGGCGCCATGCGCTCGGAAAAGGTCTGGAAGTGCTGTTGAGCCAGAATCGTGGTGGGAACCAGTACGGCGACCTGCTTGCCGGCCATGACGGCCTTGAAGGCCACGCGCACCGCCACCTCGGTTTTGCCATACCCGGCATCGCCGCATAGCAGGCGATCCATGGGGCGCTTGGCTTCCATATCCTTTTTGGCCTCATGAATGGCCGATTCCTGGTCATCCGTCTCCTGATAGGGGAAGGAGGCTTCTAGTTCATGTTGCCAGGGATTATCCGGCGGAAAACCGAATCCATCCTGCGAATCGCGGGCTGCCTGGATTTCCAGCAGGGTGGAGGCCATGTCATGGACGGCCTTCTGGGCCGCAAGTTTCTCGTGCCCCCAGCGCTTTCCTCCGAGTTGGTGCAGGGGGACGGAGCGGCGTCCCACGCCGACATAGCGGGTCAGCAGATGGGCCTGGGAAACGGGAACATAGAGTTTTGCGCCCTCAGCATATTCGATGGCCAGGGCTTCCTGGAGCTGGTTACTCACCATGATCTCGCGCAAGCCGAGGTAGCGGCCGACACCATGATCGATATGCACCACAAGGTTGCCAGGCTCCATGTCAGTCCAGTCGGTAATTCTGGCCCCTGACGAGGCCTGGGTCTTGTTTGTCGGCAACCGTTTCCGCTGGATCTTCCGGCCATAGAGATCCGGTTCGGCGACCACTAGTACTTTCAGTTCCGTACTGGCGAAGCCGCTGGAAAGGGGCGCCATGACCTTGTCGGGTTGGGAGTCCTTGAAAAGCGCTCCGTAAACTTCCTCAAAGCGGTCGCGGGTGCCCTGGCTGTCGAAGAAAAAGGCGGTGCGCGTGCCCGCCGTGATACCGGCTGCCGTGGCCGTCAGGAATCGGCGCCGGCCATTTTCGATGACATCCGGATGCATCACATGGCGTGCGGTAACGGAGGGGATCGGTTCGACCGGCTTAAAATCAAGGTCGAGCAGGGGACAGGATTCATCCGGGCGTGAGCCCATGAAAACCTGATGCACGGCGGAACGTGCCAGAAGGGCGGCTTCCATGGAGGCGAAGCGTTCAACCATGGCGCTGGCTTTGGCTTCCTGCACGGACTCCTCATAGACGGAGGTATGGGCCAGAATGGAATCTTTATCCGACCAGATGACGATCAAGGGTAGATGGGTTCCTCCGTTTTGTGGTGACAGTTTGGGAAGGTGGTCGAAAAGAAAGGCACGGTTTTCGACTTGGCTGCGAAGCAATTTCCATTCACTGGCGGGTGGCAGGTAGGCTTCTGCAACAGGACCTAGCGATAGTTGTTCGGCGGGGTCAAACGTTCGGAGTGACTCGAGGACTGAGCCAAAAAATTCAAGACGAAGCGGCCATTGACTGGTGAGGGGCCAAATATCGAGGATTCCCCCCCTGAGCGCGGCGTCCCCCTGGAATTGGACCTCAGCCGAGAATGAATATCCGCTTTGTTCCAGGTGTGTCGTCAGCTCGTCAAGGTCCACCTCATCGCCTTTATTCAAGATTCGAGTATGGCTTAGAAAGGCCTGCCGGGACAGGGTACGCTCCATGAGAGCTTGAGCACAGGTGGCAATGAGGCGCGGTTTTCCATTCGCCAAGGCCAACAAGGTTTCCAGTCGGGCACCCATGACGTTGAGATCCGGTGAAGTGCCCGTGTTGGTGGGTAACGCTTCCCAACTCGGGAACAGCAACGGGGGTGGGGTCTCGGGTGGCGTCAGGGATTGAAGGTCGCGCGCCATCCATTCCAACGTGCGGGGCCCATCGGCGATCCAGAGCACGGTTGAGCGCGACAAACGAGCCAACTCCCACGCCACCCAGGCTTCGGCGGCGGCAGGGATATCCGGAATATGGATGACGGACGACTGAGAAAGCGCCGGCGCCAGCTTGTCTCGCAAGCGGGACTCAAGTTCCTTCTCCCAAAGAAAACTGATCATGCGGAAATGATAGCTGAAGAGGGGGATGCGGAATACTGAATTCAAAGGGGTGTTTCGCCATCACGGCCTCTATGTGCCCTTGCAAGATTCAACGATCTTTGCGCTATGCCATCGCTACGCCTGTCCTGCTTCTCGATCAGGTTGTTGGGGAAAACGGCAGATTGACATTTTGGCATCCGTTGCTAGAATTCGCCCCTTCTTTTTCAGTTCAATGTTCCGGCGTAGCTCAATGGTAGAGCGTCTGGCTGTTAACCAGAATGTTACAGGTTCGAGTCCTGTCGCCGGAGCCAATCAATAGGCAATCAATAGGCAACGGCCCTAAGGGTGCCCTTGAACGTTCCCATGGCGGGGTAATATCAGGATGGAAAATCCTGAGCGTAAGTCGCGATCCATTCGACGGCGGCTTCTTCACCCGTCAGAAGCCTGCCATCTTTCTCGAAGATTTCTTTTTTGTAGTGCTCGATATAGCAGACTTGTTCCGCCATTCGCATGCCGAGTTCGGTGCGGGTATCGATAAATTTTACACCCACTTCGAAATGGTCTTCCACCGGTTGGCACCAAGTCACAACCCCTTTGACTTCAAAAACCGGCTTTCGGAGCGGGATTTGGATCAATATTTCCGCTCCGACGGGAATATCTACCCTGCTACTGAAGCAGAGTCCACCAGTGCTGATATTGCGGAGATAGTCCTGAGTATGGTTGGCAACATCAACCAGCCGGTATTCAATTGGGACGTCAGAGGGGTGTCTGATAAATTGGCGCATTATGCCTATTTCGTAAACCGGATCCCAATGCCTTCCACGCGGGTGATATCGCGTGAGAAGAGAATCCAGTACTGTTTATAGCCCTCGACCGTTACCTCGATCAATGCATCGCCACCCACCCGGTGTGCGGCGGAACGTATCGCATCGCGGATGGAATTGTGACGGCTAATAGGAATGATGCCGAAAAGGCAGATACGGCTGTCGGTAGACTCTGTATAGCCAAGAATGGTATAACTGCGGCCTTCCAGTGGGGTTGATGACGGCGCCACGCCACCGGGCGTTGTGGCACACCCTGTCATAAAACAAGCCGCCAGTCCCACGATTCCGATCGCAAACCATTTTGTCAGACTTTTCATTCTATTCTCCTTATTCCCGGTTATTTTTGCATTACACAGGTTTAAACATCGTCTCATCCAATGGCAGTTTTCGTAGCCGCGCGTCATCCAGGAAGCGGGGGAGCTGTCCCGTCCCGGTGAAATGGCCGCTCAGACTGCCATCCGGTCCGATTCCCTCGACCTTGAAGAGATAGAGATCCTGGAGTTGGTATTCGCCGTCCTTCAACCCCAGCACTTCCGAGACGGCCGTGATTTTGCGGGAACCATCTGTCATGCGGGCGGTATGAACCACCACATCAATGGCGGCGGCCACCTGGGCACGGAGGGCGGATAGGGGAATATCGATTCCGCTCAGCAGGGCACAGGTCTCAATACGGGACAGGCAGTCGCGCGAGCTGTTGGCGTGGATGGTGGACATACTGCCGGCATGGCCGGTATTCAGGGCCTGCAGCAGATCCAAGGCCTCGCCCCCGCGGATTTCGCCGATCACCAGGCGGTCGGGCCGCAACCGGAGCGCCGAATGAACCAGGTCGCGGATCGTTACCTCGCCCTTGTCATTCTTGTCCGGCTTGCGCGTTTCAAAACAGACGGTATGCGCCTGTTGGAGTTGCAACTCGGTGGAATCCTCAATGACCAGAATGCGTTCATTGTCGGGAATGAAACTGCTCAGCACATTCAATACCGAGGTCTTGCCTGATGATGTGGCCCCGGAGACAATGACGTTTTTGTGCAATTTGACGATAGTATCAATGAGTTGCGCCCCGGCGGCGGTGATACTGCCGAACTCGATCAGTTGGGCGATGGTCAGTTTTTCCTTCTTGAACTTGCGGATGGCCACGACGGTGCCGCACCGGGCGAGCGGGGGAATGACCGCGTGAACGCGCGACCCATCCGGCAGGCGGGCATCGAGCCGGGGATTTTCCTCGTTCAACAGGCGGCCCACATGCTTGGCCACATTAACGGCGGCGGCCTTCAGGGCGGGTTCGCTGACGAACTTTGAGTTTGTGGCTTGTAGTTTGCCCTTCCGCTCAATGAAGATGCTGTTCGGGCCATTGATCATGATTTCCGAGACGGAATCATCCTCGAGATACTGCCGGATCGGCTCGAAGAACAAAACCAGATAAGAACTTGCTTCTTCCATGCTGATAATCCTTGCCTGTACCGCCGCTACTGTCAATTGTTTTTCCGATTTTTCGTGTCATGTGCCGTGTTATACCGTAAGAGTATGGAAAGAACCTGAATGGAGAAGTCTATGAGCGGGATGACAGTGAAAGAATTGTGGGGATTTCTAACCTTGGCGGAAAAAGAAGATGCCTGTCTGGCTTTTTTGGAGGGGAAGGATACTTTTAGCCGGGACGCCCTGCCGCGGGTGACGCAGGAACTGGCGGGTGTCTTGAAATTCCGGGAAGCTTTTTTGAAGAGGCTTCCACCCCGTGAAAAAGCCCGCCATTTGCGGCGAATGGCCGACAGTCCGACGTTGCGCCATGTCTGTGATGATCTTCTCCGTTCATGGGTGGTGAGCCGGAAGAATCCCATGCTGGTGTGTTTTGTGGAGGCTCAAGGGCTCAAGCATACCGATGGAATCCTCGATGATAGCGTCACAGCGCCCAGCCTTGATTCAGTCAAAAAAGGTGTCCGTGCCGTTCGGGATCAATTCCCGCCCCGCGAGGTTGCCCTCTACATGGGTGTTATGCTGACGGTTGGCGGCGATTTCTGGACCGGTCTTGCCGAGGCCGTAGACTCGGAATTCCCCGCCATGAAAGCCTCGCTGGCGGTCGTAGACCATCCGTAACTCAAGCCCCTCAGGGGCGCAGAGCGAAGGATGGTCGGGGCGGCGGGATTTGAACCCACGACTTTCAGCGCCCAAGGCTGACGCGCTACCAGGCTGCGCTACACCCCGATGGTGTTAATTCAGGCGCGGAAGCTACCATGATGACCTGATTCATACAAGCACTGTTGACAGCACTGTTGCGTCACGCCACAACATCGAAGTTGCAAACCAGGGGCAGGTGGTCGGAGAAGGTGACGGCGGGCATCGCGAAATCGCGGATCACGATTCCGGGACTGTGCAGGATGAAGTCCAGTTCCATCTTGGGAGCCCAACTCGGGTAGGTTGGGGATTTTTTGGCATTGGCGCTGGTCAGCCCGGTGGCGGCCAGAAAAAGTTCAATTTCAGGATCCCCCCAGAAGACGTTGAAATCTCCCGCGATTAGATAAGGTTTTTTCATTTCCTTGACCAGTGAATACAATTCGCACAACTGGTGCTGGCGGTGGCGGAACTTGATGGAAAGATGAACCAGAAACAAGGTCACCTCGGCCAGTTCCAACTGAATGACCAGCCGCTTAACTCCATGGTCGAAATAGAGGAACCGCTGTTCCTTGATGGCGTCCCGGGTGAGGAACGCATTCATCTGCCGGTTTGCGATGGGCATGAAACGAACCCAGGAGTGATCCCCGTATTTTGATTCATAAATATGGTAGTGCCCAAGGGCTGTGGCAATATATTCCGCCTGATTCTGGCGGTTGGAGCGGAATGAGCCGCCATCCACTTCCACCAGCCCGACAATATCCGGATCCTGGGCCTGAATATAGGCGGTGATCTGATCCAGCATGGGGCCGGTACGCTTGAGGTAGCCTGATCCCGGAAACGGCAGATGGAAGTGTGCCCCAATTCCGGTGCCGTACCGCACATTGTAGAGCAGGAATTTCATCAGGGCCTTGTTATACGTTAATCCCCCGCCGCGCACAATCCGCAAAACAGGCTAGCCGGCGCCGATTATGCCACTTCCAAGGACGAGATCATCCTGATAGAGGACAACGACTTGCCCCGGGGTAATGGACATTTGTTGCTCGTCAAAAAGGGTGTCCACGGTGTCGGTCCCGGCCACGGCTTGAATGACGGCGGTGGCTTCCTTGTGCTGCTGCCGTATCTTAGCCTGAACCCGCAGGGGTCGGGCCGGGGCGGCGGGGAGTCCGATCCAATTCAGATCCGTGGCGAGCAACCGGGTGGAGAAGAGTTCTGAATAGGCGCCCACCACCACCGTGTTGGCGCAGGCGTCAATTCGCACGACATAGAGGGGATCGACTGTGCCGCCAATGCCGAGGCCTTTGCGCTGGCCAATGGTATAGTGGATGATCCCGCAGTGTTGCCCCAAAACCTTGCCCTGCGTATCCACTAGAGGCCCAGGCTCTTGTTCCTGCTCGCCAAACAGGACGCCGTAGTCCTTGCTCTCTATGAAATTCTGGCTCTCCGGTTTGTCCGCCACATCGTCCCAGCCAATTTCCCGCGCGATGGCTTTGACTTCCGGCTTGGTCATGCCGCCGAGAGGGAAAAGAACCTGGCTGAGCTGGGCCTGGGAGAGGCGCGACAGGAAATAGGTCTGGTCTTTGGCTGGATCCACGGAGCGGCGCAACTGCCATCTTCCGGTGGCGGGATCCTGCCCGACGCGGGCGTAGTGGCCGGTCGCGAATTTGTCGAAGGTGATGCCCATGGCCCGGGCGCGGTCCAGGAGCATGCCGAACTTCATGGTGCGGTTGCAGCGCACACAGGGGTTGGGAGTGCGGCCGGCGCGGTACTCCGCACGGAAATAATCCAGTACCTCGGTGTTGTACTCAGGGGCCAGCGAAATAACATGGTGCGGGATTCCAAGCCGGTCGGCAAGCGCCTTGGCCGCCGCGATGTCGCGCGGCTCGCCGGGTCCATAACATCCCGAAAGCCCCTCATCGGTCAGGGGCAGTGAGCCATCCCAGATCTGCATGGTCAGGCCAATGACATGGTGCCCCTGCTTCTGAAGCAGATACGCGGCGACGGAAGAGTCGACGCCGCCACTCAAGCCGACCGCAATGGTAAGATCAGGGGTTGCAACCATCGAATCATATCAGCACAAAACGGGCGGTCGTGTAAACGGAAAATGATTTCCTTTGAATTGTGGCTTTCCCTTCTGTTACCGTCAGGGTTTAGTTTTCAGAACCAAGTTGTAGCGAGGAGGTTACGATGAGTATACGACGAGTGAAGGCGGCGATCCGGGATGTGCCTGATTTTCCCAAACCCGGGATTATTTTCAAGGATATCACCCCGGTACTCAAAGATCCGAAGTTGTTTCGCGCGGCAATCGATCTGTTTGCCAAGCGCCATCGTGACAAGGGAATCCGGAAAATCGCGGTGATTGATGCCCGTGGTTTTCTCTTTGGGTCGGCCCTGGCCTACAAATTGAAGGCTGGAGTGGTGCCTATCCGTAAGAAGGGAAAACTCCCTTATCAAGCTTTCGAGGAAAGTTATGACCTCGAGTATGGTTCCGCCACATTGACAATTCATGTAGATGCCTTTGAGCCCGGTGAGCCGGTGATCCTGATTGACGATCTGCTTGCGACGGGCGGAACGGCGCTGGCTTCCGCGAAACTCATCGAGCGTGCGGGCGGCAAGATTGTGGAGATTGATTTCCTCGTGGAACTCGGTTTTCTGAACGGTCGCCAGAAGCTCGCCAGCTATAACCTGTTTGCGCCGATCAAGTATTGACCGGGGAAAAGCGGTTTTATTCCTACCGTCGGGCGATGGCGACGACGATAATCATGGCGACCATGGCTAGGCAGATGATGGCATCGCGCCAGCCTTCAACTTCCGGGCGTTGCGCGGCCGCGTTCTGGTCTGCTATGGATTTGATGATTTGACGCATAACCGCATCCATTTCGTTGGTTTGTGCCTGGGGGCTGTGCAAATCGAGAAGGAATAAATCCCTTTCGGTCGGGAGTTGCACCTGTCGCTGCCGGATGGTGATGTCGTTGGTCTTCACCTCGGCGTCGAATATATCCACATCTAAATTACCAAAGTGTTCGGAGTATTGTTCCGCCACATTGGTTTCACGGGCCTCCTGTCTCCAGAGAGAGAGGGTTTCAGGGGATGTGTCGCCGGGCATCTTTCGGATGCTGAACCAGAAGGGAGTGGCGTCATTGGTAGAGTCATGCTTGACGAAAAGGCGTGCGGTGCCCCCCCCGGTTGGGCGATTGGTTATTGGCACCTCCGTGAAGTCGTCTGGCAGCATGAGCGCGTAATCCTTGTCCTTGATCTCCACCGGGGCGGCCATGGCCGTGAGGGAAAGTAAACAGGCCAGAAATCCGGCAAAGATGATGGTGGGGTATGGCATGAGCTAAGCGAGAACGATGCTGTTGGCGATAGTGTTGGCTTTTTCGGCGCCATCGACAAGACGGATCAGCATTAAGGCGAAATCAAAAGTGGTGCCGGCGCCCTGACTGGTGAGGATATGACCGTCCACGACGGTTCGATCCGGCAGTCGTCGGGTGACTGTCAACTGGGCGGCAACTCCGGGGTGGCAGGTTGCCTTTTTTCCGTCGAGAATGCCCGCGGCCTGCAAGGTCAAGGGGCCTGCGCAAATGGCGCCCACCCATTTCCCGGCCTGATGAAATTCCCGGATGGCATCCAATAATGGTTGAAACTTCAGGAATTGCTCCACGCCGCCCCCTCCGCCGGGAATCATCAGAATATCAAACTTAGCCGGCGTGATGTCGCGCCAGTCTGTATCGGGCATTAGGCGCACCCCCCGCGATGCCGTCAGGAGGCCACTCTCCACCCCGGCCACCGTGACGGTCCAATGGGCTCGCCGGAGGAGGTCAATGATGATGACGGCCTCCATCTCTTCGGTGCCATTGGCGATCGGAACAAGAACACTGGGCATGAGACAACTCTTCCGTGCTTATTTTCCCGGCAACAGGCAGACGGTGATGACGGCCACGCCGACGATGTCATCGACGCTGCAACCGCGGGAGAGATCATTCACGGGTTTTGCCAACCCCTGCATGATCGGGCCGAAGGCGATGGCGCCCGCCAGTCGCTCGGTGAGCTTATAGGAAATGTTTCCGGACTGAAGGTCGGGAAAAATGAAAATGTTGGCCCCTCCTTTAAGGGGACTGCCAGGGCATTTCTTGGCCGCCACCTCGGGAACGATGGCCGCATCCACCTGTAATTCACCGTCCACCACGGCGTCCAAACCCAACTCGGCCACACGTTTTTTAGTCAATTCAGTGGCCTTGGCCATCTTGTCCACCAGCGGATGGCGGGTACTGCCATGAGTTGAAAATGACAGCATGGCGACGCGGGCCTGTTTGCCGATCAAGGCATTGTAGGATCGAATGGTGGCCACAGTGATATCCACTAACTGTTCGGCGGTGGGGTCGGGATTGACCCCCGAATCGGCAAAGAAGAGCACCGAATCGCCTGAGAGGGTGGGCTTGGCCAGTTCCATGGCGAAGAAACTGCTTCCGGTCTTGATTCCCAGAGCGGTGCCAACGCATTGGAACGCGGCCCGAACCATGTCGGGAGTCGAGGCAATACTGCCGGCCACCAAGCCGTCGGCCAGGCCCAGGCGAACCATCATGTCGCCGAAGTAGAGGCGATCTTTGATCATAACGCGGGCCTGATCAAGCGTGATGCCCTTGTGCCGCCGTAGTTCGAAGAAGGCCTGGGCGATGCGCTCGAAGTCCGGTGAATTCGCATAATCCAAAACGGTGATGGGGAGTCCTGTGAAGGAGATGCCTTGAGCGGATTTTATGGCTTCCTCGGGCGTGGCCAGGACGATCACTTTGGCAATCTCCTGTTGAGCGATCTTGACGGCCGCCTGCATGACGCGTGGGTCATTACCTTCGGCGAGGACAAGGGTGCGACGGGTTGCAGCACGAGCCTTGGGAACGAGGATATCAAGCAGTGACATAGCGGGACGTTACCTTTCTTGTATTAGGTTGGGTCGCATGAGGGTGAGCCACAGTGGGTTGGGGAAATAGCCTTCGAGGGGATGATTAAAAGACGAACGGTTTCCCGCGCGATCATGAGTTCCTCGTTCGTCGGCATGACGATGGCTTTCAGGGTGCTTTCCGGGGTGCTGATGATGGCGGGGGCGGCAAACGTTTGCCTGTTTTTGACGGGATCCAGATAGCAGCCGAGGCATTCGAGTTTAAGAATGACTTGTTCTCGGATCGTCGCGCTGTTCTCGCCGATTCCGCCGGTGAAGACCACGGCGTCGGCCCCGTTGAGCAGTGTGTAGTAGGAACCAATGTAGGAGACCAGTCGCTGGACAAACATCCGGATGGCGCGCCGCGCCTGCAGATTCCCCGCCTCGGCGGCGGCGAGGTTGTCGCGCATGTCACCACTGCCGATTCCCGAGACACCCAGAAGCCCGCTGCATTGGTTGAGCAGTTTGTCGATGGCATCGGCCGACATGCCGCGCCGGGCGAGATAGAGTACGACCGCCGGGTCGATGTCGCCGCACCGGGTTCCCATGACGAGTCCGTTCAGCGGGGTCATGCCCATGCTGGTGTCCAGCACGTTGCCGCGTTCCACGGCCGTGATGCTGGCGCCATTGCCAAGGTGGGCGGTGATGAGTTTCAGTTCCCCGAGTGGAGCGCCCAGCAAGGAGGCGGTGGCGTAGGAGACAAATTTGTGCGAGGTGCCGTGAAACCCGTATTTCCGGATGCCGTACTTCTCATAGTACTCGTAAGGGATGGCATAGAGATAAGAGGAGGCGGGCATGGAGTGATGGAAGGCGGTATCGAAGACCGCCACATTCGGGATGCCCTTGAAGACGATCTGGCAAGCCTCAATGCCGCCCAGATTGGGTGGATTATGGAGGGGCGCCAGTCCGAAGCATTCGCGGATATTGTTTTTGACTTCGTTGGTCACAATCACCGAGTCGTAGAAATTCTCGCCGCCATGAACCACGCGGTGGCCGATGGCCTCGACCTCCATCAGGCTGTTCAAAACGCCTGCATCATGATCCACCAGTTTGGCGCATACCAGTTTCAGGGCTTCCTCATGGGTTGACACCAGCGCCTGTTCTTTAAACGTTTTGCCGTCGTGCCGTTCATATTTTAGAAACGGCTCGCTCAGCCCGATGCGCTCGACGATACCCCGGGCAAGGACCTTTTCATTGGCCATGGCAAACATGGTGAATTTCAATGAGGAGCTTCCTGCGTTGACGACGAGCACGTTCTTAGGCCCGTGAAGTGTGGCAGATCCAGACATAGTTATTCCTTAGTCGAAGACAGAGATAAAATAAAGAAAATCAAAGTTATAATCTCACAAGGATATTGGCAAGTTCAAGCTTATACAGCCTCACCCTGTGCCCGCATAGTGCCCGCATACCCTCGATCTCTGGCAGTGGCTGTGCGCGTGTAAACGCCTCCGGTCAGAGCGATTCTAAACGGTATTCTCCGCTGATGCGATCTGACGAAGAGCCTCGTATAAAACAATAGCCACGGCCGTAGCGAGATTGAGAGAGCGGACATGGTCGGTTAGGATGGGAATGCCAAGAACCCGATCGTTGTTTTC
>Ga0194060_10000181_pt1 | contig 44555 bp, 35 predicted proteins | sample SepL225m_MetaG_FD_163427 | JGI IMG/M metagenome (GOLD analysis project Ga0194060, IMG submission 163427) | Anoxic zone freshwater microbial communities from boreal shield lake in IISD Experimental Lakes Area, Ontario, Canada - Sep2016-L222-5m | ecosystem: Environmental > Aquatic > Freshwater >...
GAGATGCCAGAACAGTTTGCCACTGCTCTGCTAAACAACAGGATTGATCAAAAAAACACTAAAAAATGATGGGATAGGTACGTCCTGTCGGAAAAGTATTGTGTGTTGCTGGCGTAATATTGTCGCGACCAAGGTGTCAATGTGGATCTGTTGGTGGTAAGTGTATGATCAAGACGCGACAAATATAACAGAGCAGCAACCGTGGGCGTTTTTTATCGCCGGAACTGGCAGGCTGGACCCTCATCGCTCAATTTAGGTAACACATAGGGGTCACGTCATACGACAGCAAACCAGCATGATTATTTATCACCTTGATGATGGCACAAAAAGCCTCTGAATTATTTATTTTTTCATTATATTATTGAGTATATGCTAATAAGTAGACATTGCGCAGAACAAACAAATTTCAAAAGCCTCACAATCCAAGAAGAAATAACCATGAAAAAAATAGTATTGATTGCATTAACCCTCTTCCCCTTGACCACCTACGCCGGTATTGAGAAGAGTGAAGGTGACCGACTCCCTGATTTATTAAAGACAACCAAGGCGGTCGTTGACCCGATGCCAGGGAAATTAAAAACCTTGCTTGTGGATGAAATTACAACCAACGGCCCGATCAAGGCAATCGAGATGTGTAGTACCCTGGCCCCTGCTATGGCAAAGACTGCAAGTCAGAAAACCGGCTGGAATATCAAAAGAGTCAGTCTCAAAAACAGAAACCCTGAAGCTAAAGCTGACAAATGGGAGGCCAACGCAATTAACGGCTTTGAAAAAGAGTTAGCCGCCAATACGGATGCACTCATGGAAAAAGGTGAAATTGTAAAGATCAATAAAAAACAGTACTTCAGATATGCCAAGGGCTTAAAGACTGTTAAGGAGTGCTTGCTCTGCCACGGCAAGGCGGAAAACATTTCACCAGAAGTCAACGCAAAGCTTAAAGAGTTATACCCAAAAGATTTGGCAACAGGGTATGAGATTAATCAGGTGAGAGGCATTGTTTCGGTGATACGACCAATCGATTAAAGTCTGCATCATCATTGCTTGTGGCGCTGAAAAGCGCTGCCAACTTTGCTCATGGTGTTATGTCTGAAAATGGGCAGTATTTATACTTTTTTATCTCTCGGTATAGAAGCTTATAAAGCAATACTGCCCAATCCGGCTAACCACGATTGATGACTTGTGCAAGTGCATTCATCGGCTCACTCGTTACGCTTCCATCGGTTATGTAACCAGAACCACTCTTCAGGATATTGGTAAATAAAACGTTCAAGCACTTTGGTATAGCGACGGGTAAGCTCTTCTGCATCGGTTTTTGCAGTTCCGAGGCCACTCATATCAATCTCCTCACTCTCTACGATATAACGACCATCACCAATCCGACGACACATACCAACAAAGAGTGGAACTCCGGCCTTGAGAGCAAAATATGCAGGGCCAAGAAACACCGATGTGCGGCGACCAAGGAATTCGGCATAGAAGGATCCCCCAGGGTCGGACTGGTCTCCTAAAATCGTTAAAATCTCCCCCTTATCCAGCGCTCTCAATCCTTCACGCAGGGCTTGCGCGTCATAAATAATACGATTACCGTGCTTCGTTCTCCACGCATTGATCATGGAGTCAACAGCGTGATTTTTCAAGGGCTTAACCACAATACTGAGAGGGGACATCAATAATCCGGTACACATTCCAAGCAGCTCCCAGTTGCCGAAATGCGCTGAAACCAGTACTCCCCCTTTTTTTTGATCACGAGTCCTGGCAAGAACATGACGACCATCAACATCGATAAGTCGTGCCGCATCTTCTGCCGATGTAATCATGGGAAGGCGAAGCATTTCTATAAAATTTTCAGCCTGATTGCGATAGACCTGTCGGGCAATTGCACCTATTGCTGATGCACTTTTTTCAGGAAAGGTGAGGGCAAGGTTGTTCGTCACAATCTGACGCCTTACTTTAAGAATGAAATAGCCGAAATCCCCAAGAAAACCGGCGATTGCGCTTGACATCCGGCGACTGACGCTCCGTACGAGTACACCAAGCAACATAATGAGAGCGTAAAGAGCACGATCTGCAAGTCGATCATCTTCTTCCCAGCGGCGCTTCATAGGAGTGACCTTTATTTATTCAATGCGGACAATCGGAGAGTATACGCTAAATTGGGGGAACACTATCGGAAATTTATCTCTTATCAAACATTATGGCGACCACCAGCAACCTGCTCAGCCAATTGGGAGCTCTTGAAAAAGTTCGCGCATGGCAGGCTTCAGGGAAAAAAGTTGTCTTTTCAAATGGCTGTTTTGATATCCTTCATGCCGGGCACGTCGAATATCTGACAGAAGCAAAAAAGCTTGGTGACGTACTGCTGATCGGACTGAACAGCGACGCTTCGGTACGTCGGCTTAAAGGGCCGAACCGACCAATCTGCTCTGAAACAGACCGTGCGTTCATGCTCTCTGCTCTCCGTGTGATAGATGCAGTAACCCTCTTTGATGAAGATACACCAGAAGAGTTGATCACCATTCTGTTGCCTGACATTCTCGTCAAGGGAGCTGACTGGGATATTGAGCATATTGCCGGAGCGAGAGATGTCCTTGCTCATGGCGGGCAGGTATTGACGTTGCCCTTGCTCGAGGGGCGATCAACAAGCGGCATTATTGAAACTATTCTTCAGCGTTACTCTCAATCAGCGACCTGCGGTGGAACGAATTAAACACTACACGCTCAGACTGCTCACCGTAGTCTCTGCAGTTACACTCTTATTGTCACTCTCGATGATGGTGGTGCTGAACAGCGGACTGCTTGACCTGCTTGCAAAAAAACAGATTATTCAGCTTTTTGAGACAAAATTTTTTGGCCGCCTTGAACTACAGGAGCTTCACCTGAAGTTTCCAAACAATGTTCTCTTGATCCACCCCCGTATCTATGGGATCGGGGAAAAAACACCAGCTCTTGAAGCACGTTCCATCTCCTTAAAACTCAATATTCTCTCACTCCTTCAGCCTGATTTCAGGTCGATATATTTACCGATGCTCAAAGCCGACGCCCTTAACTCCAAAATTATTCAACAGAAAAATGGCAAGCTTAACCTTGAGCATATTTTTACCCGTCGCGACCCCGATTCAACGAAAAAAACATTTGACCATTTTTTCTGCAAATCAATGCAGATCACCAATAGCGCAATCTCCTATACAGGAAATAGCAACGATCCTGATAGGGTAACGTTCAGCATCAAGGATATCAAACTTGAACTTTCAGATTTCACCTTCAAGAAAAAACTCCTGAAAGGAAAACTCACCCGCCTGCAATGCAACATACCGCAGCACAACATCGCTTTGCAAGAGGCTTCAGGGCAATTTCTCTTTTCTGAAACCCGCTCCGAGGTGCTGAGCCTTAAAGCCAGAAGCAATAAAAGCCGCGCTGAGCTTTCTGCTACGGTTGACCACTTCAACATTTTTTCTCGAGAACGTCAAAAGGAGAGCCACCTCGGCAACTCATTTTTGAACATTCAGGAGATCACCCTTGCTACCGACGACATCAAGCGTTTTTACCCCACACTTCCCCTGCCCTCAGGGCTCTACACCCTTAAAGGCAATGTCAGGGGCAAGATGGACAAGATTGAAATCATTGATGCACTTCTGACACAGCAAAAAAGTAAAATATCAGTCAAAGGCGAACTGCTTAACCCGCTCAGCCGCAATGCCTTTGCTTATGATCTGAAATTCGACAGTTCAAAAATTGCCGTTCCGTTTATCGAATCATATTTGAAAGAGGAGAAACACAGAGAGGTTGCCCGAAAAACAGGCGATATAACGTTTTATGGCGTTGCAAAGGGAAATCTGAATGCAGTAAAAACAGAAGGCACCATTCTCTCCTCCGTTGGAGAGATATCACTCCGTGGAGACGCATCAAAGAATGAGTCGGAACAATATGGCTGCAATGGCACAATACAGCTCAAAAATGGAAAGCCTCACCTCTTTATTGGTTCCGGCAACACAAAAAGTCTTCTCAACGCTTCCGGAAGTTTTGAGGCAAAAGCAAATAACAAAGAACTCAGCCAAATAAAATTGGATCTGAAGTTTGCAGATTCTTTCTGGCATAATCAGCAACTACAGGAAGGCACAGTATCAGCAGTATATGACAACAAACTACTGAATAGTTTGCTGTTTCTGAAAAACAACCAGAGCAGCGTTACTCTTGACTCGGAGATCGACTGGAAAAATGAAGTTCCCCGATATCGAGCTTCAGGCAAAACAGCAAAACTCAATCTTGCAAACATTCTTGATGCAAAAGAGTTCACCACTGACCTCAACGGAGTTTTTAGTCTGCAAGGTTCGGGGTTTAATCCCAAAATGTTGAATATTGCCGCCTCCATAGAGTTTTTACCCTCTTTGATCAATGGATTTGAGCTGAAAGAGCGCTCCAAAGCCTCGCTTGATATTATACAGACTCCAGCATCTTCACGAGCGCACATAAGCAGTGATTTTATTGACGTTATTGTTGAGGGCGATTATTCATTTGAAGAGCTGATGTATGCTGGCCAATTTGCCCGTTCAGGTATTTTTCGGGAAATAGCAGCACAAAACATCTGGACTGCAACGGTTTCGACTCCACTCACTTCGGATAATACACTGAAGCGACCATTCACCATCAATTATCAAATCACCGTAAAAGATATTTCACCGCTGGTGCCTCTTTTGCGCGTTCAAGAGCTTGCTCTGCAAGGCAGGGCAGAGGGACGTATTGTATACAGAAATGGGCAATGTTCGATAAACACTCTGATTGACCTTTCCAACCTCCGCGCCCGCAATACTTTTTTTCTTAAAAAACTCTCCATGGAACTTGGATTGGAATGCAACAATATCGGCATACCACAAGCGTCAATATCTGGCAAGGCTGAGTCTCTTACTTTTGCAGGCAAAAACGCCGGCAATGCACTCTTTTCAGCCATCTATACTACATCCCACCTTGATGCTGCTGTTGACCTTGCAACACCTGAGCCAGCACAGAACTTGTCTGCGAAATTTACCGCAACAAAAAGTAACAGCAACTACGAGTTTTTCGTTAAACACCTGTCGCTGAAAGAGCCTTCCGGAATATGGAGAACAGCAGATAACTCGACTGTTGTGGCAGGCAAAACATCCGCGAAATTTAACCGTTTCACCATAACAAAGGGGGAGCAACAGGCAATATTCGACGGGGAACTCAGCAATTCGCTCTCCGGAAATTTTCTGTGCACCTTGAACAATTTTGATATCAATGAGCTGAAACGGTTCACCGGGAATACCTCTTTCGACAAACTTTCGGGAAAAATCAACGCATCTTTGATGGTAAGTGGAGAGCCTGGCTTAAAAACCAGCTCGCTCAACATCATCGGAAAAGATATTCGTTATGACAAAGTTACCATTGGGACGATGAAAGGGAGCGGTGTTCATAACGGCAATCAACTTCATTTTGATCTGCACAGCACCACACCAGTACAGGAAACAAGTTCAGAACCGGGCCCAATAGCAATCAGTGTAATCGATGGAGATGGAACAATTCCGCTTGTTATCAGCTACTTTCCCCTGCAATTCCATGTAGCGGAACAACAAGCCATAAATGCCTCCTTCCACTCTGAAAACCTTTCTGCCAGGTTCATTGAACTTCTGTTCCCGATATTCAGCTCCGTTGAAGGCATTATACCGACCACACTGCACATCCAGGGGAGGATGCCAAAGCCAGACATCACCATGACCACTCGTCTGCGTAATACTAAAATAGTCATTGAACCAACCCAGGTCAATTACCTGCTCAACGGAGAGGCACTTATGACGCAAAACGGAATCGAACTGCGAAACATAACCATCAACGATAATGTAAAGGGCAGTGGTATCATCAATGGATTTCTAACGTTTGAAAAACTGAAGCTACGAGAACTTTCGATTGCAGCAACGATCGACAATTTGCTCTTATTCAATAAAAAAGACAGGCAGGATGAAACCTCATTTGGCAGCATAACGGGCACAACAAATAACATTCGGATTTATGGCCAACCCTCAGCGCCTGTCGTTGAGGGTGAAATGAGAATTGATGCCGCAGATTTTTCACTCTATCGATCTGGAGCCAACGAAAGTGCAAAATATGTCGGTGCCGACAAGTTTATTGAAATTATACCCCGATACGGCAAGAGGGTGAATTCTCAAAATCCCGGTACCAATATTACTCCTCCAAAACCCGCAGAGTTTTATCATTCACTCATCGATATCCTGCAAATTAAACAATTGAGACTCAGCAGTGTTGAGCCGCTCAAGTATACCATGATTTTCGACAACAACAGAGGCGAACGACTTGAAACGTCAAGCAACAATCTCTCTCTGGTTGTCAATAAGAACAACCAACAATATCGCCTGTTTGGTTCGGTGAACATTGTTGGCGGAAAATATAAATTTTCCAACTCCAGTTTTGACCTGCAGGATGGAGGCACAATCACCTGGAACAATGCAGACATTCGGAGTGGTCTCATGGATAACCTTTACGGTGGTAAATATGTGAGCGCGTCAAACAAGCAGAATGGCGAGCGAGATCAGGTAAATATGCTCCTCGCCTTAACTGGAACCCTGAATTACCCTCAGGTTACCATGGGTTATTACCTGAATGAGCAGACCCAGCCTTATGCTTCAGGAAATATGATCGGGAAATATTCAAGTCAGATTGACCCCAACGCGGAGCTGAACGTCATTTCCATGCTCCTTGCAAAACAGTGGTATGCCCGGCCAGGAACCAGTGGGCAACTTGGCAATATTGCTGTATCAAGCGCCGGATTTTCTGCTGGCACGGGTATTCTCTCCTCAAGAATATCCAGAGTCATTCAGGATATAGGAGGGTTGGAAAGCTTTAATGTCAATGTTGGGGTCAATAATAGCGGGGCTCTGAGCGGACTTGATCTCTATTTTGCTCTCAGTGTCCCGGGTACTGAGGGAAAAGTCCGCTTTATTGGCACAGGCAGCTCTCCCGATTTAGGCGGGGCTGCCTTCTCTGATTACTATGGCACTACTCAAAAAATTGAATACCGGATTACCCCAAAAATCTACCTTGAAGCATCTCGTTCTTTCGGACAAAACGGAATTACCACCTCCAGCTCCAACCTTCAAAAACCAGCAGAGACCCTGGGCATAAGCCTCTCCTACAAAGAGCGATTCCACACATGGGATGAGTTCTGGAAACGCATTATCCCTTCATCCGACAAGAAAAAATAAATCATTGCAGATTTTGTAAATTGCACCATAACAACTCAGCAATAAACTAGGAAATCACGTTTTGAGAGGAAAAAATATCATCATCGGTATCTGTGGAGGCATTGCTGCCTATAAAACACCACAGTTAGTGAGGCTGTTAAAAAAAAGAGGTGCAAATGTCAAAATTGCGCTTACTGAGGGTGGGTCCCGATTTGTCAGTGAACTTGCTCTGGCAACAGTTTCGGGCGAGCAGGTCTATCGCACCATATTTCCACCAACGGATGTTAGAAATACAGATTATACCAGCCACATCTCCCTTGGCGAATGGGCTGATGCCCTGGTGATTGCGCCAGCTACGGCACATACGTTGGCCAAACTCTGTGCCGGACTTTGTGACGACATGCTCACCACCTGTTTTATCACGCTGCGACCAGGCAAGCCAGTGCTGATCTTCCCTTCAATGGACGGACAGATGTATCTCTCTCCTTCAGTTCAGAGAAATATCAAAACCCTCTCATCCCAGGGATGCACTCTCTTCAGCCCTGATAATGGAGAACTTGCCTCTGGCCAATGCGGATTTGGCCGTATGCCCGAACCTGAATCCATCCTTACCTCTCTTGACGATGCTTTTCTGGCGATGGCACAACACTCACCGCTATCGGGTAAATCGGTCGTGATAACGGCAGGCCCGACCCGGGAAAAAATTGATGGTGTACGGTTCATCTCCAACTACTCTTCGGGCAAAATGGGTTTTGCAATCGCCCGCGCTGCAGCAAAACGGGGAGCAAGTGTCACGCTTATTACAGGCCCGGTTCATCTGGAAACACCACCAGGGATAGAGCGTCTCGATGTAGAAAGTGCTGCAGAAATGTATGCGACAGCTCAGGGATTTTTCCAGAATTGCAACCTCTTTATCAGCGCTGCAGCCGTTTCCGATTATCGTCCAGCGGCTCCTCAAGAAGGGAAAATGAAAAAAGAGGCAGAGGAATTTGAGCTTGCTCTTGTTAAAAATCCAGATATTCTTGCTGAATTTGGTGCGCAGAAAAGTACCGGGCAACTTGCCATAGGGTTTGCGCTTGAAACACAAAGCGGCCTGGACAACGCTCGAAAAAAACTGGTCTCAAAAAATCTGGATCTGATTGCCTTTAATTTTTTTGATCATAAAACCGCAGGTTTTGATGTTGACACAAATATTCTTACACTCATCCAACGCAATGGAATAACAACTGAACTCCCGCAATTAACCAAAGAGGATGCCGCAGGCAAACTGCTTGATGCCATTGAAGAGCTCTTGCCCGAAAACCGGCAGTAACCCCCGTTACCATAAGAATTTTTATGCAAGGTTATATATTCGAGGCTGATGAACAGAAAAGAGCTCCCGAAAAGAGTTCTGCAGAACTATCACTCTTGTTCGATACTGCAAAGGTGTGCCGCCAATGTTCGCTTGCCGAAAGCAGGCTGAATTTTGTGTTTGGTGAAGGGAACCATTCTGCGGATCTGGTCGTTATCGGAGAGGCTCCCGGAGCCGAAGAGGATGCTTCGGGCAGGCCATTTGTGGGAAGATCTGGTCAACTCCTTGATAAAATTCTTCTGGCTGCCAGCTTCAGACGCGAAGAGGTCTATATCTGCAACATCCTGAAATGCCGGCCACCTGGCAACAGGAACCCCCTCAGCTATGAAATTACAAGCTGCACCCCCTGGTTACTCAAGCAGCTCCAGATTATCAAGCCAAAGGTTATCCTCGTGCTTGGAAAAGTTGCGGCCAATACTCTTCTTGGTAATACCCTGTCACTTGGAACCATGAGGGGCAAGCTGGTACAATGGAGAGGATATGACTGTTTTATTACCTATCATCCCGCAGCACTGCTGCGCAATCCCAACTGGAAAAAAGAGTGCTGGGAAGATATTCAGGTGATGATGCGTCACTACGCAACAATCTGCGACGCAGATAAACTGACTGAAAAGAGAGTTAAAGCATGATCAAGAAAGCACCTGTTGCCATAGATTTCAGCAAGGATATCGATTTCAGTCAAGAGAGCCGGGTTCCTCCCTATTCAACAGAAATTGAACAGGAGGTTCTTGCCTGTGTTTTGCTCGAAGATGATCCTATTGAGCAGGTCATTCAGATTTTTGGCGACAATGGCGAAGAGGTCTTTTATGAGCGGCGGCACCAGATCATCTTCAAGGCGATGATGCAGCTCTATCATAAGCGGCAGGCTATCGACATTATCACCGTCAGCGAAGAGTTGCTGAAAATGAACGAGCTTGAACCTGTCGGTGGAAGGCATTACCTCGCAGAGCTTTCTGGCAAGGTGATCAGCGCAGCCAATATTGAGTACTATGCACGTCTGGCAAAGGAGAAATACCTTTACCGGCGGATGATCTCCATATCGGCCAAAATTTCCGGTGCCGCCTACAGCTCTTCCATGGACATTTTTGATCTCGTAGAGCATGCCTCCCAGCAGTTTTTCAATATCTCCCAGGCTGGCATCAAAAAGAAAGCCTCGTTAATCAAAGAGCTGGTTAAAAACGGCATACGGATGCTGGAGAGCCTGAGAGCATCGCAATCATCGGTGACCGGTGTCGGTTCCGGCTTCTCCGAACTTGATCAGCTCACCGCCGGGTTTCAGCCCTCCGACATGATTATTATTGCTGCGAGACCCTCTGCTGGTAAAACTGCCCTGGCGCTTGCTGTTGCCCGTAATGCCGCAGTTGATTTCGATACACCGGTACTTTTTTTCAGCCTTGAAATGGCAGAGGTGCAGTTGGCCATAAGGCTTATGTGCGCTGAAGCTTATGTTGAATCGCAGCTTGTCAGGACTGGCCGTATAACTCCTGAAATGATGGGCAGAATTATCAACAGCATGGACAAACTCAATGAAGCCAAGCTCTTTATTGACGATACACCAGGCATCTCCATTATGGAGCTTGCTGCCAAAACCCGCCGTATGAAGCAGGAGCATAATATTGGCATGCTGGTGGTTGATTATCTGCAGTTGGTGACACCCGTCAGGGATGGAAGAACAAACCGGGAGCAGGAGATCGCACAGATTTCGCGCTCACTGAAAGCTCTTGCCAAGGAGCTGAATATTCCTGTCATCGCCCTTGCACAGCTTAACCGATCAGTTGAACAGCGTTCAGGAGACAGACGGCCACAGCTCAGTGACCTCAGGGAATCCGGCTCCATTGAGCAGGATGCCGATGTGGTCATGTTCCTCTCCAGGCCAGAGATGTATGGCAAAACAACATTTGAAGATGGCTCTTCGACAAAAGATATTGTGGAAATTGTCATCGGCAAACAGCGAAACGGCCCAATCGGGGATATCCGACTACTCTTCCTGAAAAACTATGGCCGGTTTCAGTCAACCGCCAATAGCTATATAGCCAGCAGTGAAGAATCCAGCGCTTCATACGAAAAAGAAAGACCTGTTCCTGCTTTGGCAGATGCAGAAAAATCAAATATTGGCACCTTTATCGCCCAAGACGACGCACCTTTTTAACTCATTATGATGCAGGACAAAAAACAACCAACGAGCTTTGGGAGCAGGAGCATAAAACAAGAACCCGCACACAAGGGGTCAGAAGCTACCTACACAGGAATCGGAGGATCGAGAGGTATAACTATCGGCGAGTGCTATGCGTTTATCAAAGGAGAGAGTAAACATGAAGTCAGAGAGTTAAACGAAAAAAATATCAATGAGGAGATTGAAAGATTTCGGGTTGCCCTGGAACGATCCGAACATGAGTTGAAAAAAATTGAGCAGATAACCATCAGAAAACTTGGAAAAAGCTACTCCGATCTGTTTCAGGCACAAATCATGATGCTGCAAGATCCTGTACTGATAGAGACCATTACCCGTCGTATCAAGTCCGAACGAAAAGCAGCTTATCTCGTTATTGCCGAAGAATTCGATCGTTATCTTCAAAATTTTAAAAATTCCGACAACCGGATTTTCCAGGATCGGGCTGATGATTTTCACGATATCAAGAACCGGATTATCAGAAACCTGCACATCAGAAAACTACACTCCTGGATACCCGAAGGGGTCATTGTTTCGTCCGATAGCCTCTCTCCTGCTGATATCGTTCTTTTAAGCCGGAGCAATGTCAAAGGATTTGTCACTGATTCAGGCGGAAAAACGTCACATATCTCCCTGATTTGCAAGTCACTCAAGATTCCAATCGTTGTTGGCCTCGGGAATATCTCTGAAAAGATCTCGACCGGCACACCGATGATCATCGACGGGAGCACAGGTACGGTCATTATTCATCCTGAAGAGAAAACCGTTGATCGATACCTGAAGATAAAAGAGGACGCGAAAAAAAATGAGGATAATACCTCAGTACATGCGGAACTTCCCGCAACAACAAAATGCGGTGTCAGAATCACCTTTTATGCCAATATCGACTTCAAGGAGGAGGTGTATTCCATAACCGCCGCTGGCGCAGAGGGAGTGGGACTCTTCAGAAGCGAAAATCTCTTCACTGAAGGTATAAAGGTGCCAAGCGAGTCAGAACAGCACGCCTGTTACCAGGAAATGGCTGAAGAAATTGCACCGATGCACCTGGATATACGCCTGTTTGATATTGGTGGGGACAAACTGATCTACTCTCCTGTCAAGGAACCAAATCCTAATCTTGGATGGCGCGGTATCAGAATACTGATTGATCTGCCAAAAATACTTGATGCCCAGGTCAGGGCAGCCATCCGGGCAAACCGTCTTGGGAATATTGATCTCCTTATCCCCATGATCATGTCCCTTGAAGAGATACAGCACGTCAAGGCATCTGTGGAGAAACACTATTCCGAACTGATGCATGAATCCGATACACAACTTGAAAAGCCGGGAGTTGGTGCTATGGTTGAGCTTCCTGCCGCTGTAGAGCTGATTGATGAAATAACAAGATGTGTTGATTTTATCAGCATCGGCACCAATGACCTCACTCAGTACACCTTGGCTGTTGACCGAAATAACGTCATCGTACAGGATCTCTTTGAAAAATTCCACCCTGCTATTATCCGGCAACTCCACCGGATTATTACAACTGCCAATACAAATCACTGCAAAGTAATGATTTGTGGGGATATGGGGTCCGATCCCCTGGCTCTGCCTTTCTTGTTAGGTTGCGGACTAAGGAAATTCAGCGTTGTTGTTTCGGATATCCCGAATCTGAAATCACTGGTATCGCATTACACTCTCACTGAAACTGAAGCGCTTGCTCAAGAGTGTCTCCGATTGAATACCGCAGCAGGAATCAAGGCTTGCCTGGAGGATTTCCAGGCAAAACATTGATATATCACCACATTTAAAGATCAGGGGCGTAGATCCTCGATCTTCGAATTTTTGCGAAGGGATGCAAAATATTCTCCAAAAAACTGCTCCTGTTTCGCCCGAAGCAGTTGCGGTGCAATCACGGCTTTTTCCACCGTCAGATTAAATCCTGCGGGAAGGCTCTTCTGCTTCAGCAGTACAAGAGCATAACCATCATTCGTTTTCACCGGCGCTGATAGCTTGCCGGGAACAAGGCCCGATATGGCTTCTGCAAGAGCTCGGTCAGCTCCATAGCCCGGAATCGCTCCGTCGCGCCACCGGATGCTGTCGGCAGTCACAACGTTTATACCAAGAGTTGATGCAATCTTTTCAAGCGTCACCCCAGGGCCCTTAGCCAGTCCTGCAAGCTTTTTCTCCAGAAAAGCGGCTCTCTTCTCACGTAAAAGTTCCGCAGTCACTATCTTCTTGAGGTCAAGATCGAGCAGACGATATCCCGTATCATTTTTACTGGTCAGACGCATGACATAAAACCCTTTTTCGGTTTCTATCACATCGGAAAGATCACCTTCACCAGCTTTAAATGCATAGGTGGCTATTTTATCACTGTAGCCGATCTGGCCAACAGGAGTCCGCCTGCCAAAGTCACCGGTCTTGTCAATACGCAGCTTTGCGCTTACAACACTCTTGTCGAAACCGTTCTCTTTCGCATTGAGCTGAAATGCAGTAGCCCGACGACGCTCACTGTCAACGGTTTCCGATGATGGACGGATAGTTCTGATAATCTCTGAACAGACGACGGCACTCTGATCAAAACCAGTCACCTTGATGATATGAAGACCAAACTGTGTCTGCACCGGACCAACGACAGAACCTGGACGAGCACTGAAAACCGCTGCAGAAAAGGCTGGTACCATACGCTCTTTGCTGAACCATCCAACGTCACCACCGTTGACAGCGCTGGCGGTATCAGCAGAATATTTTTTTGCCAATACATCAAAAGAAACTCCAGCCTGAATCTGCTGGTAAATCAGCATTGACAACTCCCGCACCTTCTGAATTTCATCCTTGCTTGCAGGGTTGAAGCGCAGAAGAATATGTGACGCACGGGCAATGGTTTGAGTAGATGTGGTAACCTGCCTGACCTTGAGTAACCTGTATTCACCGTGATCAGCAACAGGCCCGACAATGGCCCCTGCCTTGAGATTTGCCGCATTAAAAATAACCGTGCCAGCCAGCGGTGAAAAATCCGCGCGAGTATAGGTAACATTGCTGCCTGTCGGTCGATCACTCTGCTTTTGAACAAAATCATTATCATTGACCGAGCTTGAAAAATCACTCCGAAGCGATTCAAGTTCGGTGCGAACCGCAAGACTGTCTTTCGACGATGGTATCAATGGAAAAACCACATAATCTGCTTTTCGGGATGGCAACTGCCTGAAAAGCTCTTTATGCCCGTCATAATATTTTTTAATATCCTCATCTTTGACAGGGAATTGGGAATCTGCTCCTGCAAAACTCAACGGAACCGGAATAAATGAGGCGGAAAATTGTGAAAACTGCCTGCCGACAATTTCACCAATCTCCGGCTCAGTAACGTGGGCAAGGGTTTGAAGTGAGCGAATCAGTTTGTTGACCTTCAACTCCTGGCGAACAATCTTCTCAAGCTGTAACCCCAACTCCTTGTTGCGAGGATCGCTACGTGCGCTTTCCAATTTTTTTCGATCAATAACCCCTGTAGAGTCAGAAAAATTCTGGCGAATAACCATAGGGGGATTTGGACTGTTGAAAGCCTCCTCCACCTCCTGATCTTGAAGCGAAATTCCAAATTTCTCAAACTGCTGTTCGAGCAAGGTCTGGTCAACCACAGTATTCCATGCCTGCTCACGAAGCCCGAGTTCCGTATCAGGTGTCAGCTCCGCACCAGGATTACCTCTTCTGAAATTATCAGTAACCGCCTTATAAACATCATCATACTGACTAAAGGAAATTGACTTTCCATTAACTTTTCCCGCCATATTGGCTTTACCGGAAAAGCCGCTAAAATTCATACCCCATTCAAAGACAATGAGCGCAAGAAACGATCCTAAAAGGACATAAAGTATTATATGAGTCTTGTTCCGCAAATTCGACATTAAAGCCATAGATTCATCCCTTTATCAATTAATTGTATTGTTGTAAAATCGCGCCTCAAAACTGCCACTGCGTCCAACCGATTCAAGAAAAGCAGCATACAGATAAATATTCCTCAATAATTGACCAACAATCAAACACCTCCGGCATATATTTTGACAGGTTCACTCCCATTGCCAGAGTGGCTAATATTGCATCAAAAACAACAAAAAACAATGGCCGACCCACAGTTTACTCTTTTTGGCAGTAGTCACCGCATGGGCTCCTATATCTTGCTGTTCCACATCACCAGCACAGTACAGCTTGCATTCGGCAGATTTCAGCAAGGAAAACTGTTCACAATAGCCGAAGGTGACTACATCTACCTCGGTTCTGCGCTTGGTGGAGAGAAATCAGGCTCTCCTCTGGCTCGAAGGGTTATCCGCCATGCCTCTCGATCAGGGGGGATGCCCCACCACAGGATAAGGGAGACAATGCAGAACCTCTTCTCCGAAAAAACCGTTATGGGCACCAGAGAAATTAAGCCATCAGCAAAAAAACTGCGATGGCATATCGATTATCTGCTTGACCTTCCTGAAGCTGAAATAACGCATATCGTCCTGATTCGCAGTCCTTTGAGAATAGAGCAAAAGCTGTCTGAACTGCTGGAGCATCTGGATGAGATCTCTCTTATCGCCCCACGCCTCGGTGCCCAGGATACGAAAGCCAGTACCCACATCCTCAAACTGACCGGGAGTGATCAAATACTTGAAGTTCTTCACACCAACATACCCGGTATGATACATAGCTGACCGTCACTTCGACTCTCTGCCAAGGAGCGCGGCCACAAACTCCGCTCGGTCAAACAACTGAAGATCATCGATTTTTTCACCAACCCCGATGTACTTCACCGGAAGCTTCAGTTCACGCGAAATAGAGAGAACAATTCCCCCTTTTGAGGTTCCATCAAGCTTCGTCACCACAAGCCCTGTTACATGAACGAACTTGGTAAATTCCCTTGCCTGCTGCACGGCATTCTGCCCGGTTGTGCCGTCAAGCACAAGCAGCACCTCATGCGGAGCTTCAGGAATCCTCTTCTTTGCCACCCGCATTATCTTTGCCAGCTCCTCCATCAAGTGGCTCTTGTTATGCAATCGCCCGGCAGTATCAACCAGCACCACATCGGCATTCCTGGAAACCGCAGCGCTAACAGCATCATACACAACCGAAGCGGGATCGGAACCCTGTGCCTGGCCGATCATGGGAACACCTGCCCTGTCGGCCCATATCTGAAGCTGTTCATAGGCCGCTGCCCTGAAGGTATCCGCAGCGGCAATAATCACCTTTTTTCCCGCTTTATCGTAATTATGGGCCAACTTGGCGACACTCGTGGTCTTGCCGGCACCATTCACTCCGACAATCAAAATAACGTAGGGTTTCGCAGGAAGAGGAGCCTCAAAATCCAGCGGATGCTCCTCCCCCGTCTCCGCAAGCATCTGCTGAATCTCCTCCATCAACATCTTGTTCAGCTCACCCTCAGAGTGGTACGTCTCCTTTTTAGCCCGTTCAGTGATGGCATCAACAATCCCAAGCGTGGTCTCGACCCCGACATCTGCTCCAACAAGGATAGTCTCAAGCTCCTCAAGGAACTTGTCATCAATCTCTGTTTTGCCTTTTGTAATAACAGAAAGCTTTTCTCGAAGGGTATCCCGGGTTTTTTCGAGCCCCTCTTTAAGCTTTGTAAATTTGAACTTGTCAAAAAAACCCATAAAAAGCAGATATTGTCACTGTTATCAAGAAGAGTTGCACCTCATCAGTGCTCCTGCAACGAAAGCACCAGATAGTACCATCTGGTATAAAACTCAATTTACTCAAAAATATGCCATTTAAAGCTATCCCGGAAATTGGAGAATTTGGTCTGATTGATAAAATCGCCACTCTTGTTGCCCCAACCCTCTCTGCTCTCCCTGAGCTGCTGACCGGAATCGGCGACGACTGTGCGGTTTTCCGTCCTTCGGCAGAACTGCTGCAGGTATCGACGACAGATATTCTGGCCGAACAGGTACACTTCGATCTCTTGACTACCCCGCTCAAACACCTCGGAAGCAAGGCAATCAGTGTCAATGTCTCGGATATCTGCTCCATGAATGCCCTGCCCTGTTATGCCCTGATCTCACTTGCCGTGCCAGCATCATACCCACTTACCATGATCGAGGAGCTTTACCTGGGCATAAGTGATGCTGCTCAAAAATATGGTCTTGCAATTGCCGGAGGAGATACCTCCTCTTCCCGATCAGGCCTGGTCATTTCAGTCACCATGGTTGGCGAAGTGTCACCTGAGCAGGTCACCCACAGAAGTGGTGCCAAACCAGGGGATTTGCTCTGCGTTACCGGAACTCTTGGAGGCGCTGCCGCTGGTTTGAAACTCCTCATGCGCGAAAAAGAGATAATGATGAACCATCTCGAAAACAATGAAGCTTATGCCAATAGCGCAATCGGAGAGCTGCAGGAGTACCGTGAAGCTATCCGGGCACAACTGCTTCCCATCGCTCGTATCGATATTGTCCGACTCTTTCATGAACAGAATATTCACCCCTCTTCGATGATCGACATCTCGGACGGACTCAGCTCTGACCTTCAGCATCTCTGCCGCCGCTCAAACACGGGGGCTCTTCTTCATGAAAAGCTCTTGCCAATCCATGAAAACACCAGACGAATCGCGGATGAACTGCAGAATGATGCCCTCACCTGGGCTCTCGCCGGAGGTGAAGATTATCAGTTGCTCTTTACGCTGGCGAAAGAGAGTTACAAGACAATTGCTGGCAACAAAGCTATCTCAGTCATAGGGGAGATGACTGCCCCGGAGCTTGGTATAACTCTTGAAGACGCATTTGGAATGAATATTCCACTGGAGTCGATCAGGGGGTTCGACCATTTCAGCTCATAAGAGGCGTTTTTACAGGAAAAGAAGGACGAAGCAAGAACCATTTATTTTTTGGGAAACAGAGCGAAGATAGTAAATTGCTGCTCCTGTAAAGCACGACAAAAAGCCGAAGTGGCGGAACTGGTAGACGCCCGGGACTTAAAATCCCGTGTTCAGCAATGGACGTACGGGTTCGATTCCCGTCTTCGGCACAAGAATAATCACCTCTGTGCAATTCGTTGAGTCACAACTCTGATAGAGCTTTATATCGCTAAATATCAGAACAAAAGATGAGGACACTCTGCCGATGAGCAAGATAACCCATATCAAGTTGGAAAATCTTACGGCTTTTGGGCAGTTTGAACAAGATTTTTCTTCCGGTGTTAATATTTTGATCGGTGTCAATGGTACAGGCAAAACCCACCTGCTTAAAACACTCTACGCAGCTTGTGCAATAACAACTGGTGAAGATATCGACAAGGGCTTTGGTCTCAAATTGCGCAATGTCTTTAATCCTTATGAAGGTCGCATCGGACGCCTTTCTCGAAGACAATCAACCAGTGTCAAGACTCGTATCGCCATTACTCGACAAGGTGACAACAAACTCATTGCCGAATTCTCGAATCACACCAATAAAATCAGTGATATCCGCATTACCGGTGAACATGTATGGCAAAAGGAGCCATTGGAGAGTGCCTTCATTCCGGTAAAAGAGATGCTGGCTCATGCACCTGGCTTTCTTGCCACAGCATCAAAGCGTGAAATATTCTTTGAAGAGGTCTATCCAGACATCATCAAACGCGCTTATCTACCCAAACTCATGGGGCCCGCTGACCGGAACCGTACCCGATTACTCAATGCCCTGCAAAAAGCTCTTGACGGCAAGGTCATAGCAAAAGGCGAACACTTCTTTCTCAAGAACAAACAGGGTGAACTTGAATTTACATTACTTGCCGAGGGAATAAGAAAGCTGGCCTTGGTCTGGCTTCTGATTCAAAACGGAACGTTACTTGCTGGTTCGATTCTTTTCTGGGATGAGCCGGAAGCAAACCTCAATCCCGCATTAATCGGTGAGGTCGTTGAAGTCATCCTTGAACTGCAACGTCTGGGAGTGCAGATATTTTTGACGACGCATAACTACGTCATGCTCAAGGAATTTGATCTTCGCAAGAAAAAAATTGATTCGGTTCGCTATATCTCATTGCTCATGGATCCATCTGGAGGCATAGTGGGCCATTCGAGCGATACATACCATGAAATAGAGCCAAATGCAATTGCTGAGACCTTTTCTGACCTTTATAATCGGGATATCTCACGTGCGCTGAAAGGAGGGATTGCATGAAACAGCGCGAAGGAGAGTTTGAATTTGATTTCACCGCTGCACAGTCAGTAGAAAAGCTTGATTCTCCGTTGAAACAGAAACCAGAAGGGATGAAGTTGGTCGATTTTGTTGTGGAGGAAGAGAGGCGGTTAATCATGATTGAAATCAAGGATCCTTCAGGCAAAGCTAAAGGTGGTGACCCTGATGCGGAGAAAGGGCTGCAACACAATCGTACCGAATATGTCAAAAAGCTTCAAAACAACACGTTAATCATTGAAGAACTAACACCAAAAGCAAGAGATAGCTATAGTTATCTCCATCTCATGAAACGTGACACAAAACCAATTCTCTACGTATTTTTACTTGGCATCGATAAATTAGCAATTGATCACTTTCTGCTGCTGGACGTAAAAGAGAGGCTTTTAAAACGATTGCGCAAAGAGGCTGATCAACCGTGGAGACGTGATTATGTATCTGATTGTGTGGTTTTAACTGAAAAAACGTGGTCTGCTACATTTCCTGAATATCCGTTGGTCAGAATTTAACAGTGTAAACACTATTGTTACAAAATCCCCATTTACTCCTCTGTATTCCGTGAACGACAAACCCTTCACCACCATGAGTTCCGAACTGACAAAGATCCTGCTGAACGAAGATGAGATGCCACGGCAGTGGTACAACATTCAGGCTGACCTGCCCTCACCGATGCCACCACCATTGGGGCCTGATGGCAATCCTGTAGGACCTGACGCGCTGGCAAAAGTATTTCCGATGAACCTTATTGAGCAGGAGATGAGCACTGAACGGTGGATTGAAATTCCAAAAGAGGTGCAGGCAATCCTGAAACTCTGGCGCCCCTCACCACTGTATCGGGCCCACCGACTGGAAGCAGCCCTGAAGACTCCGGCAAAAATCTTCTATAAAAATGAAGGGGTATCACCGGCAGGAAGCCACAAACCCAATACCGCTGTTGCCCAGGCATGGTACAACAAGCAGTTTGGCATCAAGCATCTCATCACGGAAACTGGCGCTGGCCAGTGGGGAAGCGCCCTTGCGATGAGCTGCAAACTTGTCGGCATTGATTGTAAAGTCTTTATGGTGCGCATCAGTTTCGACCAGAAACCGTTCCGCAAAATCATGATGAACACCTGGGGGGCCGAGTGTATTGCCAGCCCAAGCACACAAACCGAAATTGGACGGCGGATTCTGGAGGAGACACCTGACACCCCGGGCAGCCTTGCCATTGCCATCAGCGAAGCTATTGAGCAGGCTGTCCAGCGAGATGATACGCGCTACGCCCTTGGTAGTGTTTTGAACCATGTGATGCTGCACCAGACCATTATCGGCCTTGAAGCCCGCAAGCAGCTTGAGAAGGTAAGCCTCTATCCCGATATCGTTATTGGCTGTGCAGGCGGAGGATCGAACTTTGCCGGTATCAGCTTCCCCTTTATCTGCGATAAAATTCATGGACGTGATGTTCAGATTATTGCAACTGAGCCGGAAGCCTGCCCTACCCTGACGAGGGGACCCTACGTCTATGACAACGGTGACGTTGCAAAAATGACACCGCTCTTGCCAATGCACAGCCTTGGCCACGGATTTATTCCCCCGGCAATTCATGCTGGTGGCCTGCGCTACCATGGCATGGCACCGCTGGTGAGCCACGTCAAGCAACTGGGTCTGATTGATGCCACCGCCATTGGCCAGACCGAATGCTATCAGGCGGCATTACAGTTTGCTCATACCGAAGGGTTTATCCCTGCGCCTGAGACCTCCCACGCCATCGCGCAGACCATCCGTGAAGCGAAAAAAGCAAAAGAGGAGGGTAAGGAGAAGGTCATTCTGATGAACTGGTCGGGCCATGGATTGATGGATCTTCAGGGTTACGATGCGTTCTTGTCCGGCAAAATCAGTGACTACCGACTACCGGAAGAGTTCCTGCAACGCTCACTTGAAGCCATCAAAGACCACCCCGTGCCACCGCAGGCATAAAAGCAAAATCCCCGTTACTCTTGATGCTTTACCAAAAAGCACAGGGTAACGGGGAAAACGCAAACAAGGAGATCTTAACATGGGAAAAGAAAAAAACTCATGGAAAGACCAAGTCCGGTTTGGCAATTTTCGTAATCTTCTATCGTTGATATCAGCTCATCTTCGGCGAGTTCATGAAAGCTGAAATTCATTTACCAAACCTTTTCTTTATCTTTTCAACCGGAGCCATACCTTCAATGAGAGTTTCTGGCGCAATATCTTGTTGGTGCGGCCAGGTAACAGCCCCAAAAAGAATACCTGCCTGATTGAAATAATGCTCACTTATAAGTTCCCGGAAGAGACCGTGATCAAGGTAAGGCTTCATATCAAAGAGACCCTGACGACCATCTTCAATTTCAACATAAATGCGATAATCAGATAACGGTTTGACAAGTTTTGCATCCCAATACATAGAGAACCTTACAGTGGTGTAATTTTATATGGTTCCTCTCCTTCTATGGATGAGCATAAATACGCTTCGGTTTGCCTTGAGGAAACACCACCGATATTCAAGCAGTGTTCCCAAGCAAGGAAATAAAGCAATACTTTACTCGCCGTGCACCTGCCCTTCGCCTTCAGGAACGGGAACTACCCCATCAACAAAACGGAGTTCATTCTCGGCTTCATCAAAAGCAATCCTGATGATGCTACCCTCCGAAAAACGACCCTTCAGCATCTCTTCGGCAAGCGGATCTTCCACATACTTTTGCAAAGCCCTTTTCAGCGGACGAGCACCATATTTCTGATCGTAGCCCTTGTCGACAAGAAACTCCTTGGCTTTTTCATCGATTTGCACCTCAATACCCATATCGCGGAGCCTCTTGAAGAGCTTGCCAGCAGTAATATCAATGATTTTAAAGATATGCTGTTTTTCAAGCGCATGGAAGACAATAATATCATCAATTCTGTTAAGAAACTCGGGATTGAAGACTCGCTTGAGAGCATCCTCAATGGTTGACTTCATCGCCTTGTAATTACCGGTAGCATCATCAATGGGAGTAAAGCCCATACCTGAACCAGCGCCAAAATTCTTGATATCCTTGGCCCCGATGTTTGAGGTCATGATGATAATAGTATTACGGAAATCAACCTTTCTCCCCATGCCATCAGTCAGAACACCTTCGTCCAGCACCTGCAGCAGAATGTTGAAAACATCCGGGTGCGCCTTCTCAATCTCATCGATAAGCACCACCGAATAGGGCTTGCGACGAACCTTTTCGGTCAACTGGCCGCCCTCTTCGTAACCAACATAGCCGGGAGGCGCTCCAACAAGCCGACTGACTGAAAATTTCTCCATATACTCGCTCATGTCAGCCCTGATAAGCGCATCTTCTGTATCAAAAATATATCGAGTCAACGCTTTAGCGAGCTCGGTCTTGCCTACACCGGTCGGCCCAAGAAAAATGAAAGAGCCAATAGGGCGCGACGGATCTTTCAACCCTGCACGAGTACGCTGTATCGCCTTGGTAATCTTTTTGATAGCCTCATCCTGACCAATCACCTCTTTGGTAAGATCAGCCTCCATGGTGAGCAGCTTTTTCGATTCAGACTGCGCAACCCTGGCAACCGGAATACCGGTCATCATGGCAATCACCGAGGTAATATCGGCCTCGGTGACATCGTCGACACTTTCGGCAGACCTCTCTTCCCACTCCTGTTTGGCCTGGTCAAGCGCCTCAATCATGCTTTTTTCACTGTCACGAAGCCTCGCTGCCTCCTCAAAATTTTGCATCTTCACCACCTGATTCTTCTCGTTCTTGACCTCCTCTATCGATTTTTCAAGGTCAAGAATCTCCTGAGGCACATGAATATTGCTCAGATGAACACGCGCCCCGGCCTCATCCATAACATCTATCGCCTTGTCGGGCAGAAAACGATCCGTGATATAACGCTCGGAAAGCTTTACCGCCTTCTCTATCGAGTCTTCCGAATAGTTCACATGATGGTGCACCTCATACTTCGACTTGATATTGTTGAGAATCTGGATGGTCTCATCAACAGAGGTAGGCTCAACCATAATCTTCTGGAACCGCCGGTCAAGGGCTCCATCTTTTTCAATAAACTGACGATACTCGTCAAGCGTTGTTGCTCCAATACACTGGAGTTCGCCAAGGGCAAGGGCTGGCTTGAAGATATTGCTTGCGTCAAGCGAACCCGACGCGCCACCCGCACCAACAATGGTATGCAGCTCATCGATAAACAGAATCACATCACGGGAGCGCTCAAGCTCGTTCATGAGGGCTTTCATCCTCTCCTCAAACTGTCCCCTGTATTTGGTACCGGCCACAAGCGCCGCCAAATCAAGCGCAACAACCCTCTTGTCGTAAAGCACTCTCGACACCTTGCGTTGTACTATTTTGAGAGCAAGCCCCTCAGCAATGGCCGTCTTGCCGACACCAGGCTCTCCAATCAGCACCGGATTATTCTTTTTGCGACGACTCAGCACCTGGGCGACACGCTCAATCTCCTTTTCGCGCCCGATGATTGGATCAAGTTTATCATCAATGGCAAGACGAGTGAGATCACGACCAAAGTTGTCAAGAACTGGAGTTTTTGTTCTCTCCCCCTTTTTGGGATCCGGCTTTTTTGGCTGCCGCTCAGAGCCACCTGAAGCAAAAGCACCCTCCAGAGGTGGCTCACCCGCCTCACTTTTGCCACTTGAAATAGTCATCAGTTCATCTCTGACAAGGTCATAGGTGACACCAAACTGTTCCAGAATCTGGGCTGCAATATTATCATCCCCTTTCATAATCGACAACAACAGGTGCTCTGTTCCGATAACATTCGACTTGCAGATTTTTGCTTCGAGATAGGTGATTTTCAGCACCTTCTCGGCCTGTTTGGTCAAGGGAACATTGCCCATCTGGGCCTCAGCAACCCTTGGATGGGTACTCTCCTCAACTTTCAGCTTGAGACCATACAAATCTATCTTGAGATTTTTTAGTATCCTGGCACCAATTCCCTCCCCTTCCCTGATCAAACCAAGAAGCAGATGCTCTGTACCAATGTAGTCATGACCCAGCCGAAGAGCCTCCTCACGGCTGAGGCGGATAACATCCTGTACTCTATTTGAAAAATTTCCTTCCATAACCTATGAGTGTCAGTAAAATTGTTGTGAATACCGCGCTGTATCATCTCCCGATATAAACACTGCAAAAAAATAATTTCTTAAAGATAGCTATGTTACAACCAATTCCATAACAACACGAAACTCTCTCCACAGATTAAAGGTTCAACGCATCCTTATATTGAAGTTTATGAATGTTCAACGCATCCTTATCGACGACAAAAGCCCGATACACCGGGAGCTGTCAATATACCGTACTGGTACCATAAATCGGGTACTGCTTCAGGATACCTCGTACAAAACCTACGCATCACTGGAGATTGATGCCCACAATTACGCTGCGTTTTTTCATTACGGCCTGCCGGAACTGTTGAACAGCCTGCCATTCATCTCGGAGAGCAACAACGGGCTTGACAGTTGGGATGAAGCGTTTCTGCATAACAGCAGTCTGGGAAGCATGAAAAAAATCGTTGATGAAAAGATGGCATCCATTGATCCAGAATATCACGAAACAATCTTGCTCGGCTGGCATGACAAGCCGGTTGGGGTGGCATACTTCCGCGACATTGATCCGGGACGGTTTGTTGGGTTTCTTGGGAAGCTGAGCGTGTTTGTTGATAAGTCAGCCGAAGATGGGTGTGATCTGGAGTTTATTTTGTAAGAGCGCCTCGGCACGCACTGCGTGCTACTCGGCGACCGAAGCAGGGCGACTCTTGCTCGTCTTCTACAGTTCTTAAAAGCAAGTTCAGTTTGAACGCCGAACATCAGGGCGATAGAGGGCAAGCTCTGTGATCAAGGTGATCAGTAGCTCTGGCTTGGCAGTCTGGAGCAACTCGACCAGCGGATCCAGCTCAATTTTATTTTTTCCATAATGATAATTCATGGATGAAAGTGAATGATAAGCGCAATACTATCGAGCGGTCATCAGAATTTAACCAATACATCAAAACGCTCAAGCCTCCAGAAACACAATCTCGTCCGAAAAATCACTCAACCTGAGGCCCCCCTCATCTGTAACGGCAAAGGTATTTTCGATACCGATAACCCCTTTGTCGGGAATGACAAACTTGGGTTCGACCGCTATCACCTGACCAGACTGCAATGGCATAGTAAACCCTTTGGCCAGCACCGGAAGCTGATCAAGTTCGAGGCCAACGCCATGACCGACAAATTTTGCCTGTTCACCCGGCATACCCATAAAACAGGAGCCAAATCCGGCCTGTTCAGCCATTGATGCGGCTGCAAAAAACAGCTCTTCACAAATTGCGCCGGGTTTCATTGCTTGACGCACCATCTCCTGAATATCAATGGCAACATCAAACGCACGAAGCAATTCAGGATCAAGCGTTCCTATCACAAACATACGGGTCATATCGGCAATGTAGCCATTGAACACCCCGGCGTAATCCATAAGAATCGGCTGGTTTTCCTGAATCTTGTCGTAAGATGCACCGTGCGGCGCAACGCTCGACAACCCCTTGCCAGTCACCGGCCCGTCAAAAAATCCGCCATTGACCCCTCCCGAGGAGACTGCAAGACCAAAGAAAAGCTCCTGGTTAAATGCCCGCATCCGTACATATCCTTCATGCCCAGCCTTGCGGAGACGATATTCCATTTCAGCAGAGAGATCAAGCTCGCGCATACCCGCTTTCAAAAACTGCGGCACCTCGGCAAACACCGATGCAAGCTTACTGGCGCTGTACCTCAGTTGCTCAAGTTCAAAAGGCGACTTGACTGACATCACTTCACGAACCATCATCGAAATATCTACAAAACTTTGACCCGGCAGCGCTCGCGTATAAAAGCCATGTTGCTGCATTGGAACAACGTCAAACGTCATGCCTATCGAGAGTTGATCCCCACTGAACACCGAAGCAAGCTCCTTGCTTGAGGGAAATGGTCGGATATCTGCAATCGGACTCTCCTCTTTTGCCCGAGAGAGGCTTTTGCGCACCAGAAGCATCGGGTCAGCATCCGTTGGGATCCAGAGTATGGCGTTCTGACGGGTGCCCGCGAAATAGTAGACATCAATCGGAAGAATGAGCAGCGCTGCCTGCAGACCCTTCTTTCGGAGCATTGCCTGCAACCGGACTATCCGTTGTTGTGATTCGGTTTGTGTCATCATAGTCGGCAAATATTAAAGTGAAGGGCCATCAGCAGCATCCCCCTCAAGCGCCCGGTAAATGAGCGCCGGGCCATGCTGCACGGTACGGGCGTATTGCACTGCTGGCTTGCCGAAGACCATGGCATATCCAAAAAGATGATCGGCTGGAATGCCGAGGCGGTGGCGTGTCTCCGGCAGAATTTCGTTCATCGCCCACTTTGCCAGTCCGTTCCAGAGCGTGCCGACTCCATTAGCCTGGGCAAAAAGATCAAAGCTTGCAAGCGCAATCATGCAATCCTGCATGGGCGATGCTACTGAGTGTGGGGCAGAGGCAATGAGCAGGTGGGGAGCATCACGGAAAATAACGTCTGAACGATGCTTCTCCCAAATCGACACAAAGTTGGCAAAAAAGCCCATCTTCTCAGGCAAAGCATTGTTGTTCACCAGCCTTGTTAATCCGGCCATCACCTCATCACGCAAGAGCGCAACCTTGTCGTGGCTGTCGAGCACAGTGAAACGCACCTGACGGGAGTTCACCCCTGTCGGAGCCTGCCAGGCAACATCAAGCAGCCTCTGAAAGAGTACCGGGTCAAGGTTTTCCTGCTTGAAACGGCGCACTGACCGGCGTCCTCTGATGAGCATCTCAAGGGCATCCGGATCAGGAAACGCACCCTTCAGCAGATGGCTAAATGAAGCATGGTGACCAAGAATGGAGACCGCACCCATCGGGCAAATGGCAAGGCAGTGCTGGCATCGGTAGCAGGTACCCTCCTTTTCCTGGGTAATTGTGGGATAACCATCCTCACCAAAACTGATAATCCGTGACGGGCAGTCGGTAATACATTCGCCACAAAGCGTACAGCTCTGCCTGTTGACCTTGAAATCTATCACTATTAATCTCCTCACGTTAATGTTATCGAATGTACGCTTTCAACCAGACACTATACCGCTGAAAATCGACAAACAGATCCGACGAACCTTCATTTGTATAATACCCTGAATTTAAGTATCGTGAACGATAATTTCTCATCTTGGGGGTGCAGAATTTTTCCCTGACGACAACTGGAAAAAGGAGGCTGAGAGTAAACCCTTGTAACTTGATGCAGGTAATGCTGACGCAAGGAAAGATAAAGCTGGCTCTGTGCTTCCTGTTTGTCCCACTCTTCCCGCTTCTTCAGCACTACCTGACCGTTTAACCTTATGCTATGACCAACGTCACTGAAAATAATGGCTGTCCTGAGCGTTCTCAGGAAGAGCTTTCATCTGAAAAAATCTACATAAAGGGCTCCCTTTTTCCGATTGAAGTGGGCATGAGAAGCCTGAAACTGAGCAGAAGCTACCTCTGCAACCGGCAAGAGTTCTCTTCGCTTCCACTCTATGATACCAGCGGCCCCTACTCTGACTACTCGGTCAAGATTGATCCCGAAAAGGGACTGCCTCCCATCCGTAACTCGTGGGGATTCACCCGAAAAGTGCAGATGGGCTCCCCGATCACGCAGATGCATTTTGCCCGCAAGGGAGTGATAACGCCTGAAATGGAATATGTCGCAATCCGCGAAAACCAGCAACTGGAGGAGTGGATTACCTCTTTTTCAAGAGGCAAGGCCAGGGTTGAACCCATAACAGCAGAATTCGTCAGAAAAGAGATTGCCGAAGGACGCGCCATCATTCCAGCAAACATCAACCACCCTGAGCTGGAGCCGATGATTATCGGTCGCAACTTCCGGGTCAAGATCAACTCCAACATCGGCAACTCGGCACTGGGCTCCTCTATTGATGAAGAGGTTGAAAAGGCGGTCTGGTCGTGCAGATGGGGGGCCGATACCGTGATGGATCTGAGCACTGGTGCCAATATTCATCAGACCCGCCAGTGGATTCTGAGAAACTCTCCCGTACCGATTGGCACGGTACCCATATACCAGGCGCTTGAGAAAGCGGGAGGAAATGCAGAAAATCTGACCTGGGAGCTCTATCGCGACACGTTGATTGAGCAGGCGGAACAGGGGGTAGACTATTTTACCATTCATGCAGGCATTCTGCAGGAACATCTCCCTTATGCTGAAAAGCGGCTCACCGGCATTGTATCGAGAGGAGGCTCCATCATGGCAAAATGGTGCAAGTTCCATAAAACCGAGAACTTTCTCTACAGCCATTTTGAAGAGATCTGTGAAATATTGCAGGCTTACGATATTGCAGTGTCGCTTGGTGATGCCCTGCGGCCCGGTTCAATACTTGATGCCAACGATGAGGCACAATTCGGTGAGCTCAAGGTGCTCGGCCAACTGACAGAGGTTGCCTGGAGATACGATGTACAGGTGATGATTGAGGGGCCAGGCCATGTGCCGCTGCATCTCATTGAGGAGAACATGCAGAAGCAACTTGAGTATTGCCATGAGGCACCCTTCTACACCCTGGGGCCGCTGATTACCGATATTGCCGCCGGTTATGACCATATCAATTCCGCGATCGGTGGAGCGATCATTGCAAGCTACGGCTGCTCCATGCTCTGCTACGTGACCCCGAAAGAGCATCTCGGCCTGCCGGACAAGAATGATGTTCGTGAAGGGGTTATTGCCCACAAGGTTGCCGCCCATGGCGCTGATCTGGCGAAGGGAAGCCCTGTTGCCTGGCTGCGTGATGAGCTGATGAGCCGTGCGCGATATGCGTTTGCCTGGGAAGACCAGTTTAATCTCTCGCTTGACCCTGAAAAGACACGCGCCGTCCACTCGCAAAGCATGGCCCAAAGCGGTCACACTGGCAAAAATCCCGATTTCTGCACCATGTGCGGACCTGATTTCTGTTCCATGAAAAAGTCAAAGGAAGCAGCCAAAGTCAACTGATAACTGAGAGTGGACAAACTTGTTACCCACTCTCAATAAATCAAAGGGAACTTAAAGTGAAGCGGCTTTGATGATTGCTGCAAAATCGGCAGCATTGAGGCTGGCTCCTCCAATAAGACCACCATCAATATTTGGCATGGCAAAGAGTTCGACGGCATTTGATGGCTTCACACTTCCGCCATACTGGATACGGATCGCTTGCGCTGCTGTATCACCATAAAGTTCTGTAACAAGAGTGCGGATATGGAGGTGAACCTCTTCAGCCTGGGCAGAAGATGCGGTCTTGCCTGTGCCGATAGCCCATACCGGCTCATAAGCGATAACAATTGCACTAATATCGCTGATACCGTCCAGCCCTTCTCTGACCTGTGATGAGATAATTGAGTCAGTGACACCGCTTTCGCGCTCTGCCAACGTCTCTCCGACACAAAGAATAACATTCAGCCCTTCCGACAGTGCTTTCTTTGTTCTGAGGTTGACCGTAGCATTGGTTTCACCAAAATACTGTCGACGCTCAGAATGGCCTATAATCACTGAGGAACAGCCTGCGGCAAACAGCATTCTTGCAGACACCTCTCCGGTAAAGGCTCCATCATTGTCGTAATGGCAGTTCTGGGCAACAAGCTGTACTTCACTGCCCTCAATAATTCTCCCGGCGGCCTCTAAAGCAAGAAAGGTCGGGGCAATACCAACCTCGCAACCTGAAAAGTTCTCACCAAGCGCCGCAACAACTTCGGCTGCCAGTGTTTCTGACTCAGCAATGGTATTGTTCATTTTCCAGTTGCCGACAACAATTTTTCTACGCATTTTAATATTCTGTTTTTACATCATAATAGATCCGGTCAATCTGAGCCACAGTAAACCGGTGTTTTCCTGCACGTGCATCCTTGACTTCAATGTCGTTACTGCCAACGGCAATAACCCTGCCATTCCACACCCTTGACTCAGTGGTAACAAGATTAATTTCACGATTCAGCAGCTCCTGGTTGCCACCAATACTGCCCTGACGATAAATGATTTGACGTTTCCCCATGGGATTGCTGATTTAAATTGCCCTTTATTTAACAAAAATCTCCAATATCTCATAATGCAGCTCGCCTTTCGGCACCACGACCTGTACTTTTTCACCAACTGCCTTTCCGATCAGTGACTTTCCGACTGGAGAGCGAACCGAAATTTTACCGGCATCAGTGTCGGCCTCTTCTGAGGAGACCAGGGTATATTCAATAATCTCATTCTGATCATCGAGATTACGCAGCTTTACAGAGGTGAGAATATAGACCTTGTCGGTCTTGATCTGTTTCGGATCAAGAATAGTTGCTGATGCCAGCTTGTTTTCGAGGTCAGCAATGCGCGCTTCAGTATGTGACTGCTCTTCTCGTGCCGCATCATATTCAGCATTTTCACTGAGATCACCATGAGCCCTTGCTTCGGCTATTTTTTCCAGAACTTCCCTTCTGGTTTGATGAACCAGCACATACAGCTCCTCTTTAAGCCGGTTATAGCCATCATTTGTCAGGTAAATTCTGTCAGTCATCTCTTGTACTGTTTTTGTTGAAAAAAAAAACTCCACAAATACGATATGCGCAAGCGGACAGGATTGCAAACAAAAAAAAGTAAAGTCAGCGACTCGCTGCTGACTTTACTTCGACCAGCAATGTAACAATATCTTAATCCTTCAGGCAAAAAAATCTCTACAGATTAAACGCAAAATACATTTTACTGCCACCTCTTCCAATAAGAACAAAGAGCAGATCACCTTTTTTGACCTGTTTGACAAGGGCATTGAATTCCGGATACGTACGCACATCACGTTTATTGACGGAGAAAACAAGATCCCCGGCACGCAAACCCGCACGATAGGCGTTTGATGAAGGTGCAATGGCAATTATAACCACCTTTCCTGCACCAGGCTGCAATTTAAGCTTCTGCGCCCTCTCTGGCGTAAGCTCCTCAGCCCTGAAGCCAAGGATGGTACTCACCAAATCATCAGTTTCTGTGCGGGAGGCCGTGCTCTCTTTTGCTGCCTGCTCCTGAAGAGGAACAGTAACAAGCAGGGTTGAACCATCCCTGAAAACACGGAGCTTCACCGTCGAACCCGGAGACTGACTGGCAATGGCATTGCGCAGAACAGCGCTGCTTGTCACCTTTACCCCATTAAAATCAAGAATTACGTCACCAGTTTTTATCCCATGTTTTGCTGCCGGACTTCCCTCCAGAACCGTACCAACCAGTGCGCCCTCTCCTGCCTTCAGGTTCATCGCTTTGGCAAGATTATCATCAATATCCTGAATGGTAACTCCAAGATAAGATCTGGTAACTTTACCCGTGGTAATCAGCGATGTCAAAACTTTTTTGGCCATATTCGAAGGCACAGCAAACCCGATTCCCTCAAACCCTCCTGTACGACTTGCTATGGCGGTATTGATGCCGACAAGTTCGCCATTGATGTTGACAAGAGGACCACCGGAATTTCCAGGATTAATGGCGGCATCAGTCTGTATGAAATCTTCATAATCGGCAAGCCCGACATTTGCCCGGCCTTTGGCGCTCACAATACCCTGGGTAACTGTTCTGGCAAGATTTTCACCAAGGGGGCTACCAATGGCAATCACCCACTCGCCTACCCTCAGTTTATCACTGTCGCCGATAATAATGGGCTTAAGATTTTTTTGATCGACCTTGATGACGGCAAGATCGGTTTTGGGGTCTTTACCAATCACCTTGGCCGCAATTTTCCTGTTATCCGAAGTACGAATATAGACGGTATCAGCACCATCGATAACATGATTATTGGTAAGGATATAACCATCGTCAGTCACAATAACACCGGAGCCAAGTCCCCGCTGCACCTCCTTGCGGCGGTTCGGAGCCACTCCCCCCTGCATCCCGAAAAAGTCGTCGAAAGGTGATCCAAAAAAATCGAAGGGGGAAACGACCCGCTGATTCACCGTTTTTTCGGTAAATATGGTCACGACCGAGGGTGTAGCCGACTCGGCAATCTGCACAAATGCCTCGTTGAAACTTTTGAGCGACTGAACGGGATAGTTCTCAATATTACTGGTCGCCGTCGCAAAATTTGGCCTGTTGGAGAAGCTTGAACCATTGAAGGAGAGGTTCAACTCCACATTAGAAAATACCAGTGCCCCGACCGCAATACCTGCAAAAACAAGGAGCAGGTATTTCATGAATGATTGTCTCTTATGCATCGAATAGCTTATTATTTCTTTAATAGTTACGGTAATGCTTCAATACTGTCAACGGCGGTGATGCCTGCCTTCATTTTATTCATCGTCTCTTCGTATTCTGATTCAGGCTTGGAGTCAGCCACAATACCGCCTGCGGCCTGGAAATAGATGGTGTTATCATCAATGACCATCGTGCGGATGGCAATGGCAGTCGTGAGATTCCCCTTGAAATCAAGAAATCCTACAGCCCCGCCATACAGTCCCCGTTTCTCTTTTTCAAGTTCATAGATAATCTCCATTGCCCTGACCTTTGGAGCCCCAGTGAGCGTACCAGCAGGAAAGCAGGACCAGAAGGCATCCATGGCACAAAGATCATCACGCAACTCACCCCGCACATTGCTGACAATATGCATCACATGAGAATACTTTTCAATAACCATCATCTCATTGGTCTCAACTGTGCCGATTTTGGCAATTCTGCCGATATCGTTCCTGCTCAGATCAATCAGCATCAGATGCTCTGCCAGCTCCTTTTCATCGGCAAGCAACTCACGGGCATTGCGCTCATCCTCCTCAAACGTGCTTCCCCGATGCCTTGTGCCAGCAATGGGGCGAGTATCCACGATCCGACGGCCATGGCTGTCCAACTCCACCCTGACCAGCAATTCCGGCGAAGAACCAACTATCTCAAACTCCTTCATGTTGAAATAGTAGAGATAAGGCGAAGGGTTGATGGTTCTCAGCATACGATACACATCGAATGCACGGGTATTGAGGGGACGGCGCAGACGCTGTGAAATCTGTACCTGAAAAATATCTCCGGCCACAATATACTCCTTAGCCTTGCCCACCTTCTCCAGGTACTCCTCTTTCGTTGTATTGGAAACAATCGTCTCCTGCTTTTCTGGCCGAAATACAATCTCTTCCCGCAAAAGTGGCCGGAACATCTGCTCGGCAATCTGCTCTATTTTCTTTAATGCGTGAGGTTTATCTTCTTCATCAAGGTAATTGGAGACAATAAAAACCTTCCGCATGATATTATCAAAAATCACGAGGGTATCACAAAAGAGAAGAACAATATCCGGCATTCCTGCCGGGTCGATAAGCACAGGTGCTGGAATCTTTTCGACAAGGTGCATGGCATCGTACCCGAAATAACCAAACACACCTGAAGTGATCATCTGGGGGGTACCGTTCTTTTTCTTTGGAATCTCCTCCGTATCAAACGCGGCAACCATCAGGTCAATCTTTCGACGAAGATTGCTCTCCTCACCAGCAACCAGACGAAGATCACTGAACTTCTCATCAAGAATATCAAGCTCGGTTGCCCCGTCCACAGAACCTTTGAGAATGGCAACCGGGTCTATGGCAATATATGAAAATCGGGCAAGCAGCTCTTCGCCCTCAACTGATTCAAGCAGGCATGAAAAAGGACGCTGCAATTTGAGATAGACTGAAACCGGCGTCTCCGTGTCGGCATGAACCTCTCTGAACAGAGGCTTGAGAAGATAGGGTGCATGCCGTTGTTGTACTGGCATAAAAAATGAGTCCAGAATTTATGATTAATACAGGGTAAATAAAGGGGAAAATTTTGTATTGTAAGAAAAAGTACTAAAGTACCGCTACGCCGGAAACGGACGAAGCTGAAAAATAATCATGGCACACCGATTTCCTCAAAAAAAATTCCTCATGAACTGGTGTAAAGCCCTCATACTCTCGCCCGGAGTGCTTTTTCCTGCGACCTATCTCTTCGTCTATACATCCACAAACATCTACCTGAATACTGCGTTCAAAAAGCACCTTGCCCGATCAGTCAACCAGGCTAGCGACAACACATGGAAGATAACGATCAAATCACTCTCATCGGATTTGATACTTGATTCAGTCACCCTCAATGATATCGAACTGACACCTGCCGGAACATCGGCTCAACCCCCCGTCACCATTCCGACCATCGAAGTAACCTGCTCCAACCTCGAAAAGCTGCTTTTCAGCCCGGCAAAAAGGGTATCGTCAACACAGGTGATACGCCAAAAGATCTTCTCCGATGAGCATCTCATTCAATGAACTGCCAGCCCTGGACGATTCCAGCGAATAGATGCCAGTTTCGCAACAGGATCGGTCAACAGAGAGAGATCAGGATCCCACGACCAGTACACCATCAATGCCTGTCCAACAAGATCCTTCTCCGGCAAAAAACCCCAGAAACGACTGTCGAGACTATTATCGCGATTATCACCCATGGCAAAATAGTAGTTCTCCTTGATCGTATACTGCCGGACTGGTGAACCATCAACAAACACCTCCCGGCCCTGGAGGCTTACCTCATGTCCTTCATCAGCAACAAGGGAACCATAGAGCGGCAATGTTGTTGCATCCAGCCTGATGATATCTCCTTTTCGTGGAATACGTATGGGACCATAATTGTCCTTGTTGAAATTTGAAAACTGGGGGAATATCATGTAATCACCCTCTCCCGCTGGCACACGCTGCCCAATAAACTGAGCATAAGGTGGAAGGGTCACCGTTTTTCTGTTGATCGTGAGCTGTTGAGCGTGAATTTCAAGGGTGTCACCGCTAATGGCAACACAACGCTTGATATAATTCAGTGAGCGATCTTTCGGGAACTTAAAAACAATAATATCACCGCGCTCAACCTTGTCTACACCCGGTAGTCGAATTTCGGTAAACGGGACTTTTGGCCCATAAACATATTTGTTAACAAAAAGAAAATCGCCGGCAAGAAGCGTCCTTTCCATTGAGCCGGTTGGAATACGATACGATTCAACCACAAAAACCCGAAGAACGGTAGCAAATATCGCAGCAATAATCAGTGCCTCAAACCACTCCTGGGAATGTTTTTTTTCAGGTTTATCCTTCTGAATATCCAATGCCGTGCTTATTTTGATCGTTTACAAAAAAAAAAATTATCCGAATACGTAACTCATCATTCATCACCATTCACTATTCATCAATATTCAACAGCGCAAGGAACGCCTCCTGCGGAACCTCTACCCTGCCGACCTGCTTCATCCTCTTTTTACCCTCTTTCTGTTTTTCAAGCAGCTTGCGCTTGCGACTGATATCGCCGCCATAGCACTTGGCCAGTACGTTTTTGCGCATCGCCGAGATGGTTTCGCGCGAAATCACCTTGCTGCCGATTGCCGCCTGGATGGCAACTTCATACATCTGTTTTGGAATAATCCCCTTCAATTTCAGACAGAGTTTCTTTCCCCAATCATAGGCCTTGGAACGATGGACAACGATGGAGAGCGCATCAACCGTGTCGCCATTAAGCAATACATCCAGTTTGACCAGATCAGACTCGCGATAGCCAACATACTCGTAATCCATTGAGGCATAGCCTTTTGAAATGGATTTGAGTCTGTCGTGAAAATCAAAGACTATTTCTGCCAGAGGGAACTCAAAGTGCATGATCACCCTTGTAACATCAAGATAGTCGGTGTTCTTGTACTCGCCCCGACGCTCTATGCCAAGTTTCATGATATTGCCAATATAGTCAGCAAGCGTAATGATCTGCATGGTCACATAAGGCTCTTCAACAAGGCTGATGCGACCAGTCTCAGGCATTTTTGATGGATTATCGACAATAACAACTTCGTCGTTGGTCATCACAACACGGTACTCAACGTTCGGAACGGTGGTGATGATATTGACACCGTACTCCCGCTCAAGTCGCTCCTGAATAATCTCCATGTGAAGCAGACCAAGAAAGCCACAACGGAAACCAAAACCGAGAGCCACAGAGGTCTCAGGTGTATAGACCAGTGAGGCATCGTTCAAGGCAAGCTTTTCGAGCGATTCGCGCAGATCCTCAAATTCATTCGAGTTAATGGGATAGAGGCCACTGAAAACCATCGGCTTGACCTCTTTGTACCCCGCAAGCCGCTCGTGTGCAGGATTTTCCACAAGAGTGACCGTATCACCAACCTTGGCATCCTTGACATCTTTGATAGAGCATATCAGATAGCCAACATCTCCTGATTCAAGCAGGTTTTTTGGCTGCCGTTTCATGCTCATGGTGCCGATTTCATCGGCAAGAAAAGTCTTTTCGCTGGCAAAAAACTTGACTTTGTCACCCTTTCTCAACGCACCTTCAACAATACGGAGGTAAACCACAGCGCCACGGTAGGCATCGAAGACCGAATCAAAAATCAGCGCCCGAAGCGGCAAATGGTTGTTATCGGCAGGATGGGGAACACGGGCAACGATGGCCTCTATCAGCTCGCTGACACCAAGCCCGGCTTTTGCCGAGACCTGTAGAATATCCTCCCGCTTGACACCCATAAGGTCAATAATTTGACGGGCAACACCCTCTACATCCGATGAGGGGAGGTCAATTTTGTTGATAACAGGAATAATATCAAGCCCGGCATCGAGAGCAAGATAAAGGTTGGCAATCGTTTGGGCCTCTACCCCCTGGGTTGCATCAACAATAAGGAGAGCGCCTTCACAGGCGGCAAGAGAGCGCGAAACTTCATAGCTGAAATCGACATGACCGGGAGTATCGATAAGATTCAGGGTATATTCGTCACCATCAGCCGCCCTGTATTTCATCTGGATGGCGTGACTTTTAATCGTAATGCCACGCTCCCGCTCAAGATCCATATCATCCAGCACTTGGGCAGAGGCCATCTGGGTACGATCGAGCGTGTGCGTTATCTCCAGAAGGCGGTCAGCCAGTGTTGACTTTCCGTGATCAATATGTGCGATAATGCAGAAGTTCCTGATACGACTGACTTCTGTACTTGGCGAGGCCATAAAATAAGCGTTTAATTTTGTTAAAACTCAACGTAACGCAATATAAGCAAATAATGCAATTGTGACATTACTGTGCTGTTACACAAACAGAGAGTTTCCGGTATTTTGCCGAAAACCCCTGGCAAATTCGGATGCCTCCATGTATTTTTTCCCTTCAAGCTGCAATGAAAGCAGCTCAAGCCACCCATCCGAACATGCAGCATAAAGTCTTCCCTGATTGACCAGCACCCTCCCCGAAATAGCTGAAGCATCTTCCGGCAAGAGAACTCCGGGAGTCGCCCGGAATATCTTCATGGTTTTACCCTGGAATGTTGTCCAAGCCGCTGGTTTTATGGCCAGCCCCCGGATAAAATCATGAATGACTGCAACCGGCTGACCCCAATCAATTCTTGTATTGTCACGCGTAAGCTTCGGAGCCCTCGAAGCAAGCGACTCGTTCTGGTCAGAGACATCAACCGCTCCTGAGGCGATCAGGTGCAGGGTGCTGACAACAACCCTGGCTCCAATCTCTGAAAGACGACAAGCAAGATCGGCAGCATTTTCATCAGGAGCTATTGTGGTTTTTTCCTGAAGAATGATCGTGCCAGTATCAACACGCTGCTGCAGAAAAAAGGTTGTGACACCGGTTTCGTGATCGCCCTTGATAATCGACCAGTTAATGGGCGCAGCTCCCCTATAGGCTGGAAGAAGAGAGGCATGAAGATTGAATGACCCAAAATGAGCCTGTTCATAGACCGTTGGAGGAAGAATGCGAAAGGCTGCGACAACAATAACGTCAGGCCGGTAGGCCGCAACTATCTCGGCAAAAGCTGGATCCTTGACATCATCAACCTCATGCACCGGGAGCTCAAGAGCAAGAGCAGCCTGTTTTACCGGTGAGGGCTCAACAGCAGCATATTTACTCTTGCGTGGCTTATCCTTGCCTGTTACCACAAGCACAATGTCAAAAGCACTCTTTTCAGCAGCAATCGCCTGCAACGCAGGGACAGCAAACTCCGGGGTTCCCATAAAAATAATCCGCATGGCTCTCAATAGAGTTTTGATACCGGCACAACAACCGGATAGGTGGCGTTAACAATACCCGATGCCAGGTCAGCCAAATTCTTCTGAATCTTTCGACGATCGCGCTTCTGTACCCGGTCAACAAACAGTGTACCGTCGAGATGATCAATCTCATGCTGAAGCACCCTGCCAGGCATCCCCGAAAATTCGCCTACCTTCTCTTCAAAGCACTCATTCCGATATTTAAGCGTGATAAGAGAGGGACGCACAACATCACCCTGCACCCCAGGAACACTCAAACAGCCCTCCTCCATCTCACTTGAGCCCCTGACCGCCAGAATATGAGGATTAATAACCACCATCGGCCTCTCGCTCTCATAATTTTTGATACAAGAGACATCCAGCACAAGCAAGCGGAGAGAATACCCCACCTGCGGTGCCGCCAAACCAATACCAGAAGCGTTGTACATCGACTCAAACATTGAACCTATAAGCTCCTCAAGCGTGCTGTCAACACCTTTCAACGGTTTGGCTCGCTGTCGAAGAACATCATCACTGTAAATGGTAATCGGTAATATCATTGTTTAATGCCGTTAACCTCTTTTTTGCTGTTGGCTTTTTCTGAGAATATATCTTTCAAGAAAGAAAATCTACAAAAAGCCGTTACCTGAAAAACAAAAACCCCGACATGCGGGGTTGTTGTTATGCGGAGAGGGAGGGATTCGAACCCTCGGTAGCCCTATAAGAACTACGTCGGTTTAGCAAACCGGTGCCTTCAGCCGCTCGGCCACCTCTCCAGATGGTTGGCGGAGGATGAGGGACTCGAACCCCCATGGGCGTGAACCCGGCAGTTTTCAAGACTGCTGCCTTACCAATTAGACTAATCCTCCATCAATTTTTAAAGAACAGGCATCCAAGATAGTGAATCCAACGGAAAAAGCCAGAATAAAATATTCTTGTGGCATTTTCTGGCGGAGAGGGAGGGATTCGAACCCTCGAGGGCTGTAACACCCTACCCGCTTTCCAGGCGAGCGCACTAGACCAACTATGCGACCTCTCCGTATCTTCCAAGGGTAAAAGGTTCGGAATTTACATTCTATTTTTGATTTTCAAAAGTATTCCGGCAGAGTATCGCTAATTCCATAATGATATTATTTCACCCGGCTGTGGCACTGTACTTTTCGCAGGTTGATCGAAAGAGCTATTAAATTGTCATTCTACGCTCATTTTTTGTAAATTGGCGAAAATGATTTTGCCGAAATTCCAATAAATATTGCTCTGCCCATGACGAAGATTCTCTATGAAGCGCTGACGTTTGACGATGTACTACTTATCCCTGCATATTCAAAAGTTCTCCCTAAGGAGACTGTTACTGAAAGTCGTCTTACAAAAACCATTTCCCTGAAAATTCCGTTGGTGAGTGCAGCAATGGACACTGTAACAGAGTCTGGTTTGGCTATTGCTTTAGCTCGTGCGGGTGGTATCGGTATTATTCACAAAAATTTGTCCATCGAGGGACAAGCGCGCGAAGTCGCTAAAGTGAAGCGTTATGAAAGTGGCATCATTCGCCATCCCTTTACACTCTATGAAGATGCAACCATGCAGGATGCACTTGACCTGATGCAACGTCACTCCATTTCCGGTATTCCGGTCATTGGACGACCCAGGAATGAGGGCGACCAGAATATGATGTTAAAAGGTATTGTTACCAACAGGGATCTTCGTATCAGACCGCAACTTGACGCGAAAATTACCACGATCATGACCTGCAAAAATCTCATTACGGCACGAGAAGATGTTGATCTTCAAAGAGCCGAGGAGATTCTGCTCTCGAACAAAATTGAGAAACTGCTTATTACCGACAATGATGGAAACCTTAAGGGGCTCATCACGTTCAAAGATATTCAGAAACGCAAACAGTTTCCTAATGCCTGTAAGGACAGTCAGGGCCACCTTCGTGTTGGTGCGGCCGTAGGCATCAGCTCCAATACTCCTGATCGAGTCAGAGCCCTGATTGATGCCGGTGTGGATGTTATTGCTGTTGATACAGCCCATGGCCACAGTAAAGCTGTCCTCGACATGGTCAAAACAATCAAGAGCACCTGGCCTGACCTTCAGATTATTGCCGGGAATGTCGCCACGCCCGAGGCGGTCAGAGATCTTGTCGAAGCTGGAGCCGACTGCGTGAAAGTGGGTATTGGCCCCGGCAGTATCTGTACCACCCGTATTGTCGCTGGTGTCGGTATGCCACAGTTGACCGCTATCATGAACTGCGCAGAAGAGGCGGCCAAAACCAACACCCCGGTCATTGCTGATGGTGGTGTGAAATACAGCGGAGATATTGCCAAGGCACTTGCCGCTGGCGCTGATTCGGTGATGATCGGCAGTATTTTTGCTGGAACCGACGAAAGTCCAGGAGAAACAATTCTTTACGAAGGACGAAAATTCAAAACCTATCGAGGCATGGGCTCTCTGGGTGCCATGGCGGAACCTGATGGAAGTAGTGACCGCTATTTCCAGGATGCGTCAAGCGAATCGAAGAAATATGTGCCTGAGGGAATTGAGGGGCGGATTCCGGCAAAAGGTTCGCTTGATGAGGTGGTCTATCAGTTAATCGGTGGCTTGAAATCCTCTATGGGCTACTGTGGAGTTGCCACCATTGAAGAGTTGAAAACCAGGACAAATTTTGTACGAATCACCTCGGCTGGCCTCAGGGAGAGCCATCCGCATGATGTCAAAATTACCAAAGAGGCTCCGAATTATTCGACTGCGATGTAGGGGGGGGAATACAGCGACAGGGCTCCAAGATCTCTGAAGGGCAAGCGATTACGGCTTACCCTTCAGAGATCTTGAAAAACCACAGGGAGATAAACAAATCGTAATACCTGTGCTCAACCTGCAACCTTGCCGTCACCCTTTGGTGTCATCATATTACCTATGCTGCTCAGCGCTCCTGCCGTTTTAAACACAAGCGAACCGACAGCAAAAATACCAAGCCCCACCACAGCAATTCCGGCAAGGCCATGTACCGCAGGCATGGCAACCGGAGCAAGAACTGGAGCGGCAGGAGCAATCAAAGCTGCACCGCCAGCAACTCCTACGGCAGCTTTCACCATATTTTCGGGATTAGATGGACCCATATCAAAAACCTCCACATTTTACGTTCGTTTAAAATTTCGATACACCATACCATGATTCAAGGCTTGCAACTCCCGGCAGGCAACGGCCCCAGCCATTACAAGCTATTTGTCATCAACCATTCCCTCCAACCGATCCTCAAGGTCAGCGTAAATCTCCTGAAGCTCATCAATCATATTCTGATCAGCTTTCCACATACCGCGACCGTGGGCTTCGAGCATACGACCAACAATGTTCTTGATGGCCTGCGGATTGAGAGTTGCAAGCCGTTCCCTCATTTCGGGGTCAAGCGCGTATGTCTCGGCAGTTTTTTTGTAGACCCAGTCGTCCACACTTTTGGTAACCGCATCCCAACCAAGCATGTAGGTAACCCGGTTGCTGATTTCACCGGCACCGCTGTGGCCGTGTTTGAGCATTCCCTCAAACCACTTGGGATTGAGCAGTTTTGAACGGTACTCTATACGAAGCGATTTTTCGGCATCATCCACCTTGATATCGGAGGTAAATGACTCAACGTAGTTGAGCTTGATATCGCCCCCCTTCGTATTTCGGCGACGCGCAGCAAGCTGCAGTGAACCGGATGATGAGAAATAGTGGTCGATATCGGAAATACCGAACTCAGTGGAGTCAACCTGATGTACCACCCGATCAACCGAGCCAAGCATTTTCTGCAAAATAGCTGATTCATTCCCCCCTTTCCGGCCACCGCCATAAGCGCTGCAATTACGACGAATAAAGAGATCATCAAGATCGTTTTCCGTCTCCCATGCTGAATCCTCAATCATATCATCCACATAGGTGCCATAAGCACCCGGAGCCTGGGTAAACTGACGGGCCGTTGCACTCTCCAACTCCATCCCTGAGGCAAGCGCCTCATTCACATGCTTTTTAACAAAATTCATCTCCTCCGGCTCATCAGCTTTGGCCGCCTCTTTGACAAGCCGGTCAAGCTGATCCATAAGCAGACCAAACGCATCACGGAAAATAGGACTGAGCTGCATGAGCACATCAATACGGGGACGGCGGAGCTTCTCAAGCGGCACAAGACTGTAGTGGCTTATTTTTCCGAATGCGTCATAGGAGGGTTCCGCGCCAAGTAGCCTGATCACCACCGCAACAGCCTCACCTTTGGTTTTGATGGTATCAAGCCCCCAGAGCACCTGGGCAATGGTTTCGGGATACTCGCCCCCGCTCTCCTCCAGATGCTTTTTGACGATGCTGTCAGCAATGAGTGAGCCACGCTTAAAGGCCAGCACCGACGGAATTCTCCACGGATCAATAGAGTGGATGTTTCGCCCGGAAGGCAGCACATTGACGCCGTCACGCACCAGATCACCACCCGGCCCCGAAGAGATATAGCGGCCATCCAGCACCTTCATGAGGGCATCCATCTCACCAGTATTATCGCGCAGCGCGAAAAGAAGCTGAGAGCCCTCCCTGATCAACTGCTCAACAAATGGAGTATACTCAACAGGCAGCCTGGCTCCTCCAGTTACCGAGGCAAAGGCCGACAAGACATTTTTGCGGTCAAACAGCGCCTGCTGCACAAAATCCCTGCACGCACCGTCAACCCACTCCCTCAAGCGGATTGCCTCCTCTTCACCCTTTCTTGACCGGCTGCTCAGCTCCTCATAACTGCTGAAATGGCCGTTCTTTCCCGAAGCGCTCATGAGCAGTGAAGGGAGCGTTCTGGCATCCTCTTCACGGTTTTTAAGCGTTTCCGTGACGGTGATAATCTGTGCCTCGGGAGGACTTGCCTCACCGAACACATGGAGAGAATTGGAGATAAGGCGGTTTTCAAGTTCGCTGATATAGATGTAAAGCCGGCTGACATAATCGCTGAAACCCTCATGCTCACGGCGGGGGCAATCATCCGTCAGGTTAAGCAACTCCGCTTTCTGCATAACCGCCTCTTCGAAACCGGACCCATCCGCCTGCCCTTCAAACGAAGCTGATGATGCAAGATTCCTTTCACGAAAATCGACCAGCAGCTCTTTCAGCGCAGGCAGCTCCTTGTAGAGGCCAGCACGCGACAGCGGCGGCACCACATGGGAGACCATGGTGGCAAGGCCGCGCCGTTTGGCAATGGTGGATTCGCTGGGGTTATTGACCGGATAGATGTAGAAGTGCGGCACCTCCCCAAGAAGGGCATCCGGCCAGCAGTCACCGGTAAGGCCTGTCTGAAGCCCCGGCATCCACTCAACCGACCCGTGCATACCCACATGCACCATGGCATGTGCCTCAAACTCCCGGCTTATCCAGCGGTAAAAGGCTATATACTGGTGATGCGGCGTGTTTGACTTGTCAAAAAGCAAGCGCATGGGATCACCCTGCACGCCGATACGGGGTTGAACGCCAATAAAGATGTTCCCAAAACGCAGACCTCCCACAAAAACATCATGATCGCCAATCGGCACAATTTCTCCGGGGAACTTCTGCCACCGCTCCTCAATTCTTTCACGCTCCCTCGACGTGGTCAGCTCTTTAAATCCATCATAACTCACCTTCACAGCATCAGGCTTATGCTGCATGATCTGGTACTCAGTTGCCCTGTCCAGCGCTTCAAAAAGAGCATCAGATGATTCGGGAAGCTTGCCAACATTATACCCCTCTTTTTTGAGCCTCTGAAGGGTGGCAAAGAGTGTCCTCGGAACATCAAGCAGCGCTGCTGTGGCTTTTTTGCCAAGACCGGGAGGATAGTCATACACAATAAATGCCACCTTCTTGTCGCGATTGGCTGTCGCCCGCAGCCGAAGAAACTTGCTGACCAGAAGAGCCAGCCGTTCAAGACGCTCATGGACAGTTTCAATCTTGCCATCTTGCAAAGCTCCAAGTATCACAGGGGAGATAGCGCCATCCATTTCAGGAATGGCGTAAGTGAAGGTGATTTGCATCGGAGAGACCCCAAGCTCTTTCCATGACTCAAACCCTTGCGTCAAAAGAGGCTGGGCAACCATATAGGGTGCATCCAGTTTCGTCATGATTTCATGACGCGCTTCAGCCGCAATTCCAGGTTTGGTTGATCCTGCAGGACCACCCACAAGGCCAAAACCCATCATATTAATCAGTAGATCAATATTCTCCTTGATCAGCCAGTCACGAACAAGAACATGACCCTCAACTCCCATCACAAACGATGGAAACAGACGAATCCCCTGCTTTTCCAACACTCGAATGGTATTGTCAATGTAGGTTTTCTCCTGCAGCAGATGTTTTCGGAAAAAGAGGAGTCCAATTTTCTGCCCCTTGTCGATATTGATGCCGCGCTTTTTCTGCCAGTTTTTATAACTCTTGACATCGGTGAAGTATGCTGGCGCATCAGGATGGTAAATTCCCATATTCGGCACATCAACAATCGCCCCAACCTTCACCGGCTCATTAAAATATTCACGAAGAATCAGGCGGAACATATTGGCAATATTCTCCGCTGTCGGCTGCATCCAGTAGGAGTAAACCATCAGCCAGTTCTTGAAATCCTTGGCCTTGTTGGGCACCAGCGGCAGAATGGTGCGCATGATTTTCATGAGCTTCATGTAGCCGTAAAGGGCATCCTCATCGCGCCCCTT
>Ga0194060_10000182_pt1 | contig 44552 bp, 41 predicted proteins | sample SepL225m_MetaG_FD_163427 | JGI IMG/M metagenome (GOLD analysis project Ga0194060, IMG submission 163427) | Anoxic zone freshwater microbial communities from boreal shield lake in IISD Experimental Lakes Area, Ontario, Canada - Sep2016-L222-5m | ecosystem: Environmental > Aquatic > Freshwater >...
GCCTCTCTCTCTCTGAAGGGTGCTTACCCCTTCAGAGAGAGAGAGGCTTTTTGAGACACTCCGATCTCTCCGCAGCCAGGGTAAAACCATTATCCTCATTACCCACAAACTTGATGAAGTGCTCTCGGTGGCCGACACCATCAGCGTCATGCGAAAAGGGGAGATTGTCGGCACCGTTGCCGCCTCCTCCGTAACAAAACAGGAGCTGGCCAGGATGATGGTGGGGCGTGCGGTTCTGACTAGCGTTGCAAACCCTGAAGCCTCTCCCGGAAAAACAGTGCTCTCCCTCAAGAGCCTTGGATACCGAACCCGACAAGGCGAAGTAAAACTTCAAAACCTTACGCTGCAGGTGAGAGCTGGCGAGATTTACGGCATTGCCGGAGTTGAGGGAAACGGTCAGAGCGAACTGTTGCAGATCCTCTGGGCACTGACTTCCGGAGAGGAGATCATCTCTGGTGAAGCAGTAGTGAACGGAGCCTCGATTTTCGGGAAAAAAACTGCCGACAGAGTGCTCATGGGCATCGCGTATACCCCTGAAAACCGTCTGCGCCATGCGGTTATTACCGATTATACGGTTGCTGAGAATCTTCTCTTTGGCCGGCACAGGGAGCGATTTTTTCACCGGGGGGCAGGTTTCAACAACCACGTCGTGAACCGCTATGCAGATGAGCTGATCACCGACTATGATATCAGATGCGGCACACCAGCCAAACAACCTCTGAGCACTCTTTCGGGCGGCAACCAGCAGAAGGTAGTTCTTGCCAGGGAGCTTAACCGGCCAGCGATCTCTTTGCTCATTCTGGCTCAACCGACACGCGGCGTTGATATTGGTGCCATTGAGACCATCCATAAAAAAATTATTGCCGCACGCGATCGCGGCATGGCAATTCTGCTTGTTTCATCAGAACTGGAAGAGATCGTGACGCTTTCAACGCGAATCGGCTGCATTTACAAGGGTTTCATCCGCCACGAATTCAGTCAGGAAGAGGTGTCAGCGAAAAAAATGGATGAACAAGAATTTCAGAAAGAGATCGGCTTCCATATCACATGAACAACCCGGGACCCATGCACCGAAAATATTTCAGGATTTTCATACCATTGTTATCGCTGCTCTCGGCACTGTGTCTCGGCGCACTTGTTATTGCTCTTGCAGACCGTGATCCGCTGATGATTTTCCAGAAAATGTTTTATGCGACCCTTGGCTCATCGTACGGTATGGGGCAGGTGCTTTTCAAAATGACAACGTTCATCTTTGTGGGGTTAGCCGTTGCAATTCCGTTCAGGCTCCGGCTTTTCAATATTGGGGGAGAAGGGCAGCTTCTTATGGGAGCATTTGCAGCCGCTCTGACGGGAGCTGCGCTTCCCGAAACCATACCCTCCAGTGTCGCCATTTTTCTCTGCACCCTTGCAGCGATGACCGCAGGAGCATGCTGGGCTCTTCTGGCGGGAGTTCTGAAGGTACAATACGGTGTCAACGAGGTAATATCCACCATTATGCTCAACTTTATTGCACAGGGTATTACCGGATATTTGCTGACCTGCCATTTTGCCCTCCCGTCGACAGTCCATACCACCCCTGTTACAGCGGCAGCAACCATCCCAACCTTTTACAAGGTGGCTGGATGGTTCACCAACTCTCCAGCCAATTTCAGCACCATTGTTGCTTTGGCAACAGCTTTACTCTGCTGGTTTATGATGTTTCACACAAGATTCGGTTATGAGATGAGGGCGACCGGCCTGCAACCTGATGCCGCCCGATATGGAGGAATAAACGCTACAGTACACACCTTAACCGCTATGGGAACAGGTGGAGCTGCCGCCGGACTTGGCGCGGCAAACATTATCCTTGGCTATAAACATTACTATGAGGCTGGTGCCACAAGCGGGATTGGTTTTACAGGGATCGCCGTTGCCCTCCTTGCCGGGGCTCATCCTCTCTTGCTCATCCTCTCTGCTCTTTTTTTCGGATTTCTCGAATACGGTGGTTTAACGGTCAACAGCATGATACCAAAAGAGATCTTCATGATTATCGAAGCAGCCACTATTCTTCTTGTCATCTCCTTTACCGCTCTGGGAAAGAGGCTTCTGTGAGAGGATTATTTTTTTCATTGCATAAAATTAGATAAGTTAAGGCATACCGTTAATGAAAAAAAAGACAACAATGGCAAAATCCACGACTGAAACGGAGAGCAAAAAAAAGGCTCCAGCGAAAAAAAGCAAAAAGGGAGAGAGTGAACTGACACCAGCGATGCGTGAAGAGCAGGTCAGACTAGCCGCATACTATCGTTGGGAAGCAAAGGGGAAAAACCACGGATCGGATATTGACGACTGGTGCGGAGCGGAAGACAGACTGACTGATTGATTGATTGAATGACGTAGAGCTTTCATCACTGCTCTTTGGCCTCTCCTTGAAGAAGAGGTCCGGGGGCAGTGGTATCTTCTGATAATTTTATGGTAAAAAAAAGCATCAGCTATATCTGGGAATCAATCTCACTTATTTTTGCCGGTCTCTGGTTGGTGGTACGTATTGTCCTCGAATATTTCGGCATCATCAGCGATGGTAACGATCGGACAACCGGCATCAAGGATCTTCGGGAGGAGTACAAAAATACAAACTACAGATAAAGAGTTTACTCCGCAGTAACAACCGTCAGCTCAACCGGCTGGCCGGGGGAAAGATAAGAGCCAACAGCCGGCTTCTGGCTGATAACGGTATTTGGCACCAGCAAGGCGGAGGGTTCGGTCGTTACCTTGCCAAGAGTAAGGCCTGCATCGGTAATGACCTGCTCTGCCTGAGCCTGAGACATGCCAAGCACATCGGGCAGTGCAATTTTTTTCATTCCCAGAGCTGACGACTCATATCTGCCGATAATAAGAGAGGCCGCCGTACCAGGCTTCACCATGGTCTGGGCAGGTATGGACTGACTGAGCACCCGACCATTCTCCTCCAGGGTGGTAACGGTACTGACCTGCACACCTGTCAGCACAATCTCCATGCGGGCAGCCGCCTGGCGGGCATCAAATTCAGGTCTTCCCACAAAATCAGGCATAGGAAAACTTGGTTTCTCACGCCGGTTGACCACCAGATAAACATTTCTGCCCGGTTTCACCTCCATACCTGCCAGTGGTGTCTGGGAAATGACAAGATTTGAATCAACCTTGCTGAGATACTTGACGTGATAACTTTTAATTGCTTCAAAGCCCGCCATCCGCAACTTCTCTGAAGCACTTTCGTAATCCATATTGGTAACGTCAGGCACAATCTTGACACTACCCAGTGAGATATACATGGGCATAAGCAGTTTGTCAAACAACAAGAGGAGTCCGAAAAGTATAAAAACAATCACCCCTGCTTTTTTCATCTTGCCAGTAACGGTCATTATCTGATCAGAAAGAGATTAATACTGTCTCACCATCACAAAATCAACGAGCCTCAACAGTGATGTTTTGGCTGGACTGTCGACAAACAAGCTTATTGATGCAACAGCTTTTGCTGCAAGCTCTTCTGCCACCTCTGCAGCATACTCAAGCCCACCCCTGCCAGTAACAAAGGCGACCACATCGCCACTTTTCACCGCCCTTTTCCTGGAACTCTTCAAAATAGATCGTATCCTCTTCTGTTCAGAAACAGGAGCATTACGAAGCGCATAAATCAGGGGAAGAGTGATCTTCTTGTCTTTGATATCAATACCCATCTGCTTTCCGGTTTTTTTGGAATCACCGGTATAGTCAAGCAGATCATCACGAATCTGGAACGCAAGCCCAAGATACTCTCCATAACTTTTCAGCGCGGCAATTTTATCCTCATCAGCAGTGGCACTCATCGCACCCATCGCACAGGATGAAGAGATCAGCGAGGCCGTTTTGTCTGAAATGACGCTCAGGTAATCCTCTTCGGAGATATCAAGACTGCGCGTTTTCTGGATCTGAAGAATCTCCCCTTCACTCATCCGACGAACCGCTTCCGAAACCAGATGCAGAAAGCCATAATCTTTATGCTCAAGAGAGTAAAGAAGCCCCCTGGAGAGCATATAGTCACCCATGAGAACCGATATCTTGTTTTTCCACAAGGCATTGATTGAGGGCAAGCCGCGGCGCATCTCAGCGCCATCGACCACATCGTCATGAATCAGCGTCGCTGAATGGAGCAACTCAACCATTATTGCGGCTCGATAGCTTGCATCGGTCACACCACCGCATATTTGCGCAGAGAGTAAAACCATAGCAGGACGAATCTGCTTCCCCTGCTGCTTCAGCACATAACGAGTAACCTTGTCAACCAGGGTATTGCGAGCATAAAGCACCTCTTTGTACTTCTGCTGAAAAAGCTTGACCTCATCGTTGACCGATGCAGTAACATCTTTGATATTCACCAATTCCCCGAACTTTTACATGACAAACTCTCACAAACGGTTTAAGGTATAACATTTCCAGGAGCAAAAAAAATGGTCGATCTTTTGCCAGATAAAACATTTTCTTGTCTGCTTGCCCCTTTGTTGCTATGTTTTGCGATTATAGCGGTTATTTCATCATGAAACAAGGTCATGAACCAGGAAACAGAGTCAACAACATCATTAAAATTTGCCACCTCTACGCAAGAAAGCCCCCCCCCCGAAGAGAGTGGAGCAGAGAGCGAACTGAATTTTATCGGGCATCTGGAGGAGATACGGGGACGACTTATTAAATCTGTCGTTGTTCTTCTTGTCGTTATGGTGCTTTGTGCCACCTCTGCCGACTTTCTGGTAAACGAAATCCTTATCGGGCCACTCAAACGGAGCAGTGAATCACTGGTGCTCCAGAATCTTGTCCCCTATGGGCAGCTCTCTCTCTACTTCCAGGTTGTCTTTTTTACCGGCTTCATTATCTCATTTCCTTTTCTTGCCTGGCAAATATGGCAGTTTGTTGCGCCTGCCCTTCATGAGCATGAACGCAAGGCCGGTCGCTTCTCCATTCTCTTTATCTCTCTCTGCTTTTTTGCAGGCATCGCCTTTGGATATTTTATCTTTCTGCCGATTTCACTCCAATTTTTTGCCAGTTTCGGAACAAGCCTGATCAAGAACAACATCTCTGTCCAGGACTACGTCAGCTTCTTTATTGGAACGCTTCTGACTGCAGGACTTGTCTTTGAACTCCCCTTTATATCCTATATCCTTTCAAAAATAGGGCTGCTGACCCCTGCCTTTATGAGGTTTTACCGCAAACATGCCATTGTCTTTCTGCTGATTGTGGCTGCCGTCGTGACACCATCAACCGATATGGTCACCCAGCTTATTATAGGAGTTCCAATGATTCTTCTCTATGAGCTGAGCATCCTGATTTCTGTACAGGTCAACAAAAAAAATGCCGCGCTGAAGTAATATGAATCCCGGTTCAAGGGTTGCAGGACGCAGCCGATGCCGATACAAGCAATTTGTGGAAAAGCTTCTCTGTCTCCTTTTTCAGATCATCAAGAGAGCCTGTGTTAAAAAGAAGATAATCAGCCCGGGAGATGAGCTTCTCCTGGGGCCACTGCGTTAAAATCCTCCGTTTGATCTCCTCCGGGCTACCCATCCCCTTCTGTACCGCCCTCATGATCCGCTCCTGCATCTCTGCCACCACAACGACCACAGCATCAACACCGCGATTGCCGCCCGATTCAAAAAGAATTGCAGCCTCCTTGACCAGAATCTTTGTTCCAACCCTCTTCGCATCTTGCACCGCCTTGCAAAACGCATCAAACACCCTGGGATGCACAAGACGGTTCAGCTCCTGAAGTTTATCGGGAGAGGCAAAGACAAACTCTGCAATTTTTTTACGATCCAGGAGCATACCGCCATCACCATCAAAAGAGTAAACATCTGCACCAAAAAGCTTTTTGATACCCGCGATAACCTCCGTGTCGCGAAGCTGCAACTCCTTTGCAACCCGATCCGATTCAAAAAGAGCACACCCAAGGTCGGCAAGAAAGTGGCAAACCATAGACTTTCCACTTCCCAGCCCGCCAGTAACCCCAACAAGAAAAGGATAGTTTTGCATTATTGTCCGTCAACTGTTTTTTTGCGGATATTCTTCCGAACCAGCACAACCACAGCCCTCCAGCGCTCCGGGTCTCTCTTGTACAGCTCGCTCTTGCGACTCAAACGTTCATGCGTAAGATAGTGTCGTTCGAGGATCCTGTTGAGGTCAAAAGAATCAAGCAGGGCGAGCTCTGCCACCCCTCCAGCCCCGGAGACAACTCCAGAGTCGAGAAGATAATCACCGTAAAATCCTGCTATACGAACATCCTCCTGATCAAGCGCCTGCGACCTCTGCTCAACGCACCCTGCAAGGGCACACCAGAGCACAAGGCAACAGCCCGATGAACAGATAAGATCGCAGAATTTCATCTCCACAAAGGTAAATTTTTGGGATTACGGAAACTAAATCCTTAACATGGAAGTTTAAACATTTTTAATTGTATTGTGTAGTTTCTGAACTTTTTTCAACCCTTAAGAATGACGATTTATGGCCTATCAGCAACCAGCGCTTGCTTATGCAGAAAACGCACTTGAGCCTTATATCTCCGCCAGGACAATCAGCTTTCATTACGGAAAGCACCATGTTGCCTACATCACCAATTACAATAACCTTGTTGCAGCCACTCCTCTCGAAAATCTTTCCATCGAAGAGGTTCTTGCCCAAACGGCCACGGATGCCCAGAAAGTCGGGATTTTCAATAATGGCGCGCAGGCGTGGAACCACTCTTTCTACTGGAGCAGCCTCACACCCAACGGTGGCGGAGAGCCATCGGGAGAACTTGCCGCAAAAATAACCCGGGACTTTGGAAGTTTTGACAAGTTCAAAGAAGAGCTCAAGGCTGCAGCAGCAACCCAGTTCGGAAGTGGATGGGCATGGCTTGTCCTTGATGGAGATGCCCTTAAAGTGGTAAAAACCGGCAATGCCCAGACCCCGTCAACCAGCGGCCAGAAACCGATCCTCACCATTGATGTATGGGAACACGCCTACTATCTTGATTTTCAGAACCGCCGCCCCGACTATGTAGCGGCAGTGATCGACAACCTGCTCAACTGGGATTTTGCTACCGAAAATTTCACAAAAGCGACGGTAGCATAAGCTGCATTGCACTGCATCCCTGAGTGAGTTGAGAAACAGAGAGAGAGAGGTGACAACAGGAAAACAAGACAATTTATACCCCGCAGAAAATTACGGGGTATAAATGCACCTTTACAGATTCCCTGACGAAAGCGCAACTTCGACGCAGTATTACAGAAAAGGTGTTGATGAGAGGTTATCAATATTGATCACCTTCGCCTTTTTGGGAAGAGGAAAGCGGAGCGTGGCCCTCGTCTTGTTAAACCGCCGTTCATCCCAGGCAATCACCAGTTGATGCTCACCGATACCTTCACTGCTGTTATAGAGCACCATATCAATCTCTTTCGGAACAAGCACACTCTCTCCGTCAAGTGCTAAAGTTTCAAAATTCCTGAAGTGCATTTCAGTTACCGTCTTTCCCTGCCCGTTTTTCAAGAGCAGAGCCGTGAGTGTCCTGTTGGAGGGATCAAGAACCAGCTCCTTGCTTCCTGCACCACTCGCAACCGTAAAGGATAACATTCCCCCCCCTTTTTTAACCGAAGTGACCGCACTTAACGGCTCAGAAATTGTCACCAGTCCCAGCAGAGATTCCGACAAGAGCCTGTATCCTGAATTGACACCAAGAACTTTTTCCAGATTACGATCGCTGTTGCTGCCCAGAAAAAGCCGGTTATTCAGCATATCATGGACATACAGCGAATCCCGGCTGAAAAAAATATCAGCAACGGGCCAGCCAATAAAACCGGCAGTGACAATCATCCTTGCTTCGCCTCCACGATGAAGAAGAATATTACAAAAGAGCCTGTTTTTTCGTTTCGGAGTTGTTACCCAGACATCAGCGTAACCATCCAGTGAACGAATAAAAGGAGCGGCGGCAGCCACCTCACGAAAAAGTGCAGCATGTTCTGCCAATAACGATGTCTGCTCTGCAGGCAACTCCTGCCTGCCAACTGTTCTGAAATCCGCGCAACCCCATGCCAGTAAAAGCATAAAAAGCACCAGAAGAGCTCTCCCTTTTTGTCTCATCTTCTCCATTTCCTGTAAAATTAATCCCCTTCGGGAGACACAGCTCTTATTTCTTTTTGAGAATCATTGCTTTTGCTGCACATTGTACCATGGACGCACAGGCCAGCCTGTTGTATGGTTTATCGCCTTCACGCCACAGGAGCTTTCACCCCTTGACCATTGCGACTGTATTTTACGGTAAATTACAGAGCTATCAAAACCACAACACACTTATAAACGTCATGCACTCCCTCTACCTTAAACCAAAAGAGCATTACCGGATTCAAAAAGGGCATCTTTGGGTTTTCAGCAATGAACTCGCCAACCCTCCCCGCGATATTGCATCCGGCGAAACGGTAAAACTTTTTACCCACGATAAAAAATTTCTTGGCACAGGCTTTTATAATCCTCACTCACTCATCGCAGTGAGGCTCCTCACCAGAAAAGAGGAGGAGATCGACAAAAAATTTTTCAACAACAAGTTTTCTGAAGCACTCTCCCTCCGCGAAAAAATTTACAATCAGGAGGAGACCAATGCTTACCGACTTGTGCATGGAGAGTCTGACGGGCTTCCCGGACTCATTGTGGACCGCTTTAACCAGGCAATTGTCCTGCAAGCTTTTTCGTCCGGCATGGATATTCACCTGCCGCTGATCTGCGATGTTCTGCAAGAGCTGCTCAATCCTTCAGTCATTATCCTGCGCAACGAATCGCCCCTGAGAGAACTCGAGGGGTTGACACTGCATAAAGAGGTGGTGAGAGGCGCGCATTCCGAAACAGTGCAGACCATTCACGACGCAGGCATCACTTTTGAAGTCGATCTTTTTGAGGGACAAAAAACAGGCTTCTTTCTTGATCAGCGTGAAAATCGCAAAATCATCAGAACATTCTCCAGAGGAGCTGATGTTCTGGATGTTTTTACCAATGACGGAGGCTTTGCCCTCAACGCCCTTTACGGAGGGGCCCGATCAGCTCTTCTGGTTGATGCCTCCAAAGAGGCGCTGCAACGAGCCGACCGCAACGCACAATTGAACAAATTTTCTGACTACAGCCTTGTTGCTGCGGATGCTTTCGATACCCTTGATCAAATGGTTGAGTCAAAGGAGTCGTTTGACCTTGTCGTCCTTGATCCGCCAAGCTTTACGAAAAGCCGCAAAAACCTTCCGGGTGCCCTGAAGGCATACAAAAGGCTCAACAAACTCGGGTTGCAACTCTTGAGAAATGGCGGATTTCTTGCCACCGCCTCATGCAGCCACCATGTTTCGGAGGAGGATTTCCTGAAATCCATCGACCAGGCTGCTCTTGCCGCTGGCTGCCAGCTCAGGCTGATCCATAAAAACTCGCAGCCCTTCGACCACCCGGTACTCCTTGCTATGCCGGAGACCAGCTACCTCAAGTTTGCCTGCTTTTATGTGACACGCTGAACCCTGGAACGTAACCATACCGATTCTCCACTCTACTGGCAACCAGAAGAGTGGGGTATCACTTTGGAAGTTCTGAAATCGCACCACGCAGATACTCCACCGCCTCATCCAGAATCTTTATTGCCTGACGAATTTCATAATCGTCATCAGCATCATCCTTTGCTCTCTCCAACCGTCTTTTTGCATCCTGAATCGCATCGGCCGCAAGTTGAAGTTTTGAACCAATAGCCATAACACACTCCCTTCTTGATGATGATAGTTGTCTCAGCCACACTCTTCCCTGAATCTACCACTGATTGAGGAGAAGTTATAATACTGGCAGAGAAAATTATCTCCATGCCGCCGACTCAAAAAGCCCTTTGCGCAGAAACCATTTGAGCAGCTCAATAACAGGAACAACGGTTATTGCTGATACCATCACAATCACCCAGTCTTCACCAGTCAGGAGAAAAGTTCCAAATGGTACCTGAAAAAATGGAACAAAAATAATGGCAGCAAGCATCACCAGCTCCCACCCTATAGCCAGATTCAACCACTTGTTGGCAAAAGGACGGTTGAAGAGTGAGTTCCGTTCAGAACGAAAATTGTAGGCCTTAAAAAACTGAATCAGCACAAGCGACACAAAGGTCATGGTCATCGCCTCTTTCAGTGGACGCCCTGAAGCCATCGCCCACTGAAAGAGTGAAACATTCACGATCGTTGACCAGATACCACCAGTAAGCATAAGGGCAACAACCGGTCGGGTAAATATCCCCTTTGATGGATCGCTGGGACGCCGCAACATAATATCGCGCTCAGCAGGGTCCACAGCAAGCGCAAGAGCCGGCAAGCCGTCGGTAGCCAGATTCACGTAGAGTATCTGAACAGCGGTAAGCGGCAGAGGAATACCCATAAGCGTTGCAAAAACCATCAGACCAAGTTCACCAATATTCGATGAGAGCAGATAGGTGAGATATTTTTTGATGTTATCATAGATTCCCCGCCCCTCCTCCACCGCTGCCACAATGGATGCAAAGTTATCATCGGTCAACATCATGGCAGAGGCCTCCTTGGCAACGTCGGTGCCAGTAATACCCATTGATATTCCGATATCAGCTTTTTTGAGAGCTGGAGCATCATTCACACCGTCTCCCGTCATGGCCACCACTTCACCATTCTGCTGCAAGGCATCGACAATGCGAAGCTTGTGTTCAGGGGCAACTCGTGCAAACACTGAGATAGAGCTGGCTGTACGGCGCAGCTCTTCATCACTCATCCCCTGCAGCATCACTCCGGTCACCACCCTGCCGTCTCTGAGAATACCAAGCTCACGGGCTATTGCCTCTGCGGTCAAGGGATGGTCGCCGGTAATCATGACGGGTCGAATGCCAGCTTCAAGACAACGACGCACCGCATCACCAGCTTCAGCCCTCGGAGGATCAATCATCCCGACAAATCCGAGAAAGGTCATCCCCGCATCAGCTCCCCGAATCTCTGTACACTCCTTGACGGCAAGGGCCAACACCCGCAATGCCTTTTTGCCAAGGGCATCTGCCTCAGCAAGCAGAGCGGCTCTCATGGCCTCATCAAGTGGCTGCACCCCGGCACCAACACGCAGGGCGTCGCAACCAGCGAGCAGCACCTCCGGCGCACCTTTGATCACCGCCCTCCTTGCCTCACCACTTCTGTGCAGGGTAATCATCCGTTTCGTTTCAGATGAGAATGGCTGCTCATCAAGCCGTTCATGCTCCTGCTGCAACAGAGCCTCATCCAGCCCTGCCTTGCGAGCAACAACCAGCAGCGCTCCTTCGGTAGGATCACCAGCAATCGACCATGCGCCCTCCCCGTTTTTTCTTAACCGGGCATCATTGCAGAGTACCCCTGAAACAAGAAGCTCCCGCACACTTTCAGGCAGATCCTCGCCTCCCTCAACGGTGAGAGAACCTTCAGGCAGATAGCCCGAACCGCTCACCTCAATCAATGTTCCTGAGGTGTAGAGGACTCGCACGGTCATCTCATCCCGCGTAAGCGTACCAGTTTTATCCGAGCAAATTACCGTGGTGCTTCCAAGGGTCTCCACCACCGGCAGGCGCCTCATAAGCGCATGACGCTTTACCATACGCTGAACACCAAGGGCAAGAGAGATGGTCACCACGGCGGGAAGTGCTTCCGGCACAACGGCTACAGCGAGCGCAATGCCAAAAATCAGCATTTCAATAAAAGACTGGCCACGATACACCCCAAAAGCAACAATAACCAGCACAATCACAAAGGCGGCTCGCGCCAAGAGCGAGCCTACCTTATCGAGATTTTTCTGAAGTGGTGTCTTTTCGGTTTTAACCCCTTGCAGCATCCTGGCAATTCGACCGAATTCACTCTGCATACCAGTTGCAACCACCAGTGCTGTTGCACGGCCGTAACTGATAGCGGTACCGGCAAAAACCATATTTTTTCGATCACCCGGAGTTGCCTCGGCAGAAAAAATCGCCCCGGACTCCTTTTCAGAAGGCAAAGACTCCCCCGTCAGCGACGCTTCATCGGCACGCAGGTTCATCGCCTGCAGCAGTCTTGCATCGGCAGGCACACGATCTCCGGCGGCAAGCATCACCACATCACCAGGCACAATCTCCGAAGCATCGATCATGATCTCCTTTCCATCACGCAGCACCTTGGCGAGTGGAGCCGCCATTGCCCTGAGTGCCTCAATAGCCCGTTCAGCCTTGAACTCCTGAACAAAACCAAGCAGCACAGCAAAGAGAACAATCACGGCAATGGCAACAGCCTCAACACCATGACCAAGAAAAGCCGAGAGGATCGTTGCAAAAAGAAGGGTAAGAATCAAAACATTTTTAAACTGTTCAAGCAACAAGAGCCAGGGACTTGCCCGACGCTCAGCTTCAAGGCGATTAGGGCCATAAACCCCAAGGCGACTGACTGCCTCAGCATGAGTGAGGCCAGCAGCAGAAGAGCCGATTTTTTCAAGTGCCTCATCGGCATGCAACGTATGCCACTGTTCAAAAGCCATCAACTTACTCCTTCTCTGTCTGTGTTCATAAAACATACTGCATGTCCATCAATATCAAGCACTGCCGAACGAAGTTCCGACGTAGAAGTCAACAGGCTTAACAAAAGAAAAAGTAAACAAATACATGAGACTCTATTTTTTTTCATAGTTTGCTAACTCTTTGGAAGGGTGATGTAACAGGAAACTGAAGAGAAACTTTACAAGCGCAAAAATGACAACGTATTAAGAACTCTGCCCGAAAGCACTTACACGAATGCACTCTCCCTGTCCTGAGAAAATGTAACAACCAGAACCTTAAAGGAGCCAAAAGCCAGACTTAAAAAATGGTTAAAACTCTTTTTAATTGATTTTTAAGAGGCCCTTCAGCCTCTTTTAAGCAAAGCCGGTTATCTTTACAAGAAAAATTTATTATCGATTAACAGAACCGACGATGTGGAAATCTCTCCTAATACAGCGGACCATACCCCTTACGGCCTCATATCTGATGTTGATTATTGCGGGGATTGCCCTTGACAACATCCTTCATATTGCTCATCTTGTGTGGGTGGGACGATATCTTGGAATTTCGGGTACCATTTTCTTTGCACTCTCAGCAGTCTATTCGGCCCGTAAAAAAAAGGTGATCAAGAGCGGAACAATGAAGCTCTTTCTCCGCCTGCACTGTAACGCCGGCTGGATAGCAACCCTGATGATTATCGTGCACTCAGGAGTACACTTTAACGCCATTCTTCCGTGGGCGGCAACAGCCCTGATGATGATTGTAACAGCAAGTGGTCATGTAGGACAATATCTTGTAAAAAAACTGAAGGAGGAGGTCAAGCTGAAAATAAAACAGATTGGAATCACTCCAGAAAAAGATGGCAATGAGGAGCAATACTGGGACAGCCTCACCGTCAAAGCACTTGATCAATGGAGGGCAATGCACAGGCCAATGGTCGCTTTTCTGGTTCTTTTGACATCAATCCATATTTTTTCAATATTTTTCTTCTGGAACTGGAGGTAACAGTTGAAACCATTTCTTGTTTTTATCGCGTCTGTTCTTGTTCTTGGTGCTCTTACCTTGGCATATCCTGATCTGCTCATCAATCCAGGCACACTGAGCAGAGGGCACAAGGCGCTCAAAAGGGATTGCCTTGCCTGCCACACCCCATTCAAAAGCATAACATCAGTTCAGTGCATCAGTTGCCACAAACAAAATGAAATCGGCCTCAAAACGGTAGCAGGGGTGATGCTGAAAAAAGAGAGCAGCAAGGTACTTTTTCACAACGGGCTTGCCAACAACTCCTGTGTCGAGTGTCACACCGATCACAAAGGGAAATGGACTACCAAAGAGACCAAACCATTCAGGCATGAATCGCTCTCTCCTGAACTGAAAAAAAACTGCATCACCTGCCATACCAATCAAAAACCGGAAGACAAGCTTCATCAACTGGTCAAAGGAGGTTGTGGTGAATGCCACCGTACGACCAAGTGGAAACCAGCCACTTTTGATCATAACAATCTTGCTGCTTCAGACAAGAGGGAGTGTGTTAGTTGCCACAAGAGCAAACGACCTGACGACAAGCTCCACCAAAACGTCTCGACAAGTTGTTCAGAGTGCCACAGCACCACCAAGTGGAAACCGGCGACATTCAATCACAAAAATCTGACAGCGTCAGGTGGAAAACAGTGCATCACCTGCCACAAGGCCGACAGGCCAAAAGACAAGCTCCACCAGAGTGTCTCCACAAAATGCGCTGAGTGCCACAAGACGAGCAAATGGAAGCCGGCCACCTTCAATCACAAAAATCTGACAGCGTCAGGGGGAAAACAGTGCCTCAACTGCCACAAGTCCGACAGGCCAAAAGACAAGCTCCACCAGAGCGTCTCGACAAACTGCGCTGAGTGCCACCAGACGAGCAAATGGAAGCCGGCCACCTTCAATCACAAGAGTCTGGCGGCCTCAGGGGGAAAACAGTGCATCAACTGCCACAAGGCCGACAGACCGACAGACAAGCTCCACCAGAGCGTCTCGACAAACTGCGCCGAGTGCCACCAGACGAGCAAATGGAAGCCGGCCACCTTCAATCACAAGAGTCTGGCGGCCACCAATGGAAAAAGCTGCATCAGTTGCCATAAAGATGACCAGCCCAATGACAGCCTGCATCGTCAGTCACAGGCTACCTGTGGAACATGTCACAGCTCCAGCCGCTGGAAGCCCGCAACCTTCGACCACAGTCGATATTTCAGACTTGACCAGGATCACAGAACCAGTTGCAAAACCTGTCACACCGATCCCGGAAACTACAAGAAATATACATGCTATAACTGTCATGAACACACCGAAGCTCGTATGGCTCAGAAACACAGACGAATTAGTAACTACCAGAACTGTGTCAGATGCCATCGAAACGGTGAAGCTGAAGATGATGATTAGCTCCTTCAGGGAGATTTCAGGCGGCAAAGATGCGGTAACGTCGCCTCAACGAATGAAGCTTTTTGTACAATCAACAGGGTACCTGGTTGTACAAAAAGCTTCACAAACATCACCACAAGCAACCGGAAAACCGCAAACAACCGTGAATTCAGCCCTGAGAGATTAAAAAATGAAGGGAGATGCTTATATTCTTCACGAAACGTTTTTCGTGAGTAATCTGTAATCACACTTTACGAACTTCATCAATATATTCTTGACTATGACACTACAAGAAGAGAGCCTGCAAATGCCTCAAATATCCATAAACCTTCCTGAACTTCCTGCGGGAACGGTGTTGCTGTTGCCAGTAGTGGGACTTCCTGTCGCTCTTCATGCCTTGGCCGGAGCTGCAGTTGGCCTCATAACCTTTACTGTCGGTTCGCTGTTTGTCGGGATGACTCAAGAAAAAACGCCAAATATGACTGCGCTACCATCTTCAAGAAGAGAAGTAGAAGAGGGAACAACTGCATGAGGCACCGTGGTGCCAGCATCATCTTTTTCAACAGCTCTCATCAGGTGCTGCTGTTTCTCCGCGACAACATCCCTGCAATTCCCTATCCCGGTTTATGGGATCTGCCTGGTGGACACCTTGAAGAGAACGAGAGTGCTGAAGAGTGTATTGTGCGCGAAATGTTCGAAGAGATGGAGATCAATGTTAAGGGGTGCTCCCTGTTCCGGATCTATGAATTTTCTGACAGGAGAGAGTACCTCTTTATGCTACAGGAGGACTTTAAGCCCGATGAGATTGTGCTGCACGAAGGGCAGATGATCCAGTGGTTCACAGAAAGCGAAGCCGAAGCGCTTGAGCTCGCTTACGGCATCCGGAAAGTGCTTGCCGACTACTTCGTGAGCCTGCGGCAAAAGGGTGCGCCCCCCCCACTACCATGAGGGCGATGGCTCCCTACCGTATTGACTCAAGGAACCGTTCAGCATCAACTGCGGCCATACATCCCGTTCCTACAGCAGTAACGGCCTGCCGATACGAAGTATCCTGTACATCTCCACAGGCAAATACTCCAGGCACATTCGTCTCTGTTGAGAATTTTTTCGTTTTGATGTAGCCATAATCATCAAGGTCAAGCTGATCCTTGAAGAGTCCAGAATTGGGTGCATGGCCAATCGCAAGAAAAACCCCATCACACGAATGCTCTGAAAACTGGCCCGTCACAACATTTTTCAACCGGATTGCAGTAACCTTCTGCCCATCACCAAGAATCTCATCAACAACCTCATTGAGCATCATGCTGATTTTTGGATTTCTTTTGGTACGGAGAGTCATGATTTTTGATGCCCTGAACGCTTCTCGCCGATGAACAAGCACCACTTCAGAGGCAAATTTTGTCAGAAAAAGCGCCTCCTCCATGGCAGTATCACCACCCCCAACAACAAAAACCTTTGAGTCACGGAAGAAAAAACCATCACAGGTAGCGCAGGCAGAGACACCCTTGCCACGATAGCGGTTTTCCGATTCGATACCAAGCCATTTGGCATTGGCTCCCGTGGCAACGATAAGCGTGTGCGTCAAAAATTCACGGCCATCCTCAAGCATAATACAGAAGGGGCTCCTTGAGAGATCAACGTCAGTAACACTTCCTCCAACAAACTCAGCGCCAAACTTGGCCGCCTGATCGCGCATTTTGGCCATCAGCTCCGGGCCTCGAATACCCTCAGGAAAGCCGGGAAAATTCTCTATCTCAGTGGTAATCATAAGCTGGCCACCCGGCTGAAACCCCTCAATAAGGAGAGGCTTGAAGTTTGCGCGCCCCGAGTAGATAGCTGCGGTATAGCCTGCGGGGCCGGTACCCATAATAATCAGATCGTGTACATTACTCTCCATGATGCTTCCTGCCAGATAAAATTGAAATGAAGAGAAACCAGCCAACCCTTCTCAAAAAAGAAAGGATAACTGGCTTCACAGCTATGGTGCTCCCTCAACCAAGATACTCATCAATTTTTTTTGCAATCATATTTTTCGGCATGGCACCCAGCATCTGATCAACAACCTGACCATTCTTGAAGATAAGCAGAGATGGAATGCTCCTGATACCATACTGCGCCGCAGTGTTCGGGTTCTCGTCAACATTGAGCTTGGCAATAATCGCCTTGCCTTCATAATCCCCGGCAAGCTCTTCTATGACAGGGCCAAGCATCATACAGGGGCCACACCAAGTTGCCCAGAAATCCACCAGCGCGACTTTATCTGAATCAAGAATCTCTGCCTTGAAATTCAGGTCTGTAGCCGCAAGATATTTTCCACTCATTGTTAGTCCTCTACCAGTTTAGAATTAATTGACAGTACCGACATCTAATCACAGCCAACCTGTCAAGAAAGTAATAAAATTATTGTTAAACAAATCTGCCTAACCAGAAATCCTGACATTGTCAGGGCCAAAAATCTCTTCAAGCTTTTCAAGAGTACTCTCCGAAGGATCAACAGGTGTACTGCGGGCAAAAAGAGTAATTGTTTCAATATTATCACCAGACTGTGCTTTTACCTCAAACTCCACCGGAGTGCCTCCTTTTCCCAAATCAAAAATTTTCTTGACCTTTTCAAGTTTTTCCAACTGCATCTGATCATCTGCGTCGATCTTGAGAATAATTTTTTTAACAAGGGTATGCCTCACCTTTTTGATCGGTACCACCTCCCTGACAAGCAGCTTGAGCATCCCGCCGCTCACCTCTCCTTCAGCAACCAGCATCAGCACCTCCTCTGGCTTGATCAGATGGCCATACTGTTCGTAAAGACTGGCAAAAACGGTGAAATCAGCCTTTCCTGTAAAATCTTCTATACACCCGAAAAGCATCTGCTTTCCCTTCTTGTCCTGATGATGTTTCACAGAGACAATAACACCGATAATCTTGTACTGCTTGGAGGCAACAACCTCCTTGGCCTGAAGCTGAAGCGTTGTAAACGCCTGCCAGTCTCGACGATAGGGTGAGAGAGGATGACGGCTGAGGTAAAAACCAACCAGCCTCTTTTCATGAAGCAGCTTTTCTGCCTCTGGCATCATCTCTGCCTGATCCATATCAGGATAGTGCGTCTCCTCAACCCCATCGCCATTCTCAGCAGAAAAGAAACCACACTGCCCAAGCGTCACGGAACGGTTCTGCATCTGCCCGAACTTGATGGCTTTGTCAACATTGGCAAGCAGCCTTGCGCGATGACGGTCAAGCTCATCAAACGCTCCTGAAAGAATAAGGCACTCCAGTGCCTTGCGGTTCATCACCCGCAGATCGACCGAGGCCGCCAGATCAAAAAGGTTGACAAAATCACGTTTTCGTCGCATCCTTGAGGTAACAACCGCTCTTGCCGCCCCCCCAACCTGCTTGATGGCGCTGAGGCCGACACGGATGAATGAACGCCCGTCAGCATCCTCCACCGAAAAGAGCGCATCACTCTTGTTGATCGACGGAGGAAGTGTTGCTATACCAAAACTCTTTGCCTCATCAGTCAAATGCTTCATCCGTTCAATATCACCGATTTCACTGTTCAGTACCGCCGTCACAAACTCTATCGGATAATGAGCCTTGAGGTAGCCTGTCCAGTAGGCAAGCACCCCATAAGCCGCAGAGTGGCTTTTGTTAAAACCATACCCGGCAAACTCGGCCATCAACTCAAAAACCCTGGTGGCAAGCGTATCATGCACCCCCTGTTCAACCGCCCCCTTCACAAAATCGGCCTTGTACTTCTCCATAATTTCAGGCTTCTTTTTACCCATCGCCTTGCGCAGATTATCCGCCTTGGCAAGAGAGAAGCCACCCATCACCTGCGAAATCTGCATCACCTGCTCCTGATAGACAATAACGCCATAAGTCTCCTTCAGAATACCCTCAAGCATCGGGTGCATATAATCAATTGACTCACGGCCATGCTTGCGATCAACAAAGAGATCTACAGCATTACGCCGTTCATCAATCCGTGCATTGAGAGCGCCCGGACGGTAGAGGGCACTCATGGCAATGATGTCGCCAATCTGGGTGGGCTGCAAGCGGGTCATATAACTCTGCATCCCGGATGACTCAAACTGGAAAATACCGGCCATCTTCCCCTCCTGAAAAATCTTGAAGGTCTTGCGGTCGGTCATAGGCACCTTCTCAAGCTCAATATCAAGATTGTGGCGTCGCTTGATCATCTTCAGTGTCTCATCAATAACAGCAAGCGTCTCAAGGCCAAGATAATCGATCTTGAGCAGCCCGGAGGTCTCAATCCAGTTCTTGTCAAACTGGGTAACAACCTGCTTCTCTTCACTGCCATCCGAGGCTTTTCCCCTCACATGCTCCGGCGCATCAAGATCAAACTCATCGGCAAACATGCGCACCTCAGTCTCAATCTTGTTGGAGACATAGAGCGGAACCTGCTCCTCCAGCGGCCCATCGGTAATAACCACCGCCCCGGCATGCATGGAGACGTTGCGTGCCCGCCCCTCAAGCGCACGGGCAGAGACCATCAGCTCCCGAAGCTCAGGGGTGCTTTCGGCGAGCTGCTTCAGCTCTCTGGATTCAAAAAGTGCTTTTTCAAGGGTTATGCCGGGTTTCACAGGCACCAGTTTCGCAAGTTTATCCACCAGAACAAGCGGCACCTCAAGCACCCGACCCGCATCACGAATAGCCGCTTTAGCGCCAAAGGTACCGATGGCAATAACCTTTGCAACACTCCCGGTACCATACTTTTCAACCGTATACTCGAGCACCTTCTGCTTGCCAACAGGGGTAAAATCAATATCAATATCGGGCATTGAGGAGCGCTCCGGATTTAAAAAACGCTCAAAAAGCAGCTTGTACTTCAGCGGATCAATCCTGGTGATTCCGGTAAGATAGGCGACAATACTCCCCGCTGCGGATCCCCGACCCGGGCCAACTGAATAGCCAAGACGCCGGGAGGCGGCAATAAGATCACTGACAATGAGAAAATAAGAGCTGAAGCCCATCTTCTCAATCACCCCAAGTTCAAGCTCAATTCGAGCACTCACCTCATCGGGAGTGATTCCATTGAGTGCGGCATCAGCATACTTCTCCTTTGCCCCCTCCCGGGTGAGATGACGAAGATATTCCGCCTCATTATCAAACCCCTCCGGAAGAGGAAAATGCGGCAGCACAGGCACCTTGTCACCAAATTGGTAAGAGCATTTTTCCGAAATCAGAACCGTATTGGTCAACTCTCTATGCTCATCACTGAAGAGTGCGCTCATCTCCTTCGAGGATTTCAGATAATGGTCACTCCCCTCAAGCGCAAGCAGATTCTGGCTGGAGAGCTTCTCCTTGGTCCGGTTTGCCACCATGGCCCTGTAACAGCCAGCATCCTTCCGTTCGAGATAGTGAACATTATTGGTAGCAACCAGCTCCACCGAAAATTTTTCAGCCAGAGCAATGGTCTGCTGATAAAGCTGTTCATCAAAGGGTGTCGCATGACGCTGAAGCTCCAGATAAAAGTTGTCGCCAAAAATTTCCTGGTACCAGGCTGTAAAAGTTTCAGCCTCATCAATGGCACCTGCAAGCAACGCTCTGCCGATTCTGCCTGAAGAGTAAGATGAAAGACATATCAGACCATCATGGCAGCTCTCCAGGAGGCGGCTCTCGATATGGGGCATGCCATTGACAAAACCCTCTTTTGCCGCCCTTGACAAGAGAACACAAAGATTTTTGTAACCCAGCTCATTCTTGACAAGCAGAACCAGTGATGGAGAGAGAGGCTGACGCCGACCCTGATGGGCATCAGCTTCAAGCAGCAGAAGCTCGCTGCCGATAATCAGCCTGATGCCGGCACTTTTAGCCTCACTGAAAAGCTCCGGCATATTGAACATGGCGCAATAGTCGGTGACCGCAATACTTTTCATGCCAAACTTGACTGCTGCTGCAAATAACTCATCCGGAAAAATCGGACTGCTCTGCATCGAGTAGTGCGTATGGGCATGTAAATGTATAAAATCCATAAAGATAAATAGATTATCCAATGAGCGTTAACGAAATGGAAGAGTGCAGAAAAAGATCAACAGTTCAACAGCACAACATCCTCTGCTGAAAATAGCACATTTCTGACGGAGAAAATGATCTCTTAAAATATTGTGTCAACGTTCTTGCCCTGACAATTTTTTTTATATTATTCGATCAACTACCCCGCAGCAGAGCTAAGGGGTTGGAATTCATGTTTAAAAATTACTTTACGAAGAAGAGCTTCGAGGAATATATCCTGTAGCGATTCAACATACTCTCCATAGTGCACTCAAATATTAATAACTGTTACAATTTTGGAGCAACATACCTACAATAAGTGCCCGATCTGCGGCTATCCACTTACCCTGGACAATGCGATATGCCCCAGGTGTGGAAACGATATTTTTGAAGAGATTTCCTCTCTCGACCAGCAATCGCCGGAGCTGCATCATCAGAACCTGGAAGAGAAAAAAGCTGAATGGTATGCCCGATGCCTCACCAGTAATCTCAATTTCACCGGAGAGAGCAGTGCATCCCACACTGCCGGCCAACAGAGTTCCCGGAATACGCGCCACCATGTTTTCAACGAGGCCGATGAACTTGCCTACTTGAGCAATGTTTCCCGCTCAGAGCTGCTGCAAGAGAGCGCAGCAAGAAAAAAATGGTGGAACACCCTCACCTTAGACTGGAAAGATGCGGTTAAAGCAACGCTGAAAGTGCTCCGCGAGCCATCTGACCAGGAGCTTCTTGCCTTTTTTGAAACCACGCACCTCCGCTGCGACAACAGAAGAATTCATAATCTTTTACCTGTCCGTATCCTTGAAAAGCTTCAACAGCTCCGCTGCGATGAGTCACCGGTTGAAGATCTTGAACCTTTGCGGCATCTCAAAAAACTGCAGCGTCTCTACGCCTTTGACTGCGACTTTTCATCACTCGAACCGCTTCGCAACAATATCAGCCTGAAGCTTTTGTGGGTATCAAGCACCTCAATCCACACTCTTGAACCCATCAGTGAGCTTGTCAATCTTGAAGAGCTTTACTGCTCCGAAACCATGATCACCGATCTTTCTCCCCTGAGAAAGCTTTTGAAGCTTGAGAAGCTCAGTTGCTATAAAACAGCCATTGTTTCACTGCAGCCAATCGAGCAACTCGAAAATCTCATTGAACTTGGCATCAACAATTCCGGCATCAGCGACCTCACTCCACTTGCTGCACTCCAAAGTATTGAGTATCTCCGCTGCAGCAAAACAGCCATTAAAAGCATTGATGCACTGAAAAAACTCTCTGACCTCAGAGAGTTGAGTATCGCAGAGACACCTCTTGCCTCCATTGAAGCTCTTGAAGGGCTCAGCAACCTTGAAGAGCTTGATATCACCAATACCCTCGTCAGATCCATTGCTCCAATCATGCATCTTGATCAGCTTGAAAAAATTGAACTGACCGCAGGCAGCATACCCGACCAGGAGCTTCAGCGTTTTATTGAACTCCACCCGGAGTGCGAAGTGCTACTGAAAGAGGGAACGTCCACTTTCAACCGTTAAGGTTACTGCGAAACATCACGCACAACCTGACGTTTTTTTATCATCAAACCAGGGAGGAGCCGCTATGAAAAAAAAGCACTACTTGTCGGCATCAATGACTACGCGCCCGCCGGTCCGGGAGGGCCCGATCTGCGCGGCTGCGTCAACGATGTTCAGGATATGGCAACGACCCTCGCTGTCCTCGGCATTGTTCCGTCCAGCCCTGCCACTATGCGGATTCTCACCGACAGTCGAGCCACAAGAGCGGCAATCATCTCCGGACTGCAATGGCTGGTGAATGGAGCTGAGACGGGCGACCTGCTGATCTTCCACTATTCAGGACACGGTTCACAAGTTATTGATGTTGAAGGTGATGAGCCCGATGGAAAAGATGAGACCATCTGCCCGCACGACTTCGCAACCTCAGGCATGATCAAGGATGATGATTTGCGTGCAGTGTTCGCCAGTGTACCAGCCAACGTTAACCTTGATGTTCTTCTCGACTCCTGCCATTCAGGCACTGGAACCAGAGAACTCTCGGCACTGGCAGCCTCACCGGAAGATCAATCAGTCTCCTACCGTTACGTCGAACCACCCATCGACTGGGGCTTTTTTATTGACTCCAACCCATCACTCCCTTCACGAAGTATCCTCCGAAAAAAAGCAACAAAAGATGCGGTCATTACACCAGGGGTCAACCACATCCTCTGGGCGGGATGCCGCGACAACCAGACCTCCGCTGAAGCATCGGTTGGCGGCGTTTACCGCGGTATCTTCACCTTCAACTTCTGCAAAATATTGCGAGCTGCAGGTGTCACGATTACCCGTAAAAACCTCAGTATCCAGATTTGCAGAAACATCAAGAGCATGGGGTATGCGCAGGTGCCACAGCTTGATGGGATAGCCTCATCACTCAATGAAAAGGTCTTCTCCTGAATGGATGGGGGTAGCGGCGTGCCGGAAATCAATCAACCGACACGCCAAACCCACAGCCCCAAACTGCCAATCAGAAGAGCGCCGACAGGGTTTAATCAACAACAGCAGACTGCTGATTTGACAACGAAGCACTTTTCAGGCGAGCTTCCCGAAAAGCGTTAAGAAGCGCATTGGTGGAGCAATCATGCGTCGTCACCCTCTCACCTCCCTGGATTTCCGGAAAAATTGCTTTGGCAAGCTGCTTGCCAAGCTCCACTCCCCACTGGTCAAAAGAGTTAATCCCCCAGATAACCCCCTGCACAAACACCTTGTGCTCATACAGCGCTATCAGGCTTCCCAGGGTAAAAGGGTTCAGTTCGTCAAGAAGAATCGTGTTGGTTGGACGATTTCCCGGAAACACCTTGTGTGGCAAAAGTCTCTCAAGCTCTGACTCCTCAAAGCCTGCTGCCTCAAGCTCCAGACGCACCTCCTGCTCATTTTTACCCTTCATGAGCGCCTCAGTCTGCGCAAAACAGTTGGCCAGCAGAATGTCATGATGCTCGCCGGAAGGGTTCTGCGTTTTGAGCGGCACAATAAAATCAGCAGGAATCAGTGACGTACCCTGATGCAGAAGCTGAAAAAAGGCGTGCTGGGAGTTTGTTCCAGGTTCACCCCAGATCACCGTACCTGTAGCATAATCAACCGCTTCACCCTCACAGGTGACCCGCTTGCCATTACTCTCCATATCGAGTTGCTGGAGATAGGCGGGAAAACGATGAAGATACTGATCATAAGGGATCACCGCATGAGATGAGGTGGCAAAAAAATTGTTGTACCAGATACCGAGCAGAGCCAAAAGCACGGGGATATTGCCCTCAAGCGGCGCATGACGAAAATGCTCGTCCATGGCATAAGCCCCCTGAAGCAGCGCCTCGAAATGGTCAAAGCCGAGAAAGAGCGCAATAGAGAGACCAATCGACGACCAGAGTGAGTATCGTCCGCCAACCCAGTCCCAGAATCGGAACATGTTCGCCTCATCAATGCCAAACTCCACCACTTTGGCCCGGTTGGTTGATACCGCAACAAAATGGCTGGCAATATGCTTTTTATCGCCGGCATGCGTTAAAAACCACTCACGGGCGCTCATCGCATTGGTGAGTGTCTCCTGGGTGGTAAAGGTTTTGGAGGCAATGATAAAGAGGGTGGTTTCGGGATCGAGCTTTTTTAGCGTCTCGCTGATGTGGGTGCCATCAATATTAGAGACAAAATGAACCTGCAGTTGCCCGTGGGCAAAGGGGCGAAGTGCTTCGGTCACCATAAAAGGGCCAAGATCAGAGCCACCAATACCGATATTGACCACATCGGTCATCCGCTTGCCGGTAAAGCCTCTCCATTTTCCAGAAATCACCCGCTCACAGCACTCCTTCATTTGGGCAAGCACATCGGCAATCTCTGTCGAAAGGTCAAGTCCATCAATCTGGAGCGAGTAGCCTGATGGGCTGCGCAGCGCAGTATGCAGCACAGCACGACCTTCCGTACCATTAATACACTCCCCTGCAACCATGGCATCCCGCTTTTTTTCAACACCAGCCTGCCCAGCCAGCTCAAGCAGCAGCTCCATGGTTCGCGACGTGATCCTGTTTTTTGAATAATCGAGCAGCAGCCCCTGCCATTGAACGGAGAAACGCTCAAAACGGTCACTCTCTCCGGCAAAGAGCTCTCTCATCTTCAACCCTTCAATCTCAAGTTTGTGCGCCTGAAGTTTGCGCCACGCTTCACTTTGTGACATATCCATAAAAGTATGATCTTACCTGTTAAAACAAAAGTACCAGACTCATCATGCTCGACAGAAACAGTTCGACAGCATGACAAATCAGTAGGGAATATAACGCAACAACAGGGTTGAACCATCACCATCACGATCCAGAGAAATGATTTCGGCAATACTCCGGATAATATAGATACCCCTGCCAGAAAGTTTCAAAAGATGGAGAGGATTGACTGGACTGGGCTGATCATCAGGATTGAACCCTTTTCCACAATCCTTCACTGCGGCAAAAAGCGTTGATGCTGCTGCTGTCAGTTTGCATGAGACGGTCAAATCCTCCCGCCCGCTGTTTCCGTGCCGGATGGCATTGACAAAGGCCTCTTTCATGCTCAACTGCAGCGCCTCAACAAAGGGAAAACTATAGCTCTCCTCTTCAGCAAAATGAGCAATAAAATCATGGAGCGACTCGTATGAGCCATACCCGCCTGGAAGCACAATAGCAGCCTGCTTCATAAAGAATACTCCTGCTTAACCCCCGTTCACTTGCCCAAAGAATCTTGAAAAGAATGTACAACGAAACAAATATCCTGCCAAATAAACAGACAACTCTCGCCTTCGGAAGCATGATAAAAAAGGCTCTCCCAGCTCCAAAATTTGGATAAATTAATCAGTTTTATATATTTCTGACTAAATTTTCATGAAGATTCGTAAGACCAAGGAACACAACCACAACCCGAAAACAAGGATAAAACAATGAAAAAAACAGCAAAACTTTTAAGCCTCGCTGTAGCCCTTTTTGCAGGATTGAGCGGCACCGCACAGGCAGAAGGATTCAAGCTTGGTGTTGATGTCGTCAGCAGCTATGTATGGAGAGGCACTGTCATCACCGAATCACCCTCTCTTCAGCCTTCCGCTTCCTACACTTTCGATGGTATCGGTGTTGTTGTTGGTGCCTGGGGAACAAATAACTTCGGCGATACTTCAACCGCAAAAGTCAAAAGATACGAGGAGACTGACCTCTACGTTACAGTACCGGTAGGCCCTGTCAATATCTCTTTGATTGATTACTACATCCCCTCCCAAAGTCTTAACGGAAAGATAAGGGCTTTTGATCTCAATAGTGACGGTCCGAACACACTTGATCTGACTGCAGCCTACAGCATCAATGATTTCAGCTTTCTTGGGTCAGTGTATGTTGGTGGTAACACCTTCAAAAATGCCAAATATTTTGAAGCTGGCTACCAGTTCCACAACAAAAACAAATACACGGCTAAAGCAACTTTAGGCCTTGGCGATGAGGGTGTCTATGCCGCTTCAAAGGGAACAAATAATTTTAACCTTGTCAATCTCGGATGCACGGTTTCAAAAGAGAACTTCAGCGTCTCTTACACTTACAACCCTGCAGAGGAGCACTCTGACCTGGTCTTCGCAGCATCGTTCTAAATCAGGTTCAAACGTATAATAAAAAGAGGCTGTCGTCGACAGCCTCTTTTTTTATGTACCAGAAACAGCCAACGCCCTACAGATCAGCTTCGTAAATCACATACTCCTTGTAGGGAGTTCCCCCGATTACTCTCGCCAGCTTGCTCATCGCCTCATTAGTCTTGAGTATCCAGCTCATCTCACTGGCATGAATACCGTGCTTGCCACCATAATCAGCAATCTCGACATTCATAATGCTGTCGACCCCCTTGTTGCGATACTCTGGCAGCACGCCCATAACAAGAGTGTGCACCATGGAAATTTTGCGACTGTACCAGAGATATTTCAGCAAACCAAAGGGTGAAAATGGATTACCATTCACATGCTTCAGCGCCTGGTTGACATCAGGCAGCGAAAGCGAAAAACCAACCGTACGCTTGTTACGATCTTCAACAAAATAGATGTAATTGGGGTTGGCGAGAGGTTTAAGACTTTTGCCAAGAAAATAGAACTCCTTGTCGGTCATGGGTACAAACCCCCAGTTTTTCTCCCAAGCCTTGTTATAAATCACCCTCATGCGCTCAACTTCGCCATCAAAATCCTTCATATTCATCGTTCGTATCGTCAGCCCCTCCCGCTTCTTGACATGCTCCGCTATCCTGCGCAGACGCCCGATGTCAACACTCTCCTGATCAATATACCAGGCGAGCAGCTCCTGGCCGACATGATGGCCGCTCTTCAGCACAAGATCATTGTAGTAGGGTGGGTTATAGAGCATGAGAAAAACCGGCGGACTGTCATAGCCCCGCGTCAACATGCCGCACTGGTCATTCATGGAGGGGCTGACCGGACCACGCATGGCCGTCAGTCCCTTTTTTTTCAGCCAGCCGCCAGCAGCCTCAAAGAGAGCGTTGGCCACCTGCTGATCATTGATACACTCAAAAAATCCCCAGAAGCCAACCCGGTCTGCATGCACCTCATTATGCCGACGATTTTCAACCGCCGCAACAGTCCCCGCCATCACGCCATCCTTCCATGCTGTAAACATTGCAAGATCCGCATGTTCATACAAAGGAAAAACCCTGGTATCAAGAGTTTTCATGTAATCATCAATGACCGGTGGAACCCAGTTCTTCCGAAGCTCAGGATCCTTGCTGTAAATCTGCCAGGCAAAAAGAATAAATTCTCTCTTCTCCTTTTTGCTGTGAACCCGCCGTATTTCAATCGCCATACTCTCTCGTTATTTGACAAGATTATGTATAATTTCAGCCCCCTGACGAAGCATACGCTCACTCTCTTCCCATGAGAGACACTCATCGGTTATCGAGACCCCGTACTCAAGCTTGTCAGGATCCTCGGGGAATGGCTGGTTTCCACAATAAAGGTTACTCTCTATCATCACGCCAACAACACTCTTTTTACCCGCACTCCTCTGTTGAAGAACATCTTCCCAGACCATCAACTGCCGCTCATATTTTTTTCCGGAATTGGCATGACTGCAATCAACAACAACCGAGAGGGGTAAGCCTGCCCTGGAAAGTAACAGCTCAGCAGCAGCAATGCTCTTCTCGTCATAATTGGGAGTCTGCCCCCCCCGGAGCACAAGATGTCCAAAAGGATTGCCTTTTGTGGTAATAACACTGCTGTGCCCCTCCTGATCAATACCAAGAAAACTGTGAGGATGCATTGCTGAGCGAATGGCATCAACACCCACACCAAGACGGCCATCAGTAGAATTTTTAAACCCGACAGGCATCGAAAGCCCGCTGGCCATCTGCCGGTGAGTCTGCGACTCAATAGTCCTGGCTCCGATGGCCGCCCAGCTCACCACATCAGCCATATACTGTGGTGAAATAGGATCAAGAAATTCAGTTGCCGCCGGCAACCCCATCTCATTAATCTCAATCAGCAACTTGCGGGCATGAAAAAGTCCGTGTTCAATATCGTAGGTATCATCAAGATGAGGATCGTTGATAAACCCCTTCCATCCAAGAGTTGTCCGTGGTTTTTCAAAATAGACCCGCATCACAATGCAGAGATCATCCTGAAGCTCTCTGCGCAACAAAGCAAGTTTTTCAGCATACTCAAGCGCCGCGTCCACATCATGAATCGAACAGGGTCCGACAATGACCAGCAGCCGCGCATCCTCGCCGGTTAAAATATGTTCAACTTCACGACGTCCACCGGTTACGGTACAGGCCACCCGTTCACCCACAGGCAGCAATCTCTTGAGATCGCCTGGCGAGGGAAGACGTATAATTCTTGAAACTCTTAAATCATGTAACTGTTCCATCACCTTTTACACTGTAATAATCTTTAGCTGAAAAATAGAGCAGGCAAGATAAAAAAAACCACAACATATACGTAATGCCCACTCCAGAACCAATATCTTCCCGAGAAGCAATTAACCCCTTGCAAGGGTTTGGAGCAACAAAATTTCCTTTATATTAGCATTTATCTTAGAAATAATAGCAGTAATCCAACCATACCAACAAGCAACATGAATGTACTGATCACGGACGGTGTTGATCCCCGGTGCGGTCAAATCCTGACACAGCATGGTTTTGACGTCACCGAACGTCCAAAAATAAGCAAAGATGAGCTCAAGGAGATCATTGGTGATTTTGACAAGCTGATTGTCAGAAGCGCAACCAAAGTTACTGCGGAAATTCTGGAGTGTGGCACCAGACTCAACCTGATCGGGAGAGCTGGGGCAGGAGTCGACAACATTGACCTTGAAGCCGCAACCCGCAAAGGGGTGATTGTCATGAACACACCCGGAGGTAATACCGTTTCTGCAGCAGAGCACACCTGTGCCATGATGCTTGCAGCGGCACGCCGCATTCCGCAGGCAACCGCAGATCTTAAACTTGGCCACTGGAACAAAACACGTTTCAGCGGTGTGGAACTCGAAGGAAAAACCCTCTCCATCATTGGTCTTGGCAAAATCGGGCGCGAAGTGGCCTCACGCATGCAGGCCTTCGGCATGAGAACCATCGCCTACGACCCAATGATTCCCGACGAATATGCCGCACAGCTCCATATCGACCTTCTCCCCCTTCATGAGAACTTTATCCAGGCCGACTTCATCACCATCCACTCATCACTCAATGAATCAACCCGTAATCTCATTGCCAAAGAGACCTTTGAGCTGATGAAAGAGGGCGTTATCATTGTCAACTGTGCCAGGGGTGGCATCATCAATGAAGCGGATCTTGCCGAAGCCATCATCTCCGGCAAAGTCGCCGCTGTGGCGCTTGATGTGTTTGAAAAAGAGCCGGTCGATCCCGACAACCCGCTCCTGAAACTTGAACAGGTGATTGCCACACCCCATATTGCCGCCTCCACGGTTGAAGCACAGCAAAAAGTGGCTGTCCAGATTGCCGAACAGATTGTTGAATGGAAACGCTCAGGCAAGCTTGAGGGGGCTGTCAATGCCTCAGCCGTTGAACTGGCACAGGTTCCTGGTGTCCAGAGCTACCTCAACCTCGCAGAAAAGCTTGGCGCAACACTGGCCCAGATGGCCCCGCCGAACGCGACAAAGATGACCGTCCGCACCTCCGGAGAGTTCCTCCACAAATTCAATGAGGTGATCACTGCTGCCGCGCTCAAAGGATTTCTTGATATCAGGCAGTCAAAGGATACCAACTACATCAACGCTTTCACCATGGCCAGAGAGTGCGGTATCACCCTCAACCAGAAGTTTGAGAAGGAGAACCTCGACTACACCAACCTCATCCGCATTGAGCTCGAAAGTGAAAAGGCAAAACGGATGATCGGAGGAACCGTCTTTGGCGACAAGGAGATACGCATTGTGATGATCGACCAGTTCCTCGTCGAGTTCAAGCCCGAAGGCAACATCATCATCTACAACAACATCGACAAGCCGGGCGTTATTGCCAACGTCACCCAGATCCTGCTGCAGCACAACCTGAACGTCGCCTACGTGGCACTCTCAAGGGATGAAGAGAAAAAGGTGGCCATGACCGCTATTGTGGTCGATGGAGAAGTTACCCCGAGACTGCTTGATGAGGTGAGAGCGGTCAACGGTGTTGATGTCGCGGATCTGGTCTCACTCTGAGATAAATCAAGAAACCCATAAAAAAAACCTGCCCTCAACGAGCAGGTTTTTTTTATCAGAAAAAAGAGGTCGAAAGCGATCAACGATGCGCCTTCTCAAAATCAATGCTGAGCCACTTGTCTTCGTAAGAGGCACCGGTAGACTCCATGCCTGCAAGAAAGATAGGCAGAGCAACAATCTTCTGGTAATCGCCAATACGGATGGTGAGATCATCGCCAAGCTTGAGAATTTTTGGCTCAAGACCCATATTCTCCATAAAGGGCAACCTGACACGCACCTTGTAGTGCCCATCAGAGACCTTCTTGATGTCGATCGGATTCTCGGTAAAGAAGACATCCAGCGGGTTCTTGTCCTCATAGACCTTTGCTCCTACGCGGCGAAGCATCGCCAGCCCGACAACCTCATCATCAAAAAGCGGCACCTCAGCAATCGGAATAGGGGCAAAAGCCTCAAAGATCTGCTCAATATACTTCTGCTGAATAGCACGCCATTTCTGGAAGTAAGGATCAGGGCTCTGGTCAGGCATGACACGGTTTATGGTAATACGGTCAACCGTAATGCCATAAAGGTTCAGATAGGTCAGGGCACGCATCGACTCCTTGATCACCATCTTTTCAGGATTCATCACAAGACGCATGGTTGTTTTGGAGCCATCAGCCAGAAGATCAATAATACCCTCTGTTGAGGAGAAGAGATTATCCACCTTTTCGTAGACCTCAACCGGAGCAACAAAATCATTTATCTTGTTGACCTTCTTGGCAAGCGGCCTGATGACCGGCTTGACCATAAATTTCTCGACATTGCGAATCATCTTGATAAACCAGCCAAAAGTTTCAGGCAGGGAGAGCAGGCGAAGCGTCTCTCCGGTAGGCGCACAGTCAACAACCAGCAGGTCATACTCATTCTGCTCATTATAACGCTTGATATAGGAGAGTGAAAAAAGCTCCTCCATACCAGGCAGCACACCCATCTCTTCAGCATAGACACCCTCAATACCGCGAGCCTCCATGATGTGGGCAAAGTGCTCTCTGACCACATCCCAGTTCAGATTGAGATCCCCGAAAACACTGACCTCCTGGCCCCAGAGATTCTCGGCAATTTTAACGGGCGAGGGTCCCAACTGGATATCAAGCGAGTCACCCAGACTGTGTGCCGGATCGGTGGACATAATAAGGGTTTTGTACCCCATATCTGCTGCCCTGAGCGCCGTCGCAGCAGCAATAGAGGTCTTGCCAACGCCACCCTTACCGGTAAAAATGATATTACGCATACTTTTAATGATTGCTCATTTAGAGAATTAATTGAATATGATAGCTCCCAATGTCACTGAAGATAATAATAATTATCCGTTTATTGAACATGAAAACAATTCACCATAAAACCGGACAACTCTCGCTCCATTACCGCCTTTTTTTCTTTGGTGAACGAGTTCTTCTCTCCTTTGTCGCTTTTGAAGCTTTTGTTTTTTTAACAGTAAAAGATTTTTTTGCGGAGGGTCGCTTCAGCTTCACCGTTATGGTTTTCTCAACCTTGAGACGACTCCCCGCCACAAGAGAGCTTTTTCTGCCAAGGTGGTTCAGGGCCAGGAGACGCTCAACACTCATCCCGTACTTGCCCGCGACAGAGGCCGCGCTCTCCCCTTTTCTCACCTTGTGACGCTGTATCACCTTTTTGACCGACTCCCCGGAAGAGAAGGGTTCATCACCAGATCCTCCAAAGACAATCAGCTTCTGACCCGGTGTCACATCAGGATCCTTCAGGTTGTTCCAGGCGATAAGCTGGCTGATATAGGTGCGGTACAACCGGGCAACAGAGCCAAGTGTCTCACCCTCTGCCACCACATGAATCTTCTCTTCCCTCCCTTCGCCACTCTGCAACGCTCCACCCTGAAGATTTTTTGCACGGGCAAGCAGCTCTTCGCGTTCAAGAGTTTTTGCTGACTTGTAGGTATAGATCTCCTGTTCCCGTTTCTGGAACTGGGCAATATATTTTTTCGGGAGACGGAGCACATTCTCAACGCCGTTTGCGGCAGGAATTATGCCAAGCTTGTACTGCGGATTCAGAAAATGGAGGTCGGATGTTGAAACACCAATGGTCTCACTGATTTGATCAAACGAAAGCAGACGGGAGGTGCGCAGGGTATCAACTTCCTGATAGAGATAACCTGGCTCCACAGGGCGAATATTATGCTCATTATAGTAGTTCATAATATAGTTCACCGCAATAAAAGCGGGGACATAGCCTCTTGTCTCTGCGGGAAGGTAATCCCATATTGCCCAGTAATCCTTGATGCCGCCAGCCCTTCTTATCGCCTTGTTGACATTTCCCGGTCCGGAATTATAGGCAGCAAGCGCCAGAAACCAGTCACCGTAAATATTGTAGAGATCTTTCAGGTGCTTGCTGGCAGCAAGGGTGGCCTTGTAGGGATCGTACCGATCCTCAATAAAAGAGGTGGACTGCAGACCATACATTTTGCCGGTGCCGTACATGAACTGCCACAACCCCTTCGCCCCGGCCGGAGAGACCGCTGTGGGGTTGAGTGCAGACTCCACAATAGCCAGATACTTCATCTCAAGCGGAACATTTGCACCATCCAGCTTCTCTTCAAAAAGAGGAAAATAGACTTTGGTCAATCCAAGAATTTTCGCGGTAAGCCCCCTCTTTTCAACCGCATACATTCTGATAAACCCCTTTACCTGCGCGTTAAAGATAAAGCGCATCGGCGTTTTGGTATTCATGGAGGCAATTCTTGCTGCATAGGTCGAATCGCTGTATTGAGGTACAAAATTAGCAGGAAAGCGGAACTTGTCGGACTCTTTCGACGGGGACGCAAAGTGCTCGTCCCTGAAATAGGTGGCATTGACAAGGCTGTCAAGAATATCGGAGACGGTTGATTTGCTGATCGGCCCCTTGTCAACAGGAGGCTCAGCCGCCAAAACCGACCTTGCAGGGAGCTGCCAGAGCTGAACAACAAGCACCACTGCCAACACCCTGCACAGCGTCTTCAAAAAACTGATTTTCACAAGCGGCAGTTTAATTAAATGGAGTGATTAACATAAAAACAGTTTATGACTATTACAATAACCGTTTTTTTCAAAAAATCAGTATTTCACCTTCCAGAGAAAAAGGCCAGCAGGCGGCGCAGGATTCAAAGGCGAAGTGACCACGCCCGATTCAAGCATCCTTTGAAACTCTTCAACGGTCAAAAGCCCCCTCCCGGTGCTTACCATGGCATCAACAAGGTAGCGCACCATACTCCGGAGAAACCGGTTCGCAGAAATCTGAAACACCAGAAAGCGATGAAGACGATACCAGTCGCAGCCATTGACCCTGCAGATTCTGCCCGGATTATCACGATCCTCCTTTGAAAAAGCGGAAAAATCGTGCTCACCCTCCAGCAGAGCTGCCGCACGGCGCATAACCGTCAGATCAAGCTTGCCATAAGAACAACCCGCAAACCGCCCATAAAGGGCCGAAGGCTTTTCAAGCAGAAAATAACGATATTGCCTCTCTTTCGCACTATGCCGCGCATGAAAATCGAGAGAGACTTCAAAAGGCTCAGTAATACGAATGGTGGCCGGCAACAACGAATTGAGCGAATGCACAATTCTTGAGGGGTCATGCAACGAGCTGGTCAGAAAATTTACAGTCTGCTCTTTTGCATGCACACCCTTGTCAGTCCGGCCAGCGGCAGCAAGAGAGATCTTTTCCTGCAAAATCTGCTGAAGCGCCGCCTCAATCACCCCCTGCACGGTCACAATGCCCTGCGACTGCCTCTGCCATCCGGCAAAGGAGGTGCCATCATATTCAACCGTGAAGCGGATATTTTTCATCTGGGAAACCAGTCCTTTGTAGAAGATTTTTAACGCTAATTTAGTACATTCCATTCTTAAAAACAGTTCTCTTTTGCCAACATCCGTTGTTGAAAGGCAAAGGTTCATTACAAAGAGAGTATCACGTTGCAGACGACCCATCTTGAATCGATTCTTCAGGCTTTGAAAAGCCTTTCCTCCGGTAGTACAGAGCACTCCTACAGGGTACCATCACTATGGAGCAGCCGGAAAACCGGCATCGAAGAGGTGAACCCCGCCTCCTATTTCAGCACTGTCATCGAAAAAATTCTGGGCAGCAGAGAGAGCCAGACAACATCCAAAAAGGGGGGGGAGTGGAAAAAGAGCGCAGTGGTCTATAACCTCTTTGTCCGTCTCACCACAGCTTTCGACCATAATGGCGATGGTGCCATCAGCGCAGACCCGCTACCATCCGGTTTCAGAGAGAGCGGTACCCTGCTCAAAGCCATTGCCCTGCTCCCCTACATTAAAGAACTCGGTGCCAATACACTCTATCTGCTTCCGGTCACTGAAATAGGCCAGGAGAGCAGAAAGGGCTCCCTCGGCTCACCCTATGCCATCAAAAATCCACGCAAACTCGATCCCCTGCTCAACGAGCCTGCCCTCGGCCTCTCCTCAGAGTTTCTGCTGAAAGCCTTTATTGAGGCGGCTCATCTGCTGCAGATGCATGTGGTCCTTGAGTTTGTCTTCAGAACAGCCTCCATAGACAGTAGTTGGATAAAAAGTCATCCAGAGTGGTTTTACTGGCTAAAAAAGGGTAAAGAGAGCAGGGACTTTGGCCGCCCCGACTTTAACAGGGAGACGCTCAACAGAATTTATGAGCAGGTTGACCGCCATGAGCTGCACCACCTTCCAGCCCCGTCACCCGAGTACCGCGACCAATTCGTTGCGCAACCGGTTACGGTGGATGAAGATCAGGGAGAGCTGCCCGGCATTGCGGAAGATGGAACCCGCTGCCAGATTGCCAGCGCCTTCTCCGACTGGCCACCTGATGACCAGCAACCGGCATGGAGCGATGTCACCTATCTGAAAATGCACAACCATGAGGCCTTCAACTACATTGCCTACAACACCATCAGGATGTACGACAGCACCCTCGACAATCCTGAAACCTTCAACAGCAGCCTCTGGGAGGAGATTGCGGGTATCATCCCCTTCTACGAGGAGGAGTATCATATTGACGGTGCCATGATCGACATGGGCCACGCCCTGCCAACACTGCTGAAACAGAGCATTGTCCGCAGAGCACGGGAAAAACGGCCCGACTTTGCCTTCTGGGACGAAAATTTCAACCCCTCTCCCGAAATTCGTGAAGAGGGTTTCGATGCGGTGCTCGGCTCCCTTCCCTTTGTCATTCACGACATTGTCTTTATCAGGGGGCTTCTGAACCATCTGAACCGAACCGGCGTTGCCCTGCCATTCTTTGGGACAGGAGAGAATCACAACACCCCCCGCGTCTGCTTCCGCTATCCTCGCCAAAAAGCCGGACGGCATTACACGAACTTTATCTTTACCCTCAGTGCCATACTTCCGGCAATCCCCTTCCTGCAGTCGGGCATGGAGCTGTGTGAGTGGCATCCCGTCAACCTCGGCCTCAATTTTACCGATGAAGATCGGGCCACCTATCCCCCGGAAACACTCCCACTCTTCAGCCCCTTTGCCTACGACTGGGAAAAGTGCAACGATCAAGAGCCCCTCAACAGCTCTATCGCCAGAATTCTTGAGATACGGAGCCGCTACCTCGACCTCGTGCTCTGCGGGGAGATCGGCTCCATGACCATCCCCTACACCAGCGAACACGACCTCTTTGCGGTGATGCGCAGCGCAGGGGGAAAATCACTCCTGTTTGTCGGCAACAGCAACCTCTACGAGGAGAGAGGCGGTTTTCTTGAGTTCAGCATGGAGAGCTGCGATCTGCTCGACCTGATCAGCCAGCAGAGCTTCACGATCAGGGAACACCGGCTTCAGGTACACTGCAAACCGGGAGAATGTCTGCTTTTTGAACTACCATAATTTTTCATTAACCAACCACGACGACCATGTCTCTTCTCATTGTCGGCTCTCTTGCCTTTGACGACATCGAAACCCCTTTCGGCAGCTCCCTGAACACCCTTGGGGGCTCCTCAACCTACATTGCCCTCTCGGCAAGTTACTTTACCGACCAGATCCGGATGGTGGGCGTGGTCGGCTCCGACTTTGAGCAGCAGCACTTCGATCTGCTCCACTCCAGAAACATCGACACCAGGGGTGTACAGATGGTGAAAACAGGAAAAACCTTCCGCTGGGCGGGCCGTTACCACTACGACATGAACACCCGCGACACGCTCGATACCCAGTTGAATGTCTTTGCCGATTTCGACCCAGAGGTACCCGCAGAGTACCGCAATTCCGAGTTTGTCTGCCTCGGCAACATCGACCCCGAACTTCAGCTCAAGGTGCTTGGCCAAATCAGCAAGCCAAAACTGGTGATTCTCGACACCATGAACTTCTGGATTGAGTCAAAACCCGAAGAGCTTAAAAAGACCCTGGCGCATGTCGATGTGTTTATCCTGAACGACAGCGAAGCTCGGCTGCTGAGCGGCGACCCCAACCTGGTGCGCTCCGCCCGAATCATCCGCGCTCTCGGCCCCAAAACAGTGATCATAAAAAAGGGTGAACATGGAGCGCTGCTCTTCACCGAGGATGGCATCTTTGCCGCCCCGGCCTTCCCGCTTGAATCCATTTACGACCCCACCGGCGCGGGCGACACCTTTGCCGGAGGATTTATCGGCCACCTCACCCGCTGCGAAGCCATCACCGATCGGGAGATGCGTCGTGCCGTGCTCTACGGCAGTGCCATGGCGAGCTTCTGTGTCGAGAAGTTCGGCACCGAAAAGATTGCGGCGGTTGATCTGCTGGAGATTGAAGACCGCTTCCAGAGCTTCAGGGAGCTTTCAAGAATCGACGGATAATTCCAAATTGCAATCAAGACCATCATCATAAATTTCTGTTGGAGACCTCTCTTTAAACTGGTTATTTGAAGGAATAAAAGACCTTTTTATTGCAACTATTGAAGAACAGCACAGGAGAAACAGCATGGAGCAGCTCAACATCCTCGACTACAGCTTTATCGTCGGCTACCTCCTGCTGACGCTGGTGATCGGCCTGTGGTTCTCCCGACGCGCCTCCGAAAACGTTGGAGAGTTTTTTCTTTCGGGACGCCAGCTCCCCTGGTGGCTTGCTGGCACCGGTATGGTGGCCACCACCTTTGCTGCCGACACTCCTCTGGCCGTCGCAGGCTTTGTGGCCAAAAACGGTATTGCCGGCAACTGGGTCTGGTGGACCTTTGTCTCGGGGGGAATGCTCACCGTCTTCTTTTTTGCCCGCCTCTGGCGGCGGGCAGAGATTCTCACCGATCTGGAGTTTATTGAGCTGCGCTACAGCGGCCCCGCTGCCCGCTTTCTGCGCGGCTTCAAGGCGATCTACTTCGGCCTCTTCATCAACGCGGTCATTATCGGATGGGTGAACCTCGCCATGTACAAGATCATCCGCATCATGGTGCCGGAGCTGAACCCGGAGATTGCCATTGTGGCCCTCGTCCTGCTCACCACCTTCTACTCCGGTCTTTCGGGGCTCTGGGGTGTCTCCATCACCGATGCCGTGCAGTTTGTCATAGCCATGACCGGCTGCATCATCCTTGCCGTGCTTGCCGTACACTCCCCTGCGGTGGTCTCGGCCGGGGGGCTTACCAAAGCGCTGCCGGGATGGATGTTCGACTTCTTCCCCACCTTCGGCTCCCCGTCCGGAAAAAGCATCACCGGAGCGGTGGCGCTCCCCTTCATCTCCTTTGCCGCCATGGCATTTGTGCAGTGGTGGTCATCATGGTACCCCGGGGCTGAACCGGGTGGAGGCGGCTACATTGCCCAGCGGATGATGAGTGCCAAAAACGAGAAACACTCCCTGCTTGCCACCCTCTGGTTCACCGTGGCCCACTACTGCCTGAGGCCATGGCCATGGATCATTGTCGGGCTTGCCAGCCTGGTGATGTTCCCCGATCTGCCCATGAACCAAAAGGAGGATGGCTTTGTCTATGTGATGAAGGCGGTGCTCCCTCCCGGAATGAAGGGACTTTTGATCGCCGCTTTTCTTGCAGCCTACATGTCAACGCTCTCTACCCATCTCAACTGGGGAACAAGCTACCTCATCAACGACTTCTACAGGCGATTTCTTAAAAAAGATGGCGATGAGCGGCACTATGTCACCATCTCCAAAATCACCACCTTTCTGACGGCGGCCTTTGCCCTTTACATCACCTTCTTTGTGCTCGACACCATCACCGGTGCCTGGGAGTTCATCATCCAGTGCGGCGCAGGCACAGGCTTTGTCCTGATTCTCCGCTGGTTCTGGTGGCGGCTGAACGCCTGGTCGGAGATCACCTCCATGGTTGCCCCATTTATCGCCTACTCATGGTTGCAGCTCTTCACCACCATCACCTTCCCCTTTTCGATCTTTATCATCGTCGCCTTTACCATTGCCGCGACGCTCATTATCACCTTTCTCACCCCTCCAACCGAAATCGGGCAGTTGGAGCACTTCTACCGCACCACACGGGTGGGAGGTGTACTCTGGAAAAAGGTCTCCGTCAATCTGCCTGATGTCGTCTCCGACAGCGGCTTTGGGATGCTCTTTGTAGACTGGGCACTCGGTATTGTGATGATCTATGCCATCCTCTTCGGCACTGGCCGGGTAATTTTCGGTGACGTGATGCAGGGAGGAATTTTTCTTGGAGTCGGAGTGGTTGCCGGAGCACTGATTTTTGCAGACCTGAACCGCCGGGGCTGGAACAACCTCAACTGAGACGAAAAGAGACCCATGGCAAAACCTTTACTGATTCTTGCTTCACAATCGCCAAGACGGCACGATATTCTCTCAATGATGCTTCTCCCCTTTGAGACGCTGGCGGTAAAGAGTGAGGAGAGAATCGACCCTGCCTCCTCAATTGAGGAGAATGTGACCCGTCTTGCCCACGAGAAGGCCGTTGCCGCATCGGCGGTGGTTGAAAGCAGGGGAAAGGGTCACACGATTATCCTGGCTGCCGATACCGTGGTGGCAAAGGGCAGTCAGATTCTTGGAAAACCGGCCGGGTATGATGAGGCCTTTGCCATGCTCAAAAGCCTCCAGAACCGCACACACCGTGTCTCTACCGGCTTTGTGCTCCTCTCCCTGCGTAAACGCCATACCGAATGCGTCACCACCTCGGTGGAGTTTGAACCAATGTCGGACGGTGAGATAGAGCGCTATCTGCTCTCTCAAAAACCTTACGACAAGGCCGGCTCCTACGGGATACAGGATCCACTGTTGGCTTGTCATGTCAGGCGTATTGAGGGGTGTTACTACAATGTGGTGGGGCTCCCGCTCTCTGCAGTCTGCAAGGCGCTGAAGGGGTTTTTATAGAAAAATCTATCTTTACGCACAGAGCTACCGGGAGTGGGTTTATGCTTGAGAATTAATAATTGGTGAGACGGTTTTTTGCTGGGAAACTTCGGATTATCGTTAACAGCCACTCGCGCCGGCCCCACCCTGACACCTCCAATAACGAGAAATCGTCAACCACGAAACAGGAGTACCTGCTGATTTGCTGCCAGACGCGGCAAGTCACAGAACGATAAAATACGATTATTTCTCGGGTATACTCTTCAGCGTCTCAACAAGAAAGTCCCAGAATTTGCCGACAGATGCAATGTTCACCTTTTCATCCGGCGAGTGGGGAAAACGAATGGTAGGGCCAAAAGAGATCATGTCAAGATCGGGATAGGTGCCGCCCAAAATCCCGCATTCGAGACCTGCATGTATGGCTGTAATTTTTGGGATATTGCCGAACCTCTTGTAATACACCTCTTCCATGGTCTTCAGAATGGGCGAATCAGGATTGGGTTTCCAGCCGGGATAGGCTCCATCAAAGAGAGATTCAGCGCCAGCAAGATCCGAAATGCTTTTCAGCATGATTGCAAGATCATCTCTGGAGGAGTCAACCGAGCTTCTGAAGAGATAGTCAACAGTAATCGCTCCATTTCCTGACCATATAATTGCAAGGTTATTGGAGGTCTCAACCAGACCATCCATCTCGTTGCTCATGCGCATAACCCCATTTGGAGAGGCAGAGATGGCGTTCAAAAATCTTATAAAGAGAGCCTGCTCAATCACCGTTACCGGTAGCTCAGCGGTAATCACCTCAATCTTCAGGGTGGGCTCAACGGCTGACAACTCCTGCTTGATAACGCTGCTCAAAATTGAAAAATGATCAAGAAAATCCTGCACTCTGGCGACAGGAAGAGCGATATGGGCAAACGATTCACGCGGAATGGCGTTGCGAAGGCTTCCCCCGTTGATGGATGCCAGCAGCAACCCACAAGTGCGTTGACCCTGATAAAGAATCCGGTTCATGATCTTGTTGGCATTTCCACGGCCAAGGTGAATATCCACGCCACTGTGGCCGCCCTTTAACCCTGTTACCCTGATCCTGAACCCTTTGTAATCGGATGGAAGCGGTGCGTCATGATAACGAAAGGTCATCCTCCCGTTCGTGCCACCGGCACAGCCAATAAAGAGTTCCCCCTCATCCTCCGAATCCATGTTGATCAAAATATCACCCTTGAGCAGACCAGGTTTCAGGCCGGTGGCTCCGCTCATCCCTGCCTCCTCATCAGTGGTGAAAAGCGTTTCAATCGGGCCATGCTGCAGCTCTTGCGATGCAAGCACGGCCATTGCCGCAGCAACACCCATTCCATTGTCGGCACCGAGGGTCGTGCCGTTAGCCCGAACCCAGTCGCCATCAATGATGGTTTCAATGGGGTCAGTTTCAAAGTCGTGAAGCTTGTCACTATTCTTCTGCGGCACCATATCAAGATGGGATTGCAGAATCACACTCTTCCGATTCGCCATTCCATGAGTAGCCGGTTTACTGATGAGAACATTGCCAACGTCGTCAACAACGCTCTCCAATCCGAGATTTTTACCAAAATTGACAATAAAAGCCCTGATCTTCTCCTCTTTTTTTGAGAGACGGGGAATCTGCGTCAAGCAGTAAAAATAACTCCACACCTCCTGTGGATTGAGCTGCCGAATCTCCTCACCCATGCTCACCCCTCTCTTTTACGCATGAGATCAACAAGCTCTGCGGTACGGGAGGCCTGTTTTTCAACAGCAACCGCAAGGCGTTCCATATCAGAGCATCGTCCGCGCTCTGTTTCGGTATCGAAGAGGATAGGTTTCTGAAAGCCTTCAGATAACCGGAAAATATGGATGCAGAGTTTCATGAGCACAACATAGAGCACTGGCAGCAGATATTCACCGAAAACGACCGACATCTCTTTATAGTGCTGCGCCAATGCCGCCCAGTCTGCGCTGAAGAGCAGATCCCATTTCGTAAAGAAATAGAGATAGACCATCGGATGAAAAACCAGAAGGAGACGCATCACTTTTGACTGCCGCTGATTTGGCTGTTCACTTTCATATTTTGAAAGCAACCATGGGAAATGGCCCACGAGCATTGCCGCCCTTCGGTCGTTCAGGTAGCGAGCACCCTGCAGCGCAGATTCAATAAACGAAGAGACCTGGATCAAAAGCACCGTTGAGAGAATCATAGCCAAAAAAGAGTAATTAAACTCATCAAATTTGAACGATCCGGCAAGGTAAGGGAGCGTAATGGTTTTTGGCTTGATAATAATAAACAGCAGGGCAATTCCGGCAAGCAGCAGCGAAAAGGTGTGGAGCTTGCGGGCATGGCGCAGGCTTTCGAGCACCGCCTCAGCACTGGCCCCCTGCATGGAGTTGCCGGGTGGATCGATGCGCAGCAAAGCCGCAGAGTCGGTCACCGGCGAATAAAGTCCATTCACACCAACATCGCACCCCCGGATATCGTCATATTGCGTAAAGATATCAATCGCGCTTTTGCTGAAATTCACTCCCCTCAGGTATGCCTGGTTGAGGTTCGTTCCGCGCAGGTCGGCACCACTGAGATCCGCCTCTTCAAGGTTGACTCCTCGCAGATCGAGTGAGGCAAGGGTGGCATCCCTGAGATCGGGACAAACATCCGGATGCTCTTTACGCCAGAGGTTCCAGGTGGAAACGCTCTCTTTGAGCAGTCGCAACTGTTCTGAATCTGCCATAAGGTTTATCCTGGAGACATTTCGAGCATTCGCCTGATAGAACCAAGAGCCGCAAGACGAAGCGTCTCCTCCACCACAATTTCCGGCCTCCTGTTTACCATGCACTGGTAGAGCTTTTCAAGAGTGTTCTGCTTCATCTGGGTGCAAACTCCACGATGATTATCCGGCGCTTTCGGTGCTGTCATAAAAATTTTATCCGGTGAACGCCTCTGCATTTCGTAAAGAATCCCTGGCTCTGTAGCAACAATAAACTTTCGGCAAGGGCTTGAGGCCGTATAATCAAGCAAAGCCTTGGTTGAACCAACAAAGGCAGCATGACGAAGCACCTCTCCCTGGCATTCAGGATGGGCTATAAGCTCCGCATCAGGGTGCTCCGCACAGGCCCTAAGCATATACTCCTCCGAAAAATCATCATGCACATAACAGTAGCCCTGCCAGAGCGCCATCTCTCTGTTAAACTTTTGAGCAATATAAGCACCAAGATTTCTGTCGGGACCAAAAATGATCTGCTGGTTGTCTGGAATCTGACGAATAATATGTTCGACATTGGAAGAGGTGCAGGTGATATCGGAGAGTGCCTTGATCTCAGCAGTCGAATTAATATAGGTAATCACAATCGAGCCAGGATACTGCTCCTTGAATCTCCTGAACTCATCAGCAGGACAACTGTCGGCAAGTGGACAACCGGCATGGGCATCAGGCATCAGCACCTGCTTGCGAGGATTCAATATTTTGGCAGTTTCAGCCATAAAATAGACACCGGCAAAAATAATGACATCAGCATCATTTTTTTCGGCTGCCCGGGCAAGCGCAAGACTGTCACCAACAATATCCGCCACCTGCTGTATCTCTGGAACAGTATAATAGTGAGCAAGAATAATGGCGTTCATCTCTTTTTTGAGCCGCTTGATGCGCTGAAAAAGCTCCTGATTTAAAGAGTTGGCTGTGTTGTTTGATGCAAGATCTCTGTTCATGAGAGAGGTATAGAGTCAGTTTCCAGAAAAAAGTGAAGATGTACCCCTTAGCGGAGATAGTAGTCAAGATCGTCATCTTCCCTGATCAAAAGCAAGATGGCTGCATTCGGAACAATAATATAGCGTTCATCATCATATTCAATCTCATAAGAGCTGTTCTGGATAAAAATCGCCATATCACCCACCTTTGCCTGAAGCGGAATGTATTGTGCTACGGCAACATGCTCTTTCCATGGTTCATCAGACTCCGGAGGTGGGCCGACAGGATACCCCGGTCCGGTTTTAATGATATATCCTGTCTGGATTTTCTCTTTTTCCTGAACGCCGGGGGGAAGATAGATGCCAGATTTTGTTCTTTCGCCAGGAGATTTTGGTTTGATTAATACTCTATCACCGACAACAACGAATTTATCTGTTATATTCACACTTTTGCTCACTATCCCTTTATTTTAATTAAACTTAAATAAACTAAAAAAATTGCCTCGGAACAAATATGGAACAATTGCTGTCATTTATCGCTTCATGCATGATCGTGCGTCGGAAGGTAGTGAATAAATCCAATAAGCACAAAATGAGCGATTTTCACTCCCAACCCGATGTGATCGGAAAATAAGAATTCCACAGAGCTAACGTAAAAAAGACCCATAGAGAGTCAGTAACGTCCGGTAAAAAAATTAAAATGGTCTGAAACAACTTGAAAAACAGCGATATTAAAAGTGACCAAACCTTTGATATCAGTAACATTCACAAGGAGTTTCAGACCATGCGACAAATTACAACGATAATGGGTGAGTTACTAAAAATTCTTCCTCGATATGAATTTGAAAAACTCGAAAAGCAGCATCGAAGCAACCATTACACCAAGTATTACACAGGATGGCAGCAATTGGTGACGCTGCTGTATTCCCAGATTGCAGGTCACGATAGTCTACGAGCTATTCAGACGAGCCTTGGCGTTCATTCTAACAAGTGGTATCACCTTGG
>Ga0194060_10000183_pt1 | contig 44470 bp, 52 predicted proteins | sample SepL225m_MetaG_FD_163427 | JGI IMG/M metagenome (GOLD analysis project Ga0194060, IMG submission 163427) | Anoxic zone freshwater microbial communities from boreal shield lake in IISD Experimental Lakes Area, Ontario, Canada - Sep2016-L222-5m | ecosystem: Environmental > Aquatic > Freshwater >...
ATTTAGTGGTTGGTCAGGCACATCGGGATACTCAGGTTTCTCAGGAACTTCTGGTGTATCTGGTTGGTCTGGCACTTCTGGTGTCAGTGGATGGTCTGGCACTTCCGGTTACTCAGGATTTAGTGGTTGGTCAGGCACATCGGGATACTCAGGTTTCTCAGGAACTTCTGGTGTATCTGGTTGGTCTGGCACTTCTGGTGTCAGTGGATGGTCTGGTACTTCAGGTAAGTCAGGCTACTCAGGCATCAGCGGATATTCTGGCTTCTCTGGCTATTCAGGCGATTCAGGTGTATCTGGTTGGTCAGGCACTTCGGGTGTCAGTGGCTGGTCAGGAACGTCAGGCAAATCAGGCTACTCCGGCATCAGCGGATATTCTGGCTTCTCTGGCTACTCAGGAATCAGTGGATACTCAGGATTCAGTGGAACATCTGGCATCTCTGGCTACTCAGGATTCAGTGGAACATCTGGCATCTCTGGCTACTCGGGATTCAGTGGCTGGTCTGGTACATCCGGCTACTCAGGGTTCAGTGGAACATCTGGCATCTCTGGCTACTCGGGATTCAGTGGCTGGTCTGGAACATCAGGTATTAGTGGTTACTCAGGATTCAGTGGCTGGTCTGGTACATCCGGCTACTCAGGGTTCAGTGGAACATCTGGCATCTCTGGCTACTCGGGATTCAGTGGCTGGTCCGGTACATCTGGATACTCAGGTTTCTCGGGTACATCTGGTGTCTCTGGCTGGTCTGGAACATCTGGCATCTCTGGATACTCAGGCTTCTCAGGAACATCAGGCATTAGTGGATACTCAGGATTCAGTGGAACATCCGGTACTAGTGGCATCTCTGGATACTCAGGCTTCTCAGGAACCAGTGGTATCTCCGGATACTCGGGCTTCTCAGGAACCAGCGGTGTCTCTGGTTGGTCAGGCACATCTGGTGTCAGTGGATGGTCAGGCACTTCAGGTACATCGGGATACTCAGGATTCTCAGGAACTTCTGGCATCTCTGGTTACTCGGGCTTCTCTGGAACTTCTGGTATCTCTGGATACTCAGGCATCAGTGGTTGGTCTGGCACATCGGGATACTCAGGGTTCAGTGGTTGGTCTGGCACATCAGGATACTCAGGGATTAGTGGATGGTCTGGTACATCTGGTACATCGGGATACTCAGGATTCTCAGGAACTTCTGGCATCTCTGGTTACTCGGGCTTCTCTGGAACTTCTGGTATCTCTGGATACTCAGGCATCAGTGGATGGTCTGGTATATCTGGCTACTCAGGCATCAGTGGATGGTCTGGTATATCTGGCTACTCAGGCATCAGTGGATGGTCTGGAACATCTGGTGTCCCGGGTCCGGCAACTGCCATCAATGCCACATCAGTTGTAACTGGAACATTCTACATCGTTGGTGTTGCAGCAACTGGCTCTAATCAGACGCCAAGTGCAGCAACAGGTGCGTCGATTACTAACACCATTAGTTTCAATGCTCTTGATGGAACGGTCAATGCGGTGATATTCAACACAACGTCGGATATCACACAGAAATCTAACATCGTTAATATTGTCAACGCGGTGGATACGGTGACTAAACTACGCGGTGCTGAGTTTGATTTGACAAAGTATGGAACTAAATCGTCTGGTGTCATCGCTCAAGAGTTAGAAAAGATCATTCCGCATCTGGTGTCAACTGACATAAATGGTTTGAAGAGTGTGAACTACGCCGGTCTTGCAGGCTACTTCATCGAAGCCATCAAGGAACTTGGCGCGCAAGTAAAAACTCTACGAGACAAATAATATGACAATATTTTTAGATCACTTTCTATCTTCAGTTGGGATGGCAGGTGCCAAAGGCGATAAGGGTGATGCTGGAGCCAGAGGACCTTCGGGAGGTGGGGGAGGTGGTCTTACTCCTACTGTGATCAAAATATCGGCGTTTACGGCAGCGGCAAATGATCTTGTTCGAATTGACTCAACAGCCGGTGCGTTCACCGTTACCCTTCCTGCTGGTGCAGACGGTGATTGCATTTCGATATTGGATGTGGCATGTAAGTGTGCCATAAATAATGTGCTTGTTGCTGCATCAGGATCAGATACCGTTTCAGGTGACCCTACTGGATTGAATATCAACATCGGTGACGCATACGTGCCGCCTACATTTCAGGGACACCCGCGATAGTGGCAGCAGGCAAGAACTTCCGCACTGGTGAATCCGAGGCTTTTGCCTCCGGCTCGTACGACTACTGGTCGGCGTCGGAGTACTCCACGACGTACTCGTGGTACCAGTACTGGAACTCGGGCTATCCCGGCTGCCAGACCCTCAACTCTAAGACGCTTGTCAGCCATGTACGGGCTGTCAGGCGATCAATCATCTAAGGACATCCCATGAAATACCTCAAATTCACCTACGTCGATGCCCAGACCGGCCCCAAGTTCCCGCCCGTGGTAGGCCTGTCATTCGTGTGGGCGCGTGAGTCGGCCTACCCAACCGATGTGCCGCAGTTCTTTGGCACCTGCCCGGACGACAGTGACACGCAGATCGACGGCGTGCTGGGCATCTTTAATCAGGCCGATTGGGAGCAGATGCAAGCCGATGAAATGGAGCGTCGGCCAAACTCAGCAACAAGCCTCAGAGCAGAGCGTGATAAGCGCCTCGCCGCCTGTGACTGGACCCAAGTTGCTGATGCTCCTGTGGTTCAGGTTGCATGGGCCGCATACCGCCAAGCCTTGCGTGATGTTCCCGCACAGGCAGGTTTCCCCTTGACTGTTGAATGGCCCAGCAAACCGGAATAAACCATGTCCAAAAACCTAAACACAATTATCAACGCGGCACCAGCAGGTATCGAATGAGGCTGCTTGGCTGGCTTCGCCAGTCGGGGCACCAGGTTCCTAACAATTCTTAATATAGTTTCTGTCTAATAATTTTCTCTGCTAATAGGGGCACTATAAATACTACATGAAGTATTCGATAGTAATCCCTACCTATAACCATTGCGCTGATTTTCTCATCCCCTGTCTTGATTCCATTCAAAAGTTCTCCTCAATGGCAGAGGTTGAACTGGTCATTGTGGCTAATGGATGCACTGATGATACCATTGCGTATATTCACTCACTGACCCATCTCAATCTGCAACTCGTTTGGACAACAGAGGCACTCGGATACACAAAAGCAACCAATCTCGGCATACGACAAGCCAGTGGCGACTATGTTGTGCTGATGAACAACGATCTTGTTCTGCTGGAACAACCAAAGGATCAATGGTTAGAGATGCTTTCGGCACCGTTTTCAGAAAAAACAACAGGTATCACCGGTCCGGTCAAATTTGATTGGGATTGCGGCGGTAACACATACGAGTGCATGGCATTCTGGCTGGTGATGATGCGTCGAGAACTATTCAGTGAAATCGGTATTCTTGACGAAATCTATTCACCTGGCATGGGTGAAGATGGCGACTTCTGTATCAGAACAACCCGGGCTGGATATTCTCTTGTTGGTGTTCCGCAGGATGTTAAGGGACATTTTGATACCGGTATTGTCTCACAGCAGTTTCCCATCTTTCATGTAGGCAACGGCACGTTTGCTGATGATAATGATGAAAAGAACGCTGTCATTGCCCGTAACAACATCATCCTTGCTGAAAAATACGGCAGAAAAGAAAATAGCAACGTAGGCAAGTGGACATGGTATCAGGGTATGGAAGACAAAATCCCATACGGTGACACACTGACATACGCCCTTGGTGCTGACTTCCTAAAAGAATGTGATATCGTTGAAGACTGGGGATGCGGCACCTGCTTCATGTCAACCGTGTTAGATCCTGCTATTACATATGTGGGTGTTGACGGATCATTCTCAAAGTTTGCCGATAAGATAGTTGATCTGGTGCAGTATCGTCCGGCGATTCGTCCACATGGTATTTTCATGCGTCATGTCATTGAGCATAATACTGAATGGAAGGCTGTTTTAGAGAACGCCGTGGCAAGTTTTCAGGACAAAATGGTTCTGGTAATCTTCACTCCTATCAACACCACAGGAACGGTGGTTCTTTCACATGATCCTACTATTGGTGTCCCTGATGTGTCCCTGAGCATGACTGATCTGTTAGATTGTCTGCATGGGCTGAAGTTCAGCATGGAAGAACTGCCGTCAGGCACGATGTATGGCAAAGAATACATCTTTTACATTGAACGCTCCACAAAACAACTAACAACAAGCATCGTCATCCCTACATATAATCATCTGGATGATGCGCTTCGTCCGTGCCTGGATAACATGCTGGCATACACCAATCTTGCCGACAAAGAAATAATCGTTGTGGCAAACGGCTGCACAGACAACACCAGAGAGTATCTGAAAAGCAAGTCAGAGATAAGAACAATCTGGCTTACTGAACCGCATGGGTATATCAAGACGGTGAACTGGGGCATTGCATCATCATCCGCACCGCTTGTGGTGCTGAACGACAATGATTCTATTCTGATGCCGCAAGCCATGGATGCATGGATTGATATTCTTGCGGCGCCATTCAGTGATGAAAAAGTAGGAGCCACAAGCCCGTTCGCCAATGAATACACCAATCTGGGTCTGGTTCTTCACTCCGGTTGCACCATGTATAATCGTCAACTGCTCAGAAACATTGGTATGTTTGATGAAATCTACCATCCCGGATACATGAGCGACTCAGATGTGTCCATGAAAATCTGGTCTGCCGGATACAAATGCCTGGAAGTTCCTGAGAGTCAAAAAGATAGAGTGTATGCCGGAGGCATGTTCCAGATCAACTTCCCAGTGGTTCATACCGGACATGTGCAGACCATGGACAAAGTCAAAGACGAACCCATCATCAAAAAGAATCATGAGATTCTCTACTCTCGTTACGGCAAGAAGAAATATTCCATTGTCATTCCGACATACAATCATTGCGATGATCTGTTGAAGCCATGTATTGATTCCATCAAAGAGTTCACTGATTTGTCTGATGTTGAGATTATCGTTGTGGCAAACGGATGTGTTGATAACACCCGAGAGTATCTGGCCGGATCAACGATCCCGATAAAGGTTCTATGGTTTGATCAAGGCATCGGATACACCCGAGCTACTAACGAAGGTATCAAAATCTCCACTGGTGAGTATGTCATTCTGCTGAATAACGACACAATGTTTCTGCCGCAGGCCAGAAATGACTGGCTTACTCGACTGGTGACCCCATTCGAAGATCCTAAGACGGGCGTCACTGGCGTTCTTGAGTTATACGACAAGTCAGCAGAATCTCACTTTCTGGTGTTCTTCTGTGTGATGATCAAACGCACTCTGTTCGATGAGATAGGCATCCTTGATGAGATATTCTCACCGGGATACGGTGAAGATATTGACTTCTGTATTAGGGCGAAGCGCGCCGGATACGAATGTAAATGGGTGAACACGGTGTTCTATCAAGACGACCGCCGATGCACCACTTTCCCGATCTGGCATAAGAATAACCAGACGTTCGGGGAGATTCCTGAATACGGTTCAGAGATAGTTATACGAAACAGCAAAGTGCTGGCACAACGATATGGAAAAAAAATGAAATACTCAATAGTTATACCGACATACAACCACTGTGACGATCTGTTACAGCCGCTGTGCGAGAGTATTCAAAAATATACAGACATGAGCAACCTTGAAGTTATCATCGTGGCCAATGGATGTACAGACAACACCAGAGCATATGTGGAGAGTCTCGGTGCTCCATTCAAACTAGTGTGGTCCGAAGAGGCTATTGGATATACCAAGGCAACTAATCTTGGCATCAAGGTTGCCATTGGCGAGTTTGTAGTTCTGTTGAACAACGACACTGAGATGCTGCCACAAGAACAGAATAAATGGTTGGACATGCTTGAGAAGCCGTTCGCTGACCCTAAAGTAGGCATCGTCGGTCCTCTGGAATTGTTTGACACCTACTCAAATCATCATGTGCTAATCTTCTTCTGCGTCATGGTCCGAAACACAATCTTTGCTGAGATTGGCATTCTTGACGAGATTTACTCACCGGGTGGAGGAGAAGATATTGACTTCACCATCAGGGTGAAGAAGGCCGGATACAAGTCAGTTCCTGTATCTTCTGTGGTATACAGTCCCGAAGAGGCTACAAATGTCGGTCCGATGCCTATCTGGCACAAAGACAACCAGACCTTCAAGGATATCCCTGAATACGGCAAAGTCATCATCAAGAAGAACGGTCTGCTGAACTGCCGGCGATACAACGACAATCTAAAACTCAATATCGGTGCCGGCGGCATTGACTACCCGGGCTTTCTGTCAGTTGATCTGTATGATAAACGCGCCCTGATTAAAATGGACATCACAAAGTTGGAGTTTGATGATAACTCAGCCACAGAACTCATGGCAAGTCATGTGTTTGAGCATCTGAACCCGTATCACTCGGTTGACATTTTGAAGGACTGGCTGCGTGTGCTGAAGCCGGGTGGCAAACTATCTATGGAGATGCCTGATATTGAGAAGTCATGTCGCAGTTTTCTGGAGAAGCCCGACTACTTCTCTCGTCTCGGAGTCATCAATGTGATCTATGGCAGCGTAAACACCACAGAAGAAGGTGGACCTGACAACATCACTGCGCCTCATCTGTTCGGATGGTGGCCAGAGTCAATGTTCTATCATCTACAGCAAGCCGGGTATGTTGATATTAGTTTCCCTTCAGAGAAATGGCCTCATCCTGGTGACAACTTCCGCGTTGAAGCGTACAAACCCGCAAGGACGATAGATCGTGAAAGTCTCCGGTCGCAAGAACCAATGACATACGAAGAAATATTTGTACTTGATTCTTACGGAGTTGAAACCGACGATGTACGTGGTAAGCAGGTAATTGATGTTGGTGGGAATCTTGGCATGTTCTCATTGGCATGCGTAGAAAAGGGCGCATCCAAAGTCATATGTGTAGAGGCCCAGCCGGTGATATTCTCACTGGGGTTAGTGAATAATGTAAAACAATACCCAATGATAGTTCCGGTGAACCTTGCCATGACTGCCACGGACTGCGGCCAAGTTCATATCCTGAACGAACATGTGGGTTCTAAGGTAGGTGGTGAAATCGGGGAGTTAGTAGAAACTATTACACTGGGCTCTCTGTTATATCAACACAATATACTAGGTGACGATTTGGTATTGAAGCTGGACTGTGAGGGGTCTGAATTTGATATTTTAATGGAAGCTGATAAGGAGACCATCCGTCGCTTCGGTGTTATTTTCATTGAGATTCATAATAATACAAACCCTGATCCACGATACAAGGACTCCGGCATTGTCATTGACCGACTACAAGAATTTGGCTTTACCAGAGTAAAGGATGGAGGCATGGTGGTGTATAATTCAGACGGCACCGCAACAAGTTTAGGAGTGTTTGTACAGAAATGGAAGCGCGTATGATTTTATGTTGCGTATGTACCCGTGGGCGGTACGACACCACGCTGCCGCTGGCCATTCAGGCCGTGGTCAATCAGACAAAGAAGATTGACAAACTGGTCATCTTCGATGACAACGATGAGCCGAAAGACCTAAGAGAAAATCAAATCTACAAACATCTGCTTGAATCGCTGAACTACAAAGGCATCGAATGGGAGTGGGTGTATGCTCTAAGGAAGGGTCAGCACTACTCTCATCAGATGGCAAACGAAAAGGGATATGAGTTTGTCTGGCGCGTAGATGATGACTGTCGCCCGGAACAGAATGTTCTGGAGAACCTGCTTAGTCATATGACTCCGACAGTCGGTGCGGTTGGCGGTTCAATACTGACCCCACCATTCGCTCCTGTCACCAACGCCACTGGCAGAATTGAAGATATCTACACAGAGCCGAACCTGCAATGGGACATGATCAAAGAGGTGAAGTCAGTTGACCATCTTCACTGTTCGTTCCTTTATCGTGCCGGCATTCATGATTACAATCTCAACCTTAGTAGAGTGGCACACCGCGAGGAAACGCTGTTCACTTACGGACTGAAGCAAAAGGGATATGACATTCTTGTGGTGCCTGATGCAGTCACCTGGCATATGAAGTATAACAACGGAGGCATCAGATCAGACAACCGAGAGTTATTTGAGCATGATGAACGAATCTTCCAGAATACCATTGGCTTCAAAGACAACACCGTCGTGGTGCTTGATAACGGCATAGGCGATCATATTGTGTTTAAGCATGTGTTGCCGCTGCTCAAGAATCCTGTGGTATTCTCATGCTATCCTGAAGTTATTCCAGGCAGATCAATACAAGAAGCAAAGGACCTGTTTGGTCCACTTGATCAATGGAGTATCTATCGAAAAATGGACGAGTGGCACTGGACTGACTCGTTAGAAAATGCCTTTAGAAAGATGTATAAAGTATGAAACTAAATCTGGGTTGTGGAACTGATTACCAAGAAGGGTATATCAACGTTGATATGTATACCGACTCAAAAGTCGATGCGAAATTTGACATCAGCAAAATTCCATATGAGGATAACACCGTGGATGAAATCAAGGCGTTTCATGTCATTGAACACTTTGACTTTCATGAAGGTATGGCGGCACTAAAGGAGTGGTGTCGGGTATTAAAACCTGGTGGACGACTCTATATGGAAACGCCGGACTTCATGGCATCATGTAAAGATTTTGTCAACGGTGACATTGCTTATCAGAATCATCTCTACGGTCATTTCTTTGCCACACCGTGGATTCCTGGACAGACGCATAAGTTCCTATTTACTGAGTATCAACTTCGTGTTCAACTAGGTTGGTGTGGATTTGAAAATATGAACCGACTTCCGGCGGCATCTGGCTATCTTGAACACTATCCTGCTCATATATTTCTGACCATGGAAGCCTTTAAGAAATGAGAGTATCCATTGTAATACCGGCGTATCAACCGGCATCCCTCCTTGAGGGGTGTTTGATGGGCATATGTAAAAACACCACGCTAACTGACGTTGAAGTTATCGTGGTATGCAATGGCAGCGATGAACCAAGTGCTTCAATGGTAATAGGCACCGGGTTCAAACTATACTGGACACCAGAGGCCCTCGGTTTCACCAAGGCAGCCAATATAGGATTCAAACTGGCCACAGGTGACCTTGTGGTCATTCTCAACACTGATGCACACATTCTAGATTATGCTCCGAAAGATGCATGGTTGAATAGATTGACACGCCCGTTTGACGACCCGAGAGTCGGTATCACCGGGCTCGGGTTCATGGGGTCACGACACGGCACATACGCCCCGTTTTATTGCACCGGCATTCGTCGCTCTCTGTTTGACGAACTGGGGTATCTTGATGAACGCTTCTCACCAGGATACGGCGAAGATGCTGACTTCTGCTATCGTGTCAGAGCAGCCGGATATGAGTTGGTGCAGGTTGATGTGGCTACACCGACCGCGGATAATCTAAGTACTGTCACGGACTTCCCAGTATGGCATGCCGGTGAGCAATCATTCATGGACAAAGAAAAGCGCCAGCAGTATGTAAATAACGGGTATAAACTACTTGAAGAAAAATGGGGAAAAGAATGATTATCATATCACCGTACGCACAAAAACTACCAAACGGTCAGGAGAACCCGAAGAACTACCCTTACTGGGCTGAACTGATATCAATGATCAACGAGCCAATAGTTCAAATCGGTGTCGCCGGAGAGAAGGCCTTGGTACCTGACTTCAGAACTAATCTGCCGTTTACTGAACTGACCAAGCTGGTGAATGAATGTCGCACCTGGATATCAGTTGATTCTTTCTTTCAACACTTTTGTTGGGACCTTAATAAGCCCGGGATAGTAATATTCAGTCAATCAGATCCGAAGATATTTGGCCACCCGGAGAATACTAATCTACTTAAAGACCGTAAATATCTTCGTCCAAATCAGTTTTGGCTATGGACACAAACCGTATATGACATAGATGCGTATGTCTCACCTGAAGTAGTATTCGGTCATCTAAGATAAATACTAGGACGAGTTCTTCGGAACAATGATGTCAGGGAGTACTAAATGTCAATTAAAATAAGCGGCAATACAATCTTGCCAGATTCAAACGGGAATGCACGCGGCGAGGTTGCAATCGGCGTAGGTGTCGGACTTGCAACGAGCACCGGTACAAATAATACCGCAATCGGCACTGGCGCTCTGGCGTCCAATACAACAGGTGCCAACAATTTGGCTATTGGTGTAGGTGCGTTATGTAAGAACACCACTGGCTGTAATAACACCGCAATCGGTTGCTGTGCTTTATACGCGTCAAACGCTACTGGCAATAACATCGCAATCGGAGCAAACGCTGGAAACGCAATCACCACTGGTGTCAACAACACTATCATCGGACCGTATGTAGGCGCTGCCGATCTGATCAACACAATCTACCTTCAAGCAGGTACTAACTGTCTACAGGTAACTGGCGCCGGAGCATTAACGGTTAATGGTGCGGCTCCTCCTAGTGGCCCACCAAGTTTGTCAGCCACATACAACAACCTCGGCATTGGCACTGGCGCTCTGGCGTCCAATACTACAGGTGCCAACAATTTGGCTATTGGTGTAGGTGCGCTCTGTAAAAACACCACCGGCAGGAATAACACCGCAATAGGATGCGGTGCGCTCTACGGCAACACCACCGGCAACAATAACTTCGCCCAAGGATTCCAGGCGCTCCGCAGCAACACCGTCGGCAGTAATAACACTGCCCAAGGTTATCTGGCGCTCAAGTGCAACACCTACGGCTGTAATAACACTGCCCAAGGATACCAGGCGCTCTTCTGCAACACCTACGGCAGTAATAACTTCGCCCAAGGACCCTCTGCGCTCAAGTGCAACACCACCGGCAACAATAACTTCGCCCAAGGACTCTGGGCGCTCCGCAGCAACACCACCGGCTGTAATAACTTCGCCCAAGGATATCTGGCGCTCTATGGCAACACCTACGGCAATAATAACTTCGCCCAAGGATACAAGGCGCTCTACTGCAACTCCACCGGCAGTAACAATACCGCGATAGGATTGACGGCGCTCCTCAGCAACACCTACGGCAATAATAACTTCGCCCAAGGAAACCAGGCGCTCTATGGCAACACCACCGGCAGTCATAACACCGCAATAGGATACCTGGCGCTCGGCTCCAACACCACCGGCTGTAATAACTTCGCCTCAGGATACCAGGCGCTCTACAGCAACTCCACCGGTTGTAATAACATTGCAATAGGAAACTTTGCGCTCTACTACAACACCTACGGCAAACATAACACTGCCCAAGGTTATAAAACCCTCTACAGCAACACCACCGGCAGTAATAACTTCGCCCAAGGAAACCAGGCGCTCTCCAGTAACACCACCGGCAGTCATAACATTGCAATAGGATACTACGGGCTCTACAACAACACATATGGCAGTAATAACTTCGCCTCAGGATACCTGGCGCTCTACAGAAACTCCACAGGCAATAGTAACTTCGCCCAAGGTTCCAATGCGCTCTACGGCAACACCTCCGGCAATAACAACTTCGCCTCAGGATTATGTGCGCTCGCCAAAAACACCACCGGTTGTAATAACTTCGCCCAAGGTTATAAAACCCTCTACGGCAACACCTCCGGCATCAATAACACCGCGATAGGAAATAAGGCGCTCTACAACAACACCACCGGCAGTAATAACATTGCCCAAGGATACTGGGCCCTCTATGGCAACACCACCGGCTGTAATAACATTGCCCAAGGATACTGGGCCCTCTATGGCAACACCACCGGCAGGAATAACTTCGCCTCAGGACGCGGGGCGCTCAGCAAAAACACCACTGGCAGTAATAACACCACTATAGGATCCTGTGCGCTCGGCTTCAACACCACCGGCAGTAATAACACCGCGATAGGATCCTGTGCGCTCTACTGCAACACCTACGGCAGTAATAACTTCGCCCAGGGATACAAGGCGCTCTACTGCAACACCACCGGTTGTAATAACTTCGCCTCAGGGGCCAACGCGCTCACCAGCAACACCTCTGGCTGTAATAACACCGCAATAGGATGCCAGGCGCTCCGAAACAACACCATTGGCAATAGTAACTTCGCCCAAGGATACAAGGCGCTCGGCTCCAACACCACCGGCAGTAATAACTTCGCCCAAGGATATCAGGCGCTCTACGGCAACACCACCGGCAGTAATAACACCGCAATAGGATGGCGGGCGCTCTTCAACAACACCACTAGCTGCAATAACACCGCAATAGGAAACTCGGCGCTCGCCAGCAACACCACCGGCGTTAATAACACCGCAATAGGATTATGTGCGCTCGCCAAGAACACCACCGGCCACAACAACTTCGCCTCCGGATACCAGGCGCTCTACAACAACATCGCCGGCTGTAATAACTTCGCCCAAGGATGCAATGCGCTCCGCAGCAACACCGGCAAGCATAACTTCGCCCAAGGATCCCAGGTGCTCTGCAGTAACACCACCGGCTGTAATAACTTTGCCCAAGGATACTTTGCGCTTCGCAACAACACCACCGGCAATAACAACACCGCCCAAGGTTACAGGGCGCTCTATGGGAACACCATCGGCTGTAATAACGTCGCCCAAGGATACCGGGCGCTCTACAGCAACACTTGCGGCAATAACAACACCGCCCAAGGATACCGGGCGCTCTACGGCAACACCACAGGCGCTAATAACCTTGCCATTGGTTGCTGTGCGTTATGTAAGAACACAACAGGCAGTCATAACTTTGCATCAGGATTCCTGGCGCTCTACAGCAACACCACCGGCATCAATAACATCGGTATTGGTTGCTGCTCGTTATATAGCTCAAACGCCACTGGTAATAATATTGCTATTGGAGCAGATGCAGGTAAGGCAATAACTACTGGTGTTAACAACACGGTCATAGGCTCCTTGGTCGGTGCTGCGGGTTGCGTCTGTACCTTGTTGCTTGGTGCTGGCACCTGCGAACGTATCAGGGTTGACAATGGTGGGCTGTATGTTAACAATGTATTAACTGGCGGAGTATCACTAACTGCCACATACAACAACCTCGGTATTGGCACTGGCGCTCTGGCGTCCAATACTACAGGGTCGAATAACCTAGCTATTGGTGTAGGTGCGTTATGTAAGAACACCACCGGCTGTAATAACACCGCCCAAGGATACTATGCGCTCAACAGCAACACCACCGGCAGGAATAACACTGCAATAGGATACTGTGCGCTCTACAACAATACCATCGGCAGTAATAATATCGGTATTGGGTGCCTGGCGCTCTGTAAGAACACCACCGGCTGTAATAACACCGCCCAAGGATACTATGCACTCGCCACCAACACCACCGGCTGTAATAACTTCGCCCAAGGATTCCTGGCGCTCCGGTGCAACACCACCGGCTGTAATAACATCGCGATAGGATATCTGGCGCTCCAAGTCAACAACGTCGGCAGTAATAACACCGCCCAAGGATACTATGCGCTCAACAGCAACACCACCGGCAGTAATAACACGGCCATAGGATACAAGGCGCTCTACGGCAACACCACGGGCTGTAATAACTTCGCCCAAGGATTATGTGCGCTCACCAGCAACTCCACCGGCTGTAACAACTTCGCCTCAGGATTACAGGCGCTCTACAACAACACCACCGGTTGTAATAACACCGCAATAGGATCCAAGGCGCTCTATGGCAACACCACCGGCAGCAATAACTTCGCCCAGGGATACAGGGCGCTCAATGCAAACACCACAGGCAGTAACAATATTGGTATTGGTTGCTGTGCATTGTATAACTCAAACGCCACTAGTAATAATATTGCTATTGGTGCAGATGCAGGAAAGTCAATAACTACTGGTGTTAACAATACTGTGATCGGCAGCTTAGTAGCGGCCGCAGGCTGCGTCTGTACATTGCTTCTTGGAGCGGGGACATGTGAACGGATTCGTGTTGACAACGGCGGTCTATACGTCAACAACACTGGCCCGTATCCTACATCGAGTAGTCCAAGTCTGACAGCTACCTACAACAATCTAGGTATTGGTACTGGTGCTCTGGCGTCCAATACTACAGGGTCGAATAACCTAGCTATTGGTATTGGTGCTCTATGTAAGAATACTACCGGCATTAATAACACCGCAATAGGATGCAAGGCTCTCCTCAGCAACTCCATCGGCAATAATAACGTCGCCCAAGGATACCGGGCGCTCTACGGCAACACCACCGGCTGTAACAACTTCGCCCAAGGATACTGTGCGCTCAACGCCAACACCACCGGCAGGAATAACTTCGCCCAAGGTTACAAGGCGCTCAACGCCAACACCACCGGCTGGAATAACTTCGCCCAAGGTTACAAGGCGCTCAACGCCAACACCACCGGCTGTAATAACACTGCTATAGGATACCAGGCGCTCTACAGTAACACCTACGGCAGTCATAACTTCGCCCAAGGATGCAGTGCGCTCTACAGCAACACCACTGGCTGTAATAACTTCGCCCAAGGATATCTGGCGCTCTGCAGAAACACCACCGGCTGTAACAACTTCGCCCAGGGATACAAGGCGCTCGTCAGCAACTCCTACGGCAATAATAACACCGCTATAGGAAATAAGGCGCTCTACTGCAACGCCGACGGCAATAACAACTTCGCACAGGGGTGTACGGCGCTCTACGGCAACACCTTCGGCAGTTACAACTTCGCCCAAGGATACAAGGCGCTCAACAAAAACACCACCGGCTGTAATAACATCGGTATTGGTTGCTGTGCTGGATACACTGTTAACGGTGGCTCTAATAACATCCTGATAGGTGGCTGCGCTCTCCCATTAGCAGCAGCTTGTTCTAATACTATCACACTTGGTAATTCTAGCATTGCAACCATCCGTGCCCAAGTAACGTCAATCACGGCGCTATCTGACGCCAGAGATAAGAAAGACATCGTTGACATACCGCTCGGCCTCGACTTCATCCGTCAGATCAGGCCAGTGAAATTCACATGGAACATGCGGGATGGGTCGAAGGTTGGTCAAGGATACGCTGGTTTCATAGCCCAAGAACTCAAGCAAGTAATGGACTACCACCAGGCTAAGGAATGGCTTGAACTTGTTATCTCTAATGAAGATGAATCAAGGTATGAAGCTGCCCCGGGTAAGTTATTACCAGTTATGGTAAAAGCAATACAGGAACTCGCTCAACAGAACGACTCCTTGAAAAAGCGTATAGAGGCTTTGGAGCAACTAAATAGTTGATGAAACCACGAGGCGGCACCGAACTTTTATACTCAAACCTGAAAAAATATGTTCAGGCAGACTGGGCAAAATTCAATCTACTTCTTAGCTTTTGCCACCAAGGGTTAATAAACCCAAATAAAATAAATGTCATGTGGCAACATCTATATACAGATCAGGGTGCCATCACCGGCATGTCAAACCAGAACTTCATTGACGCCATTCAACATTTTGTTTGGGTCAGTAACTGGCAAATGAATCAGTTCAAAGAAAAATACGATTTATCAAATGCCAATAATCATGTCATTAAAAACGCCATTGAACCTATTCCATATATGGAGAAACCAACAGATCGGCTGCGGTTGATATATACATCCATGCCAAATCGTGGTTTGGAAATATTACTTGATGCTTTTCCATTGGTTCAGCGTGATGTGGAACTTGTTATCTATTCGTCAAACATCATATATGGCAAAGGATATCATGACATGATGGGCGCTGCCCACGATCAATTATTTGTCAGAGCCAAAGCAATGAAAAATGTCATATACAAAGGGTATGTCATGAATAAAGCAATTCGGTTGGCTCTACAACAATCTCATATTCTGGCATATCCAAGTATCTTTCCTGAGACCAGTTGTCTTGCTGCCATTGAAGCAGGCGCAGCCGGTTGTAAAATTGTCACCACGGATTTTGGTGCCCTTCCCGAAACATGCGGAGAATATGCCACTTATGTACCATACACCATGGATCGCCGGGCTCTGGCACATACATATGCTCAAGTGCTAACCGAAACTATTGACACCTACCAAAATAACATGTATAATCAATCAAACTGGTTTAACACCCAGTACTCTTGGGAAAACAGAAAACACGAATGGGAACATCTCTTAGCATAAGTCATCACTCCATTGAACACCGGATCGGTTATGTATTGAATATGCTTTCAAAGTGCCGTGACGAAAACCCGAACTACAGGGTTATTGACATCGGCGGCGCCATCAATAGTTGGTCTGCGCCAGTCGTTGACACAATAGTGGATATTAATCCTGGGGCTAAGACCATGATAATGGATATCTGTGTCTCCGGCGCATGGGATAAAGTGCTTAACTTAGTTGATCATCATGGTAAATATGATTATGCCATTTGCACCCATATCCTAGAGGACGTATACGATCCGTTTGTAACTTTGAACATGCTGCCTAGGATTGCCAAACGAGGTATCATTACCATGCCAAGCATCAGAACTGAACTAAGTAATGTGGAGAGTTCCTTCTATCTGGGATACATCCATCATCGTTGGTTATTCGGAGCAGAGGACAACGAGATGTTGGTCATTCCCAAACTTGGGATGCTGGAAGCATTGGCCAGAAATAAAATGGTGTATGAGAAAGACGTAGAAGAAATATGGTACGAGTGGGAAGATACCATCCCATATAAAATATTTATGGATAACTACCTCGGCCCAGATTCCAAAACAGTGGTAAAGCATTATAGTAAATTGATAGATATATGAAAAAAGTAATGATCGGCACCCCATCATATTCAGGCCAATTAGATGTTTGGTATGTGAATTCTCTATGTAATACGATTAAAATGTCGTATGAAAAAGATATTGAAATTATTCCTATGTGGATCAGTTTCGATGCCCTATTACAACGGGCCAGAAATGATACAATTGATGTTGCGCTAAAATCAGATGTGGACGAATTGATTTGGATTGACAGTGATATTGAATGGCAACCCGAATGGTTTTTTAAGCTATTAGAACACCCAGTCGATGTTGTGGGCGGGACTTATCGTAAAAAAGGCGATAGAGAAGAATATGTCATACGGCAATTAGAACGAAGAAAGCCAGACCCCGATACTGGTTTGATAGAAGTTGAAGGGCTTGGCACGGGATTTGTACGAATGAGTCGTAAATCAATGCAATATCTGTGGGATACTTCTAAGGCTTATATTGATCCTAAAGATAATAAAGAACGTCGAATGATATTTGATGTAGTCATCGAAAATGAAAGTTTGGTTAGCGAAGATATACATGCCTTTAATAAATTAGCGGCTGGAGGATTTAAGATCTGGCTCGACCCTTCTATGACATGTAATCATATAGGGCCGTATAAATTCAAAGGTGATTTCTTACCTTGGTATAAGCAAGGAATGTTAAGTCCTGGTAAACTAACCGAACCGGCAATATTGTCTAAAACTTTTTTACCTCCACGACAACTATGATTATTCCTATCGTTAGCTTAGATCGAAACTGTAATGGTTGCACGGTCTGTTGTGAAGGGTGGGCCACCGGTGTAGCTCACGGGCACAAATTTTATCCAGGTAGAAAATGTCATTATGTAAGTGACTCTGGCTGCACTATTTATGAAGATCGCCCAGAACAGCCGTGTAAGAATTTCAAGTGTGTTTGGTTGACAGATAAAACAGTCCCCGAATGGCTCAAACCTAATTTATCAGGAGCCTTAATGGCCCTCGAGGAAACCAAAGGAATAAAATTCATTACGATAAAGGAAACAGGAAAGAAGTTGGACGTACATGTATTATCATGGTTAATACACGCCTGTCAATCGGGCGCCATTACTAATTTCAGATATGAACTTGACGGTGGCTGGAATTTTATGGGAACGCCAGAATTTATGAAAATGATGGGCTCCACCAGGAAAAAACAATTATGAACTTTGTAATGCTCTCTGGTATTCCACGATCCGGTTCCCAAGTCCTATCTTCGTTGTTAAATCAACACCCGGATATATTCTCGTCAACAACTTCGCCGGTTATTGATCTATTGGATATCATTCATACCAACTGGCCTAGATTGTCATCACCACTGACTAATCCGGATCCGGACCAATACAAAAACATCATCAATGGTATGATTCATGGCGCGTATCATCATGTGAAGAAACCAGTTATCATTGACAAGAACAGAATATGGCCGAGACATGGGAAACTAATGAAAATGGCATTAGGGTGCCCACCGAAGATCATATGCACCATTAGACCTATTCCGGAAGTTCTGGCATCGTATATCCTACTTATTAACAAAAACAGTCATAAGACCACCTATATAGATCAGGATCTGATTGATCTTGGGTATGCCATTAATACAAAGAATAGATGTAAAATACTATGGGAGAAATACATAAACCAACCGTATACAAGTTTGCGAATAGGGCATAATGCCAAGTATGCTGATATGTGTTTTATTCAGTATGACGACATAGTAAACAATAGTCAGATGGTCATGGACAGGATAACAAAGTTCATTGGTATTCAAGATTGTATGGTGGATACAAACGCCCTGCAGCCAATGGATGAAAATGATTCGTACCATGGCGGGTTAGATGGATTACATGAGGTACGACCGGTTATGAAACGCACAAGCCCGCCGGCAGAAGAAGTAATAGGAAAAGACCTTGTGAGATTATATACTGAGATGAAACTGGATTTCTGGAATGATTGATTCATTTGCTCGCCGATTTAATGTGATGAAGAAAAATCAATGCCATATTCAATATGTTCTTGATATCGGTGCCTACCGCGGTGATTTTACCACTACTATCAAATCGGTTTGGCCTACAGCAATAGTCAGACAGTTTGAAGCTGACGAGCGCCAATTGCCGTGGCTGCAAAGTAACGCCATAATCGCTCTTTTGGGCGATGTTGAAAAAGAAGTGGATTTTTACACCCTGGACGAAAGTAAAATCACCACAGGAAGTTCTATTTTTAAAGAACTTACACCTCATTACACTAATGCCAGTACCATAGTACAAAAGAAGCGGATGACCACGCTTGACATACTTCATCAGAAACACAATTTTTTTGGTAATTGGAACACACACGGGCTGATCAAGATAGATACCCAAGGATCTGAGTTGTTGATACTGGCTGGTGCTAAAAACTTTTTAGAAAAGCAAGAACCAAGATTTATCTTGTTAGAGTGTTCTGTTGCTAAATACAATCAAGGAGCACCAGTGCTTGATGAAGTGATTAGGGAGATGTCCGAAATGCGCTACCTTGTAAAAGACATATTTGATTTATCGTATGATAACCTAGGAACTTTGTTACAGACTGACATTTTATTTGAACTGACATGAAAATATTTTTTATAGATGGCGGCGCCGGCCGAGTTGTTGCAGCGATACCTGCACTGTTGAAGTATCACAGGCTAAATCCAAATACAGACTGGGCAGTATTGGTGGCAGCATGGGATTTTATGTTTTGGGGAATCCCAGAGTTACAGGACCGAACTTATGGTCTGGACACCAAGGGACTATTCGATAACGTAGTTAGTGGAGCCACTCAGATTATTACGCCGGAGCCGTATAGACTTCCTGCGTATTTTAAGCAGGAGCTTTCATTGGCACAAGCATTTGACCGCGAAATCAATAATACCATGGATCACAGTGATCTTGGTGTGCCTAAGTTAGTTTTTAATTATCAAGAGCAACAAGTGGCAAAAAGCACCATTGCCGATTTGAAGGTGGCCCAGAAAAGACAAAAAACAATCGTTTTTCAGCCATTTGGCCGTGGCGCTAAGGTTGATAAGACAGTGGTGTACGATGAGGAATCGCGCAGTCTTAGTCAGAAAGATTATCTTACCTTGGCAAGAAAGTTATCATCTCGTTACAACATGATCTTTTTCGGGGAACCAGACTTCCAGATGAAGGAAGACACCTTTGCGTCTAAGTACACATGTGATCTGCGCCAATGGGGAGCGTTAATAGAAGAGGCAGATTATTTCGTAGGATGTGATAGCGTTGGTCAACATATGGCCCGGGCAGTTGGTACACCCGGCACAGTTATATTTGGCTCTACCTTCCCAGTTAATACATCATACACGGATTTTTTCCAGATTATTGAAAACGAATCTGTCAGAAAATATGCCCCAATACGCATTGCAGGTCTAGATTCGGCGTTGGCAAACAGATTAAACGAATCCACAATGAAGTTCACCAGTAATGAGTTGAATGACGTTTTCGCAGCGATAGTAGCAGACATAGAAAAGAAGGTAAAATAATGTATTCGATTTTAGCAATCAACCCGGGGCACAATGGCTCAGCAGCAATAGTAGTAGACGGTGAGTTAATTTATTACTCAGAGGAAGAACGTCTTAGCAGAATGAAATATGATGGTAACCCGTTTAGGGCTATGTTACAGGTTCTTGTTAACCATGCAGTGGATGAGTTAGTAATTGGCGGCACGGAGTCTCAACTGGCACAATTGCCGTGGAACAGAGAAGATGCCTACACAGCATTGGTAAGAAAGTTCAATCCTAATGTTAAGGTAACAAGGATGGGACATCTTCATCATCTCGGGCACGCCGCAAGTGCATTTTATAATTCCGGATTTGAGACTGCCGCCGCAGTGATTGTTGATGGCGCCGGATCGCTTCACCAAGAACAAGTTGGTGAGAATGGACCAGTTGCATCGGGATATGAGACAGAAACCATTTACCAATGTGCTTATCCCCATGAGTTCAATGCAGTGTACAAGCGATATTCAGATGGGGCCAACGGCATGTACTATGACAACGGCATTCAAGAATTTGATGGGTCTGTGACTATTACCAAGGCATATGAAGCCGCTTCTTATTACTTGGGTTTCGGATTCATTGAAGCAGGAAAAACAATGGGGCTGGCGCCTTATGGAACAGACGATGAACTTATCCCGCCATTATTCATTAATGGAAAAGGCAACAGGAATTTATTATTGCCTATGTACCCAATGGGCGCCCTTATTGATGAAAATAGATTTCCATATCTGAAACGATACGGACAGTTTGAATGGCATACTGATCCTGATCAGGTTCGTCCGCAGGATAAAAATATCGCTTTTAAGGTACAACAAGCAACTGAACTTCAAGTAATGGAACTTATTCAAAAGGCACTTGATACCACAGCAGAAACTAATATTGTTATTTCGGGTGGATATGGACTCAACTGTGTGGCCAACTACAAGTTCGTAAAGCAGTTCCCTAATGTCAAATTTTATGTTGACCCAGTGGCACATGACGGCGGCACTGCAATTGGTTTGGCACAATACGCATGGTTTACTCACTCAGAAGAAACCACTGGCCGAAAATTGAAATCAGTTTATCTTGGTCCACCGCCGAACTATGATCAACTAACACTGGCGCAACAGAATAATGCGTCTATTGTTGTATCTGATACTACAATAGATGATGTAGTCAATCTGATTGATCAGGGGGGTATAGTTGCGTTATACCAAGGACAAGCTGAAGGTGGACCAAGGGCACTGGGTAACAGGAGTATTCTATTTGATCCACGCCGAGCAGATGGCAAAGATATCATCAATGGTGTTAAACACCGCGAATGGTTCCGTCCGTTTGCAGGATCGGTCATGGAAGAATACGCCGGCGAGTGGTTTGATATGGCAGGCATGGAATCATCCCCGTATATGATGTATGCCGTTGGAGTCAAAGAAGATAAAGTATCACTGATCCCAGCGGTTACCCACGTGGATAACACCTGTCGTGTGCAGACAGTCAACAAAGAACAAAATGAAAAGTACTATGAATTGATAGAAGCTTTTTATAAAAAGACCGGGGTTCCGGTGTTATTCAACACAAGCTTTAATCTAGCTGGTCAACCGTTGGTTGATTCAGTATTTGATGCATTGGTGACTTTATTCAACAGCGACATTCAATATATCTATATGCCAGATATTGGCAAATTAGTGTCAAAACGAACAAATGAGAACGTATAATTTCATATCAGGTCTGCCAAGATCAGGCACCACGCTGCTGAGTGCGATATTTAAGCAAAATCCCAGGTTCACCACTGGGATTAGCGATCCATTAAGTATGTATGTTAATAGCATCATCAAGGATACCAATATGGCAGCTGGTATGGATAGTGTGGTGTCTATTAGTAAACGTCGAGAGCTAATCTATGGTTTGTTTGATTCATTTTATAGCGATGGGAATGAGGTATGTTTCAATACCAACCGCGGATGGACCGCTGATACCCCTCTATTAGCTGATCTATTTCCTAATTTTAAAATGATCGTATGTGTACGAGATATACCGTGGATTCTAGACTCATTTGAGCAGTTAAATGCTAAAAACCCATACACAGTTAAACCGTTATATCATCATCAAATGTTAGGTACAGTGTACGACCGATCTAATATGTTGTTGGGCAATATGCCTAATTTTGCGGGATACGTGGCCGGCCCGTTAGCTAACGTAAAACAATCAATGTATTGTAATGAGAGAAAACAAATATGCTATGTAGAATACGATGCTTTTGTTAAAAATCCACTTGCTACTCTGCAACAAATTTACCAATTTCTAGGAGAACCGTGGTTTAATCATGATTTTAATAGCGTTGAAGACACATACGACGAATTTGACGAACAGGCAAAAATTATTGGATTGCACACTGTTCGTAAAAAGGTTGAATTTAAAGTAAGAAATACAATCCTACCCGAGGGTCTATTTAAGGAAGCCGACCAATTATCATTCTGGAAACACAATTTTGAACAAAAACGATTATTAAATTGGATTAATCCTAGCGTGATAAATACTGTTAGATCTGCTGCCACTATTAGCAGACAACTTTAAGGAAATAAAATGACAACACTTTCAAAAGATTATGTAGTTACACCAGCAACTCCTGCTGTTACAGTAACCGAGTTTAGTCTAGTTGACGTACAAGAGAACTATGGATATCAACTAGCCAATCAAACCCCGGATCAACCGGGTTTCAGAGAAAACTGGGGCCGAGGTCAACCTAACTCCGTGCAGGCAATAATTTCGTTCCCGACAACTCCTGTGACTACCCGCAATGTTACAGCATGGCAAGGCGATGAGTATCTGGCGGTTCGTGGAACATGGACTGACGACACACTTCGCGCCCGCATCAAAGAAATTCTAGAAGCAGAATAATTTAAAGGAAACTAAATGAACGAGACCAACAAACCACCTCGCTTATCTATTCAACTTACTGTTGACCAGATTAATGTAGTTTTAGCAACTATGGGTAAATTACCCTACGAAACTATTGCTCCATTAATGAATTCTATTCAATATCAAGCTAGTCAACAATTGGCTGAATTGCAGGCCGCTGCGCCTGCTGCACCTGAAGATGCAACAAATCTACAATAAGAGGGATGTATGAGTAAGATCTTAATCATGGGCCTGCCTGGCTCGGGTAAAACATTTTTGGCAACAGCACTCAAGAAATATCTTGAAGATAACGGCACTGCTAATAACATGTCGTTATCTAACGCAATGACCACTGATATGCTACTCGGTGATTACAGAGTCAACGTAGACTGGTTCAATGCTGACGAAATCCGAAAGCGATTCAATGACTGGGACTTCTCACACGACGGTCGCATCCGGCAGTCACTTCGCATGGCTGAGTTTGCCCTCAAATCAACCGGAGATTATGTCATTGCCGACTTTGTGGCCCCACTGGTTGAGATGCGTAACAACTTCAAGGCAGACTGGACAATCTGGATGGACACCATTGAACAGGGTCGGTTTGAAGATACCAATAAGGCATTTGTCCCACCGGAACAATACGACTTCCGGGTGACAGAGAAGAACGCAGACAAGTGGGCCGAGTTCATAGGACAACATATTTTGGAGAATCGCCGCCGACCAGTATTCAACTGGAAGAAGGAGACTGTGCAAATGTTAGGTAGATGGCAACCCTGGCACCAAGGACACCGTGCGCTCTTTGATCGCCTGATTCAGAAAACAGGACAAGTAGTAATTCAGATCCGTGATGTTCAAGGATGGCAGAACTCTAACCCCTTTGAGTTACGTCAAGTAACTGACTTCATCCGGCATGATCTTGACCCCCTTTATCAGGGCCAATACGAGATTCAAGTGGTGCCTAACATCGTTCATATTGGATACGGCCGTGGTGTAGGTTATACTATGGAACAGGAAGTATTTGATGATGCCACACATGCCATCTCTGCTACAGCGATTCGTCAGCAGTTGGGCCTATAACGGTGAGTCAGGTGTACGTTCTCTGGTAAAAGCATATAGTTATCGGATGTGCGGAACCCTGACAACCATTATAATCTCATACTCTGAAACTGATAAGTAGAGCATGAATGTATTTCAGTTGAACTATGATGCCAGGCTTCGGTCCTGGCATGATCTTCGTACAAAAATAGAAAAAGCAGACACCCAGACTAAGTGCGTTGAAATAGACGATTGGTGGCAGCAAGCGCCAATGGTCGCTCACCATCTCCACCCATCTGACATTCAACAATGGCCCGATCCTTGGGACCTGTTAGTTGATAATACCTATTGCCCAATTGCCAGAGGCCTTGGCATGGTGTATACGCTATCGCTTGTGGGCATCACCGCTATTGACTTTGTCCTCGGAAAAGACGATAATGATGATGTAACATTAGTCATGGTAGATCACGCAAAATATATACTTAATCATCATCCACATTCGGTGATAAGTAGTGGTCTACCGGAATTAAAAATAACTCAGCATATTGAGTTGGAAACGCTAATCAAAAAAATAAAATGAAAGAAAAAATGAAAAAAATAAACACCCCCTGGAGTTCAGTTGGATACCTCACATATAAACGCACATATTCCCGTCGATTAGACGAACTTGATATCAATAGCCTCACAGAAGAATTTCCTGATACTGTAAACCGTGTGGTAAATGCAGCGCAAACTCAGTTGAAATGTAACTTCTCCAAAGACGAATCTGAGCGATTACGACGATACCTATTGGAACTAAAGGGCGCCGTCGCCGGTAGATTTTTCTGGCAATTAGGGACACCTACTGTGGAGCGTCTCGGGCTGTCCAGTCTCCAAAACTGCGCCTTCACTGTTGTTGACAAGCCAGTGGAGCCGTTCACTTGGGCCATGGATCTGCTGATGTTAGGATCCGGTGTCGGATACAACATTCAAAAAGAGCATGTGGATAAGATCCCAATGGTCAATGCTGACTTCAAATGCCCTACACGTAACAACGTGAATGACGCAGATTACATCGTTCCTGATAGTCGTGAAGGCTGGGTTGCCCTCATTGGCAAGACACTCAAAGCAGCATTTCTGGCTCATAAATCAGGTAAACAAACATTCACTTATTCCACTCAGTTGATCCGTTCAAAGGGCGCCCCCATCAAGGGTTTCGGCGGCACAGCAAGCGGTCCAGAAGATTTAGTATGGGGTGTTCAGAAGATCGGCATGATTCTGGAACGCCGAGCAGGTCGCAAGGTTCGTCCTATTGACTGTCTGGATATCATGAATATCATCGGCGCCGTCGTTGTGGCCGGTAACGTCCGTAGATCAGCGCAAATCGCCATTGGCGATGACGATGACGTTGAGTTCTTGTTGGCAAAGCGTTGGGACATGGGTAATATTCCTTCTTGGCGCGCCATGAGTAACAACTCTGTAGTCTGCAACGACATCAATAATCTGCATGACTATTTCTGGGAAGGGTATGAAGGTAAGGGTGAACCCTACGGCCTGATCAATCTGAAACTCTCGCGCAAGATCGGTCGTTTAGGTGAGACACAATATCCCGATGCGGAAGTAATGGGATACAATCCATGTGCCGAACAATCATTGGCAGACAAAGAAACATGCTGTCTGGCTGAAATCTTTTTGCCGAACATCACCAGTAAGGAAGAGTTTCTTGATGTGGCAACTCTGCTCTATCGTGTGAACAAACACTCTCTGGCTCTGCCGTGTCATCTGGATTCCACTGAAACAATCGTTCATAAGAACATGCGTATGGGCATCGGTATTACCGGTGTGCTTGAAGCAACAGAAGAACAAAAGAGTTGGTTGAGTGAAACATATCCTAAACTCCGTGCATACGACGATGAATACAGCGCCGCTAACGGATTCAACAAGTCAATCAAACTGACCACGGTGAAACCAAGTGGAACTCTGTCGTTGTTACCAGGTGTCACCCCTGGTGCCCACCCTGCGTATGCTCGTTTCATGGTCAGACGTATTCGTATCTCTGCTAATCATTCACTGGTTCAGACATGTCGTGATCATGGTTACCCAGTGGAATATCAACAGAACTTTGATGGATCCATAGATCACAGCACTGTAGTTGTATCATTCCCGTTTAGACATTCAGCGAATGCCATCCTGGCAAAAGATGTCACAGCCATTCAACAACTTGAAACCGTTAAGTGGTTGCAAACAGTATGGAGCGATAACAGCGTTTCATGCACAATTTATTACCGAAAGGAAGAACTTCCTGAGATTCGTAAGTATCTGAAAAAGAACTACAAGACGAATCACAAGAGTTTATCTTTCCTGTTACATTCTGAACACGGCTTTAAGCAAGCTCCATTGGAAGAAATTACAGAAGATCAGTATAATGCGCTTGTGGCATCCACAAAATTGATTACAGAAATTACCGAAGGCAACATTGGATTAGATGATGCTGAATGCTCCACCGGCGCATGCCCAATAAGATAAAGGAAAAATATGAACGTAACATTAAATGAAACATACACCTTCAAGGTAACCAGCGGCGAAGAACTCGTTGCTAAAGTGGTAGAGATTGAGGGGCAGTATGTTGTACTGTCTAACCCAGTCTCAATCATTCCCAGCCAACGCGGTGTAGGTCTCCAACCGAGCATGTTCACTGCCGATCCTGACAGTTTAGTTCGGATAAATACTAATAACGTCACGCTATACGCACCGACGGAAGATGGTGTCAAGATGAAATACATCGAGGCAATCACCGGAATCAAGGTACCGGACAAGAAACTGATATTGGGTTAATGGCACAATTAAGCAGATTAGGAGACACTGATGAACCGGGCGGCGCAATTATGCGCGGCGCCGGAACCGTCTTTGCCAACGGCATTCCCGTCGGTCTTCATGTCAGCCAGATTACACCACATGCTCCATGGGGGAAACCGCATCCTCCGCATGCCGCAGCCATGACCACAGAAGGTAGTCCGACGGTGTTCGCAGAAAATTGCCCGGTGCTGCGAGTCGGGTCTGGAAACTCTTGTGGACACTCCATCATTCAGGGTTCTCCTGACGTTTTCTGTCCATAATATGTCTGACTCCGGTAAACAATCTCCTCTTGGCGCCAATGCACTATGTTCATTGTTGCAAAACTCCGGCCTTAATATAAACCCAGTAATGGCAGCACACATGGGAGTAAGTCCTTCTGAAACGGGCTATGTTCTAGGTACAATGTGCAACAATACTTGTCTGCGGTTACTTACATATGCCATTCACGATGCGTTTGTAAGAGGATATGCAAGTGGTGCAGACATTTCTGTGTCCAAGACGGTGTATGATGAACTGATCTACATTGGTGCCGGAATGGTACCTGCGCTTGGAAATTCTAAACCAACTACATTTAATTGGAGCGGTCCCGCAGATGCAGGAGACTCCACTAGTTTAGCAGCGCAAGTAAGATCGTGGATTCCATATACCTCGGCAAATCCGTATCCTGAGATTACAAGTTGGGGGTATATCAGATTATTGGCTCTGCAAGCCAGACATGAATTCAATTACAATAGCACGTATTACAGTACCAGTGAATACAAAGACTTTCTGTCCTCATTCATGTGTTCATACGCATTTGTAGAGTATTCAAATGCAGCTATCACTGCTGTTCAGAACTCTAAGACATATCTGGATGGCACTTATTCAAATATGAATGATCTGATTAGTGCCGATATTCTCGGTGTTAATCTATCAGCCAAGATGTTTGGTCTGGATCTGATTGATATTGGTAAGGCCATTGATCTATCATCTATTGACTCATTTGGTCTGCCGTCTAAACTATTAGTGTCTTTGCAAAAATACAATGCCATTACACCCTCATTGACTTTGGCTTTGTTGTCGTCGGGCCTATCGCAGGCAGAGGTAAACACCATTCTCGCCTCAGGTACTCCGACGGTTGAACAGGAGACTAAGATATACGGCGCCTTCACTATCATTGCCGATCAGGATCTGATTGATATTCTGGTGCCACTGAACTGTAAGATTGCTCTAAACACTCTGGCTGATCTGCTAAACGTAAAAAAGATGTTCCCGAGAAGTTATAGTTCCATGACAGTCCCGGTGTACAATACCACTTTCTCAAATGCCAATAGCAAAATATACTATCCGATATACGTTGGCTCCGCGCTGAATCCAAATCTAACCTCAGCCCCTGTGATGAGTGCAGTAGGAACAATAATTCCGACGAGTATGCCGCCTGAGGTAACTTCTGTTACTAATCCGGTGTTCACACCACAAGAACCGTTTATTGGTTTCGGCTCATATCTCTTTACCATAATACCAACAGATATTGGTATTGCAGCAGGCGCCTTCAGTGTGTCCATGTTGCAAATAAAGAACATCCTGTCTGTCCCAATTGAGAAGTTCGCACAATCAGTAATTAATCTGGAAACTATCAATGGGTTGGCGGTTAATGGGTCATCTGTGCCGGCTCATCTGCCGTTGATCATGCCCGGTTCTAATTTGATTGCTCTTGGGAGTGGACCACAGGGCACCTACACCATGTCTAATTTCTTCGGATGCATGTCCGGTCTGCCGTATAGTGTGGCACGAATACAAGAAATAACGGCTATGGTGCGCGATGTTCCAGGAGAAGCCGCAAAGTCAGGTGGTTCCAGTCTGTACGACATTTACAAAGAGTTGTATCTGGCGGTGACTTGGGAAAGGGCTATCGCATCAGTACAGTATACCACATACGAGGTAGAAAGCCCGCCACTGACATTTACTACATGGTATCATGCTACCGGAGTCACTATTACAGATCAGGGAGGCGGCTATGGAAGGGCCGGCGCATCACCACCTGTTATCACTATGACCGGCGGATCTGCCACATCAACGATAGGCACAGATAAAACGAATGTGGGGACATTTGGACGAGTCACCGCATTATCTTTTTCTTCGGGTGCCGACCTACTCTCACCCCCTACAATATCAATTGATTTTCCCCCTGGTACAGGATCATTTTCAAATTCAATAGTTCAAGGATATATTGATCTGGCAAACGCAGAAATCGCAGCTATCCGAACAAAGTTCCCGGCACTCAGCGCCGAACTCAACACACTATGGGATGCCACCGGTACTCAATTAACCAGAGAACAACGTTCAAGGTCAATCGCCTTACCACCAGTTCCTGTTCCGAAAAACACCTGGTTATCATCGTTTCCGATTACTCATTACTCTTTCGTTGACTCCATACCAAGATATGCTCTGAACACCAATCCACATATGTATGCACAGACGTTAGAGGCTATTTCAAACATGTCAACAGTTGGTGGACAGAGTATCGTGGCAATGATGCGCCAAGAAAGAAACCAAGCACGGCTGGCTCCTGTCGGAATTCCACTTGATAACAATATTCCGGTGATGCCACCGTTAACAGAGCAGAGTTCCCTATTAGCTAATGGATTGGATGGAGGCAGCATTATGTCCTTCATGAACCAAGCGGTTTCGGCAACTGCGTTGATAGAGGTTACTGCTGACACAACTATTGATGGAGGTGGCATTGTTGACACAATTACGGTTACTAACCCGGGTTCAGGGTATACTGAGGCACCTACCGTTACTATCGTGCCCACCGGGCTAGGTGACGGCGCCACCGCAACTACTATATTAAACTCAGACGGTACCATTGATGTGATTCTTGATTCCGGTGGTAGCGGATACACGGAACCACCATTGGTTACTTTTACTGGCGGGGTCAGTACCACACTAGTTTCGCCGTCGTCTAGTGGGACATATGACTCAGTTAATAATACCTATTACATTACAGATCCATTGTTTGGTTCCACTGGTGGATCCGGCAATAATATAAGTGGACAATCACATGCAGTAGATACCGGTGGAGCAGTGGAGCCAGGTAGTCTATCGGGTTCACCATACTCAAACCTTATTCCACCAAACCTAAATACACTATACACTTCGGGTATATTATTGCCCGCTTCGCAAACACCAACTGAAGCAATCGGTGAAGTCACCGTTAATAATTGCGACTGCTGGACCCAACCATAGTGACACCTACTCTGTAGTGTGTTATAATAAGATATGCCGTATCCACTGAAAATTTCGTTCATCCTACTTTTTATGCTTTTCAGTCTGATGATGTCCATACCATTGGCTTCTCCTCCGCAACCTGTATCAATGCCTAAAATTGACATGAAACAAATTACTTGCATGGCAAAGAACATCTTTTATGAGGCAGCTGGTGAGCCAATACTTGGGCAGGCAGCTGTGGCCAGAGTCGTGCTAAATCGGGTCAACCATGGTTTTGCTAAAACGCCATGTAATGTAATCTATCAAACGGCTACCGTTGAAAAAGAGATAGACGGTGAACCCGAAGTAGTCAAAGTATGTCAGTTCAGCTGGGTATGCGCCGACAGACCAGATCCGAACAAAAACAGCCCCGACTATGTTCTGGCAAAGCAAATCGCATATGACGTTATGGTCAACAATGCGTACAAAGAGGTTGTACCAAAAACTGCTTTATTTTTTCACAATTTATCTATTACTCCGTCGTGGTCTTATGCCATGGCGAAGCAAATAGGAAATCACATTTTTTATTCTAAAAGGATCCTATGAGTTTCTATGTGGAGACAGAAGATGCTGCCAAAGCCAGACATCTTACTAAATGGATTCAGGAAAATGTTGACCTAACACCTAAGGGCATCATTGACCGTTTTGATCTGTTCCGGCCGATCTATAAACCCACTACAAACTACGGCCACTTCGGTAAACCCGGTATGCCATGGGAAAAACTGGATCTGTTCTGATGATAAGTCGCAGTCCGGGACGTAACTCGTTTCAATCTCAAAAGCATAGAGATGCTTTGGCTGCTGATCCGACTAACGAAATGGCAAAAAGTATGGTTGATCTGTATGATTCATGGGCGAAAAGAGACCTTGACAATGAGGTTGATCCCGAATGGGCCAAAGATAATCTGGAACACGATCTGCGCTCAACAGATTGGGTTCTTGAAAAGGCCCGAGAGAGTAGGATATACGCGCAGAACCTGTATGCTGCAATGTGTAACAGAGAGTTCACCAGAAACGAAGTATGGCCATTGCTCCAGGACAAACGCTGGAGTTGTTCCTGGAGACATGCAGGTGGAATTATTGCTGATATTCTACAAGAAGGTGACTACGTTGATTGGTATTGTACTGGTATCAGGGAAATGGAAGAAATGGATCCTGTGGAGTTTAATAACCTAACCGAAGAACAACAGATGGCGTTTAAAGAATCTCAGGCGTTTGTCTCTGAAGGTGTAATAACCGACGAGATACGAGAAGACCTGTTCAAACTGGGATGGCTCCCAGATAACGACTAAATACCAAAAGGAAGCACATGAACCTAAATAGAACAGGCGCCGGGCGTCATTTAATAAATCAAGTTTTGTTGAAGGCACAGCCTAGAATCAAAACTCTGACTAAACAGCAGGAAACTCCTAATCTTATTGACCAGACACCAAAGGGTATTCAGACTCCACGGTCAAAGTTTTCAGCACGAAAATGATTACCATTACGGATCTGGCAGCAAGAAAAGTAACACAGACCATTGCTAAACGCGGACATGGTGAGGGTATCCGTCTCGGAGTAAAAACAACCGGGTGTTCTGGGCTGGCGTATGTTCTTGAGTATGTAGACTGTCCAAATCCAGAAGATATGTGTTATGAATGTAAAGGGTGCAAACTATACGTTGACCCTAAAAGTGGCGCATACATAGAAGGTCTGGAGATTGACTATGTGCGACAGGGACTCAACGAGGGATTTGAGTTTAGAAACCCTAATGAACGTGACCGCTGCGGATGCGGAGAATCTTTCAGAGTGTAATATGGCTTATTCAGATAAAGTAGTTGATCATTACGAACACCCCCGAAATGTTGGCAGGTTTGAAAAGGGAGACTCAGATGTTGGTGTAGGTTTAGTAGGTGCCCCTGCCTGTGGTGATTTACTTCAGTTGAGTCTAAAAGTGGATCCTGTGACAAAGATCATCACTGATGCCAAGTTCAAGACATACGGCTGCGGCTCAGCAATCGCCTCATCATCTCTGGTGACAGAATGGGTCAAGGGAAAGACAATGGAGGAGGCAGTCCTTATCACCAACAGAGAAATCGCAGAGGAACTGGCGCTGCCTCCGGTCAAGATTCACTGCTCTATTTTAGCGGAAGATGCCATCAAGGCAGCAATCGCCGACTACCAAAAGAATCATTGACATAAAATACAGTTTATGCTATAATACGAGTATGGCTAAATGTTATATATTAGTAGGTGTTCCGGGCTCTGGTAAGTCCACTTGGATCCATCAACAAAACTTTGATTGGACCAACACGGTCGTTGCCAGCACAGATGACTATGTTGAACGTGCGGCCGCCTTGGCCCACATGACCTACTCCGAAGTATTCAAGGAAACAATGCCTGATGCCGTGAAGTATATGACGCATGTTGTCGTAGAGGCCGTGAAGGCAAGCAAGGACATCATCTGGGACCAAACGTCCGTGACCGTTCCTTCTCGCCGGAAGAAGTTTCATATGTTGCCGAACTACGATGTGATTGCTGTAGTTTTCCGTACGCCCGACGAGCCAGAACTTGCTCGTCGGTTGGAGTCGCGCCCGGGCAAGGTAATCCCGAAGTATGTCATAGAAAGCATGCGGGCCAACTGGCAAGAGCCGACGTTGGCAGAAGGATTTGGGAGCATCATCCATGTTGGTTAAAGAAATAGACTTCGCCACGATTGAGCAAATTTGGCGCACCCAACTCTGGCCCGGCCGAGAGAGTGCGATTGAACCATACAGCGCCATGAGATTCATGGACGACAAGTATGATGGATCGTTTGCTGATCGTCCGCAGATTTTTCTCGGCGGTTATTTTGAAGAGGACCGACTAGAAAACATCATGGCAGTGAACAGCCTTCACCTTGCTGAGAGTTACATGGCCAGATCACGTGGTTTATGGTTGGCACCTAAACTTCGTGGAATGGGATTGGGGAAGCAGATGTTAGTGGCCACGAATGATCGGGCCAGAGAGTTGGGCGCAGAAGCAATCTGGTCTTTCTCCAGGAAGAGTAGCATCACCACATACGAAGCAGCCGGCTACGTTCGAACATCATCTTGGATGGATCACGGAGAGTTCGGTCCTAATGCTTATGTCATTGCCTCATTGAATAAATAGAACATGAACTATCTTTTACCTCTGCTCCTTCTAGTCGTTGCCTGCTCACCTTCTTCCTCGCAATACGAGATGACTTCAAATGCCAAATGGAAGATGGCGACCATTGAGGTACATTGGATGCACTCTCAAGCGGAAGTTGACACGGTGTGTTCAGCAATGAAGGATATGGGAATGGGCAATCACTACAACGCTTGTGCCCGTAGCAAGCCTGACAGCAACGTGTGTGAGATATACACACTGCAACCAAACGACTTTGATGATACAAAGAATTTGGTAACACTAGGTCACGAATCCTGGCACTGTTTCGGTGCCACACACAAGTAGCTACTTTTCTACTGGTGGATTGTTTTTTGGATAAGATGATCCGCCGGGGTTCGGTAAGGAGTCAGGGGTCGGCGGCTTTTTGTCTTTAATTTGGTTGTATACACTGTATGCAATTACAACAACAAATAGAACCAGAATGAGTATCGAAGATGTGTCCATATTTTTTCTCCCATTGTATTTATCAAGGCTTGACTTTAATTCAACCGTGTGATACAATAGCGTTTAGCAAATGAGGAAAGTAGTTTTTGGGTAACAAGAGGTCAAATAAATTTGACTTTTAATCAAAAAACTGCTATAATACACACATAAACAATTACTTATTGGATACACGGACTAAATAGATTTATGAAAAACTTTACTTGTCACCTACAGCATATGCTCTGGCCATTATCGGCAGAGTCCTTTACAGGCATGTATCCGGTGACACCTGCGGCCTCTAAAAATATTGGACGTAGTAATGAATCAGATAAGTTTGAGGGGTTGGATGAATAACTAGCACACGCTGTTACATCACGAACCCTGAGAACTTGAAAGAGTCTCAGGGTTTTTTGCTATGTGAACGAAAAACAACATAGCAAAAAATAGATAGACAATAAATCGAAAATATGTTATAATAGATCAAGGAAAAGAATTTGACAAAACAAGATTGGTGCAGACAGCACATGCTAACGAAGGAACAAGTCAGGCAACTGATAGAAAACAAGTTAGAACGTGCTAGACAGCATCTGGAAGCGAGAGAGAAATCTCTGGCAGATTAAACAGTGTGAACATAGAGGAAACGAGGTCCTCGCTCTGCACTTAAAACATGGAGCAAACGGGCGGATGAGCGGATGAACGTGCGGCGATAACGCATCAGTATAAATGCTTGTAGAGGTATCAACCTCTACTATCCTCTGGTAACAGAGGGTATTCTAAAACATGCTAGAAGCCTTCGTGACTGTAGGCAAGTGTTGTGTTCAAAGTCGTTCCCGACTAGTGTGTTTTAGAATATGTTGGGGAATCGCCTAGTTGGCCTAAGGCACTGGTCTTTGAAATCAGTATCGTGAGTTCGAATCTCTCTTCCCCTGCCAGAATATATCCGCGTAGCACAAAAGTAGAGCGTTCGGCTGATAACCGAGAGACGAAGGAGCGTTACCTTCCGTGGATACCAAAGAATTTGGAACGGTCCCATAATGGTATTGGAGTGGATTGCTAATCCATCGACTTGCGAAAGCAGGTTTCTCGGTTCGAGCCCGAGTCGTTCCGCCAAGTATATGCCTCTAGTGTCAACGGCAGCACAGCACACTCCAAACGTGCATGTCAAGGTTCGAATCCTTGGAGGTATGCCAATTAGGATCATAGGTACGCCGGGCGTTAAGTGGCTTCGAATACCACCCCGTCTAGTAATAGGCGATTGTTCAACTCAATTATGATCCGCCAAGTTTAGGATGCCTGCTGCAAAACACAAAACTTTCACTTTTAATGAAAAAAAATGTGCATCCTGTTATTTTCATCCCCGTAGGTCAATGGATAGACTTGAAGCCTGCGAAGTTTCAGATCCAGGTTCGATTCCTGGCGGGGGTACCAAATTTATGTTGTGCTTAGTGTAGTGGTAGCAAACTTGACTGTGAATCAAGAGGCGAGGGTTCGATTCCCCAGTACAACCCAAACAATTTCGCCCCTGTAGTTCAATGGCCAGAACACATCTTTGGTAAAGATGAGACCGGTGTTCAATTCACCACTGGGGCACCATATTTCAGAGTAGACGTTGGAGTCGAGTCGCAAGTAACGGCGAGATGGTATCGCATGTTTGAACGTGAAAGATGCAAGACCTCCTCCAAACGAGACAAACTATTGAGTCCCCTCAACAAGGATAGGTAGCCCTCTGAAAAACTATTAGCCCGCGAAGTATTAGCTGGTGGTATGCGACATTCGTAACGTCGAGGATCGGGTTCGAGGCCTGGCGTGGGCACCAAATTTATAGCAGAGTAGAGGAGTCCAGTCGTCCTCGCCAGTCTCATAAGCTGGAGATCGGTGGTGCGAATCCATCTTCTGCAACCAATATGCCGTGTTAGTTTAACGAGTAAAATGACGGTCTCGTAAATCGTAGTAGAGGGTGCAAGTCCTTCACGCGGCTCCAATAATGCGACTTTAGCTGATGTGGTCATAGCGGGGGCCTGAAGAGTCTCGGAAGTAGGTTCGATTCCTACAGGTTGCACCAAATTTACCGAGCTATAGTTCAGCGGTAGAACGCCTTCTTCATACGGAGGATGTCGGGTGTTCAATTCACCCTAGCTCGACCAGTTATGCGTGGTTAGCTCAGTTTGGTAGAGCAGTTCGTTGCCAACGAACAGGTCGCAGGTTCGAACCCTGTACCCCGCACCAAGTTATGTCTCTATCGGCTAAAGGTAGGCCGGCAGTCCTTCAAACTGCAAATCGTGAGTTCAATTCTCCGTAGGGACGCCAAAATATATGGGGTGCAAACATTAAGGTGATGTAACTGGCTCTTACCCAGTAAAACACGGATCGTTACCGTGGCGCCCCACCAATTTATATCAGTATCGTCTAAGAGTAGGACGGTTGCCCCTCAAGCAGCAAATCGGATTGCAATTATCCGTACTGATTCCAATTATGTGCGTGTGACCCGAAAGGCTAGGGAACAGATTGCAACCCTGTTATATGTAGGTTCGACTCCTATCATGCACTCCAGTTATGCCCGGTTAGTTCAGTGGAAGAACGTCTGCCCGATTAGCGGAATGTCCAAGGTTCGAATCCTTGACCAGGTACCAGTTTTAGGATAGTTACAGCAAACAATAAGCTAACTTTGGATGTCTAGCGACAAAAGCTATCCTGTTATTTTTAGGATGCCTACTGCAATTAACTTTCACTGTAAATGAAACCAATGTGCATCCTGTTATTTTTAGGTTCGGTTCAGCAAACAATAAATCACGGTAATTGCCGTATCATGTGAGTTTGGATTTCTCACGCAAATCAAAAAGTACAAAACGAACCTGTTATATTTCTCCGATAGTTGTTACGGTAGCATAAATACATTATGTTCTACTATCTATACGAAATTAAAAACCACACCAACGATAAAATATATCGAGGAGTCCATAAGACAGAAAATATAGACGACGGGTATATGGGGTCGGGTGCTGCTATTTGTAAAGCAATTCGATTGGAAGGAATAGATAATTTCTCTAAAATAATATTAGAGACTTTTGAGAATTCCGATGATATGTATGCTAGAGAACGAGAAGTAGTAAATAATGAATTCCTATCAAGACCTGATGTTTACAATATTCAGCCAGGTGGTGGCGGTGGATGGAACCTCGACAGTGAGCAACAAGCGAAAGCGAAAAATAGAAAAATAGAAATATACGGTGAAGATTATTTCTCGCGTATAGCGTCAATTCCAAAGTCAGCCTCGCATAAGGCAAATATAGCAGAAGCTATTAATAAGCTAAACGCAACTTATGCAGTCCATCCGAATCTTGGAAAAAAGAGACAGATAGTCCAGTGTCCGCATTGCGCGAAAACAGGTGCTATTAATGGAATGCAACAATGGCATTTCGACAAATGTAAACACAGGGTATGATGAAATGGTATCATACGACCTTCGGAGCGTTGAAGTCCAAGTTCGATTCTTGGTACCCTGACCAAATTTATTCCGTGAAATCCAAGCAAGGTGCAAGGACTTGACTGTTAATCAATGACTAGGTGAGTTCGATCCTCACACACGGAGCCATTATTGAAACATATTCATCATTGGTTGTGGGCCTTAGGCGGATAGTATCCGGGACTACACAACGAAGCAGCAGTAACTAGCGCGATGAAAAGCATACTTTATTTGCGAGAGTGTGTTTCAATAATGGGGGCAGCAGAGGGCTGCGGATCTGCCTTGCAAGTAGATTGTCTAGAGGGGTTCGATACCCCCGGCCTCCACCAAAGAAAATCTCCAAAGGGCCAATGATGACAAACTTAGGGTCCACCAAACAACGGGGTGTGACTGTCACATATGGGAGACAGCAGTGTGTAACTCACGCTGGTCGGCAGTTCAACTCTGCTACACTCCACCAAACAATTCATGGGCTGCTAGTATAATGGGATTACACTGGCCTTGCAAGTCATTCATCGGGGTTCGATTCCCCGGCGGTCCACCAAACAATTCGGAGACGGAAAGCTGATGGCTTCAGCAGCGAGTCTGTAAAACTCGCCCTTCGGGGAGTGGATCGAAACCACACGGCTCCACCAAACAATGCGTGATAAGTGTCATTGGTTACACGACTGGCTTCCACCCAGTAATAGAGATTTCGATTATCTCATCCCGCACCAAATTACGGCGAGTTCATATAATGGTAATATCGCGGATTGTCTATCCGTAGCCAGGAGTTCGATTCTCCTACTCGTCGCCAAAATTATGCCCTATTAGACAAATTGGTAAAGTCAGCAGTCTCAAAAGCTGTTATTCTCTCAGTTCGAATCTGAGATAGGGTACCAAAATATGCCTCGGTAGTTTAATGGTAGAACACCGCTCCTACAAAGCGGATACGGGAGTTCAATTCTCCAACGAGGTACCAAAATGTGTTCTTAAGGCTGTTCGACGCCAATCGTCAGCAGTCTGGAATCTGACATATTATTCTAGTGTTGGCGCACGAAAAATGATATGAGGTGTTAACTCATTGGAAGAGTACCGGGTTGTACCGGGAGCAGCGGGTTCGATTCCCGTACACTGTATCAGAGGACAGCCTTAAGAATATGGTCCCTTAGTTTAATGGTAGAACGCCAGACTTATACCCTGGATAAGCTCTAGATTGGGGCACAGTGAAGGTTCGATTCCTTCAGGGACTACCAAATTTTCTCGGTATAGTTCAATGGATAGATCGGAAGTTTCCTAAACTTTAGATCGAGGTTCGACTCCTCGTGCCGGGACCAGGTTAAGGATACGAACAGCAAAAATCAAAAATTCAACTTGTAATTGAAAAATAAGTATCCTGTTATTTTCGCCCTTGTAGACAAATTGGTAAAGTCGCCATCCTCAGAAGGTGGAACCTGAGAGTTCGAATCTCTCCTTGGGCACCAAAATTGGAGATGTGATGTAATGGTAGCATAGAAAAGCAAAAAAATTATCCTGACAAGGATAAGTTCTGCAATCACCTAGCTCAACTCTGTAAAAGTTCTTGACCGCGGTTCGATTCCCGGCGTCTCCACCAATATAGTACAAATTAAGTAGATGTCTACTATGTACTCAAATAGTAAATAGTGTTACACTGTAATTTTACTGGAACACTATGAAAAACTTACTTACTGCCCTATCAATCGCCATGTTCAGCATGGCATCCTTCGCTGACGGATCATTTGATCAGATCACCACCGATAATCTTGGTGTGTACAACCCGCTAGGCGGAGCTTGGATTTCCAAAGGTAATTCCCAAGGAACATTCAACAACCAGTACACCTTTCATACTGAGCAGGATATGAATTTGGAAACAAACATCCGCTCATCTTGGGGAACGATCAACAACTTTGAAAGTTCAGTTGATGGTCATTCGCTTGTTGGCAATCATGGTATCCTCTTTCTGTCAGCCGGTGATCACACATACGATGTGCGTGGTTACTCAGGTCTGTATGGTTCGGGATATGATGCTGACATTCGCGTGACACCAGTACCGGAACCAGAAACATGGGCAATGATTCTAGCAGGTCTAGGATTGATTGGCTTCATGGTTCGTCGCAAAAGCAAATAAAATTCGCCCCCATAGTTCAATGGTAGAACACCGTCACGACATGGCGGCTACGAAGGCTCGATTCCTTCTGAGGGTACCAAACAAATGATAAATAGTTATATTGCGGGTAGTGCAGCCAACACTCCGGTCTCATAAGCCAGGAGCATCCCAGGTGCGAATCCTGGACCCGCATCCAATTTCTCCGTGTCGCGTAGTCTGGTCTAACGCACCTGCTTTGGGAGCAGGAAACCGAGGTTCGAATCCTCGCATGGAGACCAACAATTTAATGGGTGAATGGTGTAATTGGCAGCACCGCGGTCTCCAAAACCGTCAGTCTAGGTTCGAGTCCTAGTTCGCCCGCCAAACATACGGGATTAGAGTAATTGGTAACTCTACAGCCTCTGAAGCTGTCGTTCGGGGTTCGAATCCCTGGTCCTGTGCCAATGCCCCGGTAGACAAATCTGGTAAAGTCAACGGTCTAAGAAGCCGTAGTTTGTGGGTTCGACTCCCATCTGGGGTACCAAAAATTTAGGGTGAGTGGTCTATGGTACTAAAATAGTGAATTATTGCGATAAGGCATAAGCCAATGATTCTTGACCACATTAATGGTATAAATAATGATAATAGATTAGAAAATCTTAGATTTGTGTGTAGTAATTGTGATTCTCAATTGCCAACATATAAAGCCAAGAACAAACGGAAGATAGAGTCCATGGTGGACAAGCAGCCTTGAAAACTGTTCCATTGGTTAGTAGCCGGTGATGGTTCGATTCCATTATCTTCCTCCAATATTGGGCGTGAGTTCGAATCTCACCGCACCCGCCATTGCGTCTTTAGTGAAATGGATATCATTTCGGTCTTCGAAACCGAAGGTGCAGGTTCGATTCCTGCAAGACGCGCCAAGCACACTAAATACCGTATGAATCTTTATACGATATTTGATACGCACCAAGGTAAGGAAATGCTCAAGTGGCATCACTACTTTCCGGTGTACGAGAAACATTTTGCATCCTGGGTCAACAAGCCAACTACTTTTCTGGAGATCGGCGTATTTCACGGTGGTTCCCTGCAGATGTGGCGAAGATACTTCGGGCCTCTGGCAACGATCATCGGGATTGATATCAACCCGGAATGTAAAGCACACGAAGAAAACGGAGTCCATGTTCGCATCGGCGATCAGAGTGACCCGGTCTTCCTACAACAAATTATTGATGAGTTCGGCATACCCGATGTTGTCATTGACGACGGCAGTCATGTGTCTGATCATCAACGCGCAACATTTGAGTTTCTGTACCCGCTGATGCCCAAGATGGGATGCTACGTGGTAGAAGATGTTCATACTGCCTTCTTGCCCGAAGATTACGGGTTCAACGGCGGAGTAAACAATCCGAACTCTTTTGCAAATTACTCAAAGAAATTAATTGACGATCTAAATGCAGATCATACAGTCGGGGCCATTGTTCCTACTGACTTTACTAAATACACATGGTGTATGAGTTTTTATGACAGCATGATTGTCTTTGACCGAGGTACTATCCCACGTAAGGGAATGGTATATAGTGGAACTAAACCTAAGGAGTAAATTATGTCAGTTCTGGCCCTTGATATCTCTGGAATCCCGCGTCGGTGGATTTCAGCAGATGACGCAATCTTTTACCACGCAACGGATTCCGTAGCCTGGTCACTAGGTGAAGTCATGGTCAAGTATCGTGGCGGAACTCAGCATGACGGCTCCACAAGTTACCTTGAATCAAAGAGCATTATCGCCATCAAGGGACACGGATTCAATCCTATGAAGCACGGCACTGTTGCCCTGACTAACCGGACGTTGTTCGGTCGGGACCGGTACATCTGTGCATACTGCGGCGAACATCTGCCGAACTATCATCATCTGTCTAGGGACCACATTGTCCCTAAATTTTTGGGCGGTGAAAACACGTGGATGAACTGCGTCACAGCATGTAAGGAATGTAACAGCAAGAAGGGTCACAAGACTCTGAAGGAAGCTCACATGGCTTTGCTGTATGTACCGTACGCTCCGAATCATTTCGAATCTCTGCTGTTGCAAAACAGGACGATTCTTGCTGATCAAATGGATTACCTGATGTCTGGAGTGCCAAAGCACTCTCGACTTAGGTTGAACTAAAAGCCCGGGTGTCCTGAAAAGTCCAGGCCTCGGCAGTAATTACTCCCTCAAAGCATAGACAGCGATGTACCGGTTTTGTAATCCGGATAGTGGCGGGCAGGTCGTCATGGGGGAACCAAGCTATAAATAATAAACGAACTAGGATAAATACTAAATAACAGTATAAGGAGTTCGTTTATGACAATGAGCAAATCGGAAGCAGGAAAGTTGGGCGCTTTGAAAAGTGCCGCAATCGTAGAGCAAAACAAACAAGACAGGATAGCCAAATACTTAGAGGATCCAAAGAAATGTAAGTGTTGTTCCTCCCCACTCTCATATGATAAAAGGCGCAATTCCTTTTGCGGTCACAGTTGTGGAGCGACATATAGTAATGCTCGTAAAGATTGGTCAAACATAATCACCGGACCGACGCCTAAGACATTTGAGCAACATATTGCCAGGGCACAACGAGCAAAATTGATCCGAACAGCAGCAGTATGTTTGAGTTGTGGTGCTGCCCTTTTTAGGGGCGGACATGGCGGGAAATTTTGTAACCGGGTTTGCCAAACAGAATTTATTCGGAAATCCAAGATTACTGAATGGAAAGAAGGAGGAAAAATCTCTGCCCGAGTGATAAAGCGATACATCCAAGAAAAATACGGCAAGGTCTGTTCAGTATGCGGACTCACTGATTGGAACAACAAACCAATCACTTTAGAACTTGAACATAAGGATGGCAACTCCGAGAACAACTTGGAAGAAAATTTGTGTCTCATTTGCCCCAATTGTCATAGTCAAACTGATACCTATAAAGCGAAGAACAAAGGCAACGGAAGACATAGTAGAAGGGCGCGATACGCCGAGGGAAAGAGTTACTGATAAATAGATGATGAACTATTTTGGCCATCATCTCATGCTCGATTGCGCGGGCTGTAACAAAAACATCGCAATCAGAGGACAGATTATACAATTTGTCAAAGACCTCGTTGTCAGAATAGACATGGAGGCACATGGCGAGCCAATCGTGGAGTATCTTCTTGAAGGCGATCCGAAGCAAGGCTACAGTCTGATGCAGTTGATCACCACAAGCAACATCTGTGGTCATTTCATGGAACTCGATGGCACAGCATATTTCGATGTGTTCAGTTGCCGCGAATTTGATCCGGAAATAGCTAAACAGTGCGTTCGTGATTATTTTTCTCCTGGAAGTATCAGACAACACTTCCTTCATCGTCAAGCCGACATCGATTTTAGATTTTCGGGTCTTGACATCAACCCACCATAATTTCTGGCGCTCGTATAACGGATTAATACCGCGGTCTTCTAAGCCGTGAATAGAGGTTCGATTCCTCTGCGCCGGACCAAATTTGACATTAAATGGACTTTCTGCTATAATAGTGGCTTAGATTGATTGACAAGCCGATTTTACAAGTGGTAGGATCGCAAGTGAGTTAGGAGACTCAGACTTGACAATTAATCAACTTTCTGCTATAATACAGCATACGTTGATAAAGCATCGTCTTTAAAAACAAGGTTCATTAACAATCTGTCAAATTGATTTCCTCGGATCCGAGAGCCGCAAGGCAAAGGCATGCTGTGAAGCATCCCTAGGACGAGGAGTCATATTAAAACACATTGATGCCTATTAGGTCGTCGGGTTGATCACCGAAGATACGGCGTGTGATGTGTGTTTTAATATGACTTTGGGAGTAATTACCCTGAAATCAGAGTCGGAAGTAATTACCCGACGACCTCGCGAAGTGTTAAGGTAACACGCAAGAGATGGAGTGTTCGAATCCTCCCAGGGGCCCGTAACGGCCTTTGTAGTTCAATCGGTAAGAACGCAACGAATTTCGGGTTTCGAAGTCCCGACGCTAGGGGTCATATTCAAATGCTCAGCCGGCAGTACATCATGAGTCACGGCTCTTTGGCGAAAGCGCAAAGCGTAAACAAGTCGAGCATTTGAATATGATTATATTCAAGGGTGTTGTTCATATAAGTGGATAATATGGGATTCCCGGACCCCGGCCTAAATATGAGTTTCGATTACTCATACAGCACCCTTGAATATGATTTTCACTGGAAGATGCGTCCAACCTTAACACTGTCGCAATACGGTGTGACGTAACAAATAAAGAGGAGCAGTGCTTGAATATGATCATAAGCAAGTGTAGCGGACGGGCATGAGGTGGCAATGATAAGCGACCGATTGTTCGGTGGCCCTGGCAGGCTGCGAAAAGTTTGGTGCCAGCTAGATGAGTTATCCCTTGCACTTACTTATGATAGAAAGTCAGTTTTAAATATGGGTACTCAGAATATCCGTTGTCTAGGGTGCAACACCTTTCACGGTAAGACCGGACTAACAAAGAACAGACTTGTCATATCTAAACGCTGGTGTAAATGGGCACACGACTTCCTGGACGCAGGATGAAAAAGTTGGTGAACACGCGCCCCCAAAGGGAGATGCGAGTGCGTTTAGATATGATTTTGGAGATGTGGCAGAGCGGTTGATTGCACCAGACTGTAAATCTGGCCCCTAAAAAGCACGGTGGTTCAAATCCATCCATCTCCACCAAGAAAAGTCACATTGTCTGCCGTTCTGAGCGCCATGAAATCAGAGCGTGATCAAGACAGTGTGCATCATTTAGATACTCCTGATTTGCGAGGATCAGGCTCACACAGCAATAGCTAGATCACCGCGTAATCGGTAGGGGCTATAGTCTCATTTTACAAGTAGTCTCTGTCTGGGCAAACTACAGGCAGCGCAGCGTTTAGTAAACGGTCAGTGCGATATCTGACTCCGTAGTCGTAAGCGGAATTTATATCAAAGCATACTCCTGGGAATCCAAGAGACTGTGTGCAAAATAAACATCGTGTTCCTAGGAACTGCGGTGGTGAGCGCGGCAGGTGCGCGTGAGAACATCGGTGTGCTTT
>Ga0194060_10000184_pt1 | contig 44272 bp, 31 predicted proteins | sample SepL225m_MetaG_FD_163427 | JGI IMG/M metagenome (GOLD analysis project Ga0194060, IMG submission 163427) | Anoxic zone freshwater microbial communities from boreal shield lake in IISD Experimental Lakes Area, Ontario, Canada - Sep2016-L222-5m | ecosystem: Environmental > Aquatic > Freshwater >...
TCAGAGTAGAACTCCGTGAGCCGGCCTCCGATGTGCACACGGAACAGTTTGTCCTTGGACGCCGCGCGCTCGAAACCTTCGACGTTGCCTCGGAAGTGGAAACTGGTCCAGTTGCCGACACTGAAGAACGGCACGGCGATCTGGTCGAGCTGCGCACGCGATTTGACCTGGTCCCACCACGGGCCGTCGAGGTGATTGAGCATCAGGTTGTAGACGTAGTTCTCGTTGTAGGCCGCGGCGTTGTCGATCCGGGTGTGCTCGAGGAGTTGTTTGCCGGTGACGTCGGTCCACCATCGCATCACGCGGGTCTGCCCGAACAGGCCGCCGGGATACGCCCAGTCGCGGTAGTGATCGGTGAACCCCTCCCACGGGAGGATCGCGGCCAGATGCGGCGGCTTGAGGCTGGCGACGTTCCACTGCGTGACCGCGTAGTAGGACACGCCGGCCAGGCCCACCTTCCCGGTGCTCCAGGACTGGGCGGCGGCCCATTCGATCGCATCGTAGTAGTCGCGCGATTCGGCCATGCTCCAGACGTCGGCGTTGCCCGGCGATCGACCGGTGCCGCGGCTGTCGACAAACACCAGGACGTACCCACGTGACACCCAGTAGTCGGGCTCGGGCCGTTCCTGATGGGAGAAGGGACCCGCGTGGGGCACGTACTGCAGTTCCTTCTGATAGACACTCAGCGAGAGCAGCGGCGGAAACTTCTCGCCCGGTGCGTCCGGACGGAACACGTCGGCTATCACGTACGAGCCGCCCCGGGTCGGGATCTTCACGTCCTTGTCGACGACCATCTTGTACTTGGGCTGCGACAGCTTCGCCGCGTAGGGCGGGAGCGCCGCGGGGGCCGCCGCGTGCGATTGCGCGGACAGACGAACCAGGGCGGGACTGGCCGCCCCCAGGACCGCAAGCAGTGCGGAACAGGTGACCCCGCAGACGAATCGGACGACCGCATGGCGCGCGCGGTCGGAATGGAATGCCGGCATAGCTCTCCTCCTCGGAAACCAACTGAAATGGTGTCCCACCATACGCCTCAGTCCCACGCGCGTCAAGGCGCGCGAGGCGGCGCGCGAGGCAGCGTTTGGGTCATTGGGCGTGGCGAGGCGTGCGCGGTTTGCGATCGTTGCTCACTTGAGGCAGAATCGCCTCACCCTGCTCGCTGTCGGAAGGACGCACAGATCCGTTTGTGACAGCGTTCGAGACCGGCCCAGATAGTCAGGCCGCGAATCTGCGTGACACGTTGAATTGGAGGACACATGCGCACGGTGGCAGCCCTCGGTATCGTTGTCGTGATGCTCGCGTCAGTCGCCTCGCCGGCGCACACCTCCGCGCCCGCGGTGGTCCGCATGGCCATGTTCTCTCAGACACCGCTGGTGGTCACCGTCGGCCAGGCCCAGGGCCTGTTCGCCAAGTTCGGGGTTGAGGTCGTCTCCAATCCGCGCTGGACGTCCAAGGAACTGCGGGAAGGCGTCGCGTCGGGCGAGTTCGACGTGGTGCAGTCGCTGGTGGACAACAGCATCGCCACGGAAGTGATGCTCAAGGCGCCGACCATCGTCATCGTGGGAGGCGACACGGCCAACAACAGCGAACTGGTCGCCCAGCCCGAGATCAAGAGCATCGAGGACGTCAAAGGCACGACGGTCCTGGTGGATTCGCCGGACACGGCGATGGCCTTGCAGTTGCGCAAGATCCTGCGCACCAAGGGGCTCGAAGTCGACCGCGATTACAAGATGATGCCCTTTGCCCAGACCCAGAAGCGGTGGGAAGCGCTCAAGACGGACAAGACGTACTCGGCCACGATGATGTCGCTGTCGCCGGAGGCGCGCAAGTTGGGCTTCCACGCGCTGGCGTCTGCCGCGCAGGTGGTGGGTCCCTGGATGGGCAGCGGCCTCTGGACGTCGAGGAAGTTCGCCGAGACGCACAGCGACGCGCTGGTCGGATTCCTCGCCGGTTTCGTGGCGTCGCAGCGCTGGTTGCGAGACCCGGCCAACGAGAAAGCGGTCGTCGAGTTGCTGGCCAAGGAGGGGGATCCCGACGCGGCACAGCGCACGTATCAGCGCAGCTACACCGGCAAGAACGCGACCTACGACCCCGGCTTCGACGTCGAGGGGTTCAAGGCCGTCCTGGCGCTGCGGGCGGAAATCGAGGGGACCTGGGGCGGCAAGCCGCCGGCGCCCGATCGGTACTACGATCTGAGCTATTACAAGAAGGCCCTGGCCCTGTTGAACAAGTAACGCGTTTCGGGACGCAGGCGGTCGGATACGTCATGGCGAACATCACGCTCAAAGTCAACGGCGCGTCGCGCACGGTGGACGTCGATCCGGCGACGCCGCTGCTCTACGTGCTCAACGACGAACTCCAGGTCCACAGCCCCAAGTTCGGCTGTGGCGTCGCGCAGTGCGGCGCCTGCACCGTCATCATGGGCGGCAAGGCGATCCGATCATGCGTAACGCCGGTGGGGACCGCGGCGGGCGCCGAGATCACGACGCTCGAAGGCCTGGGCACGCCGGATCATCCGCATCCGCTCCAGCAGGCGTTCATCGACGAGCAGGCCGCGCAGTGCGGGTTCTGCCTCAACGGGGTCATCATGAGCGCGAAAGCGTTTCTCGATACGAACCCGAAAGCCACCGACGCCGACATCAGTCGGGCGCTGTCGGGCGTGGTGTGCCGCTGTTTCGTGCACGACCGCATGTTGCGGGCCATCAAGCGGTACGCGCGGGGGATGCGATCATGACGCACAGGGATGTTGGCGACCCCGAGGATCGGCCGCTCGCCGATCAGGCGGCCGACGCGCTGAACCTGGCCGGCTTTTCGCGCCGGGATTTCCTGAAGGGGACCGGCGCGCTCATCGTCACCTTCAGCATGCTCGACATGAAGGAGGCGGCGGCCCAGCGAACCGCGCGGGGCGGGTCGGCTCAGGGCCCGAGCGAACAACTCGATGCCTGGATCGCCATTGGCGGCGATGGCCGTGTGACCGCCTACACGGGCAAGTGCGAACTCGGGCAGGGGCTCTACACGGCGCAGACGCAGTTGGTGGCCGAGGAACTGTCGGTGCCGATGTCGCGCGTCACGCTCGTGCAGTGCGACACCGCCATCACGCCCGACCAGGGCACCACGGCCGGCAGCCAGTCGCACCCCGAGAACTTCAACCATCGCAATCTCGGCCAGGCGGCCGCGACCGCCCGCGAAGCGCTCATCAAGATGGGCGCGGAACGGCTCGGTGCCCCGGTCGGCGATCTCGGCGTGGCCGACGGCTTCGTCCGGGTGACAGCCGATCCCACCAGGCGCGTCGGGTACGGCGACCTGATCGGCGACAAGAAATTCACCGTGGCCATCGACCGGGCGGCCAAACGCCGCCCTGCGCGGGAATGGACGGTGATGGGCACAGCGGTGCCGAATCTCCACATTCCGGCCATGGCCACCGGGACGTTCGAATTCGTCCACTCCGTTCGCGTACCCGGCATGGTGCACGGCCGGGTGGTGCGTCCGCCCGCCATCGGTGCGACGCTCGTCAACGCCGACGAGGCCTCGGTGCGTGGTCTGCCGGGTCTGATCAAGCTGGTGGTCAAGAAGGACTTCGTCGGCGTGGTCGCCGAAAAGCAGTGGCAGGCCGTGCAGGCGGCGCGGGCACTGAAGACGACGTGGACGGCCGGCACAGGGTTGCCCGCACAGGCGACGTACTTCGAACATCTGCGCCGGCAGAAACCGACTCGCGACGCGCTGGCCATCGACTCCGGAGATGTGGATGCGGCGCTCGGCAAGGCCGCGGAGGTGTTGAAGTCCACCTACTTCTACCCGCACCAGATGCACGGGTCTCTGGGCACGTCGTGCGCGGTCGCCGATGTCGGCACCGACAAGGCCACCGTCTGGTCGGCCACCCAGGCCTGTCACCCGATGAAGAATTCGCTCGCGATGGTCCTCGGCCTGCAGCCTCAGAACGTGCGGGTGATTTTCAGGACCGGGTCGGGTTGCTACGGCCTGAACGGGGCTGACGCGGCCACCTACGACGCGGCGGTGCTCTCGCAAGCGGTCGGCAAGCCCGTGCGCGTGCAACTGACGCGCAAGGAAGAGATGACGTCCGAGAACTACGGCATGGCATTCGTCATCGATCAGCGCATCGGTCTGGATTCGACGGGCCGCATTGTCGCGTGGGATTGCGAGACGTGGAACAGCAGCCTCGGCGGCCGGCCTGGGTACAGCAATCCCGGGAACATCCTGCCAGGGTCCCTGCTCGGATTCGCGCCCGCCGCGTTTACGCCGTTGTCTCCGGCGCCGGCGCCGACAGGCCCGTACTCGAACGGCAACAATGCCGTGCCCTCGTACGTCACCGGGTGCATGGGTGGGGCATGCGGCGGGACCGGTACGGTCAAGGCCGAACGCGTGTTGACGCACACGGTTCCAGGAATCTTTTTCTCGGCCCCGCTCCGATCACCGGCTCGGCTGCAGAATACGTTCGCCCACGAATCGTTCATCGACGAGGTGGCCTCGCACCTCAAGGCCGATCCGGTGGCCTACCGGCTTCAGCACCTCGCCGACCCGCGGCTCAAGGACGTGTTGACGGGCGCGGCCCGCGCGGCCAAGTGGGACACGCGGCCCTCTCCGGCACCGGGCCACGCCAAGACCGGCGTGGTCGCCGGGCGGGGCATCGGGTGCGTCGCCTACGAGGGCGACAACGGGTACGGCGCGGTGGTGGTCGAGGTCCAGGTCGATCAGGCGACCGGAACGGTGACGATCACGCGGTTGGCCGCAGCGGTGGACTGCGGACCAATTTCCAATCCCGAGGGCGTGAAGCACCAGACCTACGGTGGACTGCTGCAAGGCGTCTGGCGCGCCCTGCTCGAAGAGGTGACGTGGGACGCCGACAAGGTGACGTCGGTCAACTGGCGCAGTTACCCCACGCCCACGCTTGGGTCGGCCATGCCGCCGGTCGAACTGGTGCTCATCAACAGGCCCGATGCCGAAGCGACGGGTGCTGGCGAGTTGTCGATTACGGTCGCCGCCGCCGCCATCGGCAACGCCATTTTCGACGCAACGGGCGCCCGCCTGCGAGAGGCGCCGTTCACCCCGGTACGCGTCAAGGCCGCGCTGGCCGCGAGAACGTAGCGAGGCGGCGCGAACGCCGCTACTGTTTCTTCTTGGCGAGGAAGGCCGCGACCGATTTCACTTCTTTTTCCAGGGCGGAGGCGACGGCCGCTTCTTCGTTGACCAGTTCGAGTTCGGGTTTGTTGCCGGTCGCCTTGTCCACCAGCATGAACACCGTGCTGAGCACGGCGTCATGACTCTGTGTCATGGCCGGCGATGCCACGCCCCCTCCCACGGCGGCGAACACATTCATCGAGCTGAAATTCGCGCCCAGCAGCCCGATCGGCGTCACGTAGCGCGAAACCACTTTGGCGACACCAATCACGGTCTTCAGCGTGGATCCGCCGCTGCGTTCCGACGACGACAGCGCCGGTGTGGCGCCGCCTGCCGCGATCAACTTGAAGTCCACTTTGGCGCCGAATCCGTCGGTGGTTCCGCTCACCCGGCCGAGGATCCCTTTCCCAGGCTTGCGCACATCGGCGATCTCGGTGTTGAGCACGTAGTCGCACTCCCGCGACTGCGTCTCGGCCCGCAGGTCAGCCGGCGCTCGCGCCGACAAGCGCACCGCGTCGAGCCCGGCGTCACCCAGCGACACCACCAGCGCGTCGCTCAGTTTGTCGAGCGACACGTCCCGCTCGGCTTTGCTCGCCACCGACGCCACGCAGGCGCGGGTCACCCCCGGCCGCTTGGTGCCGTCGGCCGGCGCCCCGAGTTGCGCCAGGTTGGGCACGGCCGCATAGCCGTCGGGCACCGCGAACAGCGCGTCGGCTAACGTCAGCCTCGTCAAGTCGGTCACCTCCATGCTCAGTGTGGACCGCTTGACGTCTTTGCCCTCTCCCACCGTCGTGGCGACTGTGTAGGCAAGCGGATAGCCGAGTGACGGCGCGGAGGCTGCGTCGACATATTCGACGGTGTCGCGACAGCCATCGGCCGAAGCGACCGCGGCGATTCTGGGGGCGGCCGGACAGGCCGCGACCGGCGGCTCGACGAACCACCCGTCGGTCTCCACGGTTTCGGATCGCGTGTCGCACGCATCGGGCGTCGCCGTCTTCGTCACGACAGTCTTGACGTGGCGGGCAGACAGACCCACCAGCAGCTTGCGTTCGCCCGAATCGGTCGCCGTCGTGGTGTAGGTGATCGTTCCACCTTTCCTGGCGCCCTTGCCCGCCCCATCGGCGCCCGCGTCAGGTTCGCGACGACCGTCCACAGACAGATACTTCCTGGTCTGATCGTTGACCTGGATGATTCGGTCGACACCGCACTGCTGAAGCACGGCCAGGTCGGCGCCGTAGTCGATGCGCTGGCGCGGCCCCCTGGTCGACACCGTGCTGGTGGTGACGGTCTCGCCCGATGTGTATCGGATTTTCACGACGAGGTCCGGCGGCGGCGGGGGCGGAACTGGCGGAGGAGTCGGCAGCGCGGGTGTGGCCGCTTTCGGCGGTGTCGCCGTCTTGGGCGCGGGGCCCTTGGGCGGAACCTTGGCCGCAGGCTTCGGAGGCGGCTGGGCTGTGGTTTGCGCCAGCGCCGGAGAATACGGGACGGTCAGGACCGACGTCAAGACGAACACCGCGACGCCGAGCGGGATCGATCTCGGGACGTACATGGCATACCTCGCGGCCCGTCTGGGACCGCAGATATCAAGGCCGGGTTGCGTGGTGAGAGCTCCCAGTATATCAGCGATGTCCGGCGTCGGGGGCGGCCTGATCGCCGCCCGTACGCCGCTACTGCTTCTTCTTGGCGAGGAAGGCGGCCACCGATCGGACTTCGCGCGTCATGGCGGCCGCGACGGCCTCCACCTCGCTGTTGAGGTCGGGGTCGGGCCTGTTGCCGGTCGCCTTGGCGACGATCGCGGTACTCTTGTCGACCAGCGAGAACGCGGTGGTAACCACCGCGTCCGGGCTCTGGGACATCTCGGGGGCCGCACTCGTGCCGCCCATCGACACCAGCGCGTTCATCGAGTTGGCGTTCGATCCAAACAGGCCGAGCGTCACCAGATAGTGCGACACCACTTTTGCCGCGCCAATCACCGTCTTGATCGTCGACTTGCCGCTGTGCTCCGACGACGACAGTGCGGGCTTCGCACTGCCGGGCGCGACCAGCCGATAGTCCACTTTTGCGCCGAATCCTCCGGTGGTCCCGGCCACGCGGCCGAGAATCCCTTTTCCCGGTTTCCGCACGTCGGCAATCTCCGTGGTCAGCACATAGTCGCATTCACGCGTCCGGATCTCGGCGCGCTGATCGTCGGGCGTGACGGTCACCAGGCGCACGGCCTCGTATCCGGCCTCGCCGAGCGACTCGACGAGGGCGTCGCTCAGCACCGGGAGAGACACATCGTGATCGGTCCTGGTCGACACGGAGGCGGCGCAAATCCGAATCACGCCCGCTCGTTTCGCACCATCGGCGGGCACGCCGAGCTGCGCCAGATTCGGCACGTCGGTGTAGCCCTTGGGCACCACGAACAGCGAGTCTGGAAGCGCACGTCTGGCGACATTCGTCACCTCCATGCGCATGCTCGACGCCTTCGCGTCCTTGCCCGCGCCCGATGAGCTGGCCGTCGTGTAGGCCAGCGGATAGCCGATCGCCGCCCCTGCCGCACCGACATAGTGCACCACGTCGCGACATCCGTCGGCCGTCGTCGCCGTTGCAGGGCGCGGCACCGCTGGACACGCCGCTACAGGCGGGTCGACAAACCATCCGTCGGTGTCCACGCGCTCCGGCCGTTTGTCGCACGCGTCGGGCGTGGAGGTCTTCGTCAAGACGGTCTTCACGTGGCGCGCGGACATCCCGAACAGCGTCTTGCGTTCGCCCGTATCGGTGACGGTTGTCGAATAGGTGATCGTCCCGCCCTTCTTGCCGGTTTTGGCCGGAGGTTCGGCTCCCGCTTCGGGTTCCTTTCGACTTTGCAGCGTCAGATACTTCCGGGTCTGATCGTTGACCTGGATGATGCGGTCCACGCCGCACTGCTGGAGCACGGCCATGTCGGGCCCGTAGTCGATGCGCTGGTGCGTCCCTTTGGTCGACACCGTGCTCGTGGTGGTCGTCTCGCCAGACACGTGCCGGGTCGTCACCACCAGGTCGACCGGCGGAGCGGGCGTCGGCGGCGACGTGACGACCTTCGGTGGGGTGGGCTTCTGAGGCGTCGACGGCTTTGGCGCGGGTTTGGCGGCGGGCTTCGTCTGGGTGTTGGCAGTCGTCTGCGCCAGTGCCGCAGGACCCGCCAGCAGCGTGACGGACACCGAGCACACGACGGCGAGGCCACATCGAATCGAGGTCGGGACGCGCATGGCACAACTCGGGGCCGGCCGAAGGCCGACCGATTCGACACCGCTCTTTCCGCGAGGAAACATCCGAGTATACCAACGTTGCACACCCGGACACCGCTGGCGCCGTCGTGTCGGGTGCGACGAGATCAGGAGTCGGCCCGAAGCCTGGGCGGCTGGCCGACTCCCGACACCGTGTCTGGCGGGCCTCACGGCCTGACGATCAGGCGGAGAGTTTCTGGCGCGTGTCCATCGTCGACACCTGGGCACAGGCTGGCTCGACCTGTCCGACCACGCGAGCCAGTTCGGCGAGGCTGAACGGCTTGGCCACGACGCCCCGGAAGCCGTACTTGTCGTACTCGGCCATCACTTCGTCGTCGGCGTACCCGCTCGACACGATGGCCACCACATGCGGGTCGATCGCCAGCAATTCCTTGATGGCCTCTTTGCCGCCCATGCCGCCGGGCACCGTCAGATCCATGATCACCAATTCGAATCCGTCGCCCTCGCCAAGCGCCCGACGGTACGACTCGATTGCCGTCTGCCCGTCGTCGGCCACGTCGACCCGGTATCCGAGACGGCCGAGCATCGCGCGTGTCACGTCCCTCACCGCCCGTTCGTCGTCCATGATCAACACGCGGCGATGATGATGGGGCTCGAAGACGGGAAGCTCGGAGCGATGAGGCCGCCCCGCGCCAATGACCGCCGGCAGCAGCACCGTCATGGTGGTCCCCTCATCGAGCACGGAGTGCACGCTGATGGCACCTCCGTGATTGGTGATGATCGAGTGCGCCGTCGCCAGGCCGAGCCCGCTGCCGAGCGACTTGGTGGTGAAGTAAGGATCGAAAATCTTTCCGAGGTGCGATTCCGGGATGCCGATGCCGTGGTCCTGGATGCTGAGGCCGACGCTCGGCTTCGCGCCTTCCCCGTCGCCGGCTGCTGGCGACACGTTGTCGGCGCGCACCGTGACGACGCCGCCATCGGGCATCGCCTGCAGCGCGTTGATCACGAGGTTGTTGACGACCTGCATGATCTGGTTTTCGTCCACGTCCACCGCCCACAAGTCGTCGGCGAGGCGGAACGCGCACTTGACATTCGAGCCGCGCAACGCGAATTCGGCGGCCTCGCGAATCAGATCCTGGATGAAGATGGTCTTCTTGACCGGTTTGCCGCCTTTGGCAAACGTCAACAACTGGTGTGTCAAGGCCTTGGCGCGCGCGCAGGCCCGCTCGGCCTCGCCCAGGTTGTTGCGCCGCGTCGCCTCGCCCCCGTCCAACTGCGCCAGCGAGATGTTGCCGGCAATGGCGGTGAGAATGTTGTTGAAGTCGTGCGCGAGCCCGCCGGCCAGCACGCCCAGCGACGCGAGCTTGCTGGCCCGCTCCCGCTCCGTTTCCAGCCGCACCGCATCGGTGATGTCGCGGGCCACCAGCACCACGGCCACCATCACGCCGTCGTCGTCGCGGACCGGCGTGGCGCTATGTTCGATGAGGCGCTGCGTGCCGTCGCGCGCCACCAGAACGGCGCGGCTGTCGCGATCGACCGTCGTGCGCTGCCGAAGCACTTTCTCGACCGGGTTCGCGTAGGTCTTGCCGCTTTCGCGATCGACCAGCCGGAAGACATCGGCGGCGGGCAACCCAATCGCGTGCTCCTGGGGCCACCCGGTAAACGACTCCGCCGTCCGGTTGAGCAGCACGATGCGGCCCCTGGTGTCGCACGCGATCACGGCCTCGCCGATGCTCCCGAGGGTCACCACGACCCGTTCCTTCTCGATGGCCAGCGCCCGCTGCGAGCGCTCCGCCAGGTCGAGCGCCTGCATGGCCTTGGCGTTGAGCGCCGAGATCTCGTCGACGTGGCGCTGCTTTTCCTCGATGCGCCCGAGGTAGACCTGGTAGGTGCGATAGGTGATGTAGGCCGGAATCGTCACCAACATGGCCGACCACCACTCGCTGTGGTCAATCGACCACGCCGCCGCCACCGCGACGCCGGCGCCCACAAAGAAACTCGGACCGCTCCACACAAAGGCGTCGAACCAGAGCCGCGTCAACGACTGCCGCGTCGCCAGCGCCGCCGCCACCGCGACCAGCATGGCATTGCACACGAAGTAGGCGAAGCCGGCCCCCACCATCGGCGTCGCCAGATTGTGCAGGTCGAAGAATCCAGGATGCCCGCCGAGCATGACGTACACGAGCCCGGTCACCTGGACGGTGATGACCAGCGCGCTCATGCTGAACAGGATCCGGTGCGCTTCGAGGGTTCGAGGGCGCCTGTGCATCAGGCACTGCACCAGGGCGCCAACCGCCGCGAACACCATCGCCTGACTCGGGCCCACCAGCATCACGCCCATGAAGTTCGCAATAAACGACGTGGACATCGATGCCGACGTGCCGGCGACAGGCAATTCGATCTTGAAGGCCGAACTGAACAGCACCAGGGCGAGGAGTCCGGCCGACAACGATGGTGCCGGCACCGCCACTGGAAAGAACATCGCCAGCATGCAGGCTCCGAACAGCATGATGCCGCCGACGTACACCTTCGCCACCACGGGCAGGCCCGCCTCGTGGGATTCGGGCTCCGGCGTGTGATTCGCACCCCCGCGAGACCGCATCTGGTCCCATCCGTGCGGCTGGCCATCGCCCCACGCGTCGAGGTCGGCATCGCGCCGGGCCATCGGCGCCCAGACCTCTGCCATCGAACCGGCGCGGCGACGGTCGAACGAACTCCGCACATCCAACGGTCTCGAGTCTCCGGCAAATGCGATCATGACAGCCCCCCATTACCCGACATCTGCTTCGCTGCGGCGGCATCCACGTCGAGCGCGGACTCACCGCCTGGAGGACTATCGCCCCAGAAAACCGCATGACCCCAATCCGTGCTCTGACTCGAAATCAGCACGTCGCTTCCCACCAAGCTATTGCCCCAGACGATGGAGTCGCCCCAGACGATGGAGTTGCCCCAGACAATACTGTTGCCCCACACGATGGAGTTGCCCCAGACAATACTGTTGCCCCACACGATGGAGTTACCCCAGACGATGCTGGCGGCCGACAGACCGTGTTGCTCGTGCGAGCTGCCATCCGAGTGAGTGTTGACGGCGACCCAGGCGGCGCTGCGATCGCCCCAGACGACGTTGACACCCCAGATGCTATTGCGGCCCCAGACAATGCCATCGTGGGGCACGACGGTGTCGTCCCAGTCGATCCGGGCGGACCACGGGTACCAATCGTTGCCGATCGCGGTCTTTGGGCCGCCGACCTGCGAGAAGAGTTGCTCGGACGTCTCCGATTCGGTCGGGTCCACGACGATGGCCATGCGAACCGCGCCATCCAGGTTGATACTGCCAGCGCCCTGCGTCAGCGCGTCGGTCTTCGGGATCGGAATGGCCGTGAATTCGAGAATGGCTTTGACGGCATTGGGAGTCAGCGTGGCCTGCGGCACCACGGCGTCGTGGGCTTCGAGCATCAACGCAACGGCCCCGCTGACGATGCCAGCCGCCATGCTGGTGCCGCTCAGCCTGAGCAGCGTGCGTCCGACTCGCAGCCCCGGATTCTTTCCGACGATGGTGCTGCCCTGCGCGGCGGCCGCGACCAGTCGATTGCCGGGCGCCACGACGTCCGGCTTTGCGTAGCCGTCGTACCACGTCGGCCCGCGCGAACTGAACGAGGCCACGTCGTCGTCGAGACGCGATACGGTATCGGCGGTATCGGTGGCGCCAACCGTGAGTGCCGACGGCGCGTTGGCCGGGCTCACGATGCCGGCGTACCCAGGCGTCCCGTTCGCCCCGTTCTTGCCGTAGTTGCCTGCCGACACGACGACGACAATCCCGGCGCGCACGGCTGCCTCAACCGCCTGCACAAGCGGATCGGTCGCCGCCGGCTCGAGAATGGGATGGCCCAGCGAGAGATTGATGATCCGGATGTCGAGTTCGTCGTGGTGGTCAATCGCGTACTGAATGGCCGCAATCACCGCGCTGGTCGAGCCGGTGCCAGAATCGTCGAGCACCTTGAGCCCGACAAAGTTGACGTTGGGCGCCACGCCTGGATAGGCGCCGTCCGACACGTCTCCGGACCCGCCGATCAACCCCGCCACGTGCGTGCCGTGGCCGTAGTCGTCGTACGGGTCGGTTTCGACCCCGGCCGGGTTGCCGGTGAAATCCACGAACCGGATGATGCGCGACCGTGGGATGTCGGCGCTCGCCTGAATCCCGGAATCGATCACCGCCACGCCCACAGGCGCACTGCCATAGGGCATCTGCGGCACGCCCAGCGTCGCCATCACGGCGCCGTTGAGCGAGCGCGACTTCGAAGAGGATTCGCCGTCACCGTGGGCACGGACGTCGGCGTCCGACGACACCGACTCGATCCACGGCGCCCGCGCCACCGCATCGATTTCGGAGGCCGACAGGTCGAGCGACACCGAGTCGACGACGTCGTGTTCGGCTCGCACCCGCACGCCCGAACTGCGGAGGCTCTCGGCCCACGCATGGCGAAGACCCGGCTTGACGCGGACGATCACCCGCGTGCGGGCCGCGCCGGTCGTGACGGCGTCCTCGACCGCGCGATCGGTCTTCGAGATTCGGCGATGCTCGTAATCGGACTGACCGCTCGCGGACACGGGCCGCACGAGCAGCAGCACCAAGGGCATGATCCAGAGCCATCGTCTTTGCATCGGTCCTCCTCACCCTCGGGAATCGCGGTCCGCGGCTCAGCGCGAATCTCGCTCCCACGATCCCCATCCCCTTGAGAGCCACCGGCTCGAGCGTCTCAGGCATCGGCCATTGCCGAACTGCAACGCGAGATGAGCCGGGCCGTCGTTAGACAAGCCCCAAGGAACCGAAACTCCAAATTGTCGATGTCGAGCAACACCCGAATGAGCGTCACCTATGGAAGAGCAAATCCGATGCCGCGTTGTAAAGAAATAGGACACCGGTGCTCTGCACGAGTCTTGCAAAGTGACATTTCGCCATGATCGTGCGACGACCTGGGATTACCGGGCGGTGATCGATGGAATTTGGGCGATTATTGAGAATGTCCGGAGCCGACCTGCAGAACTGCCTCAGGATCGCGCCCGGCGCGGCCAGGCGGCGCGGAGTGTGGCTCCGAATGAAATGATGAAGGAATCGTCAAGGACAAAGACGGGGCTGCGTCGGGCCCCACGTGCGTCGGGACGCCGTCCAACGGCCAAACCCGCGATTTATTGAAGAATTCTGGCTATCTAAACCAGTGGCCGGTCGGCCGACATGGGGATGTCGACCGAGCGGCCATTGGTGTGCCTGGCGGACCAGCGCGGTATTGAAATCGAAGAATCGCCCCTAGTAACCGGCCGAGCGGCTCACCCGAAACGGGGGGATGCCAGGGTTGGCCGGATCGTCTCCGCGGTGACTCCGGGCGGCGTTGAGTGCCGAATCAACCTCGGCCGCCACGTCGGCGGCGTCGATATCGTCTGCGCGACCGCGGGCGTCTCGGGCGTCTCTGGCGTCTCGGGCACTGACACCATGGCGATGCTCGTGGCCAGCCGGAGTGCCCGGTGTCACTCCACCGCTCGAGCTACCGTAGAGCCGCTCTCGCAACGTGGACGACCCTTGCGCCTCGGCGCTCGAACCCAGAGCCAGGTCGTTGTGCGTTGCCACCAACGCGGATGCGTCGAACACTGCAGCACTCGCGCCAGGGTCGATGGCCGAACCGCCGGTCGAACCGTGGGCCGGCGCGTGCAGGTCCCCGTAGTGTTCCTTGTACCACCCGCCGTAGTGATGCCACGCCCAGTGGCGATCCACTAAACCGGTCACCATCCCGGACAACCCGACGCGGGTGTCGGGATTGACGGTCGCCATGAAGATGTGCCCGAACAGCAGCGTGGTCGCCGCGGCGGCCAGAGACAAATGCATGACCCAGGCGACGAAGACGTACTGGTGATACCAAATCAACAGGCCACTGCACACATACAGCGGCCAGCTGCCGATCAACACCATGAAGTTGATCTTCTCGGCGGCGTTGAACTTGCCCTGCTCGGGAAGGACGATGTTCTTGTTCACCGTCGATGGCCCGATCAGCAGCAGCCACTTGATATCGGCCAGCGTCCATTTCCACACGTCTCCCACATTGCGCCGGTGGAGACGAAAATCGCGCCAGTGCTGGATGAAGGTGATCACGGGCAGCGCAAAGAGCGCCACGCCAGACCCGCGATGTATCCACGACAAGACGGCGCGGTACGGTCGCTGGGGATGCGGATTGTAGAACAGGATCAAAACCGCGGCGGTCGCGTAGCACACCATGAACGGAATCGCCACCGCCCAGTGCATCTGCCGCTCGGACAGATGAAACCGCACAATTTCATCGCGTTCCGACGCGTTCGGATTGGTCGTCTCGGGCAACACGCGGCCGTGTGCTGACACGCTAAACCTCCTTGGACCACGCGCGGCAACACGCCAGCGCCCAGTGATTCCGAACCGGGCCAGCGGCCCGGAGTTCGGTTGCCGGCAACGGGTCACCGTGTTCCAATTTTGACACTATTTGGCATTGCTTACACAGTTCGGCCACAGTTGCGCGCCGCACGCGTTGCGCGCCCAGGGCTCGCCACCCGGCCGATTTGGGCCGGGTGGTCGAATCCGACTGCGACAGGCCATCCACCCATAACGCCGCAATTTCGGACGAAAACATCGCGTTTCTCGAATGGAGGCCGCGCGCTGAGGGCATCAGGATTTCCGTCGAACTGGTCGTGTTCCGGCATTCCAAACCCATCCGTTTACGCCTTCGGATATCAGAATGCCAAAGATCACAGCAATCCCGATGCCAGGCCGAGAGGCGCGTCGAAGCAGACGCCATGCCAATCTTAAAACGCTCATGGGGTAACATACGGAGACGGGTCTTCGGATCCGGAACGCAATCCAAGACGGAGGCAAGCATGATGGCACCCTGGCGGCCGCTGGCACTGGCAGCCGCACTCAACATGACCGTGGTTGTCGGCATCACGACGGCCCAAACCGTGATGGTGACGAAGGCACCGCGGGGGGGAACCATCGAGCTCGCCCTGAACGCGAACGCGATTGGCACGGCGACGGCCGATGCCACCGGGAAAGCCACGCTTCCTGTGAATCTGTCGGCCCGCGGCACGCGAACCGAAGCCGATGTCCAGGTCTTCGTCGACGTGTGCGGGAATACGCGGCGCGTCGTGCTGGTCGAGCCCGGACTGCAGGCGCAACCGCCAACCGTCGACTGCTCGCGACGCGAGTTGCCCGGCGTGTTCCTGATGCGATCGGTGACGACCCTGGTGGTCGAGGTCGCGGCCTCGGCCCCGGCTGTCTGGGTCCGCCAGGGGCCGGTCCCCATCGAATGGCTGGGCGAAGAATCGAGCAGCATCAGTTCCAAGCAACTGCACCGCCCATCGCCGACCGGGCTGATTCTGTCTGGCGGCGGCGGCATGGGCAGCCTGGGCAACGTGACGACCAACGAATGCGGGGGCGTGGCCACCTGCAGCGGCAAGACCTCACAGTTGGGCTACGTGGGCGGCGCGACGATCTGGCTGACATCGTTCCTCGGAGTCGAAGGCAGCTACGCCAAGTCGGCCAACGCAACCGTCACGGGCAGCGACGCGTACTTGCACTTCGCCAACACGACCAGCACCAATCTGGTAACGGCGGCCGCCAAGGTCGGCATTCCGCTGGGCGCGGTGCGCTTCTACGCCAAGGCCGGAGCCGATCGTCATCAATCCACGTCCACCACGACGCAGACCATTGACGATCGTTCCTATGTCACCGCCGATGGCGCCACGCAGTCGGTGACCGGCGGCACGCAGAAATTCGTGCTGCGGACAGCGGGCTGGGCGCTGTCGTTCGGCGGCGGCATGGAAGTGTGGCTGGGGTCCCGGGTGGGCCTGTACGTCGAGGGCGAACAGGCAAAGCTGAAAGGGCCGTCGCGCGATGGCGATCCCGGGAAGATGAACGACCAGATGACGTCGATTCGAATCGGCTTGCTGCTGCGGCTCATCGGCCGCTGACCGCGCGGCGCAACCCGATCGACACGCGGCGGGTGCCGCGGCCCGGACCGATGCGGGGATGACGCGGAGGGGGCTTCGGCGGCGGCGGCCCGCGACTGCACCGTCACCAACCGGCGGACTACTGCACCGTCACCATCTCGACTTCGAACACCAGCGTGGCGTTCGGCGGAATCGGGCCATTGCGCGTCGAGCCGTACCCGAGCGACGGCGGAATGACGAGCCGACGCAATCCGCCTTCCTTCATGCCCAGCACGCCTTGGTCCCAGCCGGGGATCACCGACCCGGCACCCACCACAAACGTGAATCCGGTTCCGCCTGCCGACGAGTCGAATTGCAGGCCTTTTTGATTGGGCTGCGAAGCGTCGAAGAACCAGCCGGTGTACTGGACGGTCGCCGAGCTGCCCTTGACGGCGGTTGCCCCCGTTCCGACGCGCAAATCGGTCTGGCTGTAGACTGCCGCCGCCGACGGGGCGGTCACGGTATTCTTGCATCCGGCCACCGCCGTGCCGCTCACCGCGATCGCGGCCACGGCCGCCGCCATCCTCAACATACGTACTGGTTTCACGCCATCTCCCCGCGCATCAGGATCCCGAACGTCTTCGATTATGGCACGAAACGGCCGGCCGCAGGTCGGCCGGCCCGGCGTACCGGCGCTACAGGGACCACCCCGCGCGGTAGTGGTGCTGGACCAGGTCGTTCGCCTCAGCCAGGTTGGTCACCTTCATGTTGGGCCCATCCCACATCAGCTTGGTATCGGGAAACCACACGCCGAGATTTCCCAGTAGCACCGTCTCGGTAAACGGGCCTGCGTAGTCGAACGGGGACGTCGCCTTCGCCTTGCCCTTGATCGCGTCGATCCAGTTCTGCTCGTGCGTGCCGATGACGCGCGGCAGCTTCCTGGCAGGCCGCTCGTAGTCCTGCATCCGGGTTTCTGGGATCAGCCGCGGACTCTCCGAATACGTCTCGCACATCAATTTGCCCTTGTCGCCGACGAAAATCGTGCCGCTTTCGGGCAGCCGCCGGCCGGGCTCGAGTTCGGCCGGGCGTTCCGGCTGCAAGCCGCCATCGTACCAATGCAGCTTGACCTCGGGGTACTTCCGGCCTCGCGCCGGGAACGTGTAGTGCACGATAGAGGCGGGCGGATAGCTGTCCTGGTACTTCAGCCGCTCGTACGGGAAGCTGCCCCCCTTGCCTGGCACATCAACGACCTGGTAGGCCAGATACGTCGTGACGGAGGTGGGATAGCCCAGTTTCAGCACGCTGTAGGCTGCGTCCATCACATGGCACGCCATGTCGCCCAGCGCGCCGCAGCCGAAGTCGAACCACGACCGCCAGCTGAACGGATGATACGCGGGATGGTACGGGCGCATCGGCGCCGGCCCGATCCACAGATCCCAGTCCAGCCCGGCTGGCACCGCCGGCGTCTCGGCCGGCCGCGGCATGCCCTGCGGCCAGATCGGCCGGTTGGTCCAGCAGTGCACCTCGCGCACCGCACCAATGGCGCCGTCGGCAATCCACTCCTCGATCAACCGGACGCCTTCGCCCGACCGGCCCTGATTGCCCATCTGTGTGATGACCTTGTACTTGCGGGCCGCCTCGGTGAGCGCACGCGCTTCCGACACGGTATGGGTCAGCGGCTTCTGGACGTAGACGTGCTTGCCCATCTGCATCGCCGCCATCGCGACGACGGCATGCGCGTGATCGGGAGTGGCCACGATGACCGCGTCGATGTCTTTCTGCTTCTCGAGCATCACGCGGTAATCCTTGTACCGTGCGGCCTTCGGAAAGATGTCGAGCAGCTTCGAACGTGCCGCCGCGGCCATGGCCGCGGCGCCGTCGTCCACATCGCAGAGCGCCACCATGTTCTGGAGGCGGCAGGCCTTGGCGTTGCTCGCGCCCATGCCGTGCATGCAGCCCACGGTGGCGATGTTCAGGGTATCGCTCGGGGCCTGGAAACCGACGCCCCCGAGCACGCGGCGCGGCACGATCATGAAGCCGGCGGCAGCCGCGACGGTGCCGACGAAACGGCGGCGGGACACAAGGCGCGATCCGGTCTGTTCGTCGCTCATGGCAGTGACTCCAGCGTGGGGCGCGATGATGCGCTTCGGCAGATGTTACCTGTTGCCGGACGCCACCGCGGCAGGAAAATGTGTCAATCGGTCTTCCAGAATCCAGGCCTCCAGCCCCGGGTAGCGGCCGCACCAGTCTCGAATGCACTCGACCGGTGCAATCATGAACGCGGTCGACAGCGCGTCGGCCACCGCGGCGGACGCGCCCTCGACCTCCGCCCTGCGTCCGATGCCTGCCAGCACCGACCGCGGCGCCGATACCCACGCGGCGGCGCGCGACCGGACGGGTGTGCGGCTGCGCGGGTCCACGATGTGATCGGGTTTCCGGATGCCGGACGCTCCGAGCGCCACCTGGCAGACGCAAACCGTGGCGAGGACCGGGCCGTTCGAACCCGGTTCGCTGATCGTCAGGGGCCAGCCGTCATCGCCTTCCGGCGGATCGAGCGCCAGCACGGAGCTCGATCCGGCGTCGATGAGCGCGCGCGGCATCTCCCAATCCTCCAGTACCTCGGCCACTCGATCAATCGCGAAGCCCTTGCCAATGGCGCCCAGGTCGATCTGGAGGGGGCCCGCCGCGTCTTGAGATGCGGGCGCCTCGCCGTCAGCGGGATCGGATTCAGGCCCGGGCACCACCGACACGATAAACGCTTCGGGGTCGAGCCTCACCCGCTCGAATCCTGCTCCAAGCGCCGGATCGAACGCCCCGTCGGTCGCCTCGTGAATCAGGCAGGCTAGCCGAAGGCACTGCATCGTCTCGTAGCCGACGATGGTGGCGTCGCCGGGGGTCAAGTGGTTGATGCGCGTGATATCGCTATTCTCGAGAAACCGGCTCAACTGCTGTTCGAGGCGATCGACCTCGGCGAACGCCGCTCTCGCCGCCTGCCTCGCGTAGCGGACGTCGGGACCGGTGCAACGGATCTCGAACTGCGTGGCCATCGCGACGTGTTGAAAACGGTGCACCATGTGGGTTCACGTGACGGGGCGGATGCCAGGAGCCCGGTCCGGGTCGGCCGCTTCGGTCGATCGGCGCAACCACGCCACAACCGCGCAACAGGCGAAGAGCGACGCGGATGCCACCAGCACCCACACCGCGGCGCGATGGATCTGGAACAACGCCGGCTGGCGCACCGAGGCCAGCAGCGGATACATCGCGAGGGCGGGAGACGCCACGGCAATGGCGGCCGCGACCAGCGCCGTCCAGAATGACGCTTTGCGCACCAGCACGACGTAGGCGTTGGCGCCGAGCGCACTGGCGGCGCCCAGCGGGGTGCGCAGACGGTTCCAGTCGGCGCGGCCGAACCGATTCCGGTGCGACCAGTACAGCGCCACGATAATGGCGCCGATGGCGAACAGCGGCGCGCCGCCGGCGTGCAGCATCAGCCGGTCGCCGGTGAGCGGGGCGCCCGACAGCAGCGCCGGTATGCCGCTCAGCACCGTCGCACTGCAACATCCGACGCCGGTCACATGTGCCGCGACACGCGTCCAGCGGGCCCTCCGGGTCGCCGCCGAAAGCCGGCCCAGCGCCGGCAACGCGAACGCCAGCACGAACCCGCACAAGACAAGGGCGCCTCCGACCACCGAGGTCTTCATCCACGCGCGATACCGGAACGCCCGAGCCAGATCGATCACCACGGCGGTGTCGAGGCCGGGCTGGAACCGCGCCATGCTCCACGCCTCGGTGGGCGACGACACCATCGGGCCATCAACGGCAACCTGCCCGAAAAAGATGGGCGCCTGACTCTCGTGACAGTCCTGGCAGCCCCGCGCCCCGAGCGCGAGCGAGGCCTGGCGCACGTCGTGCGCGATGGGCCACACGTACGGTTGCGCCGCCCGATGCTCTGCGCTGACGAGGTGGCCCGGCCGGTCCAACCGATACAGTTGTCCGCCTCCCACATAGACCGACGTGGCGCCAGAGGCGGCGCCGGAGGTCGCACCAGATGTTGCTCCTGATGTCGCACCGGAAGTCGCACCGGCATCGACGTCGGCATCGAGCAGCGCGAGCATCTTCGCCACCGTCGCACTGTCGATCTGGGGCCAACTGCCCACCGGCGATCGCGGCAGCGTGATCTTGGCGTGTGCCATCACCGCTTTGACGCGGTCCGGCGAGATCGGGGCAACCGATCCGCCGGCAAGACGCCCCCAGAACGCGGGCCACATCAGACGATTCGGCGTGATGGCTCCGTCGGCTTGCCGCACGAAGACGGGCGAGAACAGGTGCGGCAGCGCCTCGTTGGCCTTGTTGACGTTCTGGCCTCCGAGCCGGTGCGCCTGGCTAGTCTTGATTCGGCGGACGGTCCTCTCGGGCGCCGGGCCCGAATGACACGCCGTGCACGACAGCTTCTTCAGGTGGATCGGAGGGAGCCCTGCGTGCCGCGGGTACGGTGCGCCCACGCGGCCCCGCGCGAACACGCGCTCGGGCTCCGAGGCCAGATGGCATCCTCGACACGTCAAGGCGGCGGCCGCCGGGGCTGAGGCGCGCGGCGCCGCATCGCTCTCATACCCGCGTGTCATCTCATGATCGAGTCCGCTGCGGTGGCAGTCGACGCACCGCATGCCGCGTGCCAGATGAATGTCCTGGTCGGCGTTCCACCTGCCCTGGCCGGTGTGCGCCACCTCGACGCTGGTGTGGCAGAAATAGCAGCGATGATCGGGAACGTCCCTGACGATGTCGAACACGACCTTGGCGCCGGGAAGAAAGCGCTCCTGGGCGTAGGCGGTGGCGGGCATACGCGGCCGCAGGTCGTCGTCGACCACCGGAAGCAGGTGGTCGAAGGTATTGGGCATGTCCCTGGCGGCGCCCGTGACCGCGGCAAGTCCGCTGGCGCCGGCAGCAGCCCAGCGAAAATTCTCAAGCGCAATCTGGCGCGCGTACTCCGCGTGGTCGTAAGCTGGCGACGCGTCGTGACACGCCAAGCAGTTCGGCTCTAGGGCTCCCGACACGGCCCATCTGGTCTGCAGGTTCGAACTCGGCTCACCCTCGCCGAATTGGCCGCCGGGCGTGCGCCCGCCGAACATTTTTGCGAACGCCCACGGCGAGAGGCCCACCGGGTCGGGGCGGTATGTCCCGGGCCAGGCGTGGTACGACAACGGCAACTGCGTCGCGGTCTCGGCGTCAACCAGGATCCAGGGCTCGCCGGGCCGTCCGGCAGGCGCGGCGGGCCGGGTCGTCGCGAAATGCCAGCCCTTGCCCATCGCGGCGACATCGTGGCACTCGGCGCCACAGGTTTGACTGGGCGAAAACGGCAGCAGCGGGCGATCGGTGGGCCGAATCACCTCGCCCTCGCTATCGCGCACCGGAATCCGATGGACCGGCCGTGCGCGGCTGCCGTCGGTCTGGTCGCCGATAAACGAGGCGGCCCCCCGGGCCCCGGCCACTGGCGGTCGCTGCTGGGCCGGCACCGCCGTCGCCAGCATCAGCACGACGATCGATCCGCACAGGGCGCGCGTCGCGGTCATGCGTCTCAGATCTCGAAATCCTTGGGGTCGAACACGACACGCCGTCCGGCTTCGACCGCTTCGTTGACCTTGAGCACGGTGACGGCGGTCTCGTACCCGACCTCGGCCGGACAGTTGAGCCTGGCGCGCCCGCGCACCGCATCGAAGAAGTTCTCCAGATGCGGCTGGTGATACAGCTTGAGCGACTGCACGGGCAGGGCAAAACTTGGCGGCGGCGCGGTCTCTCGCACATCGAGGACGACGCCAGGCGGGGTCTGGGGTTTCGGATCGTCGGTGGGGGCCATCAGGAGGCCGCGCTTGACCAGCGACCCCCAGTCGGGCGCGTTGGCGACGTCGCGGTACACCTTGGCGCGGGCCCCCGATTCGGAAATTTCGAGCGACCCCTGGTCCCCGAGAAACAGTTCGTAGTACCCGCCGAACCCGTTGGTGGTGATGGTCTGATAATGCGCCCGCACAATCCCGGCCGGCGTCGCGTACTCATACACCGCCATGACGGTGTCGTACCATTCGTGGGTCTCGCCGCTGTAGTAGTCGGTGCCGCCGCTGGCCATCACCGCCGACGGTCTGGCGCCAAGAAACCAGTTGAAGATGTCGATCTGGTGCGAACCCAAATCCACGATCGGCCCGCCGCCCAGGCCCCGGTACCATCGCCAATTCAGGAATTGCTCCATCGACCGGTAGCCGTATTTTTCGAGCGTGGCCGGCGCCATGTTGTACTTCGCGGGCATCGTCAACGGATCCTGACGCGACCGGTTCCACTGGCCGCTCGCCGTGGTGATGCGCCCGAGCAGCGACGCCTCGCGCAGCAGTTTCTGATAGGTGAAGCGATAGCGCGGATTGCTGCGCCGCTGATGGCCGACCTGGAGCAGTTTGCCCGACGCCCGCGCTGCCACGACGATGCGTCGCGCGTCGGCCAGCGTGTTGGACATCTCCTTCTCGCAATAGACGTGCAGACCCGCCTCGAGGCACGCGATCGCATGGTCGGCGTGCCAGAAGTCGGGCGTGGCGATGATCGCGGCGTCGAGCCGGCCCTTTTCCTTGTCGAGCATCTCGCGGATGTCGACATAGGCGGTGTGATCGTGGCCGTACGTCCTGAGCCGACCCGACACATACTTCTGGCGATATTCCTTCCAGATGTCGCAGAGCGCGGTGATGCGGACATTAAGGATTTTCTGACACGACTCGAGCAGCACCATTCCCTGGTTGCCGGCGCCCACCAGCGCGACCCGCAGATCATTGGAGCCGCCGGCAGACGCGCCCACCGACCGCGCGCCCAATGCGAGACCGGCGGCGGCCGTCGTCTTGAGGAAATCACGTCGAGCGATGCGGGTGGGTACGCCGTTCGAATCCATGTTGTGCAGTCACCTACGCCAGTGTGCGGCGGGAGGCCATGGCCGACGCCGAGAGCAGCGGTTCGGATCGGCTTACTCTAACGCGGAGACTCCGGGTTGGCAACACCGGGTCGGGCCGCCCGCACGCGCCAGATGCGCACCAGATCGAATGCCGATCGGACGAAATCGGTCCAGCGCAGTTTCGATCCCGGGCAGTGATGCCACGCCGGCAAGGCGAGTTCGTAGATGCGGGCGCGGCGCGGCGCGCCGCCGGGTTCGACCGGCAGCGCCAGATAGCGCGCGAGGAGCTCGACATCGAAGATCCAGCGGCTTTGGAAGGGCGACGCGAAGATCGCGGCGATGGCCGGACTCGCGCGAAACACCTTCGCACCGCATTGCGTGTCGTACACCGGCAGATCCAGCGCGAGGGAGACCAGCGTCGCGAAGACCCGCCCCAGGTAGTGGCGCCAGGCCAGGCGGCGGATGTCGCGTCCCATCAGCATCACGCGCGATCCGATGATCAGATCCATCCCGGGGCGACGGTTTGCAAGGGCCAGCACGTCGTCGACGGCCGCCAGCGGGGTCGACAGGTCGGCGTCCCAGAAACCCACCAACGCCGGCGCGCGGCCAAGCGCCTCGACGATCCCGGCACGCACCGCCTCGGCTTTGCCCTGATGCGAACTGAGGCGGAGGACGTCAATCGAGCCAGGCGAGGCCGATCGCATCCGTTCGAGCAGTTCGAAGGTGCCGTCACCACTGCCGTCGTCGATGCACATCAACGAGACCGATGGGTGCGAGGCGACGAAATCGAGCCACGCCTGCGGCCGGAGGCGCGCGGCCTCGTTGTAACACGGCACGACGAGCACAAGAACAGGTGGCGGCATATCCTTACTTGACGAGGCGAGCCCAGAGCGCGCGGTCGACGTAGAGCGTGAGGAGGATGTCGGGCCTCAAGCCGTAAAACTCGGACACGTCCTGGTCGCCAACCGCTGCGCCGACCTGGTCGGCGTTCTCCTGCGAGGCGACAATCACGGGTGCGTCGGCCAGCGGGCCGGCATCCTGGGCGCGCGTCCAATAGCCGACGCGGGTCATGCGGCGAAGGTACCACGGCAGCGGCCACTGCTGATGTGGATCGGCAATCACCTTGATCAGCATCCGGTCGCGGTCCGGGTGCACGGCGGCCAGCGCCGTGATGCGCCGCGTCAGCCGCAGCAGGTCGGAGCTGGTCTGGGCGTAGACGTACGGATTGCGCGTGTCGGCCGGGTAGCCGAAGTTCGCCCGCCAGTTCTGCGCGCCCAACTGACACGCCGCCGCCATCAACGCCAGCGCCACCGCGGTGCGCACGGTCCGTGATCGTGCAGCACCCATCATCGCCGCGGCACCGTACCCCGCCAGCACCACCAGGCCCACGTAGAACGGCAGCAGATTCCACGGCGTCTTGTACCCGATGGCCGAATACGCGACCAGCACCAGGACCGAATAGAGGGCCACATACCTCGGCCAGAATCCCGCATCCGACCGTCGCACCGTCGCCGCCAGGCCGCACGCCGCCAGGACCAGCACCAGTCCCTCGCTCCAGACCAGACCACCGGACCGCGAGTACGACAACACGCCGAGGTAGTAGTTCCACGGCTGGGTATGCGGTCCCACGGCGATGCCGCGGCCGGCATAGGTCGACAACGCCAGAACCGATTCGAGCACGCCGCGAGGATGCCTGAAGAACGAAGAGTACAACACGACCGCGATGCCGACCGCCGTCGCGACCGCGGCGCACCCGTGCCGGGCCCACGGCCTGGCCGTTGGTCCTGGGGGCCGCGTCGCGCGTTGGGCCACGATCGCGGCCGCGAGCGCAGCCGGCAGCACGATAAGCGCGGTCTCCTTGGTGGCGAACGCCAGTCCCGCGAAGGCCCCGGCCCCGCAGGCGGCGGCCACGCCCGGACGCTGCAGATATCGTCCGAGGAGCACGACGAAGCCGAGCGCGAAAAACGCCAGCAGCGATTCCTGGATGTAGAAGCGGCTGTAGTACGTCAAGGCCGGAGACAGCGCCGTCAGCACCGCGGCCCCCGCCATTGCGCCTCGCCCGAGGCCAGCAGCCAGCGGCACCAGCAGCAGAATCAGGGCTGCGCCAAAGACCGCGGGGACCGCCCGCAGCGTGTGCTCGTCAAGCGACGCCAGCGTGGTTTGGCCACGCACCCACGCCATCGGAAGTGTCAGGTAGTAGAGCGTCGGCCCGTGATGCTCGTCGCGGTCGTAGCGGTAGTCGCCGGATTCGAGCAACGTGCCGAATTTGACGGCCTGGTTGGCCTCGTCGTGATGCATGGGCCGCAGATCCAGCCCGGCGAGCCGGCACGTCAGCGCCGCCAGCAGCGCCCCGGCCACCACGCATCCGAACGCGGCCCTGTTCATTTGGCGGGCGTGCCGTAGACCTCGACTTCGACGTAATGATTCAAGTCGTTGGCGGTGTTGCCGTTCGAATAGAGACGCACGTAGCGGCCTTGTGCGCCTCTGGCGTCGAACAGTTTGCCTTCGGCCACCTCGATGTATTCCTTGTCGTGGCCCACTCCCATCCCCGACGAGTTGTCGTGGTCGTTGTTGAAGACGGTGGTGACGCCCTTCTGGAAGTTCCTGTCGTCGGACACCTGCACGATGACGTCGCGATAGACGCGAGCCTGGCTGTGATAGTGCCACGCGAGCATCGCGTGCAGGGTCAACGACGCGCCAAGGTCAATCTGGACCCACTGCCTGCCCGGCCCGAGTTCGACGAAGTACCCGTCGCCGCCGTCCTTTTCGCCGTCGGTCACCATCTCGAGTTCGCCGATCACCGGCTGGCGGTCGCTCGAGGTGACGGACTTCTTGAGCGACACCAGCGTCGTGCCCACCGGCACCAGGAAGGGGCCGCGCGGCTTGCCGGTGATCGCTTCGAGGTTGGGGCTCTTGAGGTTGGTCGGCGTCCCGATAAACATCGGCTTGGGCAGCTGGAGCTTCAGCTCTTCCTTGGCCTGCGCCTGCGCCGCCACCGGCGACAGAAGCAGCGCCGACAGCATCGTACAGACGAGGGTGTTCGTGTTCATTTGTCGGTGGCCTCCCTGGTCAGGCGGTCGGTCGTCCTGAACCTCGCGCATTATATGCCCGGACCCGGTCCGCGCCGACCACACGTTATCGCCGCCAGTGGTGGGGCGGCGTTGGCCCGGCCGGCTTTACACCCGTTCCGCCGACGACGTAGCATGCCGAACATGCCCACTCGACGCGACCTGCTGAGAACCGCCTCGCTGGCCATGTTCGGATCGCTGATGGCCGAGGCCCACCTGCCCGCGCAGGCCGCACCGCGCGTGCCGCACACCCCGACGCCAGGACCCGGGCCGGTCGCGGTGCGCAGCCCCGTCAAGCCGGCGCGCCTCAAGGCCGGAGACACCGTCGGCCTCGTCATTCCCTCGAGCGCGCAATGGGACCCGGTGGCCGTCGACGTGCTTCTGGAATCGCTGACGGTGCTGGGCCTCAAGGGGCAACTCGGGACACACGTTTTTGATCGTCGCGGCTATCTGGGCGGGCGCGACGAAGATCGCGCGGCCGATCTGAACGCGATGTTCGCCGACCCGGCGGTCAACGCGATCCACTGCATCCGCGGCGGCTGGGGCGCGGCGCGCCTGCTGCCGTTGCTCGACTGGGCCGCGATCGCCAAATCGCCCAAAATCCTGATCGGCTACAGCGACATCACGGCCCTGCTGCTCTCGCTCTACGCAAAAACGGGACTGGTGACGTTCCACGGACCGATGGGCTCATCGTCGTGGAACAGCTTCAACGTCGAGTGGATGAAACGCGTGCTGTGGAACGGCGAGGCGGCCAGCTTCGCCAACCTCAAGGAAACCAACGACACGCTCGTGCCGGTCAAGAACCGCACGCGCACCATCACCGGCGGCAAAGCCCGGGGGCGATTGCTCGGCGGCAATCTCACGGTCTTCACGACGATTATCGGATCGGGATACCTGCCGGATTTTCGCGACGCCATCCTCTTTCTCGAGGATGTTGAAGAAGAACCCTACAGCCTCGATCGGATGATGACGCAGTTGAAACTGGCCGGAATCCTGGGCGAGGTCAAGGGCGTGGTGTGGGGCACCTGCGACAAGTGCGTCCCCAGCGCCGGCTTCGGGTCGCTGACGATTCCGGATGTGCTGGCCGATCACGTCAGACCGCTTGGCGTCCCGGCATTCTCAGGGGCGATGATCGGACACATCGAGCGTCAGTTCACGCTCCCGCTCGGCATCCAGGTGGAGATCGACGCCGACGCCGGCACGATCACGATGCTCGAGAGCGCCGTTGCGTAGTAGGATTCGGGGACCGAGGAGGCGTTGATGCAGGCTACGAAACACCCGCTCCCCACTCCCGCTGCCGACGAAGGGTTCGGTGTGACCCGCCGGTCGTTTCTCGGCGCCACCGGCGCCGCGTCGCTCGGGTGGGCGCTCGCCAGGCATGTCCGGGCCGACGCGGCGGGCCGCATCCCGATCGCGCTTCAGCTTTATTCGGTGCGGACCGACTGCGCAACGGACGTCGACGCGGCACTCGACCAGGTCGCCGCCATGGGGTTCGAGGGCGTCGAGTTCGCCGGCTACTACCGCTACGCGGACAACGCCGCGGGCCTGAAGCAGCGGCTGGATGCCCTGCGGTTGAAAGCGGCGGGCACGCACATCGGCCTGGACCGGCTGCAGGGCGATGCGCTCAAGACCACGATTGCCTTTCACCAGACCCTCGGCTGCCGGTTTCTCATCGTGCCCGGCCATCCCGCCTTTACCGACCCCGAGAAGAGCAAGGCGCTCGCCGAGACGTTCAATCAGTTGGCGGCCACGCTCAAGCCGCTCGGCATGTGGTGCGGGTACCACAATCACGTGGCGGAGTTCAAAAAGGACGGCGAGAAGACCTACTGGGATCTGTTCGCCGAACGGACCACACCGGACGTGATTCTGCAGCAGGACTGCGGCTGGACGATGGCTGCCGGGTTCGACCCGGCCGCCTACGTGCGCAAGTATCCGAACCGCACGAAGACGACGCATTTCAAGCCCACGGTTCGCCAGGCGGACGCCGGCAAGCGGGCCATCCTCGGTCAGGACTCGGTGGATTGGCGGGCCGTCATCGACGCGTGCGCCTCGGCGGGCGCGACCGAGTGGTTCGTCCTCGAACAGGAAGTCTATCCCGACGGCAAGTCGCCCATGGCCTGCACCCGCGAATCACTGGCCGGATTGAAGGCGCTCCTCACATGAGAATCCTCCTCGTCGAAGACGACCGGAAAGGCGCGTACATCCTCAGGAAAGGACTCGAGGAGGAAGGCTTCACTGTCGATCACGTGGAGAACGACCAGCAGGCCGAGGAGGCCCTGGCGGCCAGACCCTACGCGCTGGTCATTCTGGACTGGATGCTTCCGGGCAAGCAGGGCATCGAGATCTGCCGGGAATTGCGCCAGCGTGACGCGTCGCTCCCGATCCTGATTTTGACCGCGAAGGACGCGCTCTCGGACCGGGTGGCCGGCCTCAACATGGGCGCCGACGACTACCTGACCAAGCCGTACGCGTTTTGGGAGCTGCTGGCGAGAGTGCGCGCGCTGCTGCGACGGTCGAAGCACGCTCGTCCGCCGGTGATTCGCATCGCCGACGTCACCATCGACCCGGTCACCCACGACGTGACGCGCGCCGGCCAGCCGATCGACCTGACGCGCAAGGAGTACGCCATCCTCAATGCGCTGGCGCAGGTGCCAGGCCAGATCGTCACCCGGCCCGAACTCGCCCGCATCGTCGGCCAGGACGACGCCGAGTCGGCGTCCAATCTGGTCGATGTCTACGTCAGCCATCTCCGCAAGAAGCTGGAGGTCGGCAGCGGAACGGTTCTGATTCGCACCGTGCGGGGCCGTGGCTTCTCGATCGGCGGGGCGTCGACGTGAAACGGCTGGGGCTTCGCACGCGCCTCACGCTCTGGCACGCGGTCACCACCACAGTTATTCTGGTGGCCGTCGGCCTGGCCGCCGACTGGCTCCTGACGCGCACCGTGATCGGGCAACTCGACGCGGCGCTTCTGGTCATCGCAGAAACAGAGGCGGGGTCGGCGCTGGACAGTCCCATCGGCATCCATCTGCACGAACTGGACACGCTCCCCAATTCCGCGAGCCTTCGCCCGCACAAGCTGGACAAGCTTGTGCAGATCATCGACGACCGCGGCAAGGTGTTGTTGCGAAGCGCGACGCTCGGGCACACCGACTTGCCGGCCCCTCCGTACCTGGTCCAGCGGACGCAACGCGGCGAGACGGTGATTGAGACGGCGCCCTGGCACGATGGCGAACCCGTCCGGCTGCTGACGATCCCGATTGCGGTGGGCGGTGCCTATCCCTACGCGGTCCAGGTCGGCACGCCGCTGCAGCCGACCTATGCATTCCTGGCGACGGCCCGCGCGCTCTGGGTGGTGACCTCGCTCGCCGTGCTGGCGGTCGTGTTGGCGACCGGCACGCTCCTGACGCGAAGCGCATTGCGGCCCGTGTCGCGGGCGTTGGAAATGGCCGGCCAGATTGGGATGGGCATTGGCGGGCGCCGGCTGCCCCACCCGGGCACCGACGACGAAATTGGGCGGCTGGTGGCGACGCTCAACGCGATGCTCGACCGGCTGGAGAAGAACGTCGACGCACACCGCCGCTTCACCGCCGACGCGGCGCACGAACTGCGCACGCCCCTGTCGCATTTGCGCTCGGAAATCGAGATCGCGTTGCGTCGTCCCAGAAGCGCCGAATGGTATCAGGACGTGCTCCGGTCGGGTCTCGAAGAAACCGATCGCCTCACCGCGCTCACCGAAGCGTTGCTGACGCTGGCGCGTCTCGACGCCGACGAGGTCGATGGGACCGAACCCGGCGCCATCGCCGAGATTTCCGACGTCCTCGAAACGGTGCGCGGAAGGCTGGCGGCCGAAGCGGCGCAGCGCACCGTCGAGATCGTCGTGTCGCCATCGCCGAATCTGGCGGTGGACGTCCCGCCGGGCCTGCTCGGCCTGCTCCTCGGCAACCTGCTGCAGAACGCGGTCAAGTTCTCGGCGGGGGGCGGACGGGTGGTGGCCGCGGTCGCGGTCGACCACGGCGAGGCCGTCGTCTCGGTCGCCGATAACGGGCCGGGGATTCCCGACGCGCAACGGTCGAAAATCTTCGAGCGGTTCTTCCGCGTGGATGAGGCACGATCGGATGCGGTGCCTGGGTTCGGCCTGGGACTGTCGATCGCGCGGGCCATCGCCGGGCGGTACGGCGGGACACTCGATGTGGCGTCCAACCCCGGCGGCGGGAGCGTGTTCGTGGCCAGACTCCCGCTGGCGCACGCCACGGCCGCCGCGACGTTGGCCGGATCGGCGGCCCCGCTTGTCGAGCCGAGCGAGCCGACGCCTCAGAAGCCCGCCTGACGCGTGCGCGTTCGTGCATCCACACCGTGTGCCAGGACGCCCGCAGCTGTTCGACCTCGATCGAGCCGATCCCCGCGATTCCCGCGCCCCGCGCGCGATTGGTCGCGGCGGCGCAGTTCCAGCCCGAGCGAACGGCTTGACACACCTTCGCGAGGGGTGACATTTTACGGCGACACTGGAGAACTCAACATGACACGCGTGCGACCCGTTTCACTGCTGATTGCCCTGTGCGCTGGATGGCTGTCGGTTGCCGTCCTGGCGCAATCGGTCCGGCCAGACACGTCGGCGCGACCCGCCCCGGCGGCGGCCACACCCAATACGCTGACGCAGGCCGAGCAAGGTGCGGGCTGGCGCCTGCTGTTTGATGGCACGACGACGACCGGGTGGCGGGGCTTCCGTAAAACCGAGATGCCGGCCGGGTGGACCGTGGACGCCGGCGTGCTGACGCGCACGGCGCAAGCCGGGGATATCGTGACGGTGGAGCAGTTCGAGAACTTCGAGCTCGCCTTCGACTGGATGGTGACACCAGCAGGCAACAGCGGCGTGTTTGGCCGCGTGACGGAAGACTCCACCTCGGTGTGGCACAGCGCGCTCGAATACCAGATCCTCGACAACAACGGCCACGCCGACGGCAAGAAGCCCGAGACCTCGGCCGGATCGGCGTATGCCCTCTACGCACCCGTGAAGGATGTGACGCGCGCGTTGGGCCAGTGGAACCAGGGCAAGATCGTCATGAAGGGCACGCACGTCGAGCACTGGCTCAACGGCGTCAAGATCGTCGAACTCGAACTGGACAGCCCGGACTTTGCCACGCGCGTCGACCAGAGCAAATTCAAGCCCTACGCGCAATTCGGCAAGGCCCAGCGTGGACACATCGCCATTCAGGATCACGGCGACAAGGTGAGCTACAGGAATATCAAGATTCGGCCGCTGTAAGCGCGACCCGGGGTCTGAAGACCCCGGGCTCCACCGGAACAACCGATTGCTGGAAGGCCGGAAGCAGTCTGATGGAGGCCGGGGCGTTGGTTTGATGGAGGCCGGGTCTTCAGACCCGGCAACAGGGAGCGTTCATGATTCGCGCGAAGCTGTCGGTGATGATGTTCGTCCAGTACTTCATCTGGGGCGTGTGGTCCGTCACGATGGGGACGTACCTCAGCACCGCCCTGAAGTTCGACGGCACCCAGATCGGGCTGGCCTACGGCACGACGGCTTTGGCCGCGATGATCTCGCCGTTTTTCGTCGGGATGGTGGCCGACCGGTTCTTTGCCACCGAACGCATTCTGGCGGTCCTGCATCTGGCGGGGGCGGCGTTGATGTGGGCCGCGTCGAGCCAGACGACGTTCGCCGGATTCTATCCGGTGCTGCTCGGTTACACGCTCTGCTACATGCCGACGCTGGCGCTCACCAATTCGCTGTCGTTCCACCACATGGACGATCCGGCCCGCGAGTTTCCGCGCGTGCGGGTGCTCGGCACGATCGGCTGGATTGCCGCCGGACTGGTGATTGGCCGACTCGGCTACGAGGCGTCGGCCGTGCCGTTGAAGCTGGCCGCGGTCGCGTCGGTGGCGATGGGCCTGTACGCCCTGCTGCTGCCGCACACGCCGCCCAAGATGGCGGGATCGCCGGTGACGGTGCGGGCGATTCTCGGCCTCGACGCGCTCGCGTTGCTCAAGGACCGGTCGTTTGCCGTCTTCGTGATCGGATCGTTTCTGCTGTGCATCCCGCTGCAGTTCTACTATGCCTTCACCAATCTGTTCCTCAACGAGATCGGGATGGCGGAGCCGGCCAGCACGATGACGTTCGGGCAGATGTCGGAAATCGGCTTCATGCTGATCATGCCGTGGATGCTGGTGCGGCTCGGCGTCAAACGGATGATGCTCATCGGCATGGCGGCGTGGACGACGCGGTACCTGCTGTTCGCGTGGGGCACACCCGACACGCTGGCCTGGATGCTCTACACCGGCATTCTGCTGCACGGCATCTGCTACGACTTCTTCTTTGTCACCGGTCAGATCTACGTCGATCAGCAGGCCGACGTCCGCATCCGCGCCGCCGCCCAGGGGCTGATCGCCTTCGTCACGCTGGGCGTGGGCATGTTCATCGGCGCATGGGCGTCGGGCCAGGTCGTGCAGGCGTACGCCGTGACGCGCGCCACCGGGGTCGCGACGCACGCGTGGCCGCAGATCTGGATCGTCCCGGCCGCGGGAGCGGCCGTCGTGCTGGTGCTGTTCGCGCTCGCCTTCAAGCCCAAGGCCTGATCCGCCGCGCCGCGCGCAGGCGACCGCGTGCCGCGTCGGTTACCGACGGACCACGATGTCGTCACCGCGGGGCGAAGCTGCCAGCCCGAACGGCGTGTCGACAATCCCGTTGGGCCCCGCCGACAGCGCCATCACTGAGGCGCGCAGGCCATCGCCGTCAATCACGACGAGGTATTGATTTCCCCACGGGTCAGGTTCATCGAAACTCCGGGCCTCGCCGTCGGCCTGGGGCGCGAGCGCCAGCCGCCGCAGCACCACCGCCAGTGACACCGCCCGGTCGGCCGGCCACCCCGACTCGGCCGACAGGACCGGCGCGGCCCCTGCGCCTGCCAGCACCACCGGCGCGCGGCCCGCGATGCCGGCGTGCTGCGCGAGCCCTGCGCCTCCCGCACGCTGCAGCGCCGTCGCCAGCCGTTCGACCGCCGCGCTGGCGCGCGCGATCCTGCGGGCGTGGAGCTGCTGCGCGGCCAGCGGCGGCAGCATCAGCGCCAGCACGACCACCGCCGCGAGAATCGCCGCCAGTCTGCGTCCGCTCACCTACCGCCCTCCCATCGCGAAGACGGTGGCGATGGTTCGCACCATAATCCACGCGTCGAACAACAGCGACCGGTGCTTGATGTAGTACAGGTCGTACTCGAGCTTCAACGCCGCGCCCTCAACCGAATCGCCGTACGAGGTATTGACCTGCGCCCAGCCGGTCAGGCCGGGCCGCACCATCAACCGCGTGCGGTAGAACGGGATCTGGCCTTCGAGTGTCGAGGCAATTTCGGGCCGTTCGGGCCGAGGACCGACGGTGCTCATCTCGCCCCACAACACGGCGAGCATCTGCGGCAGTTCGTCGAGACGCGTTCGCCGCAACCATCGACCCGCCCGCGTCACCCGCTCGTCGTCTTGCGCCGCCCACCTGGGGCCATCCGGTTCGGCGCCGGGCCTCATCGTCCGGTACTTGAGCACCTCGAACGTGCGTCCGCCTGCGCCCAGCCGACGCTGTCGATAGAAGACCGGCCCGCGCGAGTCGAGCGCGATCACCGCGGCGACGACCGGCGTCACCACCACCAGCAGCGCCACGCCGACCAGACCGCAGCAGACATCGACCGCTCGTTTGGCGGCTCGCGAGGCGTCACGCGCGCGCACCCACTCCGGCAGCGAGGTAAACATCCAATCCGGCTCGAGATCGGCGATGGGCACCCGCCGCAGCAGATGCTCGTATTCCGCCGTCATCGGCACCACGTCGATCCCCTGCTCCTGCCAACGCACCAGGGCCTGCACCAGATCCGGGGCCATCGAGGTCCGGGAGGCGAGCACGATTTCCGACACGCCGTGCCGGCTGATGGCCTGATCGAGGAGCGAACCGGTATCGGTCTGGCGCGGCTGCGTGCCGCCGGCTAGTGCGCCCGGGTCGATGGTGGCGACGATCTCGACATCCGGCGCGTGGTGGCGGAACAGCTCGGACATCCGCGCGAAGGCCGTCTGGTCGCCGATAAAGACGGCGCGACGCCGGAGCACACCTCGCCACGCGGCGTACAGGTAGCAGGCTCGCCACGCCAGCGTCAGCAACGCGGCCTCCCACAGGAAGTACAAAGCCGGAAGCCGGGGCAGGATGGCCCGCGGCGCGTAGAAGTAGACCAGCAGATAGCCGACGGCCACGGTGCCGACCGCGCCGAGCAACGCACGCCACGTCTGCCTGAACGACAGCGCGAGCCGCAACTGGCGGGCGGGCGCAAGCAAGAGTACCCAGACCGGGACCAGCGCGGCCAACACCGCCCAGCGCGCCAGAAACGCCACATCGAAGCCGAAGCCCGTCGTCAGGCTCCACGACCAGAGCGCGACGACCAGCGCGAGGCAGCCGACCACCGCGTCGCCGGCCAGCAGCAACAGGCGGTGTTCCGATCGCTGGAGACCTCGTCCCGATTCAGTCGTCATGGGGTCGGCTTCAGATACGCATCAGGGCCGGCTGGCGGCCGGGCCACGCGGGTGTTACGCCCAATAGGCCTCCCCTGCGGGATCCGCGATGACCACATCCTTGAGGAACGCCACCGCCTTCTTCAGGCCTTCGGCTCCCGACATCAGACTGTCTTCGTGCTCGATGCTGAGCACATGATCGTACTTCGCCAGCCTCAGCGCGCTCACCATGGCCTTCCACACCGGCGCCCCGTTGCCGTACCCGACCGTCCGGAAGACCCACGAGCGTTCGAGTTCGCGGGTGTAGGGCTTGGTGTCGAGGACGCCGTTGACGCTGATGTTGGCGGCATCCAGCTTGCAGTCCTTCGCATGGAAGTGGAAGATGCCGTCGCCAACCGCGCGAATCGCGGCCACCGGATCGGCGCCTTGCCAGAAGAGGTGTGACGGATCGAAGTTGCACCCGATCACCGCCGGCGACAGGCTTCGCAGCCGGTTGAGCGTTTCCGGGTTGTAGACCGAAAAGTTCGGATGCATCTCGATCGCCACGCGAACGCCCGCCTTCCGGCAGAGCGAGGCCGCCTGCTTCCAGTACGGGACGAGGCGCTCGCGCCACTGCCACTCGAGCGCATCGGCATACTCGGGAGGCCAGGGCGCCACGATCCAATTCGGCGTGGTCGCCCGCGCATCCGAGCCGGGGCAGCCGCTGAAGGTGACGACGGTTTCCACGCCGAGCTTCGAGGCGAGCTCAACGGTCTGTTCGAAGGCGAGGTTGTGGGCCTTGGCGATCGCCGCCTGGGGATGCACCGGGTTTCCGTGGCAACTGAGCGCGCTGATGATCAACCCGCGGCGGTCGACCGCTTCGCGGAACGCCTTGAGCCGCCGATCGCTGGCCAGCAGCACGGCGGGATTGGCGTGCGCGTTGCCGGGATAGCCGCCCGTGCCGATTTCGACGGCCTCGATGCCCAGATTCACGATGCAGTCGAGCGTTTCTTCGAACGGCTTCTTGCCGAACAGGACGGCGAACACTCCGATCTTCATGCGATCCCTTTCACGCGCGTCCACCGCCGCGTTCGCGCCGACCGTTCGATGGCGTCGATCACGCGCTGGTTCATCACGCCGTCGGCGAAATTGGGCGACGGCATCTTCCCGTTGTCGATGGCCTCGAGCAGCGCAGCCACCATGTGGGTAAAGGTGTGCTCCCATCCGATGATGTGCCCTGGCGGCCACCACGCAGCCATCTGCGGATGGGTGCGATCGGTGACCAGCACCGTTCTGAATCCGCGCGCGGAGGGCGGGTCGGCATCGAAATAGACCTCGAGTTCGTTCAGGCGTTCGAGGTTGAAAGCGAGGCTGCCCAGGCTGCCGTTGATCTCGAACCGGTTGTAGTTCTTGCGCCCGGGCGCGAACCTGGTGGCCTCGATCGATCCGATCGCGCCGTTGGGAAATCGCACGGTTGCGATCGCGGCATCGTCGACGGTGACGCGGCCCTTGCGAGCCGGGTCGCCGGGAAGCGGCCGCGTCTTGATGAACGTCTCGGTGAGGCCCGACACGTCGACAATCTCGCCGACCAGCATCCGCGCCAGATCGATCACGTGCGAGCCGATGTCGCCGAGCGCCCCGGATCCGGCGTGCCGCTTGTCGAGACGCCAGACGAGCGGAAACGCCGGGTCGGTCAGCCAGTCCTGCAGGTAGACACCGCGGAAGTGGCGAATCTTCCCGATGCGCCCCTCGGTGATCAACTGCTGCGCCAGCAGGACGGCGGGCACGCGCCGGTAGTTGTGGCAGACCATGTGCGGCACGCCCGCCCGTTGCGCGGCCGCCAGCATCCGCTCCGCATCCTTGACCGTGTTGGCGAGAGGTTTCTCGCACAGCACCGCCTTGCCGGCCCGCGCCGCGGCGATGGCGATCTCGGCATGGCTATCGCCCGGCGTGCTGATGTCGACAATGTGGATATCGGGCCGTTGGACGACCGCTCGCCAGTCGGTGGCGACTTCTTCCCAGCCGTAGGCGCGTGCCGCCGCTTCGGCCTTGGCGCGGTCGCGACCGCACAGCACCTTCAAACGGGGCGTAAACCGGGGTCGGCAAAACGACGACACCTGCCGCCAGGCGTTGCTGTGCGCCTTCCCCATGAAGGCGTACCCAATAAGCGCAATGTTCACGTCGGGCATGCCGGGCATTTTACACCGGCACGGCCGATGGTGTCGGAGCACGCGGGCGGAGCCCCAGGGCGATGTCTCGCCGCGGAGGGGACCTCCTCGAAGGATCCGGCCGGATGCAAGACCGGCCGCGCCGGTACGTCGGCCGTCACACACCAGAAGTCGCGTGCGACGCAGCTGGTTGGCAACGTGAAAGTCGTCGCGCAGATTCGCCGCGCCGAGCCCCGCCGAGGCGTTGACATCTGATGCGTGATGCGAGATGCTCGGCCCATGCGCACCACGCTCGACATCGACGACGACGTACTGCAGGCGGCGAAGGAACTCGCCTCCGCACATCGCAAGACCGCCGGCCAGATGCTGTCAACGCTCGCGCGAGCGGGGCTGACGCCCGTCACGATGCACCGCATGCGAAACGGAGTTCCGGTATTGCCCCGTCGAGCCCCTGGCGGAGCACGGCCGACGATGAAACAGGTCAATCAACTGAGGGACGAGCCGTGAGCCGGGTGGCGCTGCTCGACGTCAACGTGCTGGTGGCGCTGTTTGATCCCGACCACGTGCACCACGAACTGGCGCACGACTGGTTTGGCGATCACCGACCATCGGGATGGGCCACCTGCCCGGTGACCGAGAACGGGTTCATCAGGGTGCTCGCCAATCCTGCCTACGCCAGTTCGGTGACGCGAGCCTCAGACCTGGCGGCGCGTTTGCGGAGGTTTTGCGAGAGCGCCGGGCACGTGTTCTGGCCGGATACCGTGTCGCTGCGCGAGGCGACGCGGTTTGACACGGCGGCCGTCGCCGGCTATCGACAGCTCACAGATGTGTACCTGCTCGGGCTGGCCCGCAGCCACGGCGGACGCCTGGCGACGTTCGACCGGACGATTCCCATCTCGCCCGTGCTGGGAGCAAAGGCGGCAGACCTTCTCGTGATCGGTCCTGCTCAATAGCGACGGCTATTCAGTGGGAACCGCGTCCTGACCCGCGTCTCGAGGCGCATCGCGTCAGCGCGGCTGCTCGATTCCTGCCCGCCAGTTCTGAACCACCGTGATGGCCGAGGTGCCGGTGCGTTCGGGTGCGATGGCGAGAAACCGCTGCCGGTCCGGCATCGCGTCCATCGAGACGATATTCGGAGGGAACGTCCCAATCTTGCGCGGCGCACCCACCGTCAAGGCCGATCCAGGCTCCACGTCCACACGCCAGAGACTGCGCTGGTCGTCGCCCAGGAACAGCAACTGCCGGCCGTCGTGCGTCCACCACGACAGCAATGCGCCCTCCTGAGACACCTGCACCGTCCGGCCGCGTTCGGGGAACGACTGCAGATAGACCTCGAATCGGCCGGTCACGTCTGACGAATACGCCATCCAGCGCCCATCAGGCGAAATCGGGCCGCCGGTATCACGCGAGGGCCCCCGCACCAGTTCGGTAAAATCGTGCGCGCTCGGCAATCGCAGCAGCCACACATCCTGCGCGGTGCCCGAGTCCAACTGGGTGACGATGATGGACTGGCCGTCGGGAGACCAGGCGGCCGGGTTCTTGAAGAGCGCTTGCGAACGATACAGCGGTTGTTCAGGCGAACCGTCGCCGACCGTCTTGACGAAGAGATCCTGCGGGCCGTCGCGGTCGGTCGAGAACACGATACGCAATCGGTCCGGCGACCAGACTGGCGCATCGTTCCGGCCCCGGCCAGAGGAAATGGGTGCGGCTCCCCCACGGGCCAGATCCACCAGCCAAAGAGAGGACTCTGACGGCGAGGTCGAGCGGACCAGCACGGCGTGCGATCCGTCTGGAGCGATGGCGGAAGATTCGTAGTGTCCCGGGGGCAGATTCAGCGCGCCAAGGTTCTTGCCCGTCTGATCGAACCACGTGGCCGTGGTGTTGATCGACGGAGCCGAGAAGTACGCCAGCGATCCGCCGGTTGATACCGAGACGGCCTTGCCGGCGGTAAACGAGTACGCCGGATCGAGCACACTGGTCGGTTCGTCCGGGAGCGGCACCGGGCCGCCGGCCAGTTGACGCGTGCCCGCGTCGAACGGTTGGGCCACCAGCGCGCCCTGCCTGACGTAGAGCAACCAGCCAGGCTCCGCATAGACCGGCGCGCTTTCCATCGACCCCACCAGCGTGCGCGATCCGTCGGTGAGAGAACCGACGGATATCTCAAAGGTTCCGTTCCGGCTCGGAAGAGACGCGTAGAGGAAGTGATCCTGGTCCGGCAGAAACGTGGGAAACCGGTGGCCATCCTCGTGGCGCGCCGAGTCGATCGTCGTGAGTCGCGCCTTCTCGCCGCCGCTGGCCGAGATGCGATACAACGGACCGCTGGCGTCTGGCGCGAAGACGATCACATTGGACCGACTCCAGGCGGCGCCCCTCCCGCTGGCCGCGTCGCACAACACATCCGCGCGTCCGCCGGTCACGGCGACCGTCTTGAGTTTGCTGTTCGTGAAGAACCCGATCCGGCGGCTGTCGGGAGCCCAGAACGGCACGATGGCGCCGTCACCGTCGTCGATCCGGCGGGCCGTCGTCGAGTCCAGGGGGCGGACCCAGAGTTGTGTCTCCGACTGGCTGACGCTTCCCACGATAAACGCGACCATCGTGCCGTCGGGCGAAATGGCCACGCCTGCCGAATCGGGGTAGATGTCCTTCCCGGGCGGGGCGACAACCGAGAGGCGCGTCACGTTGGCGTGCGGAAGATGCCGCAACTGGAACCACAGCCAACCGGCCACGGTCGTGACGGCCACGAGTCCAACGACCGCCACCCATGGCAGTGCGCGGCGCCAGAACCGCGGCACAACGGTGGGCAACGCGATTCTCTGGGCAAGCTCGCCCTCGGCCGGCGAGCCGACGTCGTCCAACTCGAGTCGCGCATCGCCGATCGCACTCAATCGCTTGTGGGGATCCTTCTCGAGACACCGGCGCAGCAGTCGCCGCACACCCGGCGGCACGTCGGCGGGCACGACGCTCCATTCGGGATTGGTCTTGAGCACCGACGCGAGGACCTCGGACACGTCGTTGCCCGAAAACGCGGGACGCCCGGTGAGCATTTCGTACAGCACGGCGCCAAACGCCCAGATGTCGGCGCGTCGGCCGACCGCCCGGCCCTTGGCTTGCTCGGGCGCCATGTAGGCGGCGGTGCCGATGATCATTCCCATCTGCGTCGCCACTCGACCATGCTCGGGGCGCCCTGAGCCAATGTCGAAGGGCGCCAGCGCCGTCATTGTCGGCGAGTGCGCCAGGTCCACCGTGCCCGGGCCGCTGGCCACCGGGTCGAGCGCCTTTGCCAAGCCGAAGTCCAGGATTTTGACGGTGCCGTCCGCCCGTACCTTGATATTGGCGGGCTTCAGGTCGCGATGGATGATGCCCTGCTCGTGAGCCGCCTCGAGCGCGTCGGCCATCTGCCTGGCCATCGGCAGCGCCTCGGCAAGCGGCAGGGCTCCTCGCGAGATGATCGTCGAGAGATCCTCGCCCTCGACCAGTTCCATCACCAGCGCGTGGAGATGCGCGGCGCCAGCCTCGCCGGCATCCGCCGCCGGGGCGTCCACGATCCCGTAGATGTGCGCGATGTTGGGGTGATTGAGGGCCGCCAGCATCTGGGCCTCACGCGTGAAACGGGCGACCCGATCGGCATCGTGCACGAAGGCATCGGGCAGCACCTTGATGGCGACGTCCCGGTTGAGCGTCGCGTCGTGCGCCCGATACACCTCCCCCATTCCGCCTTCGCCCAGCTTCGCCAGCACCTCATACGGCCCGAGCCTGGTTCCTGGGGCGAGGCTCATCGCACAGTCTCCACCAATGTCGAGGGGCCTGCCCCGCCTGCCCTGAGCGCAGTCGAAGGGAGCGGGGCGACTACCTCGTAGGATCCGATTCGGATTCCCGCTGCAAGGCTCATGGCAATAATGGGGTCGTCAACGTCAGTCTACATCAGCGGCATCGTGGTCTTCGGCTTGAGGGCTCAACCCCGGTCCCGGCTCCGGCGTCGGCCGGTCCCCGCGTACTGTCGCGGGTGAACCGAAGGTACAATCGGGAATCGTCCGCGATCCGCGGGCGCGTGGTGGTCCGGAGAGATTCGCCCGAACAGGTGGCCGGCGCATGCCTGATGTCCGTTTCGAAATCGTCCTCGTCGTCGTCCTGGTCCTGCTCAACGGCATCTTTTCGCTCGCCGAATTCGCGATGGCGTCGTCGCGAAAGGCCCGCTTGCAGCAGCGCGTCGACGACGGAGACCTGCGGGCGAAGACGGCCCTCTCGCTGTTCGAGCACCCGCTCGATTTTCTCTCGACCGTGCAGATCGGTATCACGCTGATAGGGGTGCTGGCGGGCGCCTTGGGCGGCTCGACGCTGGCCGGCGCGCTGGCTGCCCGGCTCGAACCGATACCTTGGCTCGCCCCCCACGCCTCGTCGATCGCCCTCGGTGTGGTGGTGCTCGCGATCACGTTCCTTACCCTGGTGGTCGGCGAACTGGTGCCCAAGAAGCTCGCGCTCCAGAATCCCGAGGCCATCATCTCGGCGATGGCGCGGCCGATGGGCGTGTTCACCCGGATCTTCTCGCCGCTGGTGCGCGTGCTCAGTTCCTCGACCAGCGCGGTGCTGCGCGTCTTTGGCGTCACCCCGCGGCCCGAGGTACCGGTCACCGAAGAAGAACTGCAGGTGCTGCTTGATCAAGGCCGGCAGGCGGGCGTGTTCGAGGCCTCCGAGCAGGACATGGTCGAAGGGGTGTTCCGCCTCACCGACCGGCGCGTGTTTCAGGTGATGAAGCCCCGCACCGAAATGGTGTGGCTCGACATCAACGAAACCGACGAGGTCAACCGCGCCAAGATTGCCGAGAGTCCGTACTCGCGCTTTCCGGTCTGCGCCGACGGCCTCGACAACGTCCTCGGCGTCGTCAAGGCCCGCGACTGGCTGCTGTCGCCGGGCGCGCCGCTCAAGAGTTGCGCGGTGCCGGTCTACTTCGTCCCCGAGACTGCCATGGCCTCGCGGGCGCTCGAGGTCTTTCGGACCCGCAAAGCCGAGCTGATGATCGTGATCGACGAGTTCGGCGGCGTGCAGGGTCTGCTGACCATCACCGACCTGCTGGCGGAAATCGTCGATGGCCTCGACACCAGCGAGCCGCAGGCCGTGCAGCGGCAGGACGGCTCGTGGCTGGTGGACGGCCTGCTGTCGATCGACGACTTCAAGGACCGGTTCGAGATCGCCGATCTGATGCCGGACGAAGACAACTACGAGTCGGTCGGCGGATTCGTCATGATGAGCCTGGGCCGGATCCCCAAGGTCACCGACCGGTTCGACTGGAATCACCTGCGATTCGAAGTGATGGACATGGACGGCAAACGCGTGGACAAAGTGCTCGTCGCGCGTGTGCCACCCGCTTCGCCCGACGCGCAGGCCTGACGCCGACAACCTGGAGAACACGCAGATGCGATCGACAAGACCTACCGGCGCGACGCGCCGAGCGACACTGGGTGTGCTGGCCGTGCTGGGCGTGATCGCCATATGCGGGGCGACGTCGGCCCTGCTGACCGCGCAGGATCGGCTCAAGACGATGCCCGGGTACGAACAATATCTGCGGATGAGCACCGAGATGACGGGCGCCGTTAAATCGGGAGCCCTCGCCGGCACGTGGAAAGACGCCAAGGCGTTCGAATATTCGCGAGACGGAAGAATCCTCCGCTTCGACGTCGCGACCAAGCAATCCGTCGACCTCGGGCCCGCGCCAGCGACGGCCGACGGGGCAGGAGGTCGGGGCGGGCGGGGCCAGAGCGGCGCGCCGGCGCGCGGACGGCAGGTGGCATCGGTCGAGTCGCCCGACAAGACGTGGAAAGCCGTCTACAAGAATCGCAATCTGTACCTCACCGATGCGGCCGGCACGATCGACACGCCCGTCACCTCCGATGGCAGCGAGAAAGACCGGGTCAAGTATGGAACCGCCAGTTGGGTGTACGGCGAAGAGCTGAATCAAACGACCGCGATGTGGTGGTCGCCCGACAGCACGAAGCTGGCGTACTACCGCTTCGACGAAAAACAGGTGCCCGACTACGTCCTGCAGATGGGGCAGACCAAGCTCTACTCCACGGCCGATACCGAGGCCTATCCCAAATCGGGCGAACCCAATCCCATCGTCGACCTGTTCGTCTACGACGTCGCCACCAAGACGACGGTGAAAGTGGACGTGCGCGGCGGCAAACCGTTCGACAACGACGTGGTCGGCCACTATGTCTACCGCATCTCGTGGTCGCCCGACGGCAAGGAGTTGCTGTTCACCCGCGCGAACCGTCGCCAGAACACGATCGAACTGGCCGCCGCCAATCCGGCGACCGGCGCGTGCCGGGTGATTCTCCGCGAAGAATGGCCCACGGGCTGGATCCAGGAGACCCCGGCGCTGATCTTCTTGAAAGACGGCCGGCGGTTCATCTGGGGCTCCGAGCGCAACGGCTGGCAGAACTATTACCTGTACGATCTGTCTGGCGCGTTGATCGCGCCGCTGACCCGCTACGATCGGTTCGAAGCCGCCGCCATCGTCAAGATCGACGAGGACGCGAAACTGATCTTCGTGATGGCGCGCGACGGCGACAACTATCTGAAGTTACAGCTCCACAAGGTGGGGTTGGACGGCAAGAGCGACGTGCGTCTGACCGACCCGGCCTTCAATCACGCGGTCGGCAGTTGCCTGTCCGCGGGACGCGGCGGCCCGACGGCAGGCGTACCCGGTGGCGCCCCGCCGCCGTGCGGCATTTCGCCCGACAACCGGTTCGCGGTCGACGTGTATCAAACGCACGATACGCCGCCCGCCACGCGGATGATCGACGCCACGACGGGCAAGGTTGTGGCCGAACTGGCCGCGAGCGATGTCACCAAGTTCACGCAGCTCGGACTCAAGAAAGCCGAGATGTTCTCGTTCGTGGCCGCCGACCTCACCACACCCCTGCGCGGGGTGATCAGCTTTCCGTCGAACTTCGACCCGTCGAAAAAGTACCCGACGATCGTCTCGGTGTACGGCGGGCCGGCCTCGGCGAGCAACACGTCGCGCGAAACGTTCGTCCAGGCCAATCCGATGGCCGAGTACGGATTTTTAATCGTCAATCTCGATTCGCGAGCCACGCCCGGGATGGGCAAGCGCACCCTCGACGCGATCTACCAGAAGCTCGGGCAGGTCGAAATGGATGACATGGCGGAGGGCATCAAGGCGCTGTGGAGCCGGCCGTACTTCGATCGGGACCGCGTCGGGATCCAGGGCACCTCATACGGCGGCTACTCGTCGGTGATGTGTCTGCTGCGGCACCCCGAAGCGTTCCGCGTGGCGGCGGCATCCTCGGCGGTTACCTCGTGGGACCATTACGACACGATCTACACCGAGCGCTACATGTGGAT
>Ga0194060_10000185_pt1 | contig 44148 bp, 56 predicted proteins | sample SepL225m_MetaG_FD_163427 | JGI IMG/M metagenome (GOLD analysis project Ga0194060, IMG submission 163427) | Anoxic zone freshwater microbial communities from boreal shield lake in IISD Experimental Lakes Area, Ontario, Canada - Sep2016-L222-5m | ecosystem: Environmental > Aquatic > Freshwater >...
CACATAAGCATAGCGTCCCTGAACGTATACTCCGGTTGGGGTGGTGCCGGTGCTAATAGAGCCGGCGGCAGCGGACGGTACTTTGCCGGCTGCATGAAGTTGAGAAATTGGAGTTGCCGTGCCGATGCCGACATCGCCATTGCCAAGCACGGTTACGAAAGTTCCGCCAGAATCACCAATTTGAAGTACCTCATCGGTGGCGCCTAGATTGGTGGCAGTCGTGAAATTGAAGGCTGAACTGGTGGTGTTGCCGGATGGGAAATCTGAAGTTAGATTGATTTGACCGCCGGTCGCGGAGCCGTTTCTGGTTGTCGTAAGATTCAAAGCTCCGGCGCCGGTTGTGCCGATGAATTTTAATTCCGCCAGAACATCATTGGTTCCCCCACCTATCGCGGTGGTCGTGGAATACATCTTCAAACTTGCCGGACCGAGGTATAATTCGCGCCAACGTTTGGCCGCCGAACCCAAATCATAGGCTATATCAGTCGCCGGCGTTAAATCACCAGTAAAAGAAACTGCGTCTGAGAAAACGAAACTCGCACCGGCTCCGGTGGCGTCAAAGGTAGTGGCACCGTTCGAGGCGGCACCCATCGTGGTGTAATTTGAACCATCATATGCCATCCGTAACTGCGGCGAAGATGTGCTTAAGACCTCAAGTCGGCTATTTGGCGAGCTAGTCCCGATGCCAACATTCCCCGTCGAATCAATGCGAACCTTTTCAGAGAGCGCGGCACCGGCGGCGCGAGTGATGAAGCGGAAAGAGCTATCCTCGCTTCCTTCGGTGGCGTCATCCAAAACCACATTAAACTGCGCCACAGCGTTATTATTTCCATTTGCGTTTTCAATATAATAATCCGTTCCAAATCCGAGTCCATTTCCACCCACGGTAGCTGAATTCGTAATCTCAAATCTTTGAGCTGCGCTAACTGCGTCGCTTGAGGCTGTAGCCGCTATCGTGAAAAGATGCGATGGAGCCGTGGTGCCGATGCCAATATTGCCATCCTTATCGATACTCATCTTTACTCCCGCGGTGGTTCCGTTCGCGGTCACAAAATCCATGCGCGCAGGAACATCAGCGCCAACAGCACCGGTCTGAACAACCTGAATCAAGCCTCCATTCAAGAATCCGGAGCCATCATTTCCCTGGAATCTGAATTGACCCAAGATATTGCCGTCCACCGTGGCGACATTGGTCGCTGAAGCGGAGTTAGATTTTTGCAAGTCGATACTTGAATAAAGAGATGCATTATCGTAAGTCGTGATGGCGGTGGTACCGTTTTCGGCGATTGTTTGGACTTGGAGTTTTGATGAAGGAGTCGTGGTGCCGATGCCGATGTTGCCGCTTACTATCAGACCATTAGCCGGAGCGGCGCTTGTGGCGGCGTAACTTCCGATTGCTACCCCTCCGTTTACATCGAGCCTGGACAATGGGGCGCCTGTGCCGATGCCGACGTTGCCGTTTTCAAGAATGCGCATTTTTTCAGATCCGGCGGTATTGAAAATAACATCATCAGCGCCGGCGGTAGTGGTCGCGCTCAAAGTTAGCGCGCCAGTCGATTGCAGAGTGAAAGCACCATTCGCGACTGTCGACGATTCACCATAAGTAGTAGCTGCAAGAATGCCACCAGTTCCAGAGGTGAAGGAATTCGCGTAGACACTATCTTGGGCGGCAAAATCACCGTTCACGAAAGCATCATTGCCATCCGGCACAAAACTCGCGTGGACACCAACGGGAACAGTGGTAACACCACCGGTCCAGAAATTTCCGGTTGAATCAAAGCGGCCACGCTCGACATTGTTGGTTTCAAAAGTCAGAGCAAAAGCATCATTTGTGCCAAGAATTGCATCGGCCGGGCCAAAGCTGTTTCCGCCCTGGATGAAAGCAAAACCCGAAACATCGCTCGACTGAATCGCGTTTGAGACAAAGTTAGTACCATCGCCACGGAGAAAATTGCCGGCAGTTGCGGCGTTCGCAATTCTAAAACCAGTCGCGGAATTAATAATGCCGTTTACATCAAGCAAAGTTCCGGCCCCCGGCGCCGCGGTGCCGATACCAACTTGGCCAGTGGTTGTAATGCGCATCTTTTCGCTTTGACTCGCGGTTTTGAAAATGATTGCATCGGTAGTGCCGACTCCGGAGGTTGATTCAAGTGTGAGGATGGAAGCGGCCGCAGCTCCACCGATAAGAAGTGGCGTGGTGACAGAGGTTCCGATTGTTGGCGCGTCTGAAAATGATGGGACGCCGGCATTGGCAATCAAAATCGAATTCGCTCCACCTTGAGCTGTAACCTGAATGGCTGAAGTAGTGTTGCCATAAAGTATGCCGTTTGGCGTAAAAGTCGTGGCTCCGGTACCACCATTCCCTACCGGTAGAGTGCCGGAAACTTCGGTAGCGAGTGCAACAGCTCCGAAGCTTGGAACGGCGCCGCCATGAAGAATCTGAGACGAAGTGCCGGCGGTGGCTTGGGAGAGAGCGCCAGAACCATTGGTGAAGAGCGGGCCACCATTTGATGAAAATCCACTGAAAGTGATAGTGCCGGAACTCGTGATGCCGGCGGCGGCTGCAATTATACCCGCAGAGCTGACTTGAAATTGACTAGTCGCGCCGACAGAGAAAAGGCTGGTGGGAGTCGTGGTGCCGATACCGACATTTCCGGTAGCTAAAATCCTGAGGCGTTCAATATTTTTGGTTTCGAGCGCGAGCGCATTTGCATCATTCGTGCCAAGAGTTGCGAGGGCGGCAAAAGAGTTGCCACTTTGAACAAAAGTGTTTGGATTACTCATGGAGACAAAGGCCGCTCCATCATAAGCATAAAGTGTATTGCCGGTTGAATCCCAGACGACATCGCCCTCTTCCGTTCCGACGACAGCCGAAGGAGCTCCAGCATTGGTTGGGACTCTTAGACCCTGACTCGCTGAGTGCACTGGAGCTAGAATGCGACCACCGACGGCAAGATTTCTGGTGAGAGTCAAATGGCCACCAGAGTCGGTAACCGGCACGAAAGCCGCGGAGCCGCCGGACTGCGAAGTATCAAAACCATCTAAGAGAGAGGCATTTCCGGCTTGAAGGGCGGTGGCGCTTGAGCCGATGCGACGGCGCGGAGAAAGAGTTTCGCCATCAATTCTAACTTCCAACCAACGCCCTTCGGTGGTATTGAAAAGTGAATCCGGAAGCGCAATCTGTCCACTACCAGTATCGCCAAGAAGGATGTTGAAAAGCCCGTCAGCTACAGTAACGGAAACCGTGCCTGGAGAAGCACAGGTTCCGACAGCAGTCCATTTACAATTCGCAACCAAAACCGCGACTGGATCATTATAAATTATAAAACTTATCGATCTCACACCATCAGGAACCGTCACTTTTTGAGCATCAGTTAAGCGCCCTTGATAAGACAGAATCTGAGGCGTGTCGAGAGTGGCTTTAGAAACACTTGGCAATAAAACAGCGAGAGAAACAAAAACAAGCACGCCGATAGCAAGCATTCTTGCTCCGGGATGCAATAACAAACCAAAAACTCTGGATTTTAGATTGCCTTCAAGCATGGACAAGGCAGACCTCACCATTCGTAATTATACCATGAGGCTTTAATGCTGAGCTGCGAATAAAAAAAGACGATGGGAACAAAGTTTACCCACCGTCTTTTTTTCTTATTTTAGGTTCAAGAAAGGCACCGTTCCGCTCAACATATATTGCGGCAGAATCCCGTTCCATTTTTCAACCGCGCGCAACTGTACCAAATCTCGGTTTCGAGAAAGCGCGTCGGCCTGAATGCGGATGCTTTCTGCCGAAGCCTTGGCGGTTTCGATTTGCTGCTGAGCTTCGATCGAAATACGGGTCAAGTCATTCTTTGCTTTCAAAGCCTGCTGTTCGGCGACCTGCTTAGCTTCGACTGCTTCTTCAAACTGATCCGAGAAAGAGAAATCCGTGACTGAGAATTCGTCCACGACCACATAGCGCGGCGAGAGTCTCTCGACCAAAGCTCCCTTAATCATATCTTTCACCTCACCGCGGCGACTAATCAACTCTTCGGCGGTAAAATTAGCCATCGTCTGCTTCACCGCTTCTTCAATCGACGGAGTGATGATGCGACTCTCGTAGTCCAAGCCAATTTCCTTATAAAGCATACCGACTTGCTTCGGATCAAGGTGGAAGTTCAGAGCGATTTTAGTATCAACCGGCTGAATATCCTTCGAATACGCAATTGTCGGATGCTCGACCTTCTGGGTCTGAACATCGATCGCGATTACGCTCTGTGCAATCGGCGTGCGCCAATGAATGCCGGGCTCCAAAACCGTGCCATCAAAAGCGCTCCAATTCAGAACCACGCCACGCTCACCGGCACCAACAATGACAAAAGGGGCTAAGGAAATCAAAACAATCAGCCCAACGATGCCAAGAACTGTAAAAACAATGATTTTCTTCATATGTCAGGCATCTTACTTGGACCGGGTAAAAAATCAAGAAATCAAAACGCAGCAACACAGAAAAGTACTACAGGATAAATACGAAAAAACCGGCTTTTACAAGCCGGTCATCTTCTTTTTCATCTCCATCAAATCAGTGCGCGAGAAATAATCGATAACGATTTTGCCGCGGCCATTTTTTTCCGTAATTTTTACCTTCGTACCAAGCGCCTGACGCAACTCGTTCTCATAAGCCATCAGATTCGGATCACGTCGCGAAGTCGAAATTCGAGTTTCAATCGTAGCGTCTTCTGCCTGACGCGAAGTCATCCCCTCGTTCATGATTTTGTGAAATAGCGCGAGCTGTTCGGATTCTGATTTAAGCGCGAGGATTGCGCGCGCCTGACCAGCCGCGATTCTCTTTTCACGAAGCGCGGTTTGAATTTCGGTCGGTAATTGCAACAAGCGCACCGCGTTCGCAACCGCCGGACGCGATTTTCCGACTCGCTTACTCACCTCTTCTTGAGTTAGCGCGAATTCTTCCATTAATAATTGATAAGCCAAAGCTTCTTCAATCGGATTCAAATCCGAACGTTGCAGATTTTCAATCAAAGCAAGTTCAAGCTTAGTCCTATCATCAACCCACTCGCGAATCACGACCGGAATTTTAGTGAGTCCGGCGAGTTTTGAAGCGCGCAAACGGCGTTCGCCAGCGATCAGTTCGTATCGATTCCCCTGCTTCGTGACAACGAGCGGCTGCATGACACCGTGGATTTTGATTGAATCAACCAGTTCCTGAAGATCCTCGGGATTAAAAACGGTACGCGGCTGGAAGGGATTCGGATCAATCGCGTTGATATCAACTTCAAGCATGCCGGTTTTTGAGCTTTCTGGAACCTCAAAAGTTTTCGACATCATTTCGTTTGATGCCGAACCGGTACTCGAACTCGAACCCGCACCCACGCCCATCGCGGAAAGCGGGAGCATTGGTTTCTTTGGAATGAGCGAACCTAAGCCGCGACCTAAACCTGACATAAGTATATTGGTTACGAGCCTGCTCTTTTAATGACTTCCTGCGCTAAAAGTTGATAGGCCGCTGCGCCACGCGACATCGGATCGTAGCCGATAATCGTTTTTCCGTGTGACGGCGCTTCAGCTAATCGCACCGAGCGCGGAATCACGGTATCAAAAATCTTTTCCGGGAAATACTTTTGCAACTCGGAAACAACGTCGGAAGAAAGTTTGGTGCGATGATCAAACATCGTCACAACCGCGCCCATAATCCCGAGTTCCGGTTTCAAATGTTCGCGCACGAGTTCAACCGTCTCCATTAAATGCGTCAAACCCTCAAGAGCATAATACTCCGCCTGCACCGGAATCAAAAGCGTGTCTGCCGCGACTAGCCCGTTTACCGTAAGCAAACCAAGTGATGGCGGTGAATCGATGATAATAAAATCATACTCGCTTCGAAGCTCAGAAAGCGCGTCATTCAAGCGATATTCGCGGCGTTCGAGCGAAACCAACTCGACGTTCGCACCCGAAAGCGCTGAAGTCGCCGGAGCCACAAATAAACCTTCGTGCTCAGTGCCCTGAAGAGCCTCGCGAATCTGTTTTTCACCAATCAAGACTTCGTAGATTCCGTGCGACAACTCGCGATGATCGACGCCGACACCGCTCGTGGCATTGGCTTGCGGATCTAAATCGATAAGAAGTACGCGCTTTCCGGCGCCAGCCAAAGCTGCGCCCAAATTCACAACCGTGGTCGTTTTCCCGACACCACCTTTCTGGTTCACGACTCCAATCACTGTGGCCATAAAAATATAGAGATTAGAGGTTAGAGCTTAGGGCTTAGAGATATCACTAATCTCTAAACTCTAAGCTCTAAGCCCTTGCGATTCAGTAGTATACAAAAAAATTTCGATTCAAACAATCGTCGGCCGGAATGTTTCCCCTTCCTTCGCCTCGTGCCCCTGGTGACTGTCCCCTTGGTGACAGTCACCTACTGTGGATATCATTTTTGACTTCGCTTATTCTGCACGATTAATTAAGAGTGACTGTCCCTTTAGTGACAGTCACCCCCTGTGTATAACAAAGTTAGTACCCTCACAATCGTCGCTCATAAAAAAATCTTAACACGGCTTGAATCCTTGTTTTTTGAGTTCATTAATCGGCGAGAAACACGGTTGCGGCATCTCGTGCCACAGAACCCATTGCCAGCCACCACATTTTTCCGGCTCGCAGATCCGAGGTTCGCCGCTCTCCCATTCGCAAATAATAAATATTGTATTGTAATGTTTGCCTTCATCGCGAAATAAGTCATTGGTAACTCCGGCAAAGCGCAGATTTCTGACTTCAACCCCTGCTTCTTCCATGGTTTCGCGCGCTGCACATTCTGCCCACGATTCCCACATTTCCAAATGCCCTCCCGGAAAACTCCAAGTCCCATCACCGTGAGCATTCAATCGCTTCCCCATCAAGATTTTCCCATCGCGAACGACGATAGCCGCAACCCCGATTTTTGGCCTTTGAATTTCCATATGCGAAGATGATAGCGCAGAGTTTAACAGCAGTCACCCCACCATGTTGTCATCCTCGACGGCCGAGGGATCTTTAACCCCCCGATACGGTTGACATCTCCGTGATTAAATGCCAACATTCATGCGACCAAAAGGAGGTCAAGATGGACCCGAATTTCAAGCCACACGAAGGCGAGCTGCTCGCCGCATTCCGGGACTGCTGGAAGATTGAACGCGTCACGAGCGAGTCGTTCGTTTCAACCGAAACCCTGAAGCCGACCGACTACGAAACCCTCGGCTACACCGCTGAACAAGAAACGGCGCAGCAATTCAAGAAGCGCGCTGGTGACAAACTCGGCCAATTCCGAGTCATGGCATGCAAGGGAATCGTCGCGGACGGGCGCATCTTCACCTTCGAAGAAGTCGTGCCTCTCACGCCCGACAAGGCCGACGAAGCGCTCGCCAAAGCTGCACTCGTCGGGCTCACGCCGTCGCAACTTACCTACGTCCACAAGGAGATGCTCCTGATTGCGAAGGAAAACCAGTCCGAGTAACAACCAGTTCATCGAAGTCGCGCCGCCCGAAAGGTCCGGCGTTTTTTAAACGAAAAAATCACCCACTGTTTGCACTATTGATTGGAAGCAGCCACAAATATACTATGAACGCAAAATATGAAACATTTAACAATAGCCGTCGGCACAACTTCCGCTCAAAAAATTAGTTATCTCAAAGAAGCTTTAGATGAAATAGGAATTGAAGCCTCACTAAAGCCTATCGAAGTAAAAAGTGGTGTCTCTGAACAGCCAATAACATCCGACGAAACCCAAGAAGGCTCAATCAATAGAGCAGAGAATGCTCTCAAAGAAACTCTCGATGCTGATTTTTCCCTGGGCATTGAAGTTGGTTATCACAAAGGCGCCAAAGACAAATTCGAGATGTTCTGTTGGGCGACGATTCTTGACCGCAACGGACACCGGACATCTGGACAGTCTCATCGATTCTTGCTGCCAGAATATCATCAAGACATACTCGGAAGCGGCAAATATCTTGGCGAGCATCTGAACGACTACGCTAGTAAAGCTAATGACGCGGCAGGAGTATATATCGAAAATATGATCCGACATCGCAAACCGTTCATCGTGAGCGCAATAAAAGACGTCCTTATCCGATATCTGAGAAAAGAAGACTATTGATAAGAAAAAATCACCCGCACCGGGTGATCTTTTCTTTGCCGCTCTGTGAGATGTCGAAGCTAAATTTTGATAAACAGTGGAAATCAAAATTTAGCTCGCGACAAACCTCCCGGTTTTTCGCGTACTTTTCCCTCCGTTGCCGTGGGGAAACAAATGTTTCCCCTAACCCCTCCTAGTTCGACTCTCACAAATCTAGTAGCAAATAAAAATCCCGAGACGAGCTCGGGGTTTTTATTTGCCGCTGGTGAGAGTCGAACTCACATGGTTTCCCGCGCGATTTTGAGTCGCGTGCGTATACCAATTCCGCCACAGCGGCCTTCTAGCGGGGGCCGGATTTGAACCGGCGACCTAGGGCTTATGAGTCCCTCGCTCTTACCAACTGAGCTACCCCGCCATATAGTTGAGTGAAGCAAAATGCTCAAATCGCGAAGCGATTAACTCATCGTGCTCAAGCGGAATCGAAAGTTTACTTTCGAGGCCGATTGAGCCGATGAGTCAAGGCGAGCATTTTGTGCATTTTATTTCCGAACGGTTGGCGGGGCACGCAGTACCCCGCGTATCACCCCGCTCTGCATATGGCGGACAGAATGATATCAAAACCCCGTCATCTCGGCAAGCTCGCAATTCCCGCACAAATGAGCTACAATAGCGGCTTATGACCAGAGTTTTCAAACTATTATTCAAGATTTTTTGGCTCCCGGCGCTCGTTTTAGCCCTCCAATTGTGTCGCCAGAAATTCCTTTACGGGCATGACGACATCGACCCGATTGCGCATTTTTTTGGCGGTCTTGCCATCGCCCATAGCGCCTTTATAGTTGTAAAAGCTATCTACGGAAAGCTCAAAATCCCGACTCTATTCATGGCCACGTTCCTGATAATGTCAGGAGTCTATATCGGAGTTTTCTGGGAATGGTACGAATATATCCGATTTCACAATGATCCGACGATGGTGAATTGGCCCTGGTGGCCAGATACGCTCTATGATTTATTCATGGACATGATAGGCGCCGGATCCTATGCTCTCACAGCCGCAATCAGAAAAAGAATTTAATTTCCCTTGACATATCAATCAATCAGGCGTAGCCTTGTGCTCGCGGGGTAGAGCAGCCTGGCAGCTCGTCGGGCCCATAACCCGGAGGTCGTTGGTTCAAATCCAACCCCCGCAACCAAAAACACTCGTGGATAAACCACGGGTATTTTTGTATTAAAAAACCGCCAGAAGCCCGGCGGGTAACTCGGAACCGAATCGCTATTTTTTCACCTTGAGCAGGATTTTCTCTTCTGGTCCAAGCACGAGCTCGGTGTCGCCAGGCTCTTCGAATCCGAAGTCGAAAGATGTCACGATTTGCGAGGGCATTCTTTTCCGCGTGATGACGGCGTAGAATCTCTCAAGGATCGACTTGTCGAAATCCGGCAAACCAGCCGCATGACGTTTCTGCTGATCAACGTGGGTATAAAACGCCTCAGGAAAGAATCTGAGATTCCTTCTATCTATCGGCGCAATAACCCGAACATCGCCCTCTTCAATCGGCAGGAAATAACCGAAAAAGAAATCTAGAACTCCGAAACGAACAAACTCACTCTCGTTTTCGGAAACCTTTTTGATGAGCTCCCGAAGACTGCCGCCATTCGAAAAACCAAGCTCCGTCATGCTCGCGACCGCGAATTTGAAGCTCAAACCGCTGTAGTTGCGGATTTTTTCATTGCCCGCCTTTATCAGCTTGCTAAACGACACCTTCCGATTACAGAGTCTCGGCTTGGAAAGGTTTCCCCAATGGAGACGGTGCTCAAGACACCCGCAACTCAAGGGCAGCGCAAGGAGAGATAGCTGCAAATCTCCAAACATGGCTGTCTCTGTCTCACTCTCTTCATCAACCCGGGTCTCTTTCAGTAACATGAGGACTCCTTTTTGGCTGTTGGTCGTCCAAAGCTTGGCACCATAGAGCTATTCTGTCAAGCCGGAGACATCGGCTCTTATGCGTAGCAATTGCGTTGTGAAATAGGCTGGTTTGAACATGAAAGGATTCGGGGAACCACAGGAAATTTTACATAAAAAAAAATCCGCCAGAAGCCCGGCGGGCAACTCAGAACCGAACCCCTACTTCTTCACCTTGAGCAGAATCTTCTCCTCTGGACCAAGCCTGAGCTCAGCATCGCCAGGCTCTTCTAACCTGATGTGAAAATGCGTTACGATCCGCGACGGCATTCTTTTCCGCGTGATGACGGCGTAGAACCTTTCGAGAATGGACTTGTCGAAGTCCGGAAGCCCTGATTCTCGACGCTTTCTCTGATCTTCGACCGTGTAAAACGAATCCGGCGAGTATCTCAGACTGTCTCGAGTTATCGGCATGACAACCTGATCACCATCCTCCTCAATCGGAAAGACGTGACCGAAGAACGAATCCGCTGACCCGAAAAGAGCGAACTCGCCTCCTCCCTCAGAAACCTTCCCGACCAGCTCCCGAAGACTTCCACCACTCGGAAAACCAAGCTCGGCCATGCTCACGACGGCGCACCTGACGCTATATCTGTCGAGCGTATTTTCTTTCACCCTCATGAGCTGGCTGAAAGAAATACTTTGCCCGCAAAGTCTTGGCGTAGGTGGCGTTATTCTGAGAAAATACTCAAGATCTTCACAGCCCATGGGTTTTGGAAAACAAGCCATAGGCACGATTCCGTAGGCAACCGCTTTACGAGCATTTTTCGCATCAACGAAGATTTCTTTCCGCAGCATGGACTCTCCTTTTTGGCTGTTCGGCATTGAAACCTTGGCACTACACAGCCATTTCGTCAAGTCCACAGCCTTGACTTCGGCCTTATTTCATGATAGCTTGCTGAGCATCCAAGTTAGGCCAAAAAACTAACCCCAGGAGGCACTTTTGGACTCAAACGAACACGACGAAAACCTGGAAAACAAGTTGGAGTTCTTGTACGCCTGTCTGCACAAGAACTTCGCCCTCGGAGACAAGGTTCTCCCGAAGCTTCAAGGGACACTCACGGACCTCACGACCGTGAATCACAACTACAACCTCTACAAGTTGGACCCGACTTCGGAATACCTGACAATCATGCGTGATACGCTCATGAAGTAGCCGTCGCGCCTCAAACAAAACGCTAGCCCGAGAAATCCGGACTGGCGCATTTTATTTAGTGATAATTATTACCCCATCATCGCGCGGTGCAAGGCTGCGAGCGTCGCTTTAGCTGTTTTTTCCCAAGTGAATTCCGCCGCCCGTTTCTTCCCTACTTCTCCGAAGTGTTTTCGCGAAGTTTCATCGCGAAGCAGACGCGCCATACCAAGATACATCTCGTTCGTGAATTCCGGATCGACAAGAAGCCCCGCGTTCCCGACAAGCTCCGGAATCGCACCGCGGTTTGCGGCAAGCACCGGTGTCCCGACGCTCATCGCTTCCAAAACAGGTAAACCAAAATCCTCGAATAAAACCGGATACGCAAAAATCTCGGCGCGTTCAAGCAAATCCCACTTTTCTTCGGCGCTCACGTATCCCAAATAGCGAATCGCGCGCCGGCCGAGAATCCCCTGAAGTTCGTCGTTAAAGATTTCCATTTCTTCGAAAACAAAATCACTTCCCGCGCCCTTAGCGCCAGCAATCGCAAGTGACAAATCTGTCGAATCATTCGCATGTTCCCGACACTCGCGCACAAAAGCCGACATCAACCCGTGAAGATTTTTGCGCGGTTCAATCGTGCCCAGGAAGAAAACAAATCTCTCCGGCAAACCAAATTTGATGCGCGAGTCATATGTACGGTTTTCAACATTCGGCGTCTCCTCGACCGTTCCGTCCGACAAAGTAAAGTGAAATTGCGGAGTCACGCCACACGGGATCACTTCGATTTTTTCCGGTTTGATTTTTAAAGCTTTCACCGCTTCGTGTTTTGCATATTCCGAAAACACAATCACCCGCGATGCTTTTGAAGCTGCGAAACCTTCTGGACTATGCGGCAATAAACCGTAGACTTCGTGTAAAACCACAACCTTTTTGCCCATAAAACCTCCAGCAGCCGCTTCACCCGAAGGCTCAAGCAGAACATCCAGCCGCTCTTTCGCGTAGAGCGCCGGCAGAAAAACTCCGGTATAAAAATCCGGCAAGTGCTTGCGATATTCGTGAAACGGAAAATGCTTGATCGTGACATTCGGCGCCGCACCCAAAAACTCTCGCACAGCAGCGAGCGAAACATTGGTATCAAAAAACAAAACGTAGCGATTCGCGGGATCGTTTTTAACGAGAGCCTCAACCAAACAATAAGTGTAATGCCCCACCCCGGCCGATTCACCAAAACCGGGATTCAAAATAGTCCGGCAATCAATACCGATTTTCATATGCAGGTATTGTACCAGCTCCTAAACCAAAACTGGATCCCTCGGCTTCGAGATGACAACAAGTTAAAAAATCCTGATAAGCCCGAGGGTTGCAAAAGTCACAATCAGACCGGCGCCGACAATGCCGAGTATCATCGAAATAATGGTGATTCTTTTCGGCAAACCCATGACATGAGCGGCGGCAGCGCCAGTCCAGGCGCCGGTTAAAGGCAATGGAATTGCGATAAAAATAGCCAAACCAATTGCGCCATACTTCGCATGCGTACCAGCAAAAGACTTTCTGGCCCGCGCCAAATATCTTTGCACGATTAAGTTGCACGATGGCAATCTTTTAACGCAGAACGATTCGATCGGCTGAAGAGAATATAAAAACAAAATCGAAAGCGCAGCGTTCCCGATGATTGCCCAAAGAAACGCCGAAACCGCGCTCAGGTGCAAAACCTGCATGCCGAATGGAATGCCAGCGCGCAACTCAACTACCGGAAGTCCGCTTAAAACCGCGGTCACAAGCTCCGGCGGAAAAAAATTCATTATGTCTGTGAGATTCATAATTCCCAGGTAAAAGCATCAAAAGTCCAAACCGCGAGGGATTTTACTTCTTGAAACCTAAGCTCGTGAGCCGTCGCTCCAAGCACGATAATATCAATCGTGTGTCCGCCGTACTTCACCGCCTGTGCCAGACAATATCCAGCCTCGTCTATAAAACCGGTTTTTCCACCGATGATTCCGTATGGCTTGCGATCCAAAAAAGTTCCGAGAAGCTCATTCGTCACGTCGACTTTATATTTTTTTCCGGCTTTTGAAACTATGCTGATGCTCGGCGAAGTGGTGGCGCGGCGAATATCAGCATATTGCATAGCCGCCCGCAGCATTTTTTCAACTCCGAGCGCGGTCGACTGATTTAGAGCGTTCAGCCCCGTCGGTTCCACAAAATTCGCGTCAATCCCCAGCTCTTCCGCCTTAGCATTCATGCGCGCCACAAAATATTCACGCGTTAAACCACTGGTTCGCACAAGCGCCGCAACCACATTGTTTGATGAAGCGCCGAGCGCCACCTGAAACAATTCACCGCGGGTAAAAACATCTCCAGGTTCAAAATGATACTTGCCGACCGACTGGCGGTCATCTTCGGACATCTCAATTTCCGTCTTCGGATTGAGCTTTAAATCCTCATAGACAAGCGCCGTCATGAGTTTTGTGAGACTCGCGAGCGTGCGCTTTTCACCGATATTCTTTGAAAATAATACTCGACCGGTATCAGCATCGACCACAATTGCGGAAGGCGCCGTAAGCTCAATCCCCAAACGACGCGGATCTTTTTTATGCGGCAAAACACTGTCAGCCATCGGAAAACTGTTTCTAAAAGCAGCTTTAAAAATCGAAGTTTGCGGGGTATCCACGACAAAATCGACACGCGCGAGTTCCGCCTGGGCATCATAAACCTGCGCGCCCTGAGCAATCAGGACGAAAAGCGCTGCGATTGCGATGTGGCGCAGATGATGACGCATGGGGTGGGGGTTAGAGCTTAGAGATTAGAGGTTAGAGCTTAGGGAAACATTTTTCGGGCCTTCATTTTCGGGTACGGCTTTCAGTTCGCTCAGCGCTCTTTCCAAATCCGGATGATGACGCAGCGTTTCGTATTCCGGCAAAGTCGCGACCCCGGTCACGCCCAAGTGCCCAAGGAATGCATGCGTCACCTGATAGGTCAGTTCCCCGTTCGCATTTTGAATCTCTTCAATCAGCCCACGTACAAGCAGGTTTCGAATGATGAGCGCGCAGTTCACGCCGCGGATTTGTTCCATTTCCGGCTTCGTGACCGGACCTCGATAGCTTATGACGGCAAGTGTTTCGAGCGCCGGTCGCGTGAGTTCCCCGTGTTCATCGGCGCGCAAAAACTTTTTTACCACTTCCGCTGATTCCGGCGCCGTACCGAGCGACAGCTTATCAGCGTGCAAAATCAATCTTAAACCGGAATTTTCTTGATTATATTTCTTTTCGATTTCGATAATCGCTGCGTTCACCGCGTCTATTTCAGCACCCAAAATTCTCACTAACTCAAAAGGCGAAACCGGTTTAACGGCGACAAATAAGATCGATTCGATTTGAGATGAGAGAGACATACCCGGTTCGTCATCCTGCATTCAGTGTTGTCATCCCGAAGCCGAGGGATCTTGGCGTTCTTGATGTTTCGCTGTGCTCAACATGACAACTTTAGTGTTCTGACTTTTTTATTAAGATATCACAAAACGCCGCTTCCTGCTCGACATGCACGACCCGTTGTTTAACAAGTTCAAGAAGTGCCAAAAAGCTCACTACGACGTCGCCCTTCGATTCCGCATCACTCAGATACTCATGAAAAGCCATGGTGGTGCGCTCATGAATCATGCGTTCGAGTTGTTCCATTTTTTCGGCGAGCGAAACCACCCGACGCACCCGAGTTTCTTCAAGATTCGCAAATGGTTTCAAGCGCGCTACGACGGCCGCGAAAGCTTCGCGCAAAGTCGCTGCCGTTGAGTTATTCGACGGCGCGAATTTCGGACCTTCGTCGAGCACAAAAGTTTTCTCACGCGCAAAAAGTCTGCCATCTTTCTTCCACATCTGCTCAAGCTTTTTCGAAGCCGCCAGAAAATCACGATAAATCTTGAGTTGGGTTTCCAAGTCGAAACCGGATTCAGCTTCCAACTCCGGATCCGGCAATAACAATGATGACTTTAAATACAATAAACGCGTGGCGACAACCAAAAAATCAGCCATCTCATGAGGCATTTTCTCCTCAATAGAATTCAGATGCGCTAAATACTCTTCGGTCACTTTTGCAAGCGAGACTTTGGTAATATCAAGCTTCTCCTTGTCGATTAATTCAAGGAGAAGTTCGAGCGGACCCGAAAAATGTTCGTGCGTGAATTGATATGGCACAAAAACTGACGACATCGTGTAACTTGTATCCTGTATCGATGACAGTTGACGATACATGATGCACGATACACGAAGTTATTTTTTCTCCTGAGCGCGAACCGCGGCCTGAGAAAGTCTGATATGAACCTCATCGAGCGCCTTGTCTGGCATCGGAGCTGGAGCATTCATCATCAAATCCTTAGCATCGCCGGTTTTTGGGAACGGAATTACTTCGCGAATATTTTCTTCATTCGCGAGAATCATAATCATTCGGTCAATGCCGGACGCGATTCCGCCGTGTGGCGGCGCTCCAAATTCAAAGGCCTCAAGCATATGTCCGAACCGTTCACGAATTGTAGTTTCATCGAGTCCGAGAATCTGAAAAACCTTATTCTGCAATTCGCGTTTGTGAATGCGCATCGATCCACCAAAAACCTCATTCCCGTTCAAAACCAAATCATAAGCATTAGCGCGAGCCCTCAGAGGCTCGGTCTCGAGAAGATGAGCATCTTCCGGAAGCGGCGAAGTGAACGGATGATGAACCGCCTGAATAGAACCATCATCGGCTTTTTCAAACATCGGAAAATCAACCACCCATTCAAAAGCGAGCAAGTTTTTATCAGCTTTATCTGCGCGGAAATCAGGCTTATCATTGCCGTATTTTTCCATCGCATCTTTATACGTGATGCGTGGGAATGGCGCCGACTGGATTTTCTTTTCCGGTGCCACAGTTTTAACAAGCTCAAGCACCATTTCCTCGACGAGCTTCAAGATATCCTCTTGCGAAGCAAAAGAAAGCTCCATATCGAGCTGGGTGAATTCCGGCTGACGGTCGCCGCGCTGATCTTCGTCACGAAAACAACGCGCCACTTGAAAATATCGCTCGACACCTGCCACCATCAATAGCTGCTTGAATTGCTGCGGCGATTGCGGCAACACATACATCGAACCGGGATGGATACGCGACGGCACCAAAAACTCGCGCGAACCTTCCGGCGTGCCTTTTGTAAGATACGGAGTCTCGATTTCGATGAAATCTTTTTTATGCAAATAATCGCGAAAGAAAGTTTCGACTTTATCACGAAGCTTCAAATTTTTAAGCATTCTTTCGCTTCGCAAATCCAAATAGCGATATTTCAAACGCAATTCTTCGCCGACAAGCTTGGTATCTTTGTCGACTTCAAAAGCCGGGGTCTTCGACTCGTTCAAAACTTCAAGTTCGAGTGCGAGCATTTCAACCGTGCCGGTAACCATATCCGGATTCACCTGCTTTGCCGGACGAGCATTGATTTTGCCTTTGATGGCCACGCAAAATTCGGAACGCAAAACGTTCGCAGAAGCTAGCAGTTCTTTATTATCGGGCGCAAAAACAACCTGAATCAAACCTGAGCGATCGCGTAAATCGATAAAAATCAACTTACCCATGTCGCGACGGCGATTGACCCAGCCCTTCAGCAACACTTCTTCGCCAACTTTTCCAACCGTTTCCGAGACAAAAATACGTTCCATATCATGATGGTTATATGCTCGAAAGTCTATCAACAAAAAATCAAAAAATCAAGAAATCAAAGCTTCCCACGGGAAACCTTCGCGACCGAAATGCCCATATGCTGAGGTTTTTTGATAGATTGGGCGGCGCAAATCAAGCCGCTCGATAATCGCCCGCGGCTTGAAGTCGAATTCACTCAAATATCGCGATAAATCTTCGCCATTTTCGTTAATCGCCGTAACCATCACCGGTTCCGCGCGACCGATTGCGTAGCCGACCGAAACCAGACATCGTTTTGCGAGTCCGCGCGCCACCAAGTTTTTTGCGACAAATCGGCACATGTAAGCGGCCGAGCGGTCAACTTTTGTCGGATCTTTGCCGGAGAAAGCTCCGCCACCATGAGGTGCTAATCCGCCATAAGTGTCAACCATGATTTTGCGTCCGGTTAAACCGGTATCGGCCTCAAAGCCGCCAAGCACAAACAAACCCGTCGGATTCACTAAGATTTCGACACCGCTCAAATCACCGACCACGGGCGCAATTAGCTTTTCGATAAGCGTGCGCTTGATTTCTTCCTGCGAAACCGCGGCATCATGCTGAGTACTCACGAGAACGCTCGTCACGCGATCGCCGTCAATCACCACCTGAGTTTTTCCATCTGGCTTGAGCCACCCAAGTTCGCCAGATTTTCGCAATCGCTCCAATCCGGCCGCTAGTTTCTGCACCAAAACCACCCCGCACGGCAAAAACTCCGGCGTTTCATCACAGGCATATCCGTACATAATCCCCTGGTCGCCGGCGCCACCAGTATCGACGCCCTGCGCGATATCCGGCGACTGCTCGACGACACGCGTGATGATTTCAAGCGGCTCAAGATAACCAATCTCGTCGTAAACCGAGCGCGCGATTTTTTCATAATCCGGCTTCGCGAGTGTCGTAACTTCCCCGCCGACAATGAGTAACCCGTGGCAACCAAAACTCTCGATTGCGACACGACTCTTCGGATCCTCACGCAAACAAGCATCCAAAACCGCATCGGAAATTTGATCGCAAACTTTATCAGGATGACCGGACGTAACACTTTCGACGGTATAAATGCGCGGCGAGTACATAAGCCAAAACAAAAAAATTCTTCCGCAGAGAAAGAATGGTTAATAATTATCTTTCCTCTCGCGAGGTGAGAATTAGCACATTACGCGAGTAAGTCTGTTGCCATTTAAGCTTCTTGACCAAAATGATAGATTTCGAGCAAAGTCGACGGCTATAAATATTTTTGTTTAGCCCGAGCTAAGCCAAAATATTTTTGCCTAGAGTTTGCCGAAAGATATCGCTTTGGTCTGGAGATTAAATGGCAACAGACTTAACGAACCGCGTACGCTGCCAGCAGGTCATAGGGCTCAATCCCTCGCTGCTTCTTGATATATTCAGTTGTCCGAACACTATATCACAGGCTTGCTTCCCTCTTCAAATTCCGCGCCGTTTCCGGGAATATATTTCGGATGATAGATAAACACATCAAACCAAGCACGATAAAGCGCCGCTATTTCACGCACATACCGCATGAAATCGCCTTGATAGTCGCGCAGCGAAGCCGAAACGCCGACCGAATCGATGCCTGATTTTTCGCATAACCAAAGCGAACGATAAAGATGATAAGTCTGCGTCACAATGATAGCCTCATCGACTTTCCAAACCCGCTTCAAACGCAGACAGCTGTCATAAGTGCGGCGCCCGGCATAGTCGCGCAGAATCGCCGACTCCGGCACGCCGTTTGCGACAAGATATTTCGCCATCGCGACCGGTTCATTATAATCAACCGTACTATTATCGCCGGACACGATAATCTTTTTGATTTTATTATCTTTGTACAGTTTTACGGCTACATCCAAACGATCAGCGAGCATATCCGAAGGTTCGCCGCTCCGGTTGAGTCCAGCACCAAGTACGAGCGCATATTCGCGAGCCGAAACCGCACTTTTATCAACTATCCTGTCACGCGAAAAAATCACGATAAAAATCGGTGTAATCAGAAAAGCAACGAATAAACCGGCCGCGACGATTGCTAAGGCTATAATTTTATTGCTGATTTTTTCAAACATATAAAAATCATGACATAAAAAGACCGGTCTTTCAACCGGTTTCGCGAACCTTACGCATGATGAGTTCATCCGGACAGAATGACCGCTTCATGACGCGGACGCGCTTGAACCCGCACTTCTCGTAGCAGCGAATCGCCCGAGTATTCAGCGTAAAAACGCCAAGCTCGAGCTCGAACTCGTCTGGGAACATGCGGAAAAACCAATCGCAGGCCTTCAGGGTAGCGATCGTGCCGACGCCACGTCCCCAGAAATCCTTGTCGTGAATCGCGATGTATATTTCGTAACGCCTGTGATGCGGCTTCAACTGGACGACGATGTGCCCAGCGATTTCCCCATCAACCAGAATCACAAAATCATGCATCTTCGGATTCGTGAGATGCTCCTCGAGCTTCGCAAAAACCTCCTGACTTGTGAGCTGAAATTGCCGCTCGGTTGTGAGCCTCATGATTTCCGGATCATTCCAGGCCGGAATGAACGCAGAGAAGTCCGCGCGCCGAAGCTTCCGAAGCCTCACTCGGCTCGGTTTTACTCTCTCACCTTTTTCCATATCTCCTCCGTGGGTTAAAGTACTTCGTGGGAATCGCCGAGGGCGAATACCGCCTGACCGTCAGCGATTGCGATAACAGGATAATCTACCTGTTGCGAGAATTCATCAACCTCGGCCGCAAGACTTGGCTTGAAATGCGGAAAAACCGCGATGTTGGTGAAACCAAAACCGGTTAAATCTTCAAGCGCGATTTCGTTTTCGTCGCCTTCGGAACCAAAGCCGGCGAGTTCAATCGACCCGCTCGCGAGAATACTGCCGGCGCTCACGCCGATATACAAAGCTCCAGCTTTCACACGAGCCTGGATTTTTTCAACCCAACCATGTTCGCGGAGCGCCGCGAGAATCGAAAAAGTATTTCCGCCGCAAACGAAAATCAGGCCGGCATCATCGAGCGCCGCGGCGCCGTTACCATTCGAGAGATTCACAATTGCAGTGTTGGTGATCCCCGCTTCCGCTAGCTGGTCTTCAATCAAAGCAAGCCAAGGGATTGACTCCGGCGTCACTCCGGAAGTAACAATCGCCGCCCGACAGGTCTTCGGATCCGCGATAGATTTTTTGACCGCAGCAATAAGCGCTGGTTTATCGAGTCCCGATGATGTGAGAAGAAGTTTCATAGTTTACGGCTCGATACGATTCATAAGTCGCGGGAACGGAATCGTTTCGCGGACATGATGAGTGCCGGTAATCCAGGCGACCGTGCGTTCCAGGCCCAAACCGAAGCCCGAGTGCGGCACTGAACCATAGCGGCGCAAATCCAAATACCATTTGAAAGCCGAGAGTGGCAAACCGTGACCTTTGATGCGCTCTTCAAGAAGCGCTAAATCATCGATGCGCTGCGAGCCACCGGCGATTTCACCATACCCTTCCGGCGCCAGCATATCCGAATTCAAACAGAATCCAGGATCGTTCGCGTCCGGCTTCATGTAAAAAGCTTTGACTTCAATCGGATAGTGATGCACGAAAATCGGACGGTCGTACAAATTCGTGAGAATCGTTTCATCATCGGCACCAAAATCGTCGCCCATTTTCATGTCGCTTCCAAGCTCGCGAACTTTTGCAACGGCATCGCGATAATGAACCCGCGGGAAATTTCCTTCCACGGTTTTTTCGAGCTTCGTGATATCGCGACCGAGTAATTTTAAATCCTCAAGCGAAGCGCCGAGAACATGCTTCACGACCGAAACCATCATATCTTCCTGAAGCTGCATGTCGCCGCTCAAATCCATGTAGCTAGCTTCAGCTTCAAGCATCCAAAACTCGGTTAAGTGGCGACGAGTTTTTGATTTTTCAGAGCGGAAAGTCGGACCAAAACAATAAGTTTTGCCGAGAGCCGCCGAAGTTGCTTCCTGATAAAGCTGGCCGGACTGCGAAAGATAAGCTTTGGTATCAAAATAAGTCACTTCGAAAAGCTCGCTGGTGCCTTCGCAAGCGTTCGGCGTGAAAATCGGCGAATCCTGCAAAATAAACTGGCGCTCATAGAAAAACTTACGCAAAGCAAATTCGATTTCGTTACGAACACGCATCATCGCCGCTTGAGTTTCACTTCGAAGCCAAAGATGGCGCATATCGTGCAAAAACTCCGGACCATGTTCTTTTTTGCCAATCGGATATTCTTCCGACTTCGACACAAGCGTGATATTTTTTCCCATGACTTCAAAACCCGACGGCGCACGAGGCTCAGCTTTAACCGCGCCTTCAACAATCACCGAAGATTCGATGGTGGTATTCTGAATTGCTTCCCAGGTTTTTTCATCGACTTCGGCCTTGGAATAGACAGCCTGAACGCGACCGGAACCGTCGCGAAATTGCACAAAAGCAATCTTGCCGGACGAGCGGATATTATAAGCCCAGCCCTTCAAAGTAACGGTTTCGCCGACATGTTTTGATAGGTCTTTTACTGATATTTCCATATAGTTTGAGTTGACAAGAACTCTATCAAATATGACTAAAACAAAAAAGACCCCCATCACGAGGGTCAGAGAATCCCGAGACACATCGCTTTCCCGATCGCGAAGACCGTCTTGCCGTCGTCGATCAGACCGTTCCCGATCATTTCTTTGACTGCGAAGATCGGCAACACCAAGTTTTCAATCATGCCTTCGTCGTGCGGATCAAGCGTCGGATTCGCGACCGAAGAAAGCCTCCGAGCCACGAATATCTCGCAGAAAAGATCGGAGCGACCATTGCTCGCATACACCCGTCCGAGTTCTTGCCAATCTTCCGCCCGTAGCCTCGTCTCCTCCTCCAGTTCGCGCTTCGCAGCGGCGAGCGAATCCTGCCCGTCAGTACCACCCATCGGCAGCTCAATCGTGAACTTGTTAATTGAGTAGCGATGCTGTTTCACGAGGCACAGGCAGCCATCATCAGTGATAGGGATGATGACGACAGCGTGACTCGAAGACCGCACGATCGAGTAAACGCCGTCTTTCCCCGCCGGAGTCATGACCTTGTCGGTCGTGACCTGAAAATATCCGCCAAAATCATGAGTACTGACACGCGAGACCTTAGTCCATGGTTTAATTCCCAAAGAACACCTCCCTGTGGTTGACCCGCAAAACCTTAGCCGAAAATGCTCGGATAAGCAAATATTAAATGAACACCAATTCTGAACCACGCAGACCTTGACAAGCTAGGTAAAACATGCTAATTTAGCCAAATCCACGAGGAGGAAAGATGATCACGAAAACAAACTTCATTTTCGGAGTTTACGAGCGCCGACTTCCAAGTCACGAATTGCCAGAAGAGGTAAAAAAAGAAATCGATCGCCTCGCGTCAACACCACTGATTTGGCCAAAAACAGAGCACATTGGCCCATGCGGCTGGAAAAAAGACCTGAAGAGCGAATGCCACTATCCACCATGCGATGACGACCGACTAGAGATTCTGCAAAAGACCCATCACTTTCCACACAAAAATCATCTCGGCGGAAAAGTTCCGTTTGTCTATCGAATTCAGGACGAAATCACGCGAGATCGAAAAACCGGAGAGATCCTTGAAAGAAGTATCGGCAATGTAACGGTGAATTATGCTCCGCATAGCGATACAATGTGCCCAATCTGTGGAGCGGATTACGGAATTGAGAGCGAAAACAAATGGGGATCTTGTTGGCGCTGTTACGCAAACTGAAGAGTGTTATATCCGCGAGTCCTAACGGCCTCGCTTTTTAAATTATAATCATCCGTATTCACTTGGTTAACTTTTTTTCACGGATGATATAATCAAGCTCAAGCACACTAATAAACTTCAATCCCAAATATGTCAGTGACTGAACATAGCCATACAGAAATAAATCAAGGCGCTTTAATGGAATCATCAAATCTCGAAAAAGAATACTTTGAAAAATCCCGTGAAACTCTTCGCTATGGGATCATGGAATTATCAAGAACTCTAGACGAAATCCTCAACCGAGACCACGAGCTACCAACCGCGATCATTTTTCCAGAAACAACTTCACGCCCACTTAGGTATGCAATTGAACCAATCATCGAGCACGTCTACCGAAAAGCGGGCCAAGCAAAGCCAAAGGAATATTTCTTCAAAACTTTCTCCGCGCATCACGAAGATGATGATTTTCGTGAACTTGCAAAAACCACCTCAGCAGAATTCTCTAAATACGAAGCCGAGCGCAACAAGTTAGAGGCTATTAGAAAACAAGAGCTCAAGCGCGTGAGCTCGTTGAACCTAGACAAAAATGCAAGCAAACGCCACAGCGACAATCTTCAGGATCTTCAAGAAAGCATAAATGTTTTGACGACCAAAATCGGTAAAATGCGAAACGAATGGAGTGAGTTAGAAAAAATTGGCGCTACAGGCAAGATACATAACGAACGCATGAAGGAAATACTACAGCGCACCAAGACAGGTTCGCTACTTATTGTTGACGACGTTTTTATCAGAGGAAGAACGTTTAATACTATTCGATCTAGCTTAATCGATAATGCCGCGGAAAAACGAGCAAATTATTTTGCCTTTCTTGGCACCGCACATACTTTTGACGAATCATATTTATCGCCAGATCAGCTTTCGATAGGAGTTTTACTTGGCGAACCAAAGCACCACATGGATCGAGTCGGCAAAAAGATTCCCTGGAAAGATTATTCGGAAGCATGGTTAATGATGCAGAACCTAGGTTTTCCATTTCGTTATAACAAAGAAGCCTCAACCGGCGTCATTAAGAATCAAGCTTCAACCTCGCGATATGTTGAAATTTCCAAGGAAGCTGATCCAAAAAAAATGCGTGAAGTACGCGAACAATACCGAAAATTAGGCGAAACGGCAGCCGCGAAACTCAAATAAAAATACTCGGGTAGGCAATCTCCAATCGAAATTGAAAATGCTCCGCAAGTGCATGAGAAAACTCCGCGAGTTCGCGCCCATTCCAGTTTCCTGTATACGGTTTGCCTAAAAATCCGCGCAACGAATCGCTCGCCGACGTGCCGCGGCTCTTAGCACAGGTTTCGCAGAAAAAAGTTCCGGCCATCGGTACAAATCTCGCCGTACCGGTGAAATTTTTGTGACAGGCACTGCATTTTTCAAGTGAGCCGTTATAGCCAAGCTCACCGAGCAGTGACCAATAAAAATGAATCTCGCGCGCAAACAAAGCCGTCGTCGTATCTGATTGATGCGCCGCAATATCAAATAATAATTTCTTGAGCATTTCAAAAATCTCGCCCTCACCTTCTTCCTCGCGCATAATCCGGGCGATGGTTTTTCGCGCCGCATCCGCAAGCAGTCGCGCTTCAAGAGTCGCGATCCGCAAAGGTTCGACCATCTCGGCCGAAGCCAAAATATAACCGGCGCGCCCGCGAACCAGCATGATATCGACGACGCCGAACCCCTCAACGTGAGGTCGAACTTTAGCCTTAGGCTTAGATGCCCCGCGAGCCCGAGCGCGTATCAGGCCATGTTCCAAAGTAAGCAAAGTATACAAACGATCGTGCTCCTCATAAGGAACACGATCAAGGACAATGGCAGTAACGCGTTCTGTCTGCGCCATGTGTGTGTTTTTTCTTTTTCCCTCTCAACCGGAAGCGCCGAAAAAGTAGTACAGCTTCTGAATGAATCACTTGCCGCCGGGCTATGCGCCCCCCTCTAGCCCGCCGGCAAGTGATTCTTCGAAGCTGTGCTATGTGCCCATCCCTATGCTTCCGCCTCTTCCCCTTCTTCATTATCGAATTCGCCATCGCCAGATGAAAAATATTCATCGAGTATCATAGCTGCCGCAACCGCATCAGTGTCCCCGCCGGAAATGCGCGTCACACCCGCCGCCGCCTTGGTTGTAAGATATTCATCAACCGTTGCGACCGGAACTTCAACCCGCGATTTCAAATCTTTTACGAATTCTTCCACCTTCTTGGACTGCATGGTTTCCTCGCCGTTCTCGTTCAGTGGCAAACCGACGATTACCTTCGTGATATCTTCCATCTCAATCAAATCCAGCAACTCGCCGATCAAATCTTCGCCCGTCGAAGTGAGCGTATCCATCGGAGTTGCGATTTTCGTAACCGTGTCGCCGAGCGCTAGACCAGTACGTTTCCCGCCGTAATCAATTCCAAGAATCATATGAAAGAAAGAAATTTAGAGCTTCGCGGGAGCTACAAAAAACGTCCCCCTGAAACAGTTCGAAAGATAGCAGATTATTAGAAACAAGCAAGCCTGTGGATAGGTCTATACCTTATACCACAAAAGGTGTCAAAAGTTCGTATCCGTCGTCCGTGACTACGATTGTAACCTCAAAATGCGCAGAAGGCGTGCCGTCGCGAGATACCACCGTCCAGCCATCGTCCAAATGATCGACGCGCGAATCACCGCCCATGATAATCATGGGCTCGATGGCAATTGTCATGCCAGTTTCAAGCTTTCCCTTCGCACCCGGTTCATCATAATTCGGAATACTCGGGGCCTCGTGCAAATCATTTCCAACGCCGTGCCCGACATAATCGCGCACGATTCCGTAACCGAACGGTTTTAGATTTTCCTGAATAGCTTTGCCGATGGCGCGCACCGAAGCTCCGTTTTTGATTTGAGCTAAACCGACGCGCAGAGCTTCGTAGGTTCGCGACATCAAAAGCTGTTTTTCGCGCGAAACTTTTCCGCATGGAACCGTGACCGCCATGTCAGTCGCCATGCCTTCAAACCAGGCACCGATATCAAGCCCGACGATATCGCCTTCCTCAAGCACAATTTCGCGATTCCCGGGACCATGAATTACTTCTTCGTTCACCGAAACACAAACCGTCGACGGAAAACCGGCTTGATGCGCCACTTGGGTATAGTTCAAAAACGAAGGCATAGCGCCGAGCGAGCGCATCTTGGCTTCCGCTGCCGCATCAACCTCCTTAAGCGTCGCCCCGGGCTTCACAGCGCGAACAGCGGCACGCAAAGACTCGGCGAGGATGGCCCCACCGTGCTTCATGGCTGTGATTTCTTTCGTGGTTTTGATTTTCCCCATAATGTTTTCCTGCGGCCTACGGCCTTTTTCTATTCCCGAGCCTTCTCGATTCCGCAGCTCCGTTTAAGTTCAAGCACGATTGCTTCGTGCACCTCAACGATAGGCTGCTCGCCGTTTACACGAGCCACAATACCCTGTTTCTGGTAATAGTCAATAATCGGTTCAGTCTCTTTGTGATAGGTCTGTAAACGATCGCGAATCGCATCCGGTTCGTCATCTTTTCGCTTCGTTAAAGCAGCGCCGTCTTTATCACAAATTCCCGCCGTAGCCGGAGGCAGTGAAACCTCGTTATAATTTTTTCCGCACTTCGAACAAACCAAGCGACGCGAAAGTCGGTTCACCGATTCGATGTCGGAAATATCAATCGCAACGAGAGCATCAACATGCGCGATTTCATCAAGCGCTTCGGCCTGAATCAGATCGCGCGGATAGCCATCTAAAATAATACCGTCGGCGTGCTCCGGTTGCTTCAACTGCGCGGCGATAATTGCATTTGTAATATCCTGATTAACTAGCTTCCCGGAATCAACATCAGCGGCAATCTTTTTGCCGAGCTCAGTTCCGGCTTTGATTTCCGCACGCAAAAGCGAGCCGATGGAAACGCTCGGAATTCCGAAGTGATCGGTCAGATACTCGGCCTGAGTTCCCTTTCCGGCGCCCTGGGGACCAAGCAGAACCATGATGATTTGTTTCATACTTATTTTAGACAAAATAAAAAAGTGACCTGTACTTGTATCACATCTAGAACAATACCGCGAGCACCGTGCAGACAGTAATCCCCAGCATCAAAAATGGCAGCGCCGGAAGAGGATGTTGCTTTTTTCCGGATAAAAACGTCGCAACCAGCACCAGAAAACCGGCCAGAGTTCCAACTATCACCGCGGCCGCCAAATTGGTGGTCGGCGCTGTTGCAACCAGAATCGCCGGCAACGCGATATCTCCACCACCCAGAAAAACAGCCGAGGAGCCGGGTTCGAATCTGGCTACATGCTCGAAGTTCGCCGTGAGCCTATGCGGCATTACAAATACCACCGGCAAGTGCTTGCTAATAACAGTCTTAGCCATCGCGACCATGTGATGTGTGATATTAACCGCCACAATATCGTAAACCGCAAGAATCGCGAGCAGTCCAAAAGCCACCGGGAAAGAAATCATCGATCCGAATTGCGCGGCGACCCCGGCGAGCGCGAGCGCCAAAACCAAGTTTTGAGAAAAAACCCGTGGCGAGAAAAATAGCAGACTGGCGGCGAGCGGAATCATCATGAAAGCCGCCGGCAATGGCCAAATCATCGAAAACAGCGAGAAGGTTCCGTAAATCAAAGCAAAATAAACCAACCCCGAGTACACCCGAATGAAAGCCTTCACTTTTGCGAGCAATAACACGAACAGCGTAGCAAGCGCGAAAGCCGAAAGCGCCACAAGTCCAGCATAAGCCTCGCGACCGTCAGCCACCGGAATCAAATGCCCGCGAGTCGCGAAAACGAAAAGCGCCGTGGTCAAAAACCACCCGGCAGTTTGAGTATAAAACGAGACACCGATAGAAACAGCCTCCTCCCGAGTCATGACACCATTATATCAAACCACGGAAACGCCGACGCTCTATCTTCAAAATCCGCTCGTGGAACTCATCAAATTTTTTATAAACTTGGTCAGTAATCATCTCAGAGGCTCGATATCGTTCATCAATCACATCAAATCGATGTTCGAACTCATCGAATCTTTGATCAATATCACGAAACCGCTCGTCGTTTTGGTCGAAGCGCCGGTCATGCTCCGCGAGCTTTGCGTGAACTTTCACAAACTCACCATCGTGCTCCTCCAGTTTCTTGAATATCAAAGCATGCTCCACGTCGTTTTTATCAAAACGCTCGTGCATGTGCGAGAAGCCCTGTTCCATCAGACTTGCCAAATCATCAACCTTGCTACCAAGATTGTTTAAATTATAAGCCAAGCCTTCGATCTTAACCGCCACGTCTTCAATTTTCATTTTTCCCTCCTTCATATTTATGATTATGGGAATATATTTTTCCCTCGGTCAAGAGTCACATTTGCGAGCGTTTTCAAAATCGTGTGGATAAAAAATGACGCGATGCTGACTTGCAACACCACGCCGCCTAAACACCATCATTACTCGCTACGGAGACTTCACTGGAGCTGATTTCGAGTCGTACGCAATGATTCTCAGAGTCATGCCGAGCGTGAGCCCCATTCCAGCCAGAACATTCCTGATTTCTCGAAGTTTCTTACGGCCAAGGTTTTTGGTTTTAAGGACTTCAGTCTCAGTCATCACCACGAGTTGATGAACCACTTTGATGTCTCTGTACTCAAGAGCGTTTGTAATGCCAATCGAGAGCTCAGTATCCTTAATGCTCCTAAAGAGCAGATCACCCAATTGAACTCCTGGTTTGACGCAGAAAATTTCGGCCAATGGCCCCTCGCCCTCAGGAAACTCGAACTGAACGTTGGGAAGCTCGGTGGACGAACCAAGCCGGTTCTCCATGAACAACTGGTTCGCGCGAATCAACTGCTTCACCATCCAGATTTCACGCTCGCTCCGGCTCACATGCATCAGGTTTGTGGCCTGAAGCAAAGCGAGTTCCGCGAACATCGATGTGACTTCTTTGCTGAGATTCACCGCCATAGCCCTCTCCTCTCTTCGTATAAACACTCACATGTTTCGGCGACCTGCACGCCGATCGTATCCGCCCACCCGGGGCGAAACTTCCGCTAATATCAACATGTTTAACGACGCTTGTCAACTGCACGCCTATAACAAAACCGCCCGAAAGGCGGCTTTGTGTTTTGTTCGAAAATGTTTCCCTAAGCTCTAATCTCTAAGCTCTAGACCTTAGAGTATGAATCGTATTCCGCGGTCTTGAGCTGAGACTCAACCTGTTTCACCGTTTCGATAATCACCGAGACGACGATAAGGAAGCTCGTACCACCAACCGCGATTTGCGTTGAGTTGGAATATTGCTGCAAGACGTGAGGCAAGACAGCGATAACGGCGAGGAACAAGCCGCCAGCGAGCAAGATTCGGCTCGTCACCTGCGAGATGTATTCCGCGGTCGGTTTACCCGGGCGAATGCCAGGAATAAACGCTGACTGCTTCTGCAGATTCTCGGCGATTTTTTCCGGCTGGAAAACAATCGAGGTGTAGAAGAACGTGAAGAAGAAAACCAGCAAGAAGTACGCGACCGAATAGAAGATCTGGTTATTGAAGATGCTTACAACCCAGTGCGCGATATCCGAAAGCCAAATCGAGCGCACATTAAAGAAGAAGCGCGCAATCATCGGCGGGAAAAGCATGACCGAAATCGCAAAGATGATCGGGATGACCCCGGCCATGTTCACACGAAGCGGAAGATGGTTCGAGAATCCCGGAACGCTTGAATACTGCGTCGCCTGGCGGGCATGCGCGATCGGAATATTGCGCTGAGCTTCGTTAATCATGACAACTCCGACGACCATGAGAAGCGCGATCGCGACGAAAAGAATCGCCGTGAAGAGCTGCGAGCGGTCAAAGGTCACGAGGAACTGCGTGAGCGAAACCGGCATGCTCGCAATGATACCAGCGAAGATAATAAGCGACATTCCGTTACCAATCTTCTTCTCCGAAATCAGTTCACCGAGCCACATCAGGAATACCGTTCCGGCCGTCATCGTGGTCATCGCGAGCACCATTTCTAGTGGTGTGCTCAAGACCTCTCCGCGAGCCGCAAGCGGCCCAGAAGACTTGAGAAGTGCAATCAAACCATAGGACTGCAGAAGCGAAAGCGGAATCGTGAGCCAACGCGTCCAACGGTTGATTTTCTGCTTGCCGAATTCCCCTTCCTTCTGAAGCTCATCAAGCGCCGGGAAAATCATGCCCAAGAGCTGGAAGATAATCGAAGCTGTGATGTACGGAGCAACGCCAAGCGCGACCACGGAAAATTGCGCAATCGTGCCACCGCTGAAGATATTCAAAAGACCAAGAACCTGGTTCTGTTCAAAAAACTGACGCAAAACCGTGGCGTCAACTCCAGGAATCGGAATATGCGCGATTACCCGGAAGAACGCGAGCACTCCGACGACAAACAAAACACTCTTCCGCAGTTCCGGAATATTCCAGATTCGCTTAAGGGTATCAATCATACGGAATTTAGCTTTAGCAAATAGCTAAGAACCTGTTTAGAATCTCATGCTTAGGCGAAAGACTCAAATTTCGAGGCGGAAATCGCTCAGCCTGAGGAGGAATATCTAGATATGCTGACGATGGATGGGCGATTTGCGACCGAAATTTGAGTCTTTCGACAAGCAAACAGCTCATTTGAGCATATCGTGCTGTGGTGAGATTCTGAACAGGTTCTGACAGCCTATTTGTGCTTGTGAACCTTTTTCGGTTTGATAGCAGCAACCGAACCGCCGGCTTTTTCAATCAAAGCCTTGGCGCTCGGAGAGCATTTGATATCAAAGACGTGAAGCGGCACATTAATCGAACCGGTCGAGACGATTTTTGCGGTTCGCTGCGACTTGTTCAAGAATTTCTTCTCGTGCAGAGCTTCAAGGTTTACCTTGCATTCCTTCGGGAAAGCTTCCACGAGTGCGGTCAAGGTAATTGTAACATCTTTCGTGTACTGGCTCGTGAAACCACGCGCCTTTGGCATCGAAAGCATGAGAGCACGCATACCTTTCAACCGAAGACCGGACACACCCGAACGGGCGGCCTGACCTTTGGTACCACGACCGGAGGTTTTACCCATACCGGAACCGTGACCACGACCGATGATGAACGGGCGCTTCGCAGAACCCTTCGCCGGTTTTAGATTGTTGAGTGAGAGTGCCATAAGTTTATACGGTTACCGGCAATTTCTTGGCTTCCAATTCCTTTGCCTTTTTGTGATCGACGCGCTCCTGAGCCTTCTTGGAATATCGTTCAAGATATTTGATGGCGAGGAAAGCGGCGCGAACGTTGTTGATTTTGTTGCTGGCGCCAAGCATCTTTCCGGTGACGTTCGGGACTCCTGCGAGTTCCAAGACGACACGGAGCGGACCGCCGGCTTTGATACCGTTACCGCGGGAAGCTGGCTTAAGCATCAAGACCGCTGAACCAAACTTCATGGTGACTTCGTGAGGAATCGTTTCATCAACGATCGGCACCTGAATCACGTTCTTTTTGGCCTTCGTGAAAGCCTTCTGAATCGCGAGCTGGACGTCCAGGCCCTTCGCGACGGCGTAACCGACGCGACCCTTGCGGTCTCCAATCACAAGACAGGTGCGGAAGCGCATACGCTTACCACCGGCTGTGACACGGGTAACGCGGGCGAGTTCCAAAATCTTTTGGTCAAACTCTTCCTTCGGACGCTCATCGCGTCCACCTTCGCGGCGTCCACCGCCACCTTTTCCACCACGGCTGTTGTTTTGAGAAAATGCCATAGGTTTAGAATTCTAGTCCGTTTTCACGCGCACCCTCGGCGAGTGCTTTGACACGTCCGTGATAGGCACGACCTCCGCGGTCAAAAACGACCTTGGTGATACCGGCGGCCTTTGCAACCTTCGCGAGTTCGACTCCAACTTCCTTTGCGACGCCAACCTTTCCGCCTTCCTTCGTCTTCTTGACCTTGAGGTCCGAAGCTGCGGCCAAAGTCTTACCAGAATCATCATCGATGAGCTGGGCGTAGACGTGCAAAAGAGTTCGACGCACCGAAAGACGCGGGCGAGCACTCGTACCAAAAACGCGAGCACGAATGCGTGCCTTTCGACGAGCCATGATGCGTTGTTTATTTTTTGGTGTCATATGGTTTAGGAGGCGGCCTTCGTGGCGGCTTTACCGGCCTTTCGGCGAACTTGTTCATCGATGTATCGGATACCTGTGCCCTTATAAGGTTCCGAAACCTTGAAACGTCGGATGCGGGCGGCGGTCTCTCCAACGAGCTGTTTGCCGATGCCCACGATTGTGATGATGTTCTTATCAACTGTGATCGTAACGCCATCCGGAATCTCGAAGTTGATATCGTGTGAGAAACCGATTTCGAGTTTCAGGATTTTGCCCGTGACATTGACTTTGAAACCAATGCCGTTCACTTCGAGCTGTTCCTTATACCCTTCCGTCACACCCTTTACCATGTTCGTCGCGAGCGCCCGGGAAAGTACCCAGAGCGAGCGGTCGTCACGGTTTTCTTCATCTTTGACGGTGAAGTTAATCACCTTTCCGCTTTCCGAAGTCTCAATCTTGCACATAACGTGAGGATGGATCTTCTCGGAGAGAGTTCCCTTCGGACCTTTGACAGTGAGCGTAGGACTCGTGAAAGTCACCTCGACGCCGGCCGGAACCACTACTGGTTTTTTTCCAATACGCGACATAGAGTTTTAGTTAGAAGATTTCACAAATTACCTCACCGCCAAGGCGACGCTTGCGCGCTTCCTTGTTGGTCATAACGCCGCTAGGGGTCGAAATCACGGCAACGCCGAGACCGGAAAGCACGCGAGGAAGCTCATCGGCTTTCACGTACATACGATGACCCGGAGTTGAAACTCGCTTGATGTTTCTAATCTTAGGACCGTCAGATTCGTATTTGATGCCAATCGAAAGCTTCAAGAATTTGCCATCTTCAAGCTTTTTGACTTCACCGACGAAGCCTTCACCTCCGAGTACTTTTGCGACTGCGAATTTGAGATTCGAGTATGGCAAAACCACTTCGGCGTGACCTGCAGCCGAGGCATTACGAATCCGTGTGAGCATGTCTGAAATTGGATCGGTAATCATAATGGTTTACCAGCTTGATTTTGTAATACCCGGAATCTCACCGCGGTTGGCGAGTTCTCGGAAACAAATGCGACAGAGGTCGAAGTCCCGCATGAAACCTCGAGTACGACCACAGCGCCAACAGATGCGTGTGATGCGAGTCGAGAACTTAGGCTTTTTGTGCGCTTTCGCGACGCGTGCTTTAGTAGACATAGCGGTTATTTCTTAAACGGGAATCCGAGAGCTTTAAAGAGTGCTAATCCGCGCTCTTTAGACTCCGCATTCGTCGCCATCGTTACTTCGAGACCGTGGAGGTTTTCGATTTCATCCGAACCAACCTCCGGGAAAGCGAGCATTTCTTTGAACCCGATCGACATATTTCCGCGATCATCAACCGACTTCAATGAAAGACCTTGGAAATCTCGGACACGCGGCAAGGTGATGTTCACGAGCTTTTCGAGGAAAGCTTCCATGCGACGACCTCGGAGCGTAACCATCATACCGACCACCATGCCTTCGCGAATCTTGAAGTTTGAGATAGAAGCTTTCGACTTCGTTTTGACCGGCTTCTGACCCGTGATACGTGTGAGCGTGGATTCGACCGCGTCTGTGAACTTGGCGTCCTTCAAACCGCGGGAGAGACCGGCGTTCAGCGTCACTTTGAGAATCTTCGGGAGCGCGTTGACATTCTTAAGCTTGAGCTCAGTCATGAGCTCAGCGTTGGCCTTCTTTAATTGTTCTCGGAACATCGTCATAAGCGTTTATTCGATGGTTTCGGAACACTGTTTACAAACTCGGGTGCGTTTTCCGTTCTCAAGCGTCTTATGCCCGACTCGGGTCCCCTTTTTGCACTTCGGACATTCGAGGATCACGTTCGAAACGTGGATTGGACCGAAGAATTCAATCTTCTGACCCTGCTGATCCTTCGAACGAGCCTTCAAAAACTTTTGCATCTTATTGACTCCCTCGACCACGACGCGGTCTTCCGCGCGAAGTACCTGGATGACCTTTCCAATTTTGTTTCGATCACGGCCGGCAAGCACCTTAACCATGTCATTTGTTTTGATTTTCATAGTTTTGGTGTTTTAGATAACTTCCGGTGCGAGCGAGATAATCTTCTGGAAACCGCGGGTGCGGAGTTCGCGGGCAATCGGGCCAAAGACGCGGGTTCCACGCGGATCCTTCGTCTTCTTATCGATGACGACGGCGGCGTTTTCATCAAATCTGATGTAGCTGCCATCCGGGCGTCGCACTTCCTTGCGGGTGCGCACGAGAACTGCGTGGACCACGTCAGACTTTTTGACGGTCTGGTGCGGAGCTGCTTCTTTTACGACAGCCGTCACGACATCGCCGATACACGCATATCGTTTGCCGCCACCGCCGTGTACGCGAACAACCTGAAGCTTTTTAGCTCCCGAGTTATCGGCGACTTTTAGCATTGCACGATGTTGAACCATATGAGTGTTATTTAACGGCCTTCTCGACCTTAGCATTTCCCTTAGAGGAAACGACTTCGGTAAGAACAGCATCTTCCGCGAGAGCGACGTGCTTCGGAGCGACTTTTAGAATCTCCGAGAGCTTGCATCGCTTGTCTTTTGAAATCGGGCTGCATTCTTCAAAACGGACCAAATCTCCGATGTGAGCTTCACCCTTCTCGTCGTGTACCTTGTACTTCTTCGAGATGGCGAAACGCTTTCCGTAACGCTCGTGCATCTTGGTGCGGTCTACGCGAACCACTATCGTCTTCGACATCTTGTCGCTTGTGACGATTCCTTCAAATGTTCTTTTGTTGATTGAGGTTTCCATAGTGGTTTATTTTTTGACTGGCGTTGCGGCACGCTTCTTATCATTCTTCAAGGTAAGAATGCGCGCAATCGTACGCTTGGCTTTCTTAGCCGCACTCGTATCTTTGGTTCGACCAAAAATACGGCTGAAAGATCCGGTTGCGACCTCGGCCTCGAGCTCGCGAAGCATAGTCTCGAGTTCGGCATCGGTTTTGAGTTTTATTTCTTTCATCTTCATACGGCGTGTCGTTCAACTGTTTTTGTTTGAGCACCGATTTTGTGGGAAGCGAGGCGCAGGGCTTCCATCGCGTCAACCTTCGGGATGCCTCCGATTTCGAAGAGCACGGTTCCCGGGCGGACGACGGCAACGAAGTGATCAGGAGCACCTTTACCTCCACCCATCGGAACTTCCGAACCCTTGATGGTGACGGCACGATCCGGGAAGACGCGAATCCAGATTTTGCCTCCGCGCTTTACAAAACGGGTCATGGCGCGACGGGCGGCTTCAAGCTGGCGAGACGTAATCCAGGCTTCCGACATCGCTTTCAAACCGTATTCACCGAAAGCGAGCGAAATTTTTTGCGAAGCAATACGTAAGCCGCGAGCGCGTCCCTTGTGTTGTTTGCGATGTTTTACCTTCTTTGGCATGAACATATGTTTGTTGGGGTAGACCGTAGGTTATAGGCCGTAGGCCGTAGTTTAGTCATTCAAGACATTACTACGCCCTATGGCCTACGCCCTACGGCCTCACCTTTACGCTTTCGCGGGCGCCGCGACTTCCGCGCGCACCGGTTTCGTCTCCGTCGAATGGCCTTCGGCTTTACCAAAGACTTCACCGCGATAGATCCAGACTTTGACACCTATCGTGCCCATCATGGTCTGTGCGAAGTCCTGACAGTAGTCGATATCGGCACGGAGGTTGTGAAGAGGAATTTTTCCGGAAACGAGCTGTTCGCGACGTGCGATTTCAGCACCGTTCAAACGTCCGGAAACGCGCACTTTGACGCCGAGAGCACCGGCCTTGAAAGCGCGTTCAATGGCGCCCTTCATGGAACGACGATACGGCATGCGCTTTTCGATGTCAGCGATGATCTGCTGAGCAACGACCGGGGCGGAAAGTGCCGGTTTCGAGATTTCCTCGACGGAAATCGAGAGCTGGACACGGCGTCCACGGAAGAACTTGTTCATGATCTTTTTCTTCAAGTCTTCAGCACCGACGCCTGAGCGACCGATGACGAGACCCGGCTTAGCCGTGCGGATAATCACGTTGATTCCCTTGGCTTTGCGTTCGATCATGACTTCCGAAACCTGAGCCTCGCGCAAATCCTTCAAAAGAAAAGCGCGCACCGTAACATCTTGCTCGAGGTTCTTCTTGAAATCGCGACCAGCGAACCACTTAGAGCTCCAGGTCGTTGTGACGCCCAGTCGGAAAGCTTTTGGATGTACCTTATTTCCCATAGGAGTTATTTAGTGGTTTTCTTCGCGGCCGGTTTTTTGGCGATTTTAGTCTCTTGCTTTCTTGCTTCTTCGCCTTCTTGTTTTGCTTCCGATCCCTTGATTTCTTGATTTTTTGATTTCTTGATTTCTTGAGTCGGAACCTTTTCGCCGAGCACGATTTCGAGATGAGAAGTGCGCTTGCGAAGCATGAAAGCGCGTCCCTGAGCGCGAGGATCAAAACGTTTGATCGTCGGACCCTGGTTCGCCATCACCGCCTTCACAAAGAGATTGGCCGGATCGAGCTTATTATTGTTGACGGCGTTCGCGACCGCGGATTTGAGAAGTTTCAAAACCACCGGAGCGGACTCCTGCTTCACAAAAGTAAGCTGAGTTTCGGCATCCAAAACACTTCGGCCTCTGATGAGGTCGATAATCGGCTTAACTTTACGCGCCGATTTTCGATAATTCCGTAAGATTGCTTTGATTTCCATATGCTTTGAGGCTTACTTTTTGGCCGGAGCAGCCGGAGCAGCCGGAGCGGCTGCAGTTTCAATATCCTTCTGCATCTTGCCACCGTGGCGCACGAATTTGCGGGTCGCGGCGAATTCACCAAGCTTGTGACCGACCATGTTTTCGGTGATGACGACCGGAAGATGAAGTCTGCCAGTGTGAATACCGATGGTAAAGCCGACCCAAGGAGTGATAATCGTCGAAGCACGGGCCCAAGTCTTCACAACCGTCTTATCGCCTACGCGAAGTTTGCTCATCTTGATAGCGAGCTTAGCATCAACGTATGGTTCCTTTTTAAGTGATCTAGACATAGGGTTTTAAGTACGCTTTTTCTTCCCGCGACGCGAGAGGATAAAATTCTGTGAAGATTTCTTGAGGTCACGAGTCTTAACACCGAGAGCGAGACGGCCAGTGTAAGTAACCGGGGCCTTAAGACCGATCGGATGCTTACCTTCACCACCACCATGACGGTGATCGACCGGGTTCATGGCTTTACCGCGAACCGTCGGGCGGAAACCGCGATGACGGGTGCGACCTGCCTTACCCCAGCGAATGAGCCAGTGATCAATGTTCGATGATTGGCCGACGGTTGCGAAACACGCTTCCGGGACCATGCGAACTTCGCTGGACGGCATGCGCAAGTGAGCCAAACCTTTTTCAACGGCCACGAGCTGAATCTGAGCTCCGGCAGCGCGGGCGATTTTACCGCCGGCTTCCGGCTGGAGTTCAACATCATAGATGAAGACGCCAATCGGGATCTTTGAAAGTGGCATGCGGTTTCCGATTTTGACTTCGGCACCGTTTTTGGAAGAAACGACGATATCACCAACTTTGAGTCCGTTCGGAGCAATCATGTATCGCTTTTCCCCATCTTTATAGTGAAGGAGTCCGAGGCGGGCGTTGCGGTTCGGATCGTATTCGATCTGCGCAACCGTCGCCGGGATGTCGTATTTGTCGCGCTTCTCATCAACGATACGGATAAACTGACGTTCACCACCTCCACGGTGACGAACTGTGATCTTACCGCCGGAGCGTCCAGCATGTTCCTTGCGAAGCATGATGAGCGATTTTTCCGGGAATGAGCGCGTAACATCTTCAAACGTATCGACGCTTGTATTGCGACGACCTTTGTTGTTTGGTTTGTAGCGTTTTACTGGCATACGTTTTTATTTAGCGCTCGCTTCGTAGATATCGAGACGTTCACCCGGCTTAAGAGAAACAATGGCTTTCTTCCAGGAGCTGCGCTTGCCCATCGTGCGGCCGAAGCGAACTACCTTTCCGCGAACATTCTGGGTGCTGACTTTCGTGACGTGGACACCGTAGGCCTTTTCGACCGCGCGGCGGACATCGATCTTCGTTGCTTTTCCCTTTACCTCGAAAGCGTAGCGACCACCTCCGGCAGCATCAGCCGTCTTTTCGGTCACAACCGGCGCGATCAAAGTTCTGGTCAAATCAACTTGAGTCTTCTTGTTCTCCGAAACGACATCCTTTTTCTTTGATGTCTTCGCGGCTTTCTTTACAGTTTTTGTTTCTTCTGAGCTCTCAGTCTTGCCTTCCTCGACTTTCTTTTCTTCGGTCGGAGCTTCGGCATTCGTGAGCTCCTTTTCCTTCTTCGTTTTGAAGCGGTCAAAGATTCCCATATGTTTATGCCTTAGCGCCGAAGAGTTTTTCGAGAGCCGGAATGGCATCTGCTAAAACCGCAATACGGCGATAGTTAATAATATCTTCAATCGAAACAGCTTCCGGGCGAACCACCCAGACATTTCCGAGATTCTTTGCGGAGAGCTGAACGTTTTCATTCTTACCGCTCAAAATCACGAGCATGTCGCCCTTAAGCGGCATAGCGTCAACGATTTTTGCGAGAAGTTTGGTTTTTGGTTCCTTCACAGTCAACGATTCGAGCGCAAAAAGCTTGCCTTCCGAGACCGAAGCTGAAAGAGCCATGCGCATGGCAGCCTTTTTAGCTTTCTTCGTGATGCGAAGTTCAAAGTTTCGTTCATTTCGCGGACCAAAGGTCACGCCACCACCAACCCAAAGAGGTGAACGGATCGAACCGTGACGGGCACGGCCGGTTCCCTTCTGCTTCCATGGCTTTTTTCCACCACCACGAACTTCACCGCGAGTTTTGGTATGCGCGATTGATTTGCGGCGGTTTGAAAGAAGAGCACGAACAACCTGGTGAATAAGTGCAGTTTTAACAGGCGTATTCCAAACGGCGTCTGCGACCGTAAGGTCGGACTTCTTCTTGCCGTCTTCTGAGTAGAGTTCAATTTTTGCCATATGGGTTTCTATGTTTAGGCGCCCTTCACCATGAGGAGTGAGTTGAACCCGCCCGGAACCGCGCCGCGAACGGCGATCAGGTTCTTTTCGACATCGATCGCAACAACTTCCAAGTTCTGTACCGTCACGCGTTCACCACCCATTCGACCGGCCATGCGGCGTCCCTTGAAAACGCGCTGCACACCGCCTGCACCGATGGAACCAGGCATTCTTTCCTGATCTTTGTGACCGTGAGAAGTTGGGTGACCATGGAAACCATGGCGACGAACGACACCCTGAAAACCTTTACCTTTAGAAATACCGGTCACGTCGATTTTGTCTCCAATCGCGAAAGTCGTTGCGTTTACAACTTCTCCGCGAGTCCAAGCCTTCGAACCATCATCGCGGAATTCGCGAATCTCTTCGAAAATCGGCAACTCTTTGAGATGCCCGATCATCGGCTTAGGAGCCTTCTTCTTCGATCCGAAACCAAGCTGAATGGCGGCATAACCGTCATTTTCTACGGTCTTGAGCTGGACGACCTGGCACGGCCCGGCTTCGACAAATGTCACCGGAACGACGGTACCATCGGCCTTCCACACCTGCCCCATGTGCTTTTTCTTTCCTAATATGCACTTCATAGTAATACGCGGTTGGTGGAATAAGCTCTGATGCTTTCACGTTTAAATAACGCAAAAGTCAGAAGCGTAGGCAGGAATTCCATCGTGTATCGTGTATCTTGTATCGTCTTCATTGTTGACGATACACGCTACACGTTACACGAAGTTTTTTTCCCATCCGCGCTTCTGACCCAAAAACACTCACGGCTTCGCGAAATGCGAAGTCTAGGATTTTGGAATATTTAGTTCACATGTTTCAATCAATCGCCTCTCGCACTCGCTCAAACGATCATCAAGGAGGTTTTCCGCTCTCGTATTCATGCTAGTCGGATCTTTCTCCTCGGTCATTTTGCGAGTCTTGCGTGGGGCGCTTGGAGTCGGAGAGAAGAAGTCTTCTCTCTCGACCAAGCGTCTCACGCTTAAACTACATCTTAATTTCGACATCGACTCCGGCCGGCAAGCTCAGGCTCATGAGAGCGTCGATGGTTTTCGGCGTCGGATCGATGATATCGACCAAGCGCTTGTGAACCCGCATCTCATACTGTTCCTTAGAGCTCTTATCGGCGAAGGTCGAACGGTTGACGGTATACTTTCGCTTTTCAGTCGGAAGCGGTACCGGACCAAGAACCTTTGCGCCCGTTCGGATTGCGGTGTCGATGATTATTTTAGTCGAACCATCGATGATTTTATTATCGTAGGCGCGAATCTTGATTCGAATGCGCTGGTGTTCATCACCCTTTTTCGCAATCTCCTCACCCGTCTCCTTTTTCGGTGTCGTTGTCATAAGGTGCGTTTTTGTACGTTACTTAATGACCTTAACGATTACGCCAGCGCCGACCGTCTTTCCACCCTCGCGGATAGCAAAACGCATCTTTTCTTCAAGCGCGACCTTCGAAATGAGGCGGACGGTGATCGTAGCGGTGTCGCCAGGCATGATCATTTCCATACCGGCTGGGAGTTCGATTTCACCCGTAACATCAGTCGTACGGATGTAGAACTGCGGTTTGTAACCCTTGAAGAAAGGCTTGTGGCGACCACCTTCTTCCTTCGTGAGGGCGTAAACTTCGGCGGTGAATTCGGTGTGAGGCGTGGCTGTACCCGGCTTTGCGAGCACCATACCGCGCATAACATCTTCCTTCTTGATACCGCGAAGGAGAAGACCGGCGTTATCACCGGCGAAACCCTGATCCAGCTGCTTGTTGAACATTTCGATACCGGTCACGACGGTTGCCTGGTTTTCAGAGAAACCGACAATTTCCATCGGATCGTTGATGTTCACCGTACCGCGTTCGATACGACCAGTCACGACGGTTCCACGACCTTCGATTGAAAAGACATCTTCGATCGGCATGAGGAAAGGCTTATCTTTCTCACGAACCGGTTCTGGGATGAAAGCATCGAGCGTGTTCAAAAGTTCAATGATTGGAGCGGCGGCCGTAGCATCCGAAGGGTTCTCGAGCGCCTTGATGGCGGAACCGCGGATGATCGGAGTCTTGTCGCCCGGATACTTGTATTTGGTGAGAAGATCACGGATTTCAGCTTCGACCAAGTCCAAGAGTTCTGGATCATCAACGAGGTCAACTTTGTTCAAGAAGACGACGATGTGAGCGACACCGACCTGGGAAGCGAGCAAAATGTGTTCGCGAGTCTGAGGCATTGGACCATCAGCGGCGGACACGACGAGAATGGCACCATCCATCTGTGCGGCACCAGTGATCATGTTTTTGACGTAATCAGCATGGCCAGGACAGTCGACGTGCGCATAGTGGCGCTTGTCTGATTCGTATTCGACGTGCGCAGTCGCAATCGTAACGATCTTAGAGGCATCACGAACAGTACCGCCTTTCGCGATATCGTTGTAAGCCTTAGCCTTACCCATGCCACGAGCGGCGGAGACGGCGGTCAAAGCAGCAGTAAGAGTGGTCTTTCCGTGGTCAACGTGACCAATGGTACCAACGTTCACATGCGGCTTGGCGCGCGAAAATTTTTCAGCCATACAGATTAGTTCCGAAAACATGAATTAGAGTGTTGCGATTGTAGCAGAGCCTCGAATATCGTGCAAGATGCGCGGATTTATATGTGGACAGTGGGTCAACTTAGCTTAATGGCTCGAGGTAAAACTTCTCCTCTTCCTCAAGATTTTGGCTTATTTTACGCTTCTCACCTTGCTGAGGCGGACTTTCAGCCACCCGGACCTCGACCCTGACCGGTGTTGGGGTTATCTTGTGCTCAGTCCGTATCGCTGCCCTTGGTTCCGGGTTTTTGACCGGCTGACATTGTTCCTGAGCCCGCGCGCCCAAACCCGGACTTTTAGCCTCTCCAACCAAACGCTCGTACTCCGAAAGCGGAATAACCACAAAACCCTCTTCAAGAGATTCATCCATGATGATGAGCCGCTCGCCCGTCTTCTTCGCGAGTTTTAAAATTTTCTGGAGGCTCATAAAAGTTTTATGCTCGAGCATCTTAATTGGCATTACCTCAAAGGTCAAAAAAGCTCCGACAAAACGGAGCTTGATTGAATTACTTTTTCACCCGATTTTTCAGATACCATCTTCCAAACTGCGCGAATTGATTATTCTTTGCATATACCTGGTCGAGCTCTTCAAAATCACCGTCCTTCAACTCGCACAAAGTTTTTTCGTTTCCGTTAACCATGTTTGGAATATAGATGCGCCAGTAATCCGACATCATCTTACGCTTCGGCTCGCGAAGTTCAGCTGCAATCTCGCCTTCTTCGATAAAAGTGAATGACTTGTGTTGATTTTTTCCCCAAACATAAGCCAGCGTCATGCGCCATTCGCAATGACGATCTTTAACACCCTCAAGCATCTTCACGATATTTTTCACACCCACCGTTTCGAGCGAGAATTTGATATACGTACGCGGAAAGCCGTTGAGCGCGCGAATAAAAAATCCTGAATCCTCAACAATTACTGGCTTCTTGAGCTTCGCATAAGCCTGCTCCGCTTTCTCAAGCGCAATCACAGCCGGATCATGAGCACGGCTTTCAATTAAGTCAATCGGGTGCTGAACGACTTCAATCCCCATCTTAGAAAGCGCTGTCTGCGCGTTTTTCACTTTTCCCTCGTTCGAAGTTATAAAATATACTTTTTTCATAATTTAATTTACTCGTATGCTACCATATTCGCCATATGGAACTAAAACCTTTTGACCGCGAATTTTTTGATTCCCTGCCGGGGCATGAAGAAGTCGTGATTGAACCGGACGGCATTTATTATACGATTACGCTTCACGGCGAAAAAGCTGGTGTCGTCGGTGCGATTCCCTCTCGCGAACCGAAATCTGCTTTTGTTCAAATCGTTCTGGCGCCGGAATTTCGCGGCCGCGGACTAACTTCACGTGCCGAAGATGAACTCGCTAGACTTCATGAGTTGAAAACTCTGTTTGCGACAATCAATAACGATAATTTCGCATCCCTGAAAGCACATTCGAAAGCCGGATTTACGATACTGTCCGAAGAAAAACTCACTCACCTGCGCGAGCTTGGAAAGCTCAAACCGAATCAAATCCGCATGGAAAAGAATTACTAAAATCAAAAGCCCGGGCCGCGAGGCCCGAGTTTTGGTTTTCCGACCTTATCGGTCAACACTTTAATGATTTGAATCCCGCAAAAGTTTTGCGTTCGATTTGTTTATCACGCTCACTCCGGTTTGATTTTCTATTTCAACCCTAGCCTTCTTCGCGACGCCACCGCCGGCTCTCGCGACCAGCTTATTGTTTTCAAACCCCTCCGGTTTCTTATGTTTTGATATTTCCGTCGTCGAAGCTTCGGCGAGCATATTCAGAACCAATTCGAGATTGGTCATGTTATCTCGCAGGTTCTCCTTCTTCAAACCTTTAAACCTTTCGTACTCGCGAACACTTTTTTCGGCCCAGGCGCGGGTAATTTCATCGGTTAAAATCGCGAACTCAAGACCTTCTTTCATATCGCGCGCTTTCCATTCGTCAGTCAGCTCTTTGCGGACATCGATACTTTTTAATCGCTGATTAATCCATTCCTTGGAATATCCCTTTTGAAGATAAGTCTTCATCGCTCGATCGAAAGCCAGTTCCGGATCTTCGGTTTCCTCCATGCGCTCATAACCGACTCTCGCGAGCCACAACTTGAAAGGTTCGGCTTTCGGAGATGGAATTGATTGGATGATGCGCAATAAATCCTCCGTAGAACACGAGTCTGTTTCTCTCTGTTTTCCATCGGGAGCAGTCATTTTCAACTGTACGATTTTTTCGTACACTTCACTTCCTTCGTTATTGAGTTTGCTCTTCAAATCACTCCAATATCGCTTCGGTAGAGTTGTTTCGGCTAAAATCTCAACCACATCGATGACTGAGAAAAACCAAGTCTCCCTTTCCTCATCATAAAATCGTCGAACCTGTTTTTGATCGAACAAAACTATTGAATTTATTTTTTGCATATTGTGTGCTGATTATTGTTAAGTCCTCAATCTCTTCTTACTTTCTGGTTCTTTTAGATAATTTTCCTCGCTCATGATTGGTTTTCTTAATTCTTTTTCAAGTGCCGTCCTGGCGCCGCCCGCGATTTTCCCGCCGCGTTTGGCGTCTCTCTTTAATTTTGGCACGCCAAGCGAATCTTCGGTGCGATGAATTTCGGTTGTCGCGCGTTCGCCTAACATATTAAAAATCAACTCGAAATCATTCATATGATCTCGCAAGTTTTCGCGCTTCAAGCCCTTCAACTCCTTATATTCACTCGGGGTGACGCCGAAAGTGGCTTTTGAGATTTCAGCGGTTAGGATTTCGTAATCGCGATTTTCTTCGGCGCCGCGGTTTTGCCATTCATCGGTCAGCTCTTCGCGAATCACAATGCCTCGCATTCTTTTTTCGATCCAACTCTCG
>Ga0194060_10000188_pt1 | contig 43657 bp, 33 predicted proteins | sample SepL225m_MetaG_FD_163427 | JGI IMG/M metagenome (GOLD analysis project Ga0194060, IMG submission 163427) | Anoxic zone freshwater microbial communities from boreal shield lake in IISD Experimental Lakes Area, Ontario, Canada - Sep2016-L222-5m | ecosystem: Environmental > Aquatic > Freshwater >...
GTTCCCTAGTCCTCCAGGTGCGCCATGACCGCTGTGTAAACTGCAATGACTGTTCCATTGCCCGGAACTGCCCCGCCGACGCCTACCGCCGTGTTCCCGCAGATCAGCCTTATCTCTTTAAGCCAAAGGCGGGAAACTCTTCATGGAAAGCCATAGGATGATCAGGCTAATCTGTTCAATACTCTTCTTGCTTTCGACGTTGTCGGCTGATGCCGATAACCGCTTTCCCAAGCCCCAGTTTGAAAGCGGCTATACCGCACCAATCCCGACCGCTCCCGCCGCGCGTTCACCGGCCATCGAAACCCTTGATGTTGCCGTATTGCTGGGCGCCCTATCGCTGGCCGCCTGGCTGGTCTTGAAAAAACGGTCGCGCCGGGGCGTTTTCCTCCTCACCCTTTTCTCGCTTCTCTATTTCGGGTTTTTCCGGAAGGGCTGCGTATGCCCGGTAGGCTCCCTCCAAAACATGACGTTATGGCTGTTCGACAGCCATACCGCGCTATCACTGAGCATCGCCGCCTTCTTCCTGCTTCCCCTGATATTTGCGCTGCTATTTGGCCGGGTATTCTGTGCGGCGGTGTGTCCGTTGGGAACCATTCAGGATCTGGTCATCGTATCCCCGAAAAAAGTCCACCCGGTGCTGGCGCAGATTTTGGGCTTCATTCCTTATCTCTATCTCGGACTGGCTGTCCTGATGGCCGCAACGGGCACGGCATACGTCATCTGTCGCCTGGACCCGTTTGTCGCTTTTTTCAGATTCGGCGGCGAGTTCCCCATGATCGTAACCGGCATCGTGTTCCTGCTGATTGGGACGGTCATTGCCCGTCCTTACTGTCGATTCCTCTGTCCCTACGGCGTTTTGCTGAACTGGATGTCACGGCTGTCGAAATATCATGCCACGGTAACACCGAATGAATGTGTCAAATGCCGGCTCTGCGAACCCGCATGCCCCTTTGACGCCATTGAGTTTCCTCAACCGAACCCAACCCCTGAGACACGAAATACCGGGTTGCGCCGTTTAGCCCTGATGCTTGTGCTGCTCCCCGTTCTGATTGGCGTCGGCGGCTGGTCAGTCTCACGCCTTGCACCCGCGTTGGCGCGGCAGAATCCCAAGGTCAAATTGGCCGAGAGTTTGCGGCTCCCCCCTTCCCCAGCCTCCACCACCCCCAGCTTGGAGATCACCGCCTTTAACGGAAGCGGCGCCAAACGGGAGGATCTCGAAAGGCAGGCCGCCATCATCACCGCTGAATTCGGAATCGGAAGCTGGATCCTGGGCGGATTTCTAGGTGCCGTACTGGGGTGCACCCTGATCGGCGCCTCCATCAAGCGGCGGCAGGAAATCTATGAGCCCGACAAAGGAACCTGCCTGAGTTGTGCCCGTTGCTATTTAGCCTGCCCGCAAGAACATCAACGACTGGGGCTTATAATACCTAACGCAAAGCCATGACAACAATGCATAACAACTCAAGCACATACTCCCCACTGGTGTATCGCATTACCTTTACCATCTCTTCGGTGGCGTGTGCCTTCTCGCTTCTGGTCGGGATATTGATGGCGACAAATCTACTCACGATCCGAACCGCCTCTCCCCTCAACCTGACAGAACTGACCCAGTTGCAAACCTCCCTGAAAGCCAATCCGGCTGATGAGGCCATCCAAAACAAAATAAGGGACCTGGATCATGTGGCACGGAGTTTTTATTTCGGGGGAATGAATTCACTCCGCACCGGTTCCTTCCTGCTGCTCGGCGGCGTGGTGGTCGCGTTGATCACGCTGAGGATTGCAACGACTCTCAGGCGGCGCACGCCCAATCCCCGTGAATTCCCCGCCTTGCCTGACCCGATTGATTCAGCCGCCACCACCCGCTGGGTAACCGGCGGAATAGCAACGGGTCTGACTGTGTGCGCACTGGTCTTGGGGCTACGGCTCGACGAGACGCCTCGCCCTACCGGAATACCTGAACTCCCCCAAGGTGGGGCAAAGCGTCTCGCTGAGCCGTCCCCTGCAAACGTCCTTGATCCTTTCGAAGACGAAGCAGTTACGAATTGGCCCAGTTTCCGGGGACGCACAGGCAGCGGGGTCTCCGTTTCCACCAATCTGCCGATTGCCTGGGACGGCCCCTCCGGTCGCGGCATCCTCTGGAAAACTCCCGCGCCGCTCCCCGGTTTGAGTTCACCGGTAGCCTGGGGAAACAAAGTATTCCTGACAGGCGCCTCCGCTGACAAGCGGGAGGTTTACTGCTACGACATCGCAACCGGAACCCTCCTCTGGCAAATGGGCGTAACCGTCACCTCCAGCGTGGCGAAAGCCAGTCCGGAGGTCAACCAGGACACCGGGTATGCGGCGTCAACCCCTGTAACCGACGGCATTTTTGTTTACTCCATCTTTGCCAACGGGGATGTGGCGGCCATTGATCATTGTTCCCAGACACGATGGACGACCGATCTCGGCCTTCCCATCAACCGCTACGGTTACGCCTCATCCCTTGCCCTCTACAAAAACCTGATCCTGATTCAATTCGATAATGACCCCGACAAGGGAGGAGTGTCCCAAGTGATCGCACTGGATACCACTACAGGAAAGCTGGCTTGGACAACCCCACGGCCCGTAGCCGATGCCTGGCCTTCGCCGATCCTGGTCGAGACCGCCCAGGGCGCCCAACTTGTCACCGCCGCCAACGAATGGATCATCGCTTACGATCCGGTAAAGGGAACCGAGCTATGGAAAGTCAAGGTGGGTGGAACCGACTCCGCCTCATCGCCCATTCTTGCAGGCGGCCTGGTGCTGGCATCCGTCGCGGGTGACAAGATCTATGCCATCCGGCCTGACGGTCATGGCGATGTCACGAAGACCCATGTCGTCTGGCAATCCGACACCGGTATCAGCGATGTGGCCTCCCCGGTCAGCGATGGCAAACTGGCATTCTCCGTCAATACCAGCGGCTCGCTGACTTGCCTCGAGGTGGCCACCGGCAAGGTGGTCTGGGACCATAGCCTGGAAGGCGAATTCTATGCCTCACCCGGACTCGCGGGGGACAAACTCTATCTGGTCGCACGTAGCGGGCATGTTTTCATATTGAAGGTCGGCCGCCAATACGAAGAGATTGGCAAGGCCAACCTGGGCGAACCGAGTGATGGCTCGCCCGTCTTCATCAATGGCAAAATCTTGATTCGCGGGATCAAGAATTTATTCTGCATCAATGGCTATGAAAAATAACAACGCCACTCAAAACTCAACGCCCGATCTACAGATCGTTGATACCGTTGTGGCGGAATGCGGACGGTCAGCCGACGCGGTAATCCCCATTTTGCAGAAACTTCAGGATCATTTCCGGTATCTTCCCGAAGCGGCATTACGGCGAGTTTGTGAATTGACCGAAATCACTCCCGCCTCCATCGCCGGGGTATCCACTTTTTATTCGCAATTCCGGCACAAACCCGTGGGCCGCCATATCATCAGCATCTGCCATGGAACCGCCTGTCACGTCAAAGGGGCGGGCCTGATTCACGATGCCCTGACCCGCCACCTGCACATCAAAACGGGCGAAGACACGGATCCTACCGGGGCGTTTACGCTGGAACGTGTGGCTTGTCTAGGCTGTTGCACCCTGGCGCCGGTCATCAAAATTGACGGCGTGACTTACGGGCACCTGACCCCAGAGACCGTGTCGCGGGCGGTACAGGACTTTCTTGAACTCGAGAAGCGACATATTGTGCCGCAGCGCTATGATCAGGCAACGACCGCCACCGAGGGGCTGACGGAAATCCGTATTGGTGTCGGGTCATGCTGTGTAGCCGGAGGCAGTCAGGGAGTCCGACAGGAACTGGAAGATGAAGTCAGGAAACTGGGAGCCGCTGCCGTCATTAAGCCGGTGGGCTGCGTGGGAATGTGCCATCAAACCCCGCTGGTGCAAATCGTCTCGCCGGACGGCAAACCGGTAACCTATGCCAAGGTTCGGGCGGAGGATGCGGCCCAACTGGTGCGTAAACATTTCAAGCCGAGGGGCCTTGTCCGCCGCGTCCGCACCGGACTGACGACCGCCATGGAGCACCTGCTCACGGATGACACGTGGACGCCGGTCACACGCTATGCTCTGGATGTCCGGGACGCACCGGTGTGCGCCTTCCTAGGGAAACAGGAACGTATCGCCAGCGAGTGGTGCGGGGATATCGATCCCCTGGATCTTGATGAATATTGCGTCCATGGTGGCATGACGGCGCTGACGGCTTGTATAAAGGCCGGCCATCCTGACGAAATCGTGCAAGCTGTCACGCAGTCCGGTTTACGCGGGCGGGGCGGAGCCGGTTTTCCGACGGGCCGAAAATGGGCCATGGTCCGCAAGGCATCCGGCCCCAAAAAGCATATCATCTGCAATGGGGATGAGGGGGATCCCGGCGCCTTCATGGATCGGATGCTTCTGGAATCCTTTCCCTACCGGGTGCTGGAGGGCATGATCATTGCCGCTTATGCCGTTGGCGCCAGCGAGGGCGTTCTCTACATCCGCGCCGAGTATCCGCTCGCCATCCGGCGTATCACCGAGGCGCTGTCACGGATGGAAAAACGCGGGTATCTTGGAAAGTCAATTGCCGGAAGCGACTTTACCCTCTCTCTCCGGGTTGTTGAGGGGGCGGGCGCGTTTGTGAGCGGGGAAGAGACCGCCCTGCTGGCTTCCATTGAAGGACAGCGGGCCATGCCGCGGTTTCGTCCGCCCTATCCCGCAGAGTGCGGATTATGGGGCTGTCCCACGGCCATCAATAATGTGGAGACCCTGGCCATGGTGCCATGGATCATCCGGAACGGCGCGGCTCGTTTCGCCGCGATGGGAACCGCGACCAGCGCGGGAACCAAGGTGTTTTCACTGACCGGGAAAGTCAATCGCGGGGGGCTGATTGAAGTGCCCATGGGGATCACCATCCGCGAGATTGTCGAGGAGATCGGCGGCGGCACCGAAACAGGAAAGCCGTTCAAGGCGGTGCAGATTGGCGGACCTTCCGGCGGCTGCCTTCCCGCCTCATGTGGCGAAACACGCGTGGACTATGAAGCGCTGGCCACCGCCGGCTGCATCATGGGGTCTGGCGGTCTGGTGGTTCTGGATGAGGCGGATTGCATGGTGGATCTCGCCCGTTACTTTATGACCTTTACACAGCAGGAGTCCTGCGGCAAATGTACCCCCTGCCGGGTTGGCACGAAACGCATGCTGGAAATCCTGGAAAGGTTATGTGCCGGCAAAGGGCAAAAGGGAGACATCGAACACCTTGAACATCTTGCACAAACAACCCGCACGGGCAGTTTGTGCGGACTGGGCCGGACCGCCCCCAACCCGGTCTTGTCGACGATCCGTCATTTCCGGCAGGAATATGACGCCCATCTGGCCGGGCGTTGCCCCTCCAGAAAATGCCAGGCGCTGATTGCCTACCGAATTAATGAGAAATGCATCGGCTGCACGAAGTGCTCCCAGGCGTGTCCGGCGGACGCCATTGAATTTGCACCTTATCAGCAGCATGTCATTCAACAGGACAAATGTACCCGATGCGATACCTGCAGACAGGTCTGCCCGGTGGATGCCGTTTGGATAGGTGACCCATGCCACGATTGACCATTAATGGACACAGTATAACCGTCGACCCCGGCACTACAATTCTGGACGCCGCCCGCGTTGCTGGAATTATCATTCCCGCCATGTGCAATTTGAAAGGGTTGCCTCATTTCACATCCTGCATGGTCTGTGTGGTTCAGGAAAAGAATTCGAGCCGGCTCCTGCCATCATGCAGCGCCTTGGCAACAGACGGCATGGTGGTGGAAACCGACACCAATGAAGCACGACATGTGAGGACGGGATCATTGAGTTTACTCATGAGCGAACATGCCGGTGACTGCCAGGCTCCCTGCACAACTACCTGTCCCGCGCACATGAACATTCCGCTCATGATTCGTCAAATCGCTGCGGGCAAACCCCTCGAGGCACTGACCACAGTTTACGACATGATTGCCCTCCCCGGCGTGCTGGGGCGAATCTGCCCTGCCCCCTGCGAGAAAGCCTGCCGCCGCGGACGCATAGATGCCCCGCTCTCCATATGCCTGCTTAAACGATTTTCCGCAGATGATGGCGCCGCCGGAATTTCACCCCCGGCACACGTCTCTCCCTCCACTCAACATCGTGTTGCCATTGTTGGAGCGGGACCTGCCGGTCTGGCGGCAGCTTTCTATCTCGCCCAGTCCGGACATGCCTGCACGATCTTTGATGACCATCCGCATCCGGGCGGTCAACTCCGGTATGGGATCCCGGAATATTTGCTCCCCTCAACCGTTTTAGACCGCGAAATCAAGCACATCCATGATCTGGGAGTGAACTTCCGCATGAACACCCGCGTTGGTTCCGACATTGCTTTCGAGGATTTGAAAGCCGGGTACGATGCCATCATCCTGACTCCCGGAATAACCTCACCCGATATTCTGGCGACGTGGAAGGTTGAGTTCACCCCCCGCGGGATCAAGGTTGATGGACACACCTTCCGATCCTCAGATGAAAAGATTTTTGCGGGCGGCGAGGTTATTCAGGCCGGACACATGGCTGTCCGGGCCGTCGCCCATGGAAAAAGCATGGCCATCTCAATCGATCAATTCCTCGGGGGGCTCACGGTAACCGGACCACCCAACAGATTCGAGTCGAGACTGGGCAAGATTGAGGCGGCTGAAGGCCAGGAACTCATGAAAGAAGCCTCGCCCCATGTCCGTATCAGCCCCATCGACGGACCCGGCACGGGGTTCACACAAGATGAAGCGATCCGGGAAAGCAAACGCTGCATGCATTGTGATTGTCGCAAGGCAGAGGCCTGCAAACTTCGGGATTACATGGAGGCCCACATGACTGGCCCCATGCATGTCCCGGCTGAAGGCCGGAAACCCGTGGAGCGGAACATCACACATCCCCGCGTAATTTTCGAGTCCGGAAAATGCATCAAATGCGGCATCTGCGTGAGAATTACAACACACGCCGGCGAAAAACCCGGCCTCGCTTTTCTCGGCAGGGGCTTTGATGCAATGGTGGGCGTCCCGTTTGGCGCATCGCTTGAGGCAGGCTTGGGACACTCCGCCGATCAATGCGTTAAAGAATGCCCAACCGGCGCCCTGGCATGGAAAGAATTATGAAAGTGGTGCCTATGTCCCTGGCACCCATTACATTGATGATTTTCAACCCAAATGATAGTGTCTTTTAAAGACAACGAAACAGTAGATTTATCGAACAGGGGTATACAGTCATGAGCGCCATCATATTTGAAAATGTTTCTGTAACGGCCAAGGCCAACGTCTATTTTGACGGCAAAGTGGTCAGCCATACCGTCGTGCTTCCTGATGGTTCCAAAAAAACGATTGGCCTGATCTATCCGGGCACCTACACATTCAATACGGCCGCACCGGAAGAAATGAAAATCATCGCGGGCGCCTGCAAAGCGCGCCAAGCAGGCGCCTCCGCATGGACTCCCCATGCCGCCGGCACCCAATTCGATGTTCCCGGAAACTCCAAGTTCGACATCGCTGTCGAGTCAGGAATCGCGGAATATATCTGCTCGTTCAAGCCTTGAACGCATCAGTGAGCCTGATGTTAATAAAACTCGGATGATCACCCAGCGTGAAGGCTGCCGCAATATCCGACCCAATCGAGAAATCACGAGTCGAACTTCGAATAATTCATGACACCGCTTCTGCGCGACATAGAAGATGGCTTTACCCTGTTGGCTAAAGTGCTTATATTCATTTTGTCATATGGAGGGATCGGGAAATGATTGTTGATGTCGTAATGTTGGTCGTCAGTCTAGGCATGATATTATTGGCCAGCGTGGTCTTTACCAATGGGATAGAAATGATTGGGGCCCGCTGCAAGTTGCACCAGGGAGTTGTTGGCAGCATCCTGGCGGCGGTTGGCACCGCTCTACCTGAAACCATCATTCCCGTCATCGCAATCCTTTTCTTCCACAGCGCGGAATCACATCAGGTGGGAATTGGCGCCATCGCTGGTGCCCCGTTCATGCTGGGCACACTCGCTTTTTTTATCACCGGCCTTGCCGTTCTGATCTACGCAGGCCTCGGACGTCGGACAAAGACCATTCATACCGATGTACATGGCTTGACGCGTGACCTTTCTTTTTTCCTCGGGCTCTATGGAGTGGCGATTCTTGCCTCGTTTTTTCACGAGCACCAGGCCTTCAAAATCGCCGTGGGAATCGGCCTGGTTGTGGGATATTTGTGGTATATCCGGGTCACACTCACCTCCGATGGGCATGAAATTGAAAATGTCGACCTATTGCACTTCAACCGGTATCTGGGGCTTCCGGAAACGTTGCCCGTGATCATCATCCAAGTGATTGCTTCGCTGGCCCTGATGATATGGGGCGCCCACCTCTTTGTCGGTTACGTGAGTTCTGTCTCCGTCACACTGGGCATCTCCGCCATGATCCTATCCATCATCATCACACCGATCGCCACCGAACTCCCCGAGAAATGCAATTCGGTGATCTGGATGGGGAAGCGAAAGGACATTCTGGCCATGGGCAACATTACGGGCGCAATGGTATTCCAAAGTAGTTTTCCGGTCGCATTTGGCGTGGTTTTTACCGCCTGGGACCTGACTGGGGTTCCCTTGGTATCGGCGCTTCTAGCCTTCACCTCGGCCGCCATACTTCTGTTCTGGATTCGCTGGAAAAGAGCCCTCAACCCTTTCATTTTGATGGGTGGGGGAGTCTTCTACATTGCCTTTATTATCTACCTGCTATTGCGCTGAATACCGTGACTCAGCCCGCTACGCGCATTAATTCATCGAACGAATCGCACCGTATGGTGGGCTCCTCATTGCCAGGCGTTCCGTAACCATAGGTAAGGAATATGCTGCGGACACCAGCCCGCCGCGCGGCCTCCAGATCGGTGGTGTTATCCCCCGCGACCCAGGTATCTTCCGGCGTCATGCCAGCTGTGGCCATGATGTTGAAAATCATATCCGGCTCAGGCTTCAACACTGGGAAACGCCCCGCAGCGAGGACACTGACGAACCAGTCATGAATCCCGAAATGCTTGAGGATGATATCGCAGGGTTCCGCGGGCTTATTCGTGGCAACGGCAAGGCTATGTCCGCACGCACGCAGACGCTTGAGTCCCTCGTAAACCCCGGGATACAGGGTGGTATCATCCGCCGCATGAGCCAGATAGAGCGGCGCCTGTACCCGCAACGCCTCTTCCACATTCACGTTGGTTCCCTGCAACGCACGCGCCACCAATTTCCGCACACCGTTCCCCACAAACCCTGTAATCGTCTCAACCGGAAGCGGCGACAAACCGAAGTGGGCTCTCATCAGATTCACGGCCGTAGAAAGGTCCTGACAGGAATCCACCAGCGTACCATCGAGATCAAATATGATTAACTTCTTCGCGCCCACCGTATTATCCGCTTTTAAGTTTCACGATATGTCGTTCAATCAACTGGACATGTCGTCGCTCTTCCTCGCACAACTCTTCCGCCAAATCACGGATTAACGCGCCCTTGGCATGATCCCGCAGCGAGGCGTAAAACGTGTACGCCTCATTTTCTTTCTTTAAAGCCGCCTCCAGGATCTGCATCGGCGTCCCCAGCGCAACTGAATCCATACCCACCTCCCCTGCCCGCTCTCGCCAGGCTGTAACCTATCAATCCGCCCCTTTGAACACCGTAAATCCAAGTATCATTAACCCTATTCCAACAGCCACTCCCAATATCCCCGCCCATCGGCACCGGAAATCCGTGGAAACACATTTTTCCATCACCTGACGGAACCGGTACGGTGACAGAACCAGGATAATCCCCCCCACAATCCAGACATATGCCAAGGCGGCAATGCCCCATGTGAAACGTGTGGAATAGAGGCATTGAATCGACAATACTGGATTCGCCACCAGAAGCAGAAGGCCACCCAGCGCCCGAGGCGCGAGCAATTCGTTCATAAACGCCAGAATGAGAGCGTAGATGGCGGGGGTTAATCCCCAAAGCACCCATTTATATTCCTCAATGAAAGCGCCCAAGGGCATATCATAGACCGCGTAAGCCGACCAGATCAGTGCGATGCCCGTCAGGATCACGCCGGCCCAAAAATTACGGGGAAAGGCTTTCAGGAGTTTCCGGGTCATTTGCGGCGCCGCGACAAGCGGCAAATGGAGCACAATGTACACTCCCCCGATCCAAAGCGATAGTTCTTCAAGCGACATCATGACGGTTTTACCTCTTTCACTGAACCAAATAAAGTTTGTGGCCCCACCCTCTCAATAGAAACAGAAATCATATCACCCACTTTAATGTTTTCGCGAGGATCAAAAATTACGATCTTGTTCGAGCCGGAACGTCCTGCCCAGCGTTCCTTGTTGCGCATACTGGGGCCCTCCACAAGCACCTCGACCGTCCGTCCAATACTGGCCTCATTGAGAGCCATGCCCAGCCGATCCTGATCTGCCAGCAACAGATGATTGCGGCGTAATTTTTCAACCGGATCGACATCATCCTCCCATTCCGCAGCAGGGGTGCCTTCCCGTGGAGAATACTTGAAAATAAAGGCATTATCGAACTGGGCTTCCTCCATCAGCCGTCGTGTCGCCTCAAAATCCTCCACGCTTTCCCCGGGGAATCCGACGATGACATCTGTCGTCAGTGCCAGGGTCGGCACGGCCTCACGCAAGCGGCGCACGGCGGAAAGATAGTCTCCCGCCGTGTATCCCCGCCTCATCTTCTGCAAAATACGATCGGAGCCTGACTGAACGGGCAAATGAAGATGATCGCAAATTCCGGATACTTCCGCCATGGCTCGGGCAAGCTCGGAGCTACAACCGGAGGGATGCCCCGAGGTAAAGCGAATACGCCGGATTCCCTGAACCTGGCTTACCGCCTCCAGAAGACGGGGAAGCGGCTCCATAAAACCACGGGGAGAGCGGTACGCCTCAGGCCACACTGGATTTTTCCGGCCATACGACATAACACTCTGCCCCAGCAACGTAACTTCACGGCACCCCTGTCCTGCCAGCGCCGTTACTTCCCTCAGCACACTGTCCGCCGCACGGCTCCATTCCGTTCCCCTCACCGTGGGGACAATGCAATAGGCACAATGCCGATCACACCCCAGAAGGATATTCACAAAAGCGGAAAGTGTGCCGCCCGCATGCCCGGACAGGGACTCAGCCTCAGGCTCTGTTTCACCGGTATCCACCAGCGGTCCATGGCCTTCAGCCACCGCCTCAATCAACGCGGGGAGGGCACTCAAACGATGTGTTCCGACAGCCAGATCAAGACCCCTAACCTGCTTTAGGATGCCAGACCCGAGGCGTTGTACCATGCATCCGACGGCTCCCACGATCAGGCCGGGACGCGTCTTTTTTTCGGCGGTGATCAGGCGGAGTTTTCCAAGAGCCTTGTCTTCAGCTTTCCCACGAACGCTACAGGTATTGACCAGAATCACGTCGGCCCCGAATTCATTCACGGTCAAACGGTATCCATGCCGAACCAGCAACGCGCCGATCGCCTCGCTATCACGTTCATTCATCTGGCATCCATACGTCTTAATATGGACTGCTCTCTGTGTCTGAATGGGTGTCGGTATCATGGTCGTGTTCACTCTTTCCGGTCACTAACAGCGGGACGCCATACTGGGTTTTCAAAAGTACCTGTGAGTGAATACCCGCTTGTCTTAACGGGCGAGAATAGCGTCGTCAAAACCTGACCCAAAGCCCCTTTGCTTTTCGGGACGACCGGTTTCACAATCCAGTCCAAAGAGCCATCAAACCCGCTACTCCCCTGAGCCTCCAATCCGAAGCCGGCTCCCTCTACTATAAGATCCTGACTCGAGAGTCGACCATCCTTGATCGCAAACGAAAACCGTGCATCGGCGTACAGGCCTGCGAGATCCATCGTCCTCACCCGCTGTCCCCACGTCGCCACAAGGCCTGACGCTAATGGATTCTTGAACACGCCCGCTTTGCGGACGGTCAATTGCCCCCGCCCGGACAGCCCGGCCATGGGCATGTCGCCGCCCCCCACGCTCACCTCAAGATTCCCGAATGCTTTTCCTTCCAAACGCCAATTGGGCTTCGCGCTGATCATCTTAAGGACTTCATCCGCGTCAGCATTGATGATCTCGGCCGTCACATGCGCCACCCAATTTGTTCCCGGTTGCCCCACGGAAAGCTGAGCCGACCCGCTAACGGATCCTCCGCCGGTTTTCCCTTTGATATCAGTAAATGCATGGGCATATCCCCGGTTCTGATATTTGAAGGCATAATCAGTGAGAGGTATCCCTTTAATTTCGACTTTCGCGCCCTCAACAGCAGCATCCACCTCGGACGTTTCCGGATGGACAAAATCAACCCGCCCCGTCGCCAGCATCAGCGCTCCCTTTTCAAAATGCCAAGGATCCATGAGGCGCTCCTTCAGTCCTAGGAGTCGAAGGATGGCGGCCATATCCACTTCGGATCTCACCCTGAAATTCGCACTTCCGGAACCGAAGTCAAACTCAACCTGCCCCCTGGCATTTCGCCCCCCTATCATGATGCTGAACGGATCAAGTTTCAGCCGGTTCGTCCCATTTCCGAAAGAATACTCGACCATCAGGTTGGCCAACCCGATCACGGCTCCCCGATACGCATAATTCGCCGCCTGGACTCTGCCTCTGGCCGTTAACGTCAAATCCGGGAACATCCCTGCCTCAAAGGTGATATCCAGTCGTGGAGGCGTTGTGGGGAATGAGAACCGATCCAACATGCCCACGGCTTGCGGATAAAACGATCTGCAAATCGGCAATAACGCATGGGGGTCAAAGGCGGTAACCACCCGGCCGGAAAATAAGCCGGAATACAACCACACCAGTTGGCCCTCAACCGAGCCCCGGTGCAAGTCTCGACCCACCTCGCCAGAGAGCCGATTCAAACGGACGCCTTCGGCATCCACAACCACACTGGTGTGTACCTTCTCTACCCAAACTCCGAGCACATCGAAATCAGACAACGCGACATCAACATCCATGATTCTGATCGCGTCATTTTCCTGACGGACAGTGCCCAGAAGGGAAGTATCCTTGGTCGTGTGTTTCCGCCCGGAGGGTGAGAGGCCCCATAGTGGACGGAGAATCCCCTCATTAGCCTGCAACGCTTTGAGACGGGTTTGTCCGGCTGCGGGGCGCTCGAACAAGCGGAACAACACTCTCAATTCCCTTGATTCAAGAAAGGGCGGTCCCGTAATCCCCTTCCTGTAGATCATCACATCCCGGGCCTTCAAACCGCCACGCAAATCCAGCTTAACATCATGAGCTTGGACATAGTAGTCCCCGTCATTGACGCTCGCCAATATCCAACGGGTCACAATCCGAGGAAAGCCTAGCCAAGCCAAGCCCAGAATAATGGCGAAAGTTCCCCCGACAATCATGATGAGAGCCGGGCGGAACCAAAGGAAATATTTCGTTGCGGGGCTATGCGCTTTCATGGGTGAAGTCACAGACATCAGCGGGTTTCGACCAGACGGTGTGTGAGGGCCTGCGCCACATCTTGCCTCAACACAAACACCACATCCTGACCCTGGATCATCGCGTAGACGCCACCCCCTTCGCATCCCCTGCCTATCAATACAGTTTTCTGAATGCCACTGGCACCAGTTAACCCAAATGTCACCCTCGGCGACGACTCATCGATCCCGTACATGAGCGCGTTGGTAGAATTCATGCTCTCAATCCGTTCCGCCCGAAGTGTGGAGGCAAGGCCGAGCAATGAGGGAATGGCCTCCTCGACAATCTGTCCATCCGGCGGGGAATCCACGAGCCACATTTTCTCATTGCTGAATGTCACCGTTTCTTCCCGGCCTTTGTGTGCCAGCGTGATCCGTCGCACCTGGCCGGGGGACAGATCAAGCATCTGGCAATCCATATAGAAACGGGGATCAACAAGCGAAGATGCCGTCATGGATTTTGGCCACAATGCCGCCAGAGCTTGAGGATGAATGAGCGATGTGGTCTTGGTCTCCACGCTATACACCGGACTATTCGAAGCCCCTGTTAGCGGAGCGTAAAAAAGATAACTCCAGACCGATCCCGCAGCCATGAGTCCCCCCGTTTCATTGGTCACAGGATTAGACGGCAAAACCGTCGCTAGATCCAAGCGACAGGACAAGGCGGAAGGATTACCGTCCAGCATGTTCGTTCCCACACCGGATCGTCCCTCCTCGATCTTTAGATCGCAGACCGTCCGGAGAAAAGTCCCGATCGACGGCGAGTCAGCCTTGAACCGAAACGGTTCCATGATCATCCAGTTCCCTTTTTCGGTTTTCACCATCACCAGTTTGGCATCGCCCTCCCGCAGCATCACGGATACGATAGCCGCAGGATCCGCATCACATAATCGGCGATCACGCAACGAGTCTACCCTGATGGCCTGCAACGCGAGAACCTCTTTGTTGATAGCGCAAAGCGAAGGAACATCGCTGATCCCAGCGTACAAAAGCGCAGGATTATCCTGCCGCGCCTTTCCGACCGTCAATACCAGCGGCTCCTTTCCGCCCTCAATGAACAGGGAAATCTGCATGGCCGCCTCATCCGGTCCCAACCCATAAACAAACGGGTCAGCCGGGGCCGTGGAGCCAAACGATTCAATTTTCAAAGCCATAAGCGACAGCAGCAATCGTTCAACCCGCCGGTTATCCGCACGGGCGTCCAAGGGCTGCTGAATCCGCCAGTTTCCATCGCGAAGCGCCAGTTGCAAAAACACGCCGGGATACTTAAGTTCCAACCGAACCGCCCGTTTGATAGCTGAAGAAAACACAGATCGATCCCGCAAACTATCGACGTCAATGGGAAGAATATCCTGCATCTGGCATGTCGCCCCGATTACGTCCTTCCCACCATTCAGGCGAAGATAAACAAGATCCCCAAGCGGGGAATCGTCACCCAGCACCACTTCATCGACGCGCAATTCGTTCCCCACCAGCAGCCGGACACGCGGGGTATCAAGGCCGAAACTGGCCGTTGTCAACCGCCGTAATTCAAGCCGCTCGGGGCTTAGGATTTCACGCTGATGGATTGTGACCAAGGCTTCAATAATCCGATTGATCCTGGCTTCATTGGCACGCGCGTCCATCGGACGGGTTAGAAACCACTGGCCATCCCGGCGCACACACTCGACCGACACATCACCCGCCGTCATCGCAAGCCGGGTCACGGCTTCGGAACTGACATGAAGCAAGGAATCATCCACCGGTAAGGCGCGCGAATCTGAGCCGGCATTTTTCTCAAAGACCACAATGAACAAACCAGTGATAACCACCAGCGCCAATAGCCAGAATGTGGGTTTCCAACTCATTTTCCTGCGGACTCCTTTCGGAATGACGCGGGACTTGAGCGCCGGTCTCGACGAGCTAAACCGACCATGAAACCAAGTCCAGCTAATACAAGTGGCAGGGCCATCACAATCACGATAAATGAAACACGTCTACCGTCCGATTCGATCTTCAAGGAATAACGACCTGCCAGCTCAGTGGCGCCGGAGGGATGATCCTCCCTTTCCAACAGCCATTCCAAAGCATTAATGAACAACGTTTCGTTCCCACCGGCAAGACACCGGTTCGCTGCAAATTGGGAATCCCCGAAAACCACCATCCTAACCGGCTTGATATCCATGGTGAACTCTGATGAAATTCCCTTCTCGACACACACCGCGAGCGCCACCGGCCCAGACCGGTCATAGCCCTCATTGTATTGGGGCGGATTCTGTTCAAAATCCACTTCCGCCCAGCTTTTGCCGGAACTGAAAGCCAGTTCAATCACACGGGGTCTATCCGCATGATCATTCAGGCTTCCGCCTCGCGAGCTACTGGGCATCGGCTCCACCGACTGCGGCATAATAAAGGTAGACATCAAGCCGTCCAAACCGTCTGTGATCATGTGCCGGCCATAACGGATCACGGAAACTTCACCCAGTCCAAGAACAGGAGCGCGGTCACGGTTGGCCGGAAGCAGAGAAACGTTTTTCGAATCAATAACACGATCCTGCCCGAGTCTGACCCCCCATTCTTCAAGCAGGGGCTCCAGGCCACTCTTTGATCCGGAATCCACTAACACCATGAGGCGTCCGCTTCGAGCCAGATAGTCCCGGATTTTGCCTACCTCCCAAGCGGCCAGGCGCCGTTCAGGACCGGCAATAATAAGGGCCGAACAATCATTCGGCACCGACTCCGCCGTTCCCAAAAGCAACGGTCGAATCTCAGCATGACGATCACGAATCATTCCGGAATTTCTGAATATCCTTTGTAATCGGTAAAATCAGAGGGGCTCCGTTCATCGTGACCAGTCAGGGAGTAGACTACCGGAGCTTTCTCCTGAACAACCGACCGCAAAGCCAGAATCATTTCGGTTTCGAGAAGGGCCCCCTGCGTTGAGCGACGTTGTTCCAGCACATCCCCCCGAATTGAAGGATGCTCAATAGTCCTGAGCGGCAATATCTTGTACCGGTTTCCGCACGACACAATGAGAACTGTCGACTCACGCAGTTGATAACGATCCACCAACTCACGCGTCCTGCTCAGTTCGGTGGACTGGTCTACGATCTCAATTTGTAGCAACGGGTGTGCAAACCGATATTTCTCAATCACCCTCCGAGCCGCTGTTGCCGTCGAATTCCCGCTTGGCGCCAGAAGGATAACCCGAACCGGACTCTTTGCACGCTCAAGGGTCTTCAATAACGCCGTCGGTAATGGGCTGTTTCCCAGGGAACTGACATCCATCCGAACAGGATGAAGCACTGAAAGATAATTCACAAATCCCGCCAGAATAAACACCAGCAGAAATGACACAGCCATATTCAGCCCGCCCGAAGAGCGCCGGTATCGCGCCCACTGAAGCAACCTGATGTTCAAAAATAATAGAGCCGCGATGCCGCTCAGGTAAAACACCAGGAAACGGCTATCCACGAAGCCTGAAGAAAAACTGGCGACATGTGAAGCCACGGCAACAAATCCGGTTGAGGCGTCCGCCTCTCCGCCCCCGATCCAACTGCGAAGTGAACCCCGGAAAACAATCATCGTCCCGGTCAGGAATGTCGCCACACTGGCGGCCGTCTGGCGCCTAAACATCTGGGACCAAAACATTCCTGTCAAGGTCATGAGGCCCGCCAGCATTCCGAGAAGCAGACATCCCGCCAGCCACATGCGGAAATCCGTCCCGTTCCAGTCAGGATAAAGCGCCTTGAGCATCCAGGGATAGAGAACGGCGGGCACAGCCAACGCCAGGATCAAGAAAAGGCCTGCCAAAAACTTGGCTACCACCACCTGAACCTCGCTAACCGGCGATGTTAGCAACACTTCCATTGTGCCGCGCTCCTGTTCATCGCCCAACAGCTTCACCGCCACGGCGGAGGCCATGGCAAGAAACGCCATCCAGAACACCATCCCATGGAAGGTAATCTCGGTGGTTAATAAACCCCGCCCCCCCATGGTCACGGCAAACCCCCAGAAGGAAAGGCCCGTCACACCAAGGAACAGCGTACCCATCAAATAAAACGTGGGCAGCGACAACCATGACCGTATATCGCGGCGACAAAGGATTCGGATTGCATTCACTAGCGCCCTCCCCCCATTACAACCGCTTTGACCACATCGCCCAGGGTGGGTACTCCATACTGTTGAAAGAGTTCACGCGGGGATGCAAACGCCGCCACTACTCCGCGACAAAGAATCATCACCCGGGAGCTAAGAAGCTCGGCTTCGGCCATATCATGGGTTGAGAAAACAAGGGTTCGATTCCCTTCCAAGGACGAAATGGAGGCGTGAATCCGCTCCACATTGAGCGGATCCAGCCCAAGGGTCGGCTCGTCGAGTAAAATCACTTCCGGCTCCCCTGAAAGACAATCGGCCAACAAAACTCTTCGTATTTCGCCTTTCGAGAGATTTCCAATCAGGGCGCGCTCCAGCCCGGCCAACCCGCACCGTCCAATCATTTCACGAAGCCGCTTGACACGTGTCCGACCATATAATCCGCGCAAGCGAGCCCGAAACGTGAGATATTCCATCACACGCATCTCTGGATATATGGCGTCTTTCTCAGGCATGTATCCAATCAGTCGCCTGACGCGTAACGAGTCGCTGACTACGTCCTGTCCGCCAATTAAAACTTTTCCAGACGAGGGAGACATATAGGTGGAAAGAACCCGTAACAACGTCGTTTTGCCAGCGCCGCTGGGACCAACAAGAGCAATGGCCTCCCCCCGATTTATTTGGAATGAGAGGCCGGACAGCGCCGTCACACGCCCGAATTTTTGTTTAATATTTTCGACCTCGATCATAACTCAGATTTCCTACTGCCGGACAGACCACATGCTTCGTCCGGTCCTTATCAATTCCAGACGCAAGAGATTAAGCGCCGTCTTGGCAGCCAGATCCCTTACCCTGTCACGGGTGCCTGGAAAGCGAAAACACTCGGCTATAACGCCCCTGCGTTCCCCCACCCTGCGTCCAATGGCAATCCAAATGGTTCCCACTGGCTTCTCCTCGGTTCCCCCATCCGGCCCCGCGACCCCCGTCAGAGCCACCGAAAAATCAGCCTCCGAACGCTGTAACGCGCCATCGGCCATAGCACAGACCACGGATTCACTTACCGCCCCATCCTTTTCAATCAGAGACGCAGCAACATGCAATTCGCGGTTCTTCATGGCGTTCGCGTAGGTAATCCAGCCCCCATCAAACCAAGCGCTAGATCCGGGAACATCAGTCAGCAACTTCGCCACCAGGCCACCGGTGCAACTTTCTGCGGTTACCAGGCGTTTTGCCTTCGCCTTTGCCAATTCTCCCACCGCGTCAGCCAAGGTGACAGTTCCCTCCCCGAAAACAAGGGGACCCAGCCGTTGCTTAACCAATTCTACCGTCGCGGAGAGCTGCTTATGCGCCAGTTTCGAAGTCGGCGCCTTGCATCGGAATCGCACGGTAACCACGCCTCCGGATACGGTTGTTCCCAGTAACGGATTACGCCCCCGCTGCATCAAGTCACCTAAAGTTTCAGCCACGGCTGATTCACCGGCGCCAAACGTATGAAGAGACGCCACGACCACCGCTAGTCCTGTTCCGCGATCAAACATCGGGAAAATATGACGCTCCGCCATATTCTCCATTTCATACGGGACGCCAGGCAGGGCAAAAACGGTAGTTTTCCCAGACTTAAATCTGATCCCGGGCGCTGTTCCCCAATCATTATTCAGAACCTCGGCCCCTCTCGGTATTAGGGCCTGAGATCGGTTCGAAGAGGGCATTTCACGCCCGAGCCTCTTGAATAATTGCCGTATCCGCTCTAGCGAAGGCGGATGCATGTCGAGAGGCTTCTTCATCAGGGTGGCAATGGCCTGACGGGTCAGGTCGTCCAGGGTGGGGCCAAGACCACCAGTAACGATCACAAGTTCCGCCGTCTCTATGGCGAGCGTCAAGGCCGTGACGGTTGCCTGAAGATCATCCGCAATGGTCTTGTGATACAGAGGGATGACACCCCGATCCGCCAACCGGGCACTGAGCCAAGCAGAATTGGAGTCAAGAGTCTGCCCCAGCAACAACTCATCTCCTATGGATATGATGATCGCATTCATACTGTCTATTCAGAGCCTTTACGTTTCCTCGCCTGACACTCCGTCATACTCTAACAGGATCAACACACACTGGACAAGCTCAGCCGTACGGAGCTATAATTATTAGCAAATTATATTTCATTACAAAACGGTGAAATTGCCAAATAATCATTACTTCGGGCTAGCTCTTCTTATGACAGGACTGTCTGTCGAAATGGCCCGAGCAGAATCTCCCAACCTGGAAAGTCTTCGACGGGAATGGATGGCGTTGTTCCCGCCTGCCGTCACTGAGAAAAGTGTACTCCCTCCTCAGCCACCGCTTGATGACTATTCCATTGTGGACAAGGAATTTCTGATCACTCGCGTTCCCATCTTGTTCACCTCAAAAATGGATCATTCATTAAGAACCATTCGCCAGTATCTCCCCCCGGTACGTCAGGCTCATGCCGCCTGCGTCAAAATCATAACCCCCTTCTGGCATGGTGCGGGCGTGGTCATTTCGCCTGACGGGGACATCCTGACTAGTTATCATCTTGTGGCTGGAGCGCCCGGGGCCTCGATCCTGACCTTGGATGGACGTGTCTACAATCTGACTAACATTCAGGCCCATTCCATTACCCATGATCTGGCGCTCCTAAAGATCCCTGCAAGCACCCCGGCCTGCCTCACGCTCACCCATAGCGCCTCGCCCGCACCCGGCGCCCCGCTCTATGTTATCGGCCATCCTGACGACGTGTCATGGAAAATGACCCCGGGTTTGGCGCTGCGTCACTATGCCGACCATGGCACAAAATTGCTGCACTTTGAATCGGATATTGCATGCGGGAACTCCGGGGGACCCATCATTGATGCAGAGGGCCGACTTTGCGCGATCACCGCCTGCATTGCCACGTTGGCGGATGGCTCCAAGGTTAAGGCAGGGGTGGATATTGAAGCCATCCGTCAGTTTGTAAATGCCCCCCGGAATCCCACCTCATTCAGCGCCCTGGTCATTCTCGACAAAAACCGGCGCATGGCGGATTTCCTGGGGGCCATCTATGGAGTGCTTCAACAATGGATGAAGGAATGGACGTCGACCATGGCCCTGGCCACGCTCGAAGGCGGGGCCCCGGCATCCGTTGGCAACCCTGAAACAATTCAGATACTCAATACCCAAAGGGCGGGTGAGACGTGCCTCCGCCTTGTGCTCCTCAAGTCCCTGATGACCCATTGCGACGCCATAGAGGATCTTGACCCGCAGCTCCATCAAAGCCTGATAAATATCACAATCGCTCTTGATCAAATCACCGCCGGGTACACCTCCCTTCCGTCCAAGGCCACATCCGGGCAAATGCAGGAAGCGCTGGTCGGCCTCAAACGACGTAATACAGAAGCGGATATCCGGTTAGGCATGGCCATGGGCATCCTGGCAGACGCCGGGAAAACGCTTGATCTGCCCCCTCTCTCCCGGGAGCAACAAAATCAAGTCAAGACCCTGAGAAAAATAAATCTCTCCTCGGGCTGTCATGCGGATGCCATCGGCCCGGGCGGATAAAAAAATCCCGTATTCAGGCAGGCTCAAATGTTATTGCGCAGGGATGACCATTCAGATCCCAGTCAGTTGCGTCATCGGGTCTGACCGTAACGGCTTCACAGGATAAACTGAGGGTTTCCAGCGTAATATAGTCAAGATGTCCCAATACCGCCGCCTTGACTTCGTCAGGCCCAAAGAATTGAACACGAATACGCTGGGTCACTTCCAGGTCGGCTATCTTACGCATATTCTGGAGTTTACTGACAAACTCGCGAGCCATTCCTTCCGCGACCAGTTCAGGCGTCAAGGCCGTATCCAGCGCCACCACGATACCGCCCTCGGCCGCCACGACACTACCCTCACGCGGCAGATGTTCAATGATGACGTCATCTTTAGTCAATTCAACGGATTTGCCATCCAGCAGTACCGCCAGGGATTCGCCACTGGCAAGGCGCTCGATCTGCTCGGCTTTGAGAGCGGCGACAACCCCCGCCGCCTTCTTCATCAGCGGGCCCAGTTTCGGCCCGAGTCTGGCAAAGTTGGCTTTAGTCTTGATGGTCGCGAAATCAGACTCACTCACCCTGAATTCGGCCTCCTTGACGTTCAGTTCCTCCAGGATAATGTCTTTTAAATCGGCAATATTCCCGAGAAGTTCCGGATTTCGGCAGGCCACATGCAATTTCTTCAGCGGTTGCCGCACCTTCAGGTCATGAGCCGAGCGCAGGGTTCGCCCCAAGGCTACCACAGTCATGACCGCTTCCATCTGCCGCTCCAGCGCCGGATCGCGGCGACTGGCATCCCCCACCGGAAAATCGCACAAATGAACGGATTCCGGCATCTCTGCCGTGCGCAGATTGCGATAGAGGGCATCGCTCACAAAAGGAACGAATGGCGCGGCGATCTTGGACAGGTTCAGCAACACATAGTAAAGCGTCTCGTAGGCCTGCGCCTTGTCCGCATCATCCTGTGATTTCCAGAAGCGGCGGCGGCTACGGCGGATATACCAGTTGGTCAGATCCTCAATAAACCGGACAAATGGCCGAACCGAGCCCTGAAGATCATAATTATCCATGGCCTTGGTGACATTGGCCGACAAGGATTCCATCGAACTGCGGATCCATCGATCCAACAGATTCTCAGCCTGTCCATTTGTGCTTATACTCTGCCCGCCTGTTCCCGGCGTCCACCCATCCACGTTGGCATAGGTCACAAAAAAGCCATAGGCGTTCCACAGCGGGATGAGCAGATTTCGCAGCAGTTCCTGCACGCCGGCTTCTGAAAAACGCAAATCCTCGGCCCGTACAACGGGCGAGTTGATGAGATAGAGCCGCAGGGCATCGGCCCCGTAGGTGTTGATGATGTAGCCGGGATCGGGATAATTTTTAAGGCGCTTGCTCATCTTGCGCCCATCCTCCGCCAGGACCAGGCCGTTCACGATCACGTTACGGAAGGCGGGCCTATCAAACAAGGCGGTTGAGAGCACGGTCAAAGTATAAAACCAGCCACGGGTTTGATCCAGTCCCTCAGCGATGAAGTCGGCGGGGAAATGGCTTTCAAACTGCTGGCGATGTTCAAACGGATAGTGGGCCTGGGCATAGGGCATGGCACCGCTTTCGAACCAGCAGTCGAGCACTTCCGGAATTCGCTTGAGCATCCCCCGCCCTTCCCGGGACGGAATCTCGAGCTTGTCGACAAAATGCTTATGAAGATCCGAGACCTTCTGCCCGGTGAGGGCCTCCAATTCGGATACGGACCCGACACAAATCACTTCCTTGCCGTCATCGCTACGCCAGATGGGGAGCGGGGTGCCCCAGTAACGGTTACGCGAAATATTCCAGTCACGGGCCTGCTCCAGCCATTTCCCAAAGCGGCCATCACGGAGGTGTTCAGGAACCCAGCGGGTCTGGCTATTGGCCTTGAGAATCTGGTCGCGCATCGACTCAACCTTGACATACCACGCCGAGATGGCGCGATAGATCAAGGGAGTATCGCAACGCCAACAGTGCGGATAACTATGATTGATCACCGCCTGGTGAATGAGCTTCCCTTCCTGCTTGAGTCGTTTGATAATATCGGCGTCGGCCTCCTTCACAGCCCGCCCGACATAATCGGGAATATCGGCAGTAAAACGGCCTTCCTCATCCACCGGACAGGGGGCTGGCAGTTTTTCCGTTTTCCCCACCCTGGAATCGTCCTCACCAAAACCAGGTGCAATATGAACCACCCCGGTACCATCCTCGGTCGACACGAAATCGCCGGCAATAACCCGGAAGGCTCCGTTCGCTTTATAGTGCGAAAAATAAGGGAAAAGCGGCTCGTAACGCAGCCCGATCAAGGCGGCGCCGGTGACTTCCTCTATAACTTCAAATTTTGCGCCCTTTTTATAATAAGTCGGCACCCGATCCTGGGCGAGATAATAGAAGTCGTCACCGTCCTTGATCTTCACGTACCGGATATCCTTCCCCACCGCAAGCGCCACATTGGAGGGGAGCGTCCAAGGAGTGGTCGTCCAAGCCAGCACATAAAGGTGTTCAGCCCCCTCAACCTTGAAGCGGATCGTTACGGCGGGATCCTGCACGTCGGCATAGCCCTGATTGGTTTCGAAATTCGAAAGTGGCGTAGTGCAGCGCGGGCAATACGGAACAATGCGATGGCCTTCATAGACCAAGTCTTTTTCCCAGAGCGCCTTGAATACCCACCAGATGGATTCCATGTAGGCGGGATCCATGGTTTTGTAGTCGTGGTCAAAATCCACCCAGCGCCCCATGCGGTTGACAACGTCGCGCCATTCCCGTGTGTAACGGAGCACGATGCTACGGCACCGTTCATTAAAGACATCCACACCCAGCGTCTCAATGTCGCGTTTACCACTGAGTTTTAGATCCTGCTCGACTTCATACTCCACCGGAAGTCCGTGGCAGTCCCATCCAAAACGCCGGTTCACCAAATGCCCGCGCATGGTTTGATAACGGGGGACAATATCCTTGATCGTGCCGGCCAGAAGATGTCCGAAATGCGGAAGGCCGGTGGCGAACGGGGGGCCATCATAAAACACATACTCCGGGGCATCTTTACGCTGCTCCAAGGACCTCTCAAATATCCGCTGGCTTTTCCAGAACTCCAAAACTTCCGTTTCCTGCCCTGGAAAATCCACTTTTCGCGAAACCGGCTTGAACATGTTACGTCTCTTTCCTTTCAATCGCATGCCGGACGGCCTTGCGAAAAGCCGCCGGGCCATACTTCAATTCATGGGAGCCCCGGGTGATCTTACAAAGGCTGACACCCAATCCGGCGGCAATCGCCCGTTGGGTTACCCCCTTTTCCAGCATGCAAACCAGTTGCCATCGCAATGCGATCTGTTCCCGTTCCCGAGCGGTTAGCATGGCCTGAAGCACGTCAAACACCTCTGCGGCCTCAAGGCGGGTAAGGACGGCGGAGAGTTCGCGAAGGACGCGATCCGGCTTATGAGTCAGGCGGGACATTCAGAATTTGTAGCTGAGATAACCGCCAAATTCGATGTCGTCGAACTTGAATTTGTTCAACGTGCCCCACTTCTCAAACACATAATAGGCGTTGGCCTGAATGCTGAGACGGGAGCCCAGCGGGACGTTAAGTCCGAGCACCCACTGCCAGTACATATCCATCCAGTCACCCTTACCTTCGCCATCACGGGTATAGGTGGAGAGAATGCCCAGGCCACCCTGAAACATGCCGTCTTTCATCAACAGGTTAGCTTCAGGCGTGATGCCGTAATCATAATCCTTGTGGTCGGCAAACTCGGGGGTAAATCCGCAGGCCAATTGCAACATTCCGTTTTCATCCTGAATCTCATAACCCGCAACGTAGGTCCAATCCCCATCGGCATAAGGCAGACCGACAAACTCAGAGTGCTTTTGATGATACCGGGCACCCAGGTCAACTGCCGCCCCCGACGCCGCCATGGCAACAGACGGAAGAATCCCCACCACCAACAGACCGACTACCATTAAATATTTAAGTGTTTTCATGCGCCGAATCATAAACCCCACGGCGCATGGTGCAAGCTTTTTCAGGAACATTTTCGGAAGGAACTTGAGACTTGAGCCTCATTCTTGTAACTTAAACACATGAGTAAATCCACGGTCGCCATCCTTCGGACGTCACCGGCGACTGTGTTGGCCGACACTCACCGCCTGATGAACCTAGCCGGCTACCAGGAGGTCATCTCAAAACAGGCCGACACCGCCCTGAAGGTGAATATTAGTTGGCATTTTTTCTATCCCGGCAGCTCCACCACACCCTGGCAATTGGACGGCGTCATCCGTGCCATGAAACGCGATGGCTATTCCCCGACCAATATCCATGCCTGCCATAACCGCACCGTCGTCATTGATGCCCATCTCGGCGAACGGGAAAACAAGCAACTCAACGTGATTCAAGCCCACGGCCTCCGGAACGTCCATCTGTATGAAGGCAACGAGCCGTGGATCAACGTCCGTGACGCCGTGGGGTCGGTCGCCGATAAATTTCTTTGTCTTAACCGGGTTTATCCGGACGGTTTTAGGATTCCCAAGCGGTTCATCGGGGAAAACATCATCCATCTCCCCACAGTAAAGACCCACGTTTTCACCACTACCACCGGCGCCATGAAAAACGCCTTTGGGGGACTCCTGAATGAGCGCCGCCACTGGGCCCATCCGGTCATCCATGAAACTCTCGTAGATCTACTCATGATCCAGAAGAAGATCCATTCAGGCATATTTGCCGTAATGGATGGCACCTTCGCCGGGGATGGCCCCGGCCCCCGCTGCATGATCCCCTACGTCAAGAATGTGATTCTGGCATCGGCTGATCAGGTCGCCATTGACGCCGTGGCGGCCAAACTTATGGGGTTCAACCCCCTTCAGGACATCAAGTATATTCGCCTGGCCCATGACTTGGGGCTCGGCTGTGGCGACCCGCGCGATATTGAGATTGTGGGTGATGCGGATGCACTGAATGATAACTGGAACTTCGTGGGCCCGTTCAAAAACATGACCTTCGCCAGCAAGATGCAACATAAGATCTATTGGGGCCCCCTTCGAAAGCCAATCGAATGGTCATTAAAAACCATACTCGCCCCCTGGGCGTATATCGCCAGCGTGATATACCACGACTCCTTCTGGTATCCCACCCACCAGCAACTTGTGCATGATATCCTGCACAGTCCCTGGGGACGCCTGTTCCATAATTGGGATCAGGTTGCCATTCCGCCGGACGACCTCACTGCCGCAGGCTGGGCCAATGTCGGCGCCGACCCGCTGGAATTAAAAAGGGACAGTTGGAACCTTTTCAAGAAATCCCTCTCCATCCTGGGCGCCTGCATCAAGGAAGCGCCGGAGTTTTCCACAAGGAAGCGGCGATCAGAAAACCGTACTTAATGAACTCCACACTCATCATCCCCCTTCCCCTTTCCCGCCGCGACATGGAGCAACGTGGCTGGGATCAATGCGACATCATTCTTGTCACCGGTGACGCTTATGTGGATCATCCGTCCTTCGGAGTCGCCCTGATCGGGCGCTGGCTGGAATCACAAGGATACCGCGTTGGCATCATCGCCGCGCCCGATCCGAATGATGTTGAGGCTTTTCGCGCCCTCGGGCCACCGCGCCTGTTCTGGGGTGTGACGGCGGGGAATCTCGACAGTCAACTCGCCCGCCTCACAGTCATGCGTAAACGGCGCCGGGAAGATCCGTATCTGCCCGAAGGACAAGGCGACTTGCGCCCGCCCAACGCCACCATCGTCTACGTCACCAAAGTCCGGCAAGCCTTCAAGCGCCCTGTCATTATCGGGGGTATTGAAGCCTCCTTGCGCCGATTCCCTTTCTATGACTACTGGACCGACACGGTGAAACGCTCCATCCTTTTCGATTCCAAAGCCGATCTACTGGTTTATGGAATGGCCGAGACCGCCATTGCGGAAGTGGCGCGGCGACTGGATCGTAGTAAGCCATTATCGGGCATAGACGGAACAGCCGAAATCACGCGAGATGATGCTCCGAAATCCCTCTTGCTCCCCTCCTTCGAGGCCGTCTCCACCGACAAAGAGGCCTTCAATCGCATGACCCGGGACGTGCTCCTCAACGCCGCCAGCGACCGCCCCGTGACACTGATCCAATCGCATGGCGACCGGCAACTCGTAGTTCATCCCCCGGCGCCGCCATTATCCGCCGCCTCGCTTGATGCGCTTTACGCCCTCCCCTTCACCCGGCGCCCCCATCCCGCCTATGGTCAAACCCGGATTGCCGCCTATGACATGATCAAGGATTCCATCACTACCCATCGCGGTTGTTACGGTTCCTGCGCCTTCTGCGCCATCGGCGCGCACCAAGGCAAAACCATTATATCGCGAAGCCAGGCGAATATCCTCGCCGAGATTAAAACCCTGGCCACCACTCCCGATTTCCATGGAACCGTAAGCGATCTCGGCGGTCCCACGGCGAATATGTACGGCACCCGCTGCCGACGTCAGGGTGCCAACTGCAAACGCCCCAGTTGTCTGGCTCCGGAACTTTGCTCGAATCTGGAAACCGATGCCGGACTGCAACTCGAACTTCTGCGGGCGGCACGGCAACTCCCCCGCGTGAACCACGTTTTCGTCACCAGCGGAATTCGATTCGATCTCGCCCTCGCACAGGAGCCTCGCGGACTGATCGCCGAACTGGCTGCCCACCATGTCTGTGGACGCCTGAAAATTGCGCCGGAACACATTGCCGCAAACGTTTTGCGCCTGATGCGAAAGCCTGACGCCTGCACCTATCGCCAGTTTGTAAATCGATTCAAAGAGGCCTCACTTCAGGCCGGAAAGTCCCAGCAGGTAGTGGAATACTTTATCAGCGGCCATCCCGGATGTACGCTGGAGGACATGATTGAACTGGCCCTATACCTAAAACGGGAAAATATCCGGACGGAGCAGGTTCAGGACTTCTACCCGGCCCCGCTCACCATCGCCGCCGCCATGTTTCACACCGGTAAAGATCCCATGACGGGCGAACCCGTTTATGTGGCTCGCACGGATAATGAAAAAGCCCTGCAACGAGCCCTTCTTCTTTACCACGACCCGAAATTCCACCGAAAAGCCCGGGAGGCGTTGCAAGCGGCAGGACGCGAAGACCTGATTGGCCGTGGAGCCAAGTGCCTGGTGCCATAGATTCCTGTTTAACCGGTTTCACCTTGACGGTACTTCGGGTATTCGTGACTATATTCGCTTAGAAAAACAAACGCGTATGAATGTACTATTAGTAGCAGGGGTCGGAGAACGACCGGAAGCCCACCTTTTCCCGGAACTTGCAGCCCGCGGCATCAAAGTCAACCTCCTGTGTGATACTACTTCTCCCTATTTTGATGACCTTAAGAAAACGGGCTTCCCCATGACCCATTTTGTCATGAAGGCTCGAATCGATCTGGCGGCCATTCGTGTTCTCCGCCGAACCCTGAGAGCGGGATCTTATGATATCCTGCATGCCTTCAATAGCCGGGCACTATCGAACAGCCTGATTGCGAGTGTCGGAATGAATATTAAGCGCATCGGATTTTGCGGCACCATGGGGCACCTCAAACGATGGGACCCATCAGCCCGCATGGCCGTACTGAGCCCGTTCGCGGATAGGATTGTATGCGTGTCCAAAGCCGTCAAATCATATCTGCAGGGGCTCGGTATTCCTGAAAGCCGCCTTGTCAACATCTACGCAGGCCACGACCCGTCCTGGTTTACCGCAGCCCCCCGCACGGCGCTTCGGGAATTCGGTGTCCCGGATAATGCCATCGTGATTGCCTGTGCCGCCAGGGCACGCCCAATCAAGGGGGTTCCCATTCTTCTGGAGGCTGTCCGGCGCCTTGCTACAGAACTTCCCATCCATGTCCTGTTGATCGGACAGAATGACGACGATGAAGTTGAAAAACTCCTCGGTAACAGTATCCTGCGCGAAAGGGTTCATCTGACCGGCTTTCGAATGGATGCGCCCGCCCTGATCGGGGCCTGCGATCTGTTTGTGATGCCAACCCTCCGGAATGAAGGGTTATCCAAGGCCGTCGCAGAGGCGATGTGTATGTCTGTACCCTCAATCATATCGGCCGTGGGGGGAATGGTGGAACTCGTGGATGATGGAATATCCGGCATGATTGTTCCCCCCGGCGATGCCGCAGGTCTGGCCAACGCCATTAAAAAATATGCCATGGATCTACCGCTACGAAAACAGCATGGGGCCGTCGCACTCAAACGGCTTGTCGAGTCTTTCTCTTTTTCACAAATGACGGATCAAACGATAGCCATGTATCAATCCCTCGTCGCATAGGTTTTTCGAAACGGCTGTAAATGACAACATCCAAAAAAAATATCTATGCCCCGTACCTATTGGTGACGGTGCTGGCATTGGCAATCGCAACACTGGTCTATCCCCATGACGCCAGTATCTTTCGCGCCTTGCAGTCATTCTCAAGCTGGGCGGGAAAATTTCATCTCATCAGGGAAATCCTTGAACTGTTCCGGCCATTCGGCCAAGGGGATGTTATTCTACTGATTGCCGCAGGCATCGGACTTTGCGGTGCGCGTCGTCGCGCCCTGCACATCATGCTCGCGCTTGCGGTTATGGCTATCCTGATCTGGCCGATCAAGATTGGGGTCGGACGGGAGCGCCCCGCCTTCAAAAACTTTCAATCCTTCCCCAGTGGCGATGCCGCCACTGCGACCGCTTTCGTAACACCCTTGGCGAGCCTATCCCCCTGGATGCTGCCGGCAGCGGCGCTTGTCACCGGGGGAGTTGCCATGGAACGGATGTACTATGGCCGTCACTATGCCAGCGATGTATTGACGGGAGCAGGGCTTGGCGTTTTATCTGGCGCTATTGCCATGGCCATCCTTCGCAGGTGGCGCTGGCGACCACCCCGCAGTTGGTTTGCCATGGCGGGCCTTCTTATCGTATCGGTCGCCTTGATTTCCCTTCTTCGTACACGCGGGGCGCCCTACCTGCTCAACGTACTCCGCATCTGGGGACCGTTGGGCGCATTCCTGATTTTGACCCGATTAATACCGGTCTGGGCACGAAAACGCAGGGCATTTACCCAACTTCCCCGGCAAGCGCTATCCGCCGGAACAACCGGGACTCGATGGGCGTTAATCACCTGTATTACCGGAAACTGCGTGCTGATCCTCACACCTTGGTTCATGCCGATCTTCGGCCTGCGGATTCCACTGGCGGTCATTGGGCTGATTAGCCTGTTCATGGGTCACACGCTTTTGAGGCTACGCCGCAAATGCCCGGAAGCCATTACAGCCATAGCACTCGCTGGCGCCACCTGCGTGGTGCTGTCTGCCTGGATTTCCCTTCTCCCCGCTATTCACGCCTACAGGGCTTCGGCCCTGACTTTTTGATTGCGGACTTTGGGATCTTTTCGCAGCCGGACACTTTTGGGTGTGACCTCAACGAGCTCATCCTCATTGATGTAGGCAATGCAATCTTCCAGGCTCATCAGGGTCGGCGGCGTTAGAATGATGTTTTCATCCGAACCGGCCGCACGAATATTGGTGAGCTGTTTGCCCTTTGCGGGATTGACAGTCAAATCGTTGTCCCGGCAATGCTCGCCCACAATCTGTCCTTTTTGAATCCGGATTCCGGGTCCCATGAACAACTTGCCCCGCTTCTGCAGGTTAAAGAGCGCATACGAGACGGTGGAACAGGTGTCCATGGAGATCAGCACCCCGTTTCTCCGTTTGCGCATCTCACCTGAAAACGGCCCGTACTCGAGAAAAATATACGTCAATACCCCCATCCCCTTGGTATCCGACATGAACTCGGACTTGAACCCGAGCAGGCCACGCGTGGGAATCCGATACTTGAGCCGGTTCATGCCGGTTCCCTTTTCCATTTCCAGCATGATGCCCTTGCGCGCCCCAAGCTTTTCGATCACCGTACCCATGTATTGCTCCGCCACATCGATGGTCAGTTCCTCGTAGGGTTCGAGCATCTTGCCGTCCTCGTTCCGGAAAATGACAGTGGGACAACTAACCTGGAATTCATAACCCTCACGGCGCATCTTCTCGATCAGGATGGACAAATGCAATTCGCCACGTCCGGACACCTTATGACCGGATCCATCGGCCAGCACTTCAACTTCCAACGCCACATCGTAAAGCGCCTCCCGCTTCAACCGGTCAGCCACGTGAATCGAGGTGACAAACGTGCCCTCGGTACCGGCGAAAGGCGAGTTATTGGGAATGAAATTCATGGAGAGCGTGGGGGGATCGACCGGAACGGAAGCGGCCGGACGGGGAAACTCGGGATCGGTATAGGTATCGCCGATGGCCACCGTGTCCAGGCCGGCTACGGCGACAACCTCGCCCAAGCCAGCCTCTTCAGTCTCGACTTTCTGATTACAGTTGAAGCGATATAACTTAGTGATGCGCGTGGGGGCCAACTTGCCGGCCATGTTGGCCACCACCACAGGCATGCCAGTCTTGATGGAGCCCGACGTAATCTTACCGATGCCCAACCGGCCCATGAATGGCGAATGGTCGATGGAACTGACCTGCAACTGGAGGGGCGCAGCAGGATCGCCCCCCGGCATGGGAATATACTTGATAATCGCATCGAGAATGGGCCGCATATCAGTACCTTGCTTATGGGGGTCAACCGACGCAAACCCGCCTGTTGCGGACGCATAGAGCGTATGGAAATCGAGGGCGGCATCGTGGGCATTCAACTTGACGAACAAATCAAACACATGATTGACCACCCAATCAATCCGCGCCGCAGGTTTGTCGATTTTGTTCACGACCACAATCACGGGGATGTTCCGCGCCAGCACCTTCTTCAAGACAAAGAATGTCTGCGGCATGGGCCCTTCCTGCGCGTCGACCAGCAGCAGCGCGCCATCGGCCATCTGCAGCACACGCTCAACCTGCCCGCCAAAATCGGCATGTCCGGGCGTATCGATGATATTGATCGTGTGCTCCCCGTACTGAAAGGAACCATTCTTGGAAGCAATGGTAATACCGCGCTCACGCTCAAGATCCATGGAGTCCATCAGCCGCTCGGCGACCGCCTGGTTATCCCGGAACATGCCGCTCTGTTTTAACAGTTTATCCACAAGGGTGGTCTTGCCATGGTCAACGTGAGCCACAATGGCAACATTTCGAATCAAGTCAGGTCGATACATAATTACTTTCAGGGAGGATCGCCAGAGGAGGCTTACAGGGCTTACAGTGACTCACCAGAACTTCAATACTATAACCGATAGAGGAAGGACTGTCAAATGGGCCCTCAAAGGGTGCTTTTAAATCTCCCTGTTCCTCTGTTTTTAAATTGACTGAAAATTGCCTTCCCATACAATAAAGGCATTAGGAGACCAAGATCATGAATCACTTGAAGATGATACAGCAATTTTTAAAGGAGAAGCGCGATTTCGAAGATCTCCCTGAATACGGCTTCCCCTTTGTGACCATCTCACGCCAGTCCGGGGCGGGCGGGCATCTGTTATCGTATGTTATCCTCACGGAATTCCTCAAACACCGTGACAACCCCCTCTTTGAGGGCTGGCATGTATTTGACAAGGAACTCTGCGAAGTCGTTGCTCGCGATCCCATTCTTCAGACGGATATGGAAGTTCTTATATCTGAAAAATACGGGTCCCAGTTCAATGACTTTGTGGAAAGCCTGTTCACCGGTCAATCCGAACAACATACCCTCTACACGACGACCTTCAAGATTATCCGAATGCTCGCCCTGCTCGGCAAGGTAATCGTGGTGGGCCGTGGAGGTTCCCTGATCACGGCGGATCTCCCCCAGGGAGTTCATATCCGCCTCGTCGCCCCTGAGGCGCACCGCATTGTCTGGATGATGAAGCGATTTAAATTGGCTAGAGAAGAGGCCCGGGAGGCGGTACTCAAACAGGACAAAGATCGCCGGAAACTGATCAAACTATTCTTCCATCGCGATATTGCCGATCCCCTGCTGTATGACATGGTATGGAATACCGGCAAAGTCGGGTTGGACGTCATCTCGAGGGCCACGATCGAAATCATCAAGCACCGCGCCGACCCCGGGACCAAGAAGTCGTCCTTCAGATAGCAGAAAAAGTTTATTCAGAAAAATAGATTGAATCCAGAATAGGAACTGGTAGATTGACACCCGTTTTTACGTGCGAGCGTAACTCAGTTGGTAGAGTGTCACCTTGCCAAGGTGATTGTCGAGGGTTCGAATCCCTTCGCTCGCTCCATTTTCCGGACCGATCCTCGGCCGGGTTATCGGAAGTGTAGCTCAGTTGGTAGAGCAGCTGACTCTTAATCAGCGGGTCCAGGGTTCGAGTCCCTGCACTTCTACCACTTAATACCCAATAAAATCAGGGGTTTGAGTGGCTTATCGATTGCGGCATGCCGCATCTTATGGAATCACAAAGAGCATCACGCTGAAGAAGTGACACAAGCTTCCGGCGAGAACAAAGGAATGCCAGATGGCATGATTGAACGGGATTCGGTGCCCGAGATAAAAGATCGTGCCAATGGTGTAGAGCACTCCGCCAGCCACCAGCCACAGTAAGCCGCCCAGCGGAAGGGTCTGGCAAAGCGGGCGAATCGCCACGATAACCATCCACCCCATTCCGATATAGACCAACGTTGAAAACAGCTTGAAACGCCCCGCGAAGAAGATCTTGAAAACAACCCCCACTAGGGCGAGCCCCCAGATGACTCCAAACAACGTCCATCCCCATGGCCCCCGAAGGGACACCAATAAAAACGGCGTGTAGGTTCCCGCAATCAACAGATAGATGGCGGAGTGATCGATGACTTTCATAACCGCCTTGGTCCGGGGCCAGGGAAGACTGTGGTACAAGGTGGATGCCGCAAACAGCAACACCAGGGTGACCCCGTACACCGAACACGCCACCACATGCCAGGCGGTCCCGCGCAACGCGGCAAAAACAACCATCACCGAGAGAGCCACCAGGGCAAGCAAGAAACCGACCCCATGCGTGACACTGCTGGCGATTTCCTCGGAAAGCGAATAGGTCTTATGAGGCCAATCATTCATGAGCCTCAGGTACCAGACCCAACGCGGCGCGTCAAGCCGCGCCGAAGAAAAGCGGCGTCAAGCCCTGCTCCTTACATATAACTGCAGATTCAGAAAAAACTAGTTGAAGGCCAAACTACAGGGCGTGGCGAAGCCACGCACCCCACTATTTTCCCAGTTCGGTTCCGGGCCTGAGGTTGCGCAAGAAGTCTTCACAAGGGAGGCATGGAATGTCATTCACGCGAAGAGGTTGAGATCCCCCATATAGCAGAATGGCCTGGGCTTCCGGGTAATCTTCCTGAAAAGTACGCAATGATCGCACATCGCCCCGTTCAACCCGGGAGGAGGATTTGACCTCGATGGCCGTGAAACCGTTCGGGCCGTAAATGACAAAATCCACCTCAGCGCCGGATTTTGTCCTCCAGTAATATAAAGTTGAGTCATTCTGGGAATAGGCAATCCAAGCCCTTAAATGTTGAGCAACCAAACCCTCCAAGGCCGCCCCGGCGACTTCATCTGCACGGTCCAGTGGTCCGCGTGGTCTTAACTTCCGGTAAACACCACAATCAAAGAAATAGAACTTTGGGTGCTCCGTCAGTTGCCGAGTCGCCCGTCGTTTGAAAACCGGCAGACGAAAACCGAGCAGGAGATCTTCCAATATGGATAAATACCCTTCGACCGTACTTCGACTGACCTGACATTCCCGGGCGACTTCGGTGGCATTCAAGAGGCTGCCATGGGAAAAGCTCATGGCCTCCAAAAAGCGGCTGAAACTGCCCGTGTTACGGGCCAGCCCTTCCTGCTGGACCTCCTCCCGCAAATAAGCCGTCAGATAAGCGCCCAGTGCGGATTCCCGGTCCTCCTCGCCCCAAACCACAGGCAACATACCCCAGCGCAGGGCAGAGAGCAGGTCAAAGCGTGCGCCCAATTCCGCACCCATGAATGGATGGAGAGTCAGGACGGCGGCCCGGCCGGCCAATAGATCCACCCCTTGGCGCTTCAATTTCCGTGAACTGGACCCCGTAAGGATAAAACGCTTTCCCGCTTGTTGTGAAATGGCCTGGTGAACTTCGTCGAGCAAGGCTGGAACCTTCTGAACCTCGTCGAGCACGACGGTGGTTTGCCCGGCGGGCATGCCGGCAAGGACATCCCGGATTTTTTCAGGATGAGCCACATAGGTGCGGTATGTTTCGGAATCCAGAAGATCGATGCGACAGGCATCCGGATGGTGATGGCGCAACCAGAGGGTTTTACCGGTGCCGCGCGGTCCGAAAAGGAAATAACTGCCTGGAGTCTCTCGGAAGAGTCTTTCCTGATATTCTTGCATAGCCACCTCTTTATTTCAGATATTCGACTTCTATTCCGCAAATATAGCAGACAATCTTGCGGCGTCTATGACAAATATGCCAGTTACATCAAATTAATGGTTTTCAGGGACTATATCCGTCACCCATGCGACACCAGCACCCCGCCATACTTAACCTGGTTAACAAACACTCCATTTTCGGCAAATATGGATTCCATGGTTTTCAGGGACTGTCCCCGTCACCTTGTCCCCGTCACCTTTTTAACCAGCAATCGCATATACACTGGCATCGCGGGCCGGATATGCCTCATAGAAATGTTCAAAAAGTGCTGCGCACTTTTGTTGATAGACCACTGGTTCGTAAGCGACAGGCAGGCTGGAGTCGAGGAGATCCTCGATCGTAAGCTTGATCTGGGCGCGGGCTGATGCCTTTTGTCGCCAATTGAGAACTAGTAACTGCTTGAGTTTGGTGAGAAGTAACCGTGCCACTTTTTTGACCTCGGCACGCTCTTCGGGGCTCAACTCGGGAGCGGGACGGGTGAGGATGTCGAATATGACCAATTCCTCCTCTGTCATGTTCTCCCGCGCATGGCGCTGCTGTTCCTCGGAGAGGTTACGGCTCAGGGTGAGCAGTTCATTAAACAGAAACTCAATGTTACAACTGCCGTTGTTGTAGGATTCGATCAGCTCCTCGAATTTCTCCGCGAAATCAGCCCGCGTCGGATTGAGCCGGATCATCCGCTCCAACTGGGCTCGAATGGCCGCTTTAAGGATCTCCAGGTCCGTGTTCCTGGCCTTCTTCTTGCTGAGTCGCTTGGCAAGCGCCTCAAAGTTGATCTTCGAGAGATCCAAAGGCGGCGGACCCTCATGGGCAATCGACGTTCCAGTGATGGAGTTGTCCAACAACTGGCAAATATCCCCCATCACCCGAGTGATGTCTGCCGGGTTCGGATTCAGTTTGGACCGGATGGCATCGGCAATGGCGGCAATACAGGTGGCGCGTCCGGCGAATTCAAGTGCCGCCGGGTCGGGCTTCACCGCCCCGTAAAGCGTTGAGACGAGCCGCTCATGTCCCAAAAACTCACGGCGCAGGGGATCCGGTGATATCAATGCGTTTACCGAATCATCAACTGCCTGAAGCCGCTCCAGGCCAACCGCAGGGAACTGTTCAATGGCGGCAAGCATCACTTGTCGCGTCGCACAGAAGGCTGTGGCGGCGTTGACAGCCTGGCGCAACTCCTCCACCAGCTTGGCTTTGTCCTTCACTGGATTCTTGCCATCCTTACCCGCCCCGTAGATGGCCAGAGCCTTCTCCAAAGAGGCGAATACGTTGGCATAATCGACAATCATGCCGCTGTGCTTGCCCGGGAACACGCGGTTCGCCCTGGCGATGGTCTGCATGAGGGTGTGATTCCGCATCGGCTTATCGAGATACACGGTCGAGCAGCTTGGCGCATCGAACCCGGTCAGCCACATCGCGCACAGGAATACCAGCCGCAACGGATCCTCTGGATCCTTGAATTTCTCGTCCAACGGGGGCTGGGACTCATTCATACGTTTCCGGTGTGGCACGATGTCCAATCCGCGCGCCTGCATCTGCGCGATCTCGTTCTGGCCCGGTGAAACGATGAGCGCCATGTCGGTGGTCTTAAGGATATGCAGGCGCCTGTTCAGTTCTTCAAACTGTGCCGCGCCCGGCTTGGCCGTATCCCGTTTTGTGGAATAGCCGGATAGTTTTGCCAGTTCCTGCTCCACCCGCTTTTGTTCTACCGCCCAAAGCTTCCGCACCTTGTCGTACATCTTCAGCGCAGTGGCCTTGTCAATGGACACCACCATCGCCTTACCGATGAAACCCCGCCCAAGGAAATGCCGAACAATATCCTGGGCAACCGTCTCCAGCCGGTCATCGCGTGTCAGGATGTGGTATTGCTTGCTCAGCTCTTTCTCGAGCTTCGCCTCCTGTTCGGGATCAAGCTCAGCATCCTCAATGAGTTTATAAATGTCCTCATTTAAAGCCGGGTTCACAAGCTTCAGCTCAGGCGTACGGTTATCATAGAACAACGGCACGGTCGCGCCGTCCTCAACCGACTGCTGGAAGTCGTAAATAGAGACGTAATCGCCGAAGACGTCCTTTGTCCGCTCCTCGCCGGCAATAAGCGGCGTGCCGGTGAACGCCAGAAACAACGCCCTGGGTAACGCCGCGCGCATGTTGACAGCCAGGGTGTCATATTGGCTACGGTGTGCTTCATCAGTGAGCACAATCACATCAAGCCGGTCACAGAGCATCTCGGGTGTCTGAAATTTGTGAATAAGCGTGAAGACGTAGCGATGATTCCCGCGCAGGAGTTCCCGCAGGTGTGCGCCGCTCCCGGCATGACACTCATCGCCCTCGGTTTCACTCACCGCACCGGTGGCCTTGAACGTCTTGGCAATCTGGTCATCAAGCTCGACGCGGTCCGTTACGACCACGAATGACCAGTTGCCTGCTACCTTGCGCAGCACCTTCTGCGCAAAGAACACCATCGAGAAACTCTTGCCTGAGCCCTGAGTCTGCCAGAACACACCTCCGCGCCCATGGCCCAGTTTGCGCGCGGCGAGCATCGAGGTGATGGCGTTGTTCACGCCCAAAAATTGGTGATTCTGCCCGATGATCTTCACCAGCCCGGCCTTGTGCTCGGAGAACAATGTGAAATTCTCCACCAGATCGAGCAACCGCGCCTTATCACACGTCCCGCGCAGCATCACCTCCAGCGACACCCGGCGCGGCTCATCCTCCCGCTCGATGCGTTTCCACTCGAAGAACCGCTCCCAATCCGCCGTAAGCGAGCCGATGCGGCTGTCCGTGCCGTTCGAGGCGATGAGCATCGCGTTATACCAGAACAATGACGGGATCTGTTGCTTGTAGTGCGTCAGATTGTCATCGAACGCCGCGCGTGCCGGTACACCGGGCGACTTCAACTCGATGACCACCAGCGGCAGGCCATTGACGAAACCAACCAAATCCGGCCTACAGGTGTAGAGCGAGCCGGTGACACTGAACTGGCTTACCAGCAGGAAGTCATTATTCGCCGGCTGCTCCCAATCAATCACGCGCAACCGTTCCGTCTTCTGTCCTCCGCGCTCGCGTTCCGGCACGGACACCCTGATGCCTTCTTTGAGCAGCAGATAAACCTCACGGTTCGCCGCCTCCAAACTCATGGCCGAACGGTCGCGGGTCAATTCATCAACTGCGGCGGTGATGGCCTCGGGCGGCAACGCGGGATTGAGCCGCTCCAACGCCGCGCGCAACCGGGACGCCAATACCACCTCGCCCTTTGTCTCACGTAGCAACGTGCCGCTCGCTCCAAAGGTTTCCTCTAACGCCGACACCGTGGACCAGCCAAGCTCCGCTAACAACCCGATGGCGGGCTGCTCGACAAGTTGGTCTTCAGTGAAGGGGTGCGTCATTTCAGCCTATTCCTCTGCGGCGGGAAGGTTGCTTGCTCCAATCGACATCCATCTCCTCCCGAATAAACCGTGCAAAGGGCGTGATATCCCCCTGCGTAGAGGCGCTTTCCAGCGCATTCAAATAGACGTCTCTCCGTTCGGTTCGAACAATGGTCCAGGGATATCCTCCCGTTGCCAGGAACAGATTCATCAGGAATCTCGCCAATCGCCCGTTCCCGTCGAAATAGGGATGAATGAACCCGAAAAACATGTGCCCCAATACAGCACGTACAACGGGAGACGGCTCGACTCGAAGACACTCGAAAAGAGCCTCCATGCAATCTGAGACGGCCACTGACCGGGGTGGAACATGTTTGGAGTTGCGGATATAGACAGGCCCATCCCTGTGCCCTGCCATCCGGCTGGCTTCGAGCAGGCCTGCACTGACCGTAGCGCTGAACAGTGCCCGATACCAACCCTGATACTGACTGCCCGCCACTTCGGCAGCCTCAGTGCCGGACAAAACAGTCTGCACCGACTCTTTCACCAGCGTGAAGGCTTCCAGATAACCCTTGGCTGCCATCGCATCGCGCTGAGGGCGATCCCGGGGATCACCCTCAGGATTCCAATTGCCATCGCGAATACGACGGACAAGATCAGAACTCACCCGGTACCCCTCGATCGACAGCGAGTTGTAGGCGTCATTCACATAAACGTCATCTATCTGCGAGATACAGTCCTCAGCCTTTTGATTGGCCGCCGGTCGGACATCCTTAAAGGTTTCCAATACGGGTTCCCGCATGACGCGGAACATTGCCTGAATGCGCCCAGCGTAGGGAGAGATTACCCGCACACCAGGCATCAGGGCTGCAAGACCCCGATCAAAAGGATTTTCGCGCACAACAGAGATTCCTGCAGCCTGACAGGTCGCCTCGATTTCATGAGCCTTTCCATCTTCCCCGAGAAATGCATAGGCTCCGGCGAAACGGCCTGCCAGCGCAGCAGAACGGGCCTCGATAATGATTTTGATCAGTGCCCCGACATCCTGCACCGTACGAAGCGCTATCTCAACATTGACCGGATTGGACCGGAAATAGACCGGCGACAGACGGCATAACGCGTTGGGCAGTTTCATCACTCGTAGCCCATCCACTATATCCACATCCTTCGGCAGCCACTTTTCGTCTTGATAAACCAGGACTGAAGTCTCGTGCGGGAGGGCCAGTAATGTCTTGCCTCCGTGTGCGGTCATGGCGACGACCTGGCGGGGAACCGTGGTCGTCCCCGTATGCAATTCCAAGGAAGTCACAGCCGACAGGCAATAGTCGTTGCCGAAACGCTCGGAAAGATAAGTTTCGAGGAAGTTCCAATAGGATGCATACCAAGCCGTGCTCTCCCCAGCGGGCAATCCAGGGCGGACAAGGAAGTACCATCCTTTAACGATATCTTTGAGATACCCAGCCCGCTGCAGGAGCTCCCTGTCTTTGCGCGACAAATCGGCAGACCGCACCACTCCCTTCGGACTGGACTTAACGGCTTGATCGAGGGCATCCGCAAGTTGTTGATTTGAAGTCTTCGTCATTGTTACACTTGTTTTTTGCCTCGTAACGCTATCATCGACTGTGTTTTTATGCAACAGTCAACTGTGTTTTTATGCTCAGTTATATCAACTTCTTGACATCAGTCAGGGTGCCGGGTAAGCTGGAAATCACGCGTGACGTCCAGCTTACCCGGCACCCTGACTGATCCACCAGAATTTCAGAAGTCCAGAATAGCAAATACAGAAACATAATAAGTCAAACATCATAACGCATACATAACATGATAATTACAAATGTGTTAGATGTATTACCTTGCGATCACATTTTGAAGGATCGCCCCAATGTAAGGTCTCCTATTATAGGCTAGGACTTCTCCAAACTGACACTGTGACTGGCACATTTAATACGATATGCCAGAATGACCACAACAGTCTTATGGCAGTGTTATTGCGCAGATGCAAACTGTGTTATTCTGCGCGATCTCGGAATATCCCAAACACAGGAGCAGCCCAATGGCGGACTGCTCGACAAGTTGGTCTTCAGTGAAGGGGTGCGGGCTCATTTCACAGGGCAAGTACCGTCTCTCCATATTTTCGGGAAAGCGTAGGATAGGTCTTTGCGGTTATCAGAATGCGCTCTTTAGCCATATGACCGCTTTTCCCTCAAAGATGTTTAATGCATTTCAAAGGTCCACCCTTCTGCGCCAACGCGTCGGCAACACAATGCCGGTGACACTGGGCAGGTAGCCGTTCATAGCATGTCAGAGCCACCCGTTCTCCGGCTGCAACCCAACCCCTGATTCTAGTCAGGGCCACGGGCTGCCCCGGCAGGGTGGTTCGTGCATACGTTGCAAACAGCGTGTCATAATCAACTTGCGAATCAAGTTCCTGCCGTTCATCCGAGGCGATCCCGAGCTCCGGCAGATGCTCGTAGCGAATGCCCACACCTTCGCAAGCCATGCCAAGCGTGCCTTTTGAGAAACCATACTTCCGGCTAAGCGCATTCCGCCTGACATCGCAAAGAATCGTTACACCGGCCCTCAGCAGTTCATTCAGGTACCCTTCGAGACTGCGGCCTTCATAACCAATAGTCAAAAGGCCTGCCCCAAGCTTCTTTGGTTTAGCCGCCGCGATACTTGCCAACGTGTCGGTGTCGAGATGCAGTTTTTCCAGGATTTCACTTCTTGAGGCGTAGTACGGGAACCGGCGATATTGTTCAACGATCAATGAACTGCCTCTCAATTTTGCATGCTGCCGGCAAAATGCCACGGCGCGAAGTGGTTCCACCGCCTGTTTTCTGGCAACAGCACGACCTGAGTCCGTCAAAATCCAATTCTGGTCATCGTCAGCCAAGAAGCCCTTTTCAATGAGTTTCCGCTTGTCAGCATATGAGGTGAAAGAAAACCCGCCGAACCGATACGGAACGAACTCATAGGAAGGCACCGTTTCACACTGTAAGGTGAACAAAAACAACAGCTTCTGGAAATCCGTATGCCCCACCGGTGACCCAATGGCATCCAGCAGAGTTAGCAGCACTTGTTGTCGTTTAAAAAGCATGCCGGAGTCTACTCAATTCCCAATGGACAAGGCAACCATGCAGAACACATCTCATGGGTCAAGCGATTGGTCATGACAGATAAATGATTTCTGTTTCCGGTTCAGCCTCAGATAGGACGCAGGCCAGCATCCCGGCGGGATTGAGATGGCCAACGACCACCCGCCCGCTGTGAGCCAGCACATATTGGTTACACCAGACAGCGCGACGCGCACTGGGCGCCTCGATCACGTCCGCGAAGGGTGAAACAACCAGCAATCGGCCTGATTCAACGGCCTTACGGACAGGCGTTTCATGCGAGGCCTCATCCAGCCCCCATGGCTTTACCCAGATCATTGGCTTGCGATGTTTCAAGCCGGCCTTGAACACCTCCCGCTCCATGGGAGAGAGGAACCCGGAGAGAATGACCTCCCCCGCTTTCACCGGCAGGCGCCCATGCAGCGCCACCACACCGCGCGAGGCAAGAAACCCCAGCTTGGGCATTTCCAGCAACCCCTTGTCGCCCAAGAAGCGGGGTTCGCCAACATTCATCACCATCTCATAATTCCGCGGATTGGATCGGATATAGCGCCGGATATTGGACATGGCCTTCTCATCGCGCACGATCACATCCCAATAATTGCGATGCCATATCGCTGAAGCGCCCACCGCAATTTTGACCGGCACGACACGGGCAGGCAATTGCCTGCCCTTCTCCCGGCCGATGACGCGCGACACGGCGGACTTGTAGGCCCCAATCACATCGCCCAGAGAGTGCCGTTCGCCGCGTGGAGGCGACACCAACCGCACAATGCCGTGCATGTGATTAGGCATGATCACGAATTCATCAATTTGGGCATTAGGGAAATGCGCGGGAATCGCGCGCCAACACTCCTCCGCTACCCGCCCCGCCTCATTCATCACCATGCGCCCGTTCACGATCACCCCGAATAACGCCCGGCTCCCGTGCGTGTTACAGGTCACGAAATAGTGGCCCGGGGTGGCGTAATCCCACCCCTTCATGCGGATGCTTTGGCGATTAGGGAGCTTTGCGTCCATGATCTTTCAGGTTGACCACCCCCGACATCAAACGCGGCAGTAGCAGGTCGCGTGTCCGGCGGAGATTGCGAATCGAATTTCTTAGGGTCGCCTGCTCGACGAGCATTGGTTGAATCAGCGAGGAAAAACGTTGCGCCAGCACAGAGTCAGCAATGATGACATCCTTGGCGTTAAGCGGTATCCAATGCCGTTTGTATTCCTGAGTTTGAACCAAACTGTTCACCGCAAAGAAAACATAGGCGGTCGGCAAGCCTCGTCCTGCGGCAAACGGAACGACATTCGGGCCAACGGAAAATGGCTCGATAAGAAGTTGCATCTTGCAGGTGTGGTCGCCGAAGATTGCCATCGGCTTCGAGGGAGACGCAAGGTGGTCGGGCTCGTTGTCGTGGAATCCGAGCAGGTCATTTGTGGATTGGTCGAGCACTGGAATCGCGCCTTCAGGATTCACGTCCTCGTCGCGATACACCGTGCCGGCAGAACGTCTTGAAAGAATGTCCCTCACCAATTTCACCTCCCAACCCTGTGGTATGTCGCCGAGGAGCGAGGCGACGCGCGGGTGCTTTTCGTGGTCGGGGAAGCGGAAGTGAACGAACCACTCGCGGTAGAGGGCACGGGCCATCGCCTCCAAGATCCGGATCCGCCGCTGGCTGTTCTCGATCAGTTCGTCGTA